>Ga0164306_10000772_pt1 | contig 13508 bp, 12 predicted proteins | sample Whisoiple_242_MG_FD_110213 | JGI IMG/M metagenome (GOLD analysis project Ga0164306, IMG submission 110213) | Soil microbial communities amended with fresh organic matter from upstate New York, USA - Whitman soil sample_242_MG | ecosystem: Environmental > Terrestrial > Soil > Unclassified >... | reverse complement strand
TCGAACAGGTTGAACTCGAGATCACGGACGTTCGAACGGTAGTGGCTCATGGCCGGTGCTCCTTGAACGGTGAAGGTGGACTACATGCGATCTGAGGGTGCGATCTACTGACGGAGCAGACAATCGACGGCGCCGGGTGGCCCAGAGGCCACTCGACGGTGTTAACCCAGGTTATTACTGGCCAGTAACTTACGCAAGGAGGAACGCTGATGCCCCCGCAGGCGAAGGTGGCCGAGCTGGTGCTGGTGACCGAGCGGCGGATCGCGGAGCTGTTCCCGGCCGGCGGAGCTGGTCGGATGGAGGCCAGCGGGGTGCTCGCCAACGAACAGGGGTTCCTGGTGATCTTCGACGATTCCCGGAACATCGGCGGCGTCGGAGCTGACCTCGCCGATCCCGCCGGCAATGTCGTGATCACCCCGTCCGGCGCCGCCGACTCGCCGGCCTGGGACGGCTACGAGGACATCGCGCGCGACCCGCTGACCGGCGAGGACCACCTGCTGGTCGAGGTGGCCGAACATGCCGACGGCGAATGGATGGCCAAGGTGGAGCGGGTCGACGCCGGCTTCACCCGGATCTCGGCGTCCTGGCTGCCGTTCCGGCTACCCGACGCCGGCAAGGGCATGGAGGGACTGACCTGTGTGGTCCGCGACGGGGTGACCTACCTGCCCGCCATCTGTGAGGGCAACCGCTGCGAGGGCGGCACGGCCGGCCGGCGACCCGGCGGCGGGCGGATCCAGGTCTTCACCCGGTCGCTGTCGCGACAAGCAGCAATCGGTGCACATCTTCGCACTGCCCGGTTGAAGCCCTCGCGAGTCAAAGCCACTGCGGGAACTCAGCGCTCGGTGTCGTGCCTGTCGTACGTGGCCTCGTCGACCTCGTCCACCGCATCGGGAGCGTTGGGGTCGACATCATGCCGGTCGAAGGTCGCCTCTTCCCGCTCCTGAACGGCGTCGGGTGCGGCGGTGTCGACGTCGTGACGGTCGAAGGTCGCCTCGTCCCGCTCCTGCACGGCGTCGGGTGCGTTGACGTCGACGTCGTGACGGGAGAAGTCCGCCGAGTGCGCGGCCCCGGGCAGGGAATCGGGTGCCGGGTCGCGGTCGGGCGTCGGATGTGCGCCGGTGTCGGTCATGTGATCGAGCATGCCACGAGAAGCCCGTCGATGCGCGACATTGCGCTTCGCGCATCGATGATCACCGCGCGCACCGTTGACGTCGCCTTCTCCCGTTCACTTCGCCGCGTGACCAGGTGATCAGTGCACCGCGATCTCGCGCAACTGCGGATCGCCCTCGTCGGCGTGATAGTCCTTGCCCCTGGTGGCATCTCGACCGTCACGGACACCGGCCATCCGCAATGCGACGGTGACCACCACCGCCACCAGCAGGTTGGCCAGCAGCGCGACGATTCCGACATAGATCTGCACGGTGGATCCCTCGAACGGGTGCCAGCCGAAGATCGAGAGCTGCGAGAGGGTCAGCGCCGAACCGCCGAAATGCTCCTTGCCGATGGCCGGGTTCGGGATCGTCCAGAGCAGGTAGAGGCCCCAGGCCATGCCGACCACCCACCCGGCGATGAGTGCCTTGGAATGCAACCAGCGGGTGTAGAGGGCGATCGCGACGGCCGGCAGCGTCTGCAGGATGATCACCCCGCCGATCAGTTGCAGGTCGATCGAGAACTGCGGATCGATGAACAGGATGAACAGCACCGCGCCGAACTTGACCACCAGAGATGCCCACTTCGCCTGGGTGGCTTCCTGTTTCGGGGTGGCGTTCTTGACCAGGTACTCCTTGTAGATGTTGCGGGTCCACAGGTTGGCCGCAGCGATCGACATGATCGCCGCCGGGACCAGGGCGCCGATGCCGATGGCGGCGTAGGCCACCCCGGCGAACCAGTCGGGGAACTGGCTGTTGAACAGCTCGGGCACCAGCGTGTTGCTGTCCACCCGGCCGGTCGACTCGTTGGTGATCGGGTTCACGCCAGCGGCGATGGCGACGTAGCCGAGCAGGGCGAGAAGTCCGAGCAGGAAGGAGTAGGCGGGCAGCGCGATCATGTTCTTCTTGATCACGTTCCGCCCGCGGGAAGCGAGAATTCCAGTGGCCGAATGCGGGTAGAGGAACAGCGCCAGCGCGGAGCCGAGCGCCAGGGTGGCGTACTGCAGCTGGTTGTTGCCGGTGAGCAGGATGCCGTCCGCCGGCGACGGCGTCGCCTCGAACTTGTCAGAGGCCGCACCGAAGATCGCGCTCCAGCCGCCGAACTGGCTCGGCAGGTAGACCACCGCCGCGATGATCACGATGTAGATCAGGCCGTCCTTGACGAACGCGATCAGCGCCGGTGCCCGCAGGCCGGACTTGTAGGTGTAGAGCGCGAGGACAAGGAAGGCGATGAAGAGCGGCAGGTGACCCACGAAACCGGAGCCGTTGATCCCCATCGTGCGGAGCACGGCCTCCAGGCCGACGAGCTGCAGAGCGATGTACGGCATCGTCGCCACGATCCCGGTGATGGCGATGATCAGGGCCAGGGTCGGCGAGTCGTAGCGCCCGCGGACGAAATCGGCCGGAGTGACGTAGCCGTGCGACCGGGAGACCGACCAGAGCCGCAACACCGGCAGGAAGACGATGGGATACAAGACGACCGTGTAGGGCAGGGCGAAGAACCCGATGGCGCCGGCCCCGAACACCAGCGCCGGAACAGCGACGAAGGTGTAGGCGGTGTAGAGATCGCCGCCGACCAGGAACCAGGTGATCCAGCCGCCGAACTTGCGGCCACCCAGGCCCCACTCGTCGAGGTGATCCATGGTGTCGCCGGACTTCCAACGGGCGGCCATGAACCCCATCACGGCGACGAAGACGAAGAGCAGCGTGAAAACGGCGAGCTCGACGACGTTGACCCCGCTCATCGCTGCGTCCCCGTCCCGTCGACCGGACCGGATCCGGCGTGCGGGTCGACGCTGCGATGTCGGCGGTTCTTCGTGGTGGCGAACACGATTCCGACGCACGCCACTCCGACGAAGACGAAGGCGAACTGGTACCAGTAGAAGTACGGCATGCCGAACATTTCGGGTTCTTCGCTGTTGTACAGCGGAGTGATCAGCATGATCAGCGGCACCAGCAGCAGCAGGTTCCACCAACTGAACTGGATGGCGTTGCCCTCGTCCTGACCGGTGCCCTCGATCCGGTCGACCGGATTTCCGCTGTCCCAATCGGTCGGATCGCGACGCTCGCGATCGGCTCCGCCCGGCTCAACCATGGTGAACACCTCGGCCTTCCGCCCGGTCGGCAGCGCTGCATGCCGCCGACGATCCGAAGGCCCCTTTACCCCACGCCGCCCGGGGTCAAACCACCTATTTCGGGCTGCTGTTGACGGACTGTGATGGTGCTCCGATCGCTGCGCCCTTCACCTTGCGGGCCCGATAGGCCGCAACGGCCGCCCGGTTGCCGCATCCCCCGTCGCAGAACCGCTTGGACCTGTTCTTGGACAGGTCGATGACCACGTCATTGCAGGTGGGGAATTCGCAGGTCCGCAGTCGACCCAACTCACCGCTCCGGACGACGTCGATCATCGCCATGGCCGCCTCGACCGCCATCCGGGTGGCCAGCGGGGCATCGGGCGGGGTGGCGTGCAGGTGGTAGTTCCACTCGTCGTGCTTGACCAGTTGAGGAAGGGCACGGGCTTCGCGGAGCAGCTGGTTCAACTCCCCGACCAACTCGTCCTCGTCGAGCTCCCAGAGCCGCCGTAAGCGCGGGCGAAGTGCCCGGACGGCGTCGAGCTCGGCCCGGTCGCCGCGGCGTTCGCCGGTCCAGCCCCAGGTCCGGACGAATTCCTCGAGGGCGGCGACGTCGGGCAGGTCCTCGGTGTCGCCCTCGGCGTTCACCTGGGTGTTCACCAGCGCGACCATCCCGGCCAGGGACACCTCGGTGTCATGAGCAAAAAGCATGTTGACTCCTGTCGGTGCCCGGACGTAGTGTCATCATCGTAAGCACTTTTGACTGATGACACCACGTCGTGCGGATGCTGATCGCTACGGGAGGAACGGATGCTCGAGAAGAAGGCAGCACGGGCCGGACTGGGCCTCGCACTGCTGTCCAGTGCCGCGTTCGGCACCTCCGGCACCTTCGCCCGGGCCCTGATCGATGCCGGTTGGTCACCGGGAGCTGCCGTCACGGTGCGGATCAGCATCGCCGCGCTGATCCTGGCCATTCCCGGCATCCTCTCCCTCCGCGGACGCTGGCACGTGCTGCGCCGTAACCTCGGGATGATTGCGATCTACGGGTTGGTTGCGATCGCCGGTTGCCAGGTCTTCTACTTCAACGCCGTGCAGCACCTGTCGGTCGGGGTCGCGCTGCTGCTGGAGTACATGGGCATCATCTTGGTGGTCGGATGGCTGTGGTTCCGCAGTGGTCGGGCACCTCGACGGCTGACCATTGCCGGCTCGGTGGCGTCCGTGATCGGGCTGGTGCTGGTGCTCGACCTGGTCGGTGACACCCAGATCGACCTGGTGGGTGTGCTCTGGGGCCTTGGTGCCGCCGTCGGGCTGGCCGTGTTCTTCGTGCTGTCGGCCAGGAGCGACAGCGAGCTGCCGCCCCTGGCGATGGCCAGCGGCGGTATGACCATCGGGGCGGTGACGCTGATCGTGCTGGGCGCGGTCGGAGTGCTCCCGATGCAGGCCAACACCGACGATGTGGTGCTGGCCGGCCGCCAGGTGAGCTGGCTGGTACCGGTTCTCGGCCTTTCCGTTGTCGCCGCCGCGTTCGCCTACGTGGTCGGGATCTCTGCGGCCCGCAAGTTGGGCTCGAAGCTGGCGTCCTTCGTCGGGTTGACCGAGATCCTCTTCGCGGTGCTGTTCGCCTGGCTGTTCCTGGGTCAGTTGCCCACCGTCATCCAACTGCTGGGTGGCCTGCTGATCGTCGCGGGCGTCGCCCTTGTCCGGATCGACGAGCTGCGGGAGCCGGGCAGCGATGCCGATTTCCTGTCCGGTGAGGCGGCTCTGGGCGAGCCGGCCGGGGGTTCCCGAGCCGCGGCCGACGACGCTCCCGGCCGGTAGGATCCGGGTTCGAGCACCGGTTCGGCGTCAGCGCGACCGGCGACGGTGAGGGTGGTCCGATGGTCCAGCAGGTCGCTCGTCTCGGCGCTGAAACCGTCCCGCTGTCTGCCCGACCGTCCACCGGCCGGCTGCTTGGCTGTGGATTGATCGCCGGCCCGCTCTTCGTCCTGGTGACGGCGATCGAGATCGTCACCCGCTCGGGATTCGACCTGCGGCGCAACGGCATCAGCCAGCTGAGTCTGGGCGATCGAGGGTGGATCCAGGTCCTCAACTTCATCGTCGCCGGCCTGCTCACCATCGCCTTCGCCGTCGGTGTCCGGCGCGTGCTGCGACCTGGCATCGGTGCGACGGCGGCTCCGGTGTTGATCGTCGGCTATGGCCTCGGCCTGATCGCCACCGGCCTGTTCCTGGTCGACCCCGGAGTCGGTTTCCCGCCCGGGACCCCGGACAGCGTCCCCGAGCTGAGCTGGCACGGCCTGGTACATGCGTTCGCACCGCCGGCCTCTTTCCTGCTACTGGTGGGCGCCGGCGGCGTCTTCGCGTGGCGCTGCGCCGTTCGCCGGGAGTTCCTGCTCGCCGGCTACTGCATCCTCACCGGGCTGATGGCGGTGGGCCTGATCTGCTGGCCGGGTGGTGGCGGCAGCGTTCGGTCGGCGGTCGCCGTGGTGTTGACCTCGGTCTGGATGTCCGTCATCGCCTGGCGGTTGATCCGGGAGAACGATCGCCGGGCAGCGCCGTCCCGAACCTGAACCGGCCGCACCTGCGGACGCTGTTCATCCAGTGGGAAGTCACAGCCGTGGATCGGGCTCCGGTTCCGGCCGATCGCTAGCATCCTTTGCATGTCGACACCTGCCACCGACCCGACCAAGTGGTTCACCGATCTGATCAAGAGCCAGGACCCGATGGTGCTCTGGCCGGTCGGCGACGTTGCCGAGACCAGTGCGGCCATCGCTGCGGCTGCCGCGCCGTGGACCAAGGCGGTGGCCGACATCACCCAGTGGCAGCTGTCTGCCCTGCAGGCCTTCACCGCTCCGTTCACTGCCGCGATGCCGGGGCTGGAGTCGATCACGCCGCCCGTTGCGGACAGGCGTTTCGCCGGTGAGGCTTGGAGCAAGGATCCCCGCTACGACGCCGTCGCCCGCGCCTATGTCGCCCAGACCGACCTGATGCAGAAGGCACTGGACTCCGCGCCGCTTGACGAGCGCAGCAAGGCCCAGTGGGGTTTCGCGCTGCGGCAGATCGCCGACGCGCTCAGCCCGGCGAACAATCTGGCCACCAACCCCGAAGCCCAACAACTCGCCCTGGAGACCGGCGGCGCCAGCCTGATCGAGGGCCTGCGGCTGTTCACTGAGGATCTGGCCAAGGGCCGGATCTCGATGACCGACGACAAGGCCTTCGAGGTCGGGCGCAATGTGTGCACGACGCCCGGCACGGTGGTGTTCCAGAACGAGCTGATCCAGCTGATCCAGTACACCCCGACGACCGAGCAGGTCTACGAGCGGCCGCTGGTGATCGTGCCGCCGTGCATCAACAAGTACTACATCCTGGACCTGCAACCGGCGAATTCCTTTGTGGGACATGCGGTCGAGCAGGGACACACGGTGTTCCTGGTGTCCTGGCGGAACGCCGGTCAGGGTCAGCAGACGCTCACCTGGGACGACTATCTCTCGTCCGGAGTACTCACGGCGATCGACGTGGCGTCGAAGATCTCCGGCGCGGACCAAGTGAACACCCTCGGGTTCTGTGTCGGCGGCACGTTGCTCGCCAGCGCTGTGGCGATCCTCGCCGCCAAGGGTGAGCAGAAGGTGGCCAGCATGACGCTGCTGACCACGATGCTCGACTTCACCGACACCGGAGAGATCGGGCTGCTGGTCACCGATGACGGGGTCAAGCAGCGTGAGGCGGCGATCGGTGACGGTGGTTTGTTGAAAGGCAGTGAGCTGGCGCAGGTTTTCGCGTCCCTGCGGGCGAACGACCTGATCTGGCCGTATGTCGTGAAGGGGTACCTGAAGGGGCAGGCGCCGCCCGCCTTCGACCTGCTCTACTGGAACAGCGACGACACCAACCTGCCCGGGCCGATGTTCTGCTGGTACGTCCGGAACACCTACCTGGAGAACAAATTGCGCGAGCCAGGCGCCACCGTTCAACTCGGCGTCCCGGTGGACCTGAGCCGGATCGACGTCCCGGCATTCGTCTATGCCTCCAAAGAGGACCACATCGTGCCGTGGAAGACGGCGTACGAGAGCACCCAGCTGGTCTCCGGGGACACGACCTTCGTGCTCGGTGCGAGCGGCCACATCGCCGGGGTGATCAACCCGCCGGCGAAGATGAAGCGGAACTTCTGGGTCACCCCCGAGGGCGGGGCGCTGGAGGCCGACGCCGACGCCTGGTTCGACGGCGCCGAAAAGGTCCCGGGCAGCTGGTGGCCGACCTGGCACGAGTGGCTGGCCGAGCGAGCGGGTGAGCAGGTCGACGCTCCCGCATCGCCGGGCAACAAGGAGTTCTCGGCAATCGAGCCGGCCCCGGGCAGCTACGTCAAGGAAAAGGCCAGCTGACCCGACGGCGCCCCGCCCTCCTCGCCCTGCCCTCTCGCGCCCCACCGTGTCGAACCGCCCCCCGCCCGTCCCGCGGCGTTGCCCCCTCGAAAAGCGTTGTTGATCAAGACGTTCGGCACCCTTGAACGCAAGATTTGGGTGCCAGTGGTTGATCAACAACGTCTTTCGAAGGGTCGGCCGCGGGACGGGCGCCGGCGGGTGAGCTCAGCGGCGGGCGACGCCGTCGAGGCGCAGGGTGGCGGACTCGTCCCGGTGCACACCGGTTGTCCCGACGTGCTTGTCGCCGATCTCGGCGCCGTTCTTGATCACCTGCACCAGCGCCATCGCGTGACCACGCCCGAGGTCGAAGTCCTGCTTCAACCAGTCGACGATCACTCCGGCCTTGGTACCGGTTGCGTCGTACCCGCGCTCCTTCGCCAGCGCGACGAATTCCCCTGGGGTCTTGCCGGTCTTGGTTTCGATGTTGTCCAGGTAGGCCTGAAACGACATGGGACTCTCCTTCAGCTCGGTGATCGATGGGCCGCTGCTGCCTCTACGTCGACTGGGCGAGACCGTTCTCGACACCGTTCCGACGAATTTTCTCGAGTTGTCCCGCGAGGCCGGCGCGCGGGTCCGGTCCGCTCGGCAAAGGCTGCCTCAGGCCGCGGCGATGGCGTCGAGCAGTTCCTGTACCGATCGCGCCGAGTGCCCCGAGACGAAGGTGTCGACGTGCGGCAGCGCGGCGGCCATCCCGCCGGTGAGTGGGGCGAAACCCGGGGCGGCCTTGCGCGGGTTGACCCAGATCACCCGGTGCGCGAGCCGCGACAACCTGGCCATCTGCTCGCCCAGCAGGACCGGATCGGCCCGCTCCCAGCCGTCCGAGACGACGACAACCACTGCGCCACGGGCGATTCCCCGGCGGCCGTCGGTGTCAAGGAAGGTCTTGACGGCGCCGCCGATCCGGGTTCCACCGGAGGCGTCGGGCGACGTCATCAGCGCCCTGGCGATGGCGTCCTCCCGCCGGCCTCGACCGAGGGTCCTGGTCACCGGGTGCAGCCGGGTGGCGAAGACGTAGGCGTGCGCCCGGGCACCGAGGACGGCACCCTGCAGCACCCGCAGATAGATCCGGGAGTACGCCTGCATCGACCCGGAGACGTCCGCCAGCATGACGATCTGCCGAGCGGTGCTGCCGCGGCGGCGGTGCCGCAGGTGCACCGGGTCGCCCCCGGTGCGGCACGCCGCCCGCAGCGTACGACGCAGGTCGATGGACCGTCCGCCGTTGCGGGACGGCTCCCAGCGTGACGGCCGCAGTGGCGCGACCACCTTCATCCGGTCGACGAGGGCGGCGATCATCGCCAGCTCCTCGTCGTCGCAGTCGGCGAAGTCCCTGTCCCGCAACAGCTCCGTCTCCGACGCCAGTGCGAGCATGGTCGGCGTTGCGTCCTCGTCATCCTGCTCGCCGTCGTCGTCGGTATCGGCGGCGGCGGGCGCGGCCCGCGGCTGCTCGGCACCCGGTTGCTCGGCCGCTGGCGGCTCCTCTGCCTCCGGGTCCGTCATGCCCGACGGGGGACCGGGCTCGGTGTGCGGCGAGGGTTGGTTGCTCGCCTCGCCACGGAAATCGGCCACGTCCGTCAGGCCGCGGAACACCTGCCCGAAGACGGCGTCGAACACCTCGATCTGCTCCTGCCGGTCGATCAGGGTCACCCTGGCCAACCAGTAGAGCTCGCCGATCAACGCCGGTGACGCGTCCAGCGTTGCTCTTGCCCACCAGGCCACCCGCTCGACCGGAACGGGAACACCGGCGGACCGCAGCAGCTGCGCGAAGTGCACACAGAGCAGTGCGAGGTCGCTCGACTGCTCGGCCGGGGCGGTGCCGAACGGTCGATCACTCACCGACGACCCAACCCAGGCCGGCCGCCAGGGCCAGATCGCGATCCTCCCGGTACTTCAGCACCGAGCCGATCGTCGTCTCGGCGGAAGCCGCGTCCAGGACGGGCAGCCCGAGCACGTGCAGCGCCTGCACCCAGTCGATGACCTCGGCGGTCCCTGGCGACTTCTGCAGATCCAGGGTGCGAAGCCGGCCGGTCGCCGCTGATACCTGGACGGCCAGCGCCTCGGTTGCGCCAGGGACCCGCTGTCGGACGATCGCGACCACCTGGTCGACCCGTGGGTGGTCGATCCAGTGGTACAGGCAGCGTCGTTTGAGTGCGTCGTGCAGGTCCCTGGTGCGGTTGGAGGTGAGTATCGCGATCGGCGGAACCCGTGCGGTGATGGTGCCGATCTCCGGCACGGTGATCGATCGCTCGGCCAGCAGTTCCAACAGGAACGCTTCGAAATGTTCGTCGGCGCGGTCGATCTCGTCGATCAGCAACACGGCGGGCAGCGGCCCGGGGTGCTCGACGGCGCGCAGCAACGGACGTTCGACCAGGTAGTCCCGGCGGAACAGGTCGTCGGCACCGAGCGGATCACCCTCGGCCTCGGCCAGCCGGATCGCCAGCAACTGGCGGGGATAGTTCCACTCGTAGGCGGCCTCGGCAATGTCGATGCCCTCGTAACACTGCAGGCGGATCAGCGGCGTCCCGAGCGCGGCGGCCAGCGATTTCGCGGCCGACGTCTTCCCGACGCCCGCCTCGCCCTCCAGCAGGATCGGTTGACCGAGCCGCAACGCACAGAACATGGCAGTTGCCAGGCCGTCGTCGGCGAGATAGCCGGTTCCGTCGAGCAGGGCGGAAAGCGCGGCAACGTCGGGGACGATCGTGGACAACTCGGCCGGCACGGTCACGATTCAGGGTAACCAGACGGGTTCGCGGAGTACGCCCGCAGACAGCCTGGGCCGCAGAAATATTGCCGACGGCCGCCCAGGTCCAGATGCAGGCTGGTCTCCACCGCGGCAACGGTCATGCCGCAGACCGGATCGATCACTGTCACGCTGCCCTCCTCCGCCATGGCTCCGGACGCCGTTCCGGCGACGTGGTGATCGAAGGCGGCCGGCGCCGCGGAATGCGGACGGGTGGCGACCACCTGCGCCAGAATCGACAGCGCGATCTCCGCCGCGGTTCGGGCGCCGATGTCCAGCCCGGCCGGGGTGTGAACCCTGCCGGGAGCGATCCGCGCCAGGTCCGGCCGCATCTCGGCCAACTCGGCGAGAACACCAGCGCCCCGGGTGCGGCTGGCAACCAGGCCGATGTAGGGCACCCCGGCGTCGAGAGCGGCTGCCAGCACTTCGACCTCATCGCGGCCGTGCGATGCCACCACCACCGCGAGCGCACTCCCGATCGCCTGCCGGTCGACGGCGGTGATCCGGTATTCCAGTTCCCCTGCGAGCCGGGTCAACGCCGTGGCGATCGGCCCGTCCCCGAGGACCTGGACCAACGGCGGCGGGACGACAGGGTCGAGAAAGATCTCCAGGGTGCCGCCGGACAGACAGGGGTTGTGCACGGTCAACGTGCCGTTCTGTTCCGCGATGCCGGGCTCCTCGGTGGGCGTGATCCGCAGCAGCAGTGGCTGTTTGGAGTCCAGCAGCATCAGACTCTGGGCCCGTACGGTGGTTTCGGCGCAGGTGCCACCGACGAACCCCTCGATGGAGCCGTCGGCGTGGATGATCGCCTCGTCACCGGGCTTGGCCGAGGTCGGCCGGTGCGCCATCACCACGCGCGCCCGGACGAACGGCACACCCTGATCCCGCAGGATGGTCGCTCGCACGTCGAGATCGGCCCGGCTCATCGGAGTGGCCGGGTCGTCGCGGCCGTCCGAACCGTCATGTGACCGCCAGGTCGGTCCGCATCGGAGTTCCCTGCATCGCCATCCACACATTGGCCGGGGTCAATGGCATGTCGGCGTGCCGGACGCCGTACGGCGTGAGAGCGTCGATCACCGAATTGACCACGGCGGGTGGTGAGCCGACGGTCGCCGACTCGCCGACGCCCTTGAGGCCCAGCGGGTGGTGCGGTGACGGCGTGACTGTCTCGCCGAGCTCCCAACTCGGGCACTCCATGGAGGTCGGCAGCAGGTAGTCCATGAACGACCCACCCACGCAGTTGCCGTCCGCGTCGAACGCGATCAGCTGCATCAGGGCCATCCCGATCCCGTCGGCCAGGCCGCCGTGCACCTGACCCTCGACGATCATCGGATTGATCCGGGGACCGCAATCGTCGACCGCGATGAACCGGCGCACCTTCACCGCACCGGTGCCGGCATCGACGTCGGTGACGCAGATGTACGCGCCGAACGGGTATGTCAGGTTCGGCGGGTCATAGACGACGGAGGCGTCGAGATGACCCTCGACGCCTTCGGGGAGGGTCAACGTGCCGTGGCTGAGCATGGCGATCTCGGCGACGGTGCGACCCTGTTCGGGGTCGCCCTTGACCTGCCAGCGCCCGTGATCCCACTCCAGGTCATCGGCCCCCACCTCCAGCGAGGCAGCGGCAATGATCTTGGCCTTCTGCCGGACCCGTTGCGCCACAATGGCTGCGGCCGCACCGGACACCGGCGTCGAACGGGATCCGTAGGTGCCCAGCCCGAACGGCGTGTTGTCGGTGTCACCGTGGATGACTTCGATGTCCTCCGGCGGGATGCCGAGCTCCTCGGACACGATCTGCGCGAACGTGGTCTCGTGACCCTGCCCCTGGGTCTGCACGGAAAGCCGCAGCTGGGCCTTGCCCGTCGGGTGCACCCGCAGCTCGCAGCCGTCGGCCATGCCGAGACCGAGGATGTCCATGTGCTTGCGCGGCCCGGCTCCGACACCTTCGGTGAAGAACGAGATGCCGATGCCCATCAGCTCGCCGCGGGCGCGCTTCTCGGCCTGTTCGCGGCGCAGTTCGTCGTACCCGGCGATCTCCATGGCCAGCTTCAGTGCGCGTGGGTACTCACCACTGTCGTATTCCCAGCCGGTCTTGGAGACGTACGGGAACTGCTCGGGCCGCAGCAGGTTTTTCAGTCGCAACTCGGCCGGATCGATCTTCAGCTCGGCGGCCAGAACGTCGACCATCCGCTCGACCAGATAGACGGCCTCGGTGATCCGGAACGAGCACGCATAGGCCACACCGCCCGGCGCCTTGTTGGTGTAGACGCCCTTCACCGTGCAATGCGCGGCCTGCAGGTCGTAGCTGCCGGTGAAGATGTGGAAGAAACCGGCCGGGAATTTGGTCGGCTGCGCGGTCCCGTTGAACGCGCCGTGGTCGGCCAGCACATCGACCTTGAGACCGAGGATCGTGCCGTCCTTGGTCGAGGCGATGCTACCGGTCATGTGATAGTCGCGGGCGAACGAGGTGGCCATCAGGTTCTCGCTGCGGTCCTCCATCCACTTCACCGGTTTTCCGGTGACGATCGACCCGACGACGGCCAGCACATATCCCGGGTAGATGCCCACCTTGTTGCCGAATCCCCCGCCGATGTCCGGCGAGATGATCTGGATCTTGTGCTCGGGGATGCCGGCGACCAGCGCGTAGATGGTGCGGTGGGCGTGCGGCGCCTGATTCGTGGAGTAGACCAACAACTTTCCGGTCACCGGGTCCATCGACGCGACGGTGCCGCAGGTCTCCATCGGTGCGGGATGCACTCGGGGATAGAGCATCTCCTGGGTGACGACGACCTCGGCATCGGCGAAGACCCGCTCGGTCTCGACGGCGTCACCCGATTCCCAGTCGAAGATGTGGTTGTCGTTCTTGCCCTCGATGTCGTCCCTGATGACGGGGGCACCGGGCTCCAGCGCTCGCTTGGCGTCGATGACCGGGGTCAGCGGTTCGTAGTCGACCTCGATCAGCTCCAGGGCATCCCGGGCGATGTACTTGGTGTCGGCGACGACAAAGGCGACTTCCTGGTGTTGGAAGCGCACCTTGTCGGTGGCGAGAACCGCCTGCACGTCGGCAGACAGGGTCGGCATCCAGGCCAGCCCCAACGTCGACAGCACCTCACCGGTGATCACCGCATGCACGCCC
>Ga0164306_10000770_pt1 | contig 13528 bp, 15 predicted proteins | sample Whisoiple_242_MG_FD_110213 | JGI IMG/M metagenome (GOLD analysis project Ga0164306, IMG submission 110213) | Soil microbial communities amended with fresh organic matter from upstate New York, USA - Whitman soil sample_242_MG | ecosystem: Environmental > Terrestrial > Soil > Unclassified >... | reverse complement strand
GCACGATCTGCAGTACTTCGAGATGGCCGGCAACCGCGGCGTCTACTTCAAGGGCTGGAGCGCTGTCACCCGGCACAGCACCCCGTGGCTGCCGCACGAGGTGCTGACCGCACTGGACGATGACGTCTGGGAGCTGTACGACGGGTCGTCCGACTGGTCGCAATCGAACGACCTCGCTGCTGCTCAGCCCGACCGGCTGGCGTCGTTGCAGCGGCTGTGGCTGATCGAGGCGGTGAAGTACAACGTGCTGCCGATCGACGACCGCCGCTTCGAACGGTTGAACGCCACCATCGCCGGCCGGCCGCAGCTGATCACCGGCAACACCCAGGTTCTGTTCGCCGGCATGAAACGCCTCAGCGAGGGCAGCGTCATCGACATCAAGAACCGTTCGTTCAGCGTGACCGCCTCGATCGAAACGCCGACCAACGGTCCGACGAACGGAGTGATCATTGCTCAGGGCGGCCGGTTCGGCGGTTGGGCCCTGTTCGTCAAGAACGGTCGTGCAACCTTCGTCTACAACCTGCTGGGGATGCAGGAGTTCGTCGTTGCGGCAACGGAGGAGATCCCGTCGGGCACTCATCAGGTCCGCGCCGAGTTCGCCTATGACGGAGGCGGTCTGGCGAAAGGCGGCACCGTCACGATGTTCTACGACGGCCGTGCGGTGGGCACGGGGCGGGTGGCCGTCACCCAGCCGCTCGTCTTCTCGGCGGACGAGACCACTGATATCGGCAACGACTACGGAATGCCGGTCAGCGCCGAGTACGCCGGCGCCAGTCGGTTCAACGGGCGGATCCACGTCGTCCAGATCGACGTCGGCGACGACGATCAGTCGCACCTCATCGATCCGGAGCAAGTTGCCATGGTCGCCATCTCCAGGCAGTAGGCGGTTCACCAGGGCACAGTGACGACGATGGAAAGGCCGGCAGTGAAAGGAATGGCATTGGTGCCCGGTGGCACCGAGACCATCGGCAGCCTGGACTTCTACCCGGAGGAACGACCACTCCGGGAAGTCCAGGTCGCCGATCTGTGGATGGATGAGCATCCTGTCACCAATGCCCAGTTCCGCAGATTCATCAAGGACACCGGCCATCTCACGGTCGCCGAGCATGCACCTGACCCCAGAGATTTCCCGGGGGCGGATCCGGCGGACCTGGTGCCCGGATCGCAGGTGTTCGTCGGCACGCCGGGCCCGGTGCCGTTGGACGACTGGACCCGCTGGTGGGCCTGGATCCCCGGGGCGGACTGGCGTCACCCGCAAGGGCCGGGCAGCACTCTGCACGGTCGGGATCAGCACCCCGTCGTTCACATCGGCTTCGAGGACGCCCTCGCCTACTCCGAGTGGGCAGCCAAATCGCTGCCCACCGAGACGGAATGGGAACACGCCGCCCGCGGTGGCCTTCATCAGGCGATCTACCCCTGGGGCAACGATTTCACACCCGGTGGAAAGGTCATGGCGAACACCTGGCACGGACGGTTCCCCTACGAGAATCTCGGCACACCAGGGGCCACCCGAACAACGCCGGTCAAACGCTTCCCACCAAACAGCTTCGGCCTGTTCGACGTCGCCGGAAACGTCTGGGAATGGACCAGCACGCCGTGGTCCGACACCCACACAGAGGCCGGGCCGGAGCAGGTCAGCTGTTGTGCACCGGGTCCGGCCGACCCCTCCGAAAAGGACCGCTATGTCACCAAAGGCGGTTCCCACCTCTGCGCCCCGTCGTACTGTCACCGCTACCGCCCCGCAGCCCGGCAGGGCCACAGCATCCGCAGCAGCACCACCCACCTCGGGTTTCGGTGCGTGATCAGACTCTGAGACACCGGCCCGGCAACTGAGCAGGCAGTGCCGGTCGGGATTCCGCTCAGATTGTGCGCAGCCTGACAGGATCGACAGCGTGATCGACGACTTCGCCAAGGACTACCTGCATCAGGATCTGCGCTGGGTCCGACAGTCGATGCTCGGGCAGATCGACGATCTGTCCGAGTACGAGATCCGTCGACCGATGACGTCCACCGGAACGAACCTGCTCGGACTCATCAAGCATCTGACGATGACGGAGACGGTGTACCTGGGCGAGATCTTCGACAGAACCGCACCATGGCCCCATCCCCGGTACGACGATCCGGGCTTTCGCAACCGGGACTCGCTGTGGGTCACCGAGTCGGAGTCGCGCGCAGACATCGTCGACGGCTACCTCCGCGCCTGGGCGCACGCTGACGCCACCATCGACGCGCTGCCGATCGACACGGTCGGATTCGTATCGTGGTGGCCCCAGCCCACGGTGAAGCTTTTCAACGTCATGATTCATGTCCTCACCGAGACCAACCGGCACGCCGGCCACGCTGACATCCTGCGCGAGCAGTTGAACGAAAGAAACGGGCTCGCCAGGATGGCCGACGCATCCGGCTGGGATTCTCACCGTGCACTGATAGAACGCGCGGCTCGCCGGGCCGGGGCAGAATCAGATCCCCACATCGATGATGCACCTTGATGAATCGACCCTTCCGACGTCTCACTGAGAAGTTGGGCATTTGATGCTGCCGTTCTCGACCTCCCGCGACGTGCTCGATGACCGACGTGGCTGTCCGACCTCGCTCTAGCGCAGCGAGAGCTGGACGAGAAGGTTAGAAGCGTTGTCCGGGATCGCGTCCCCGTGCGAAGGAAGTGCCCGCGTAAACTGACGCTCCGCCAAGGATCTCAAGGTGAACTCGTACTGGACGGGATCCGCAGTGAAACTAGCGGGAGCACGCTCCAAACCGCCGCGGTTGCCGGCGAGGTCACCCAGGAGCATCGTCGAGGACGGGGCATCGAACAGGCAGATGTGCCCCGGAGTGTGCCCAGGAGTGTCGATGACCTCCAAACCCATCACCGTGTCGGCTGGTCCTATCGCATCGACGCGTACTCCCGTTGAGCCGGCGATCGAAGCCAGATCACCAGCACCGCAGACTATCTGAGCCTGCGGGGCGCGTCGGGCGATCTCTGCAAGACCACCGGTGTGGTCCGGATGGTGGTGTGTCAGCACGATGTACCGGACAGCGCTGAAATCGGCGTCGGCCGCGGCCAACGCGGCCTCGATGAGGTCGATGTGGCGCGGCCCGGCCAGGGTGTCGACCAAGACGACGTCAACATCCCGACGGACCACGAAGGCACGGACATCGAATGTCACCGGACTCGGGCCCAGCACATCGGCAGGGAGATGGATGTCGGCGCGGGCAGAGAAGAACTGAGCGACAGGTGGGTGATGTGTCGTCAACATGCCCTCCACGATGCGTGACAGTCCGGACAACCCGAGTTCGTCAGACTGTTGCAGATTTCTGGCGGTTGCGGTGATCGATGACCGTCCTTACGCTTCTCGTGAAGCAACGAACCCACCATCCAGGCACTCACCGCCTGACCCCACGGATCACCGGTGACCAACCTCGACACACCACGCCTTGGGACTTGACCCGCCGATGTCCACCACTTCAGAAGGCCGCGAGTGGCGCAGCAAGGAATGTGGCATCGCCGGATCGGACGATCGTCCACACTCGGATGTCCCGGTCATGGAGAGTGACGTCCTTTTGGTAGAACCGCACCGTGTCTGCTGCCGGCGGTGTTCCCGAACCCTTGATGCGGAGAAGTTGATCGTTGCGCTCGAGCGTCAGATGGACGTCACCGGCGAATTCGGCCAACGACTCCGGCTCGTGCCCATCGACTTCGGTGACGGTATAACTCTGTCCGGACTCGACAGGCGGCTCTGCGTTCGACGGCATCGGATACCTCCTTGGGAAGGTGCGCCGACCGACACCGGGCGCCGGGCCCGACGAATAAACATTACGGTCGGGCGCACTCGAGAGAACCTGGGCGGCAGTAGCTGTTGCGACCGATTTCAGCGACGGACGGCGCGGCGCTTGTCGATGCTGATCCAGATCAGCAGCACGATGACCGCTCCGATGAAGGCTCCGATGATTCCGGAAGGCTGAAGAAATCCGTCCTGAGCGTCCTTGTGGAAGATCAGATACCCCAGGAACCCACCGACGAATGATCCGATGATGCCCAACACGATGGTCATCACGATCGAGATGTCTTGCTTACCAGGCACAACCAGTCGAGCCAGCGCGCCGGCCAGTAGGCCGATGACAATGATGCTGACGATGAGACCCAACATTGATCTGTCCTCCTTGTCGGTGCACGCAGAGCACCACGCGCACGCCGCATCAACCACCGGGCGGGGTTAATGGTGATTCACCAACGCAGGTGACTCAATCACCCCTAGGGGAGCAGCGGCACACCCCAAAGGGCGTTTACACTCAGTGCGTGCCCTCACCAGCAAGGCGTCCGCTCACGGTGGCGTTGGTCGACGACTACGACGTTGTCGTGATTGGCGTCGCCCAGATGCTTGACCCTTACCGGGACCGAGTGGTCATCGCCGAACTCGACGCCAACGAGTCGGTCCAGGACAACGTCGACATCGTGCTGTACGACTCCTTCGCACAACCGGAGTCCGACCACGAAGAGATCAGCGTCCTCATCGACAACCCCCGCGCTCGCCGAGTGGTGATGTACACCTGGAACTTTCATCCAGATCTGGTCCGGAGCGCACGCCAGCAGGGGGTACACGGCTATCTGTCGAAGACGCTGCCGGCCCGCGATCTTGTCGCCGCCCTGGAGGCGGTACATGCCGGCGAGATCGTCGTCAGCGAACCACCGCCCCGGCCCCGCAGCACCAGTGGCCTGAACTGGCCAGGCCGGGGTGAGGGTCTGAGCGACCGGGAATCCGAGGTCCTCGCCCTCATCGTCCAGGGCAAGAGCAATCGTGAGGTCGCCACTCTCGCCTACCTCAGCCCGAACACCGTGAAGTCCTACATCCGCTCGATCTACCGCAAGATCAATGTGGCCAGCCGCACTCAGGCGGTCCTGTGGGGCGTGAAGAACGGCTTCATGCCCGACCACCACCGGATCGACCACTGGCGCGGCGGCCCCTGACTCTCCTGCCGCTCCCGGTCACTGAGATCTCGCCGGATCGGACCCACTGTGATCGTCCCGTGAACAGATCTGCGATGACCAGGGCGGGTCAGCGAATGTGCGATATCTACCGCCATGGCATGCCGGGTCTCACCACCGTGGGCCGCCACCGAAGGGCCCAGACGGCGCGCCGGGCCCGGGATCAACGAATCCAGTGGGCGTGGTCTTGGGCAGGTTGGATCCGGGCCAGTCGAGCGGCTCGACCGATCCCGGATAGCCGGGAGGTGGTTCGGTGGCGTTCGCGGCGCCGAGGCTCAACAACGTCAGGCTGGCGGCCGCAGCCACCCCGACCAGCAACTTGCGAACCGTGACGGTGTGCATTTGAACTCCTCAACTCGGGGGCGGGTCCGCCCCGTGTGACACTCACGGTCCTCAACTGCCGTTAGTCCATCGCTAACGGTCCGGCGACGATCTCGAACCCAGACATATGATGCCGATCAGGATTTTCGGTACAAACAGACGAAAGAGCTGCCGGCCGCGACCGCTCGGAGAGGACAACCATGAGCGCGGAGCAAGTCGCGCCAGTGACCCAGGGCGTCACCGTGGAACTACTGGCCACAGTTGATCTCGGGCCCGAGGTGCAGGGCATGGAAGGGCGCCAACTTCGCATGAGAATGGTGACCTTCGAGCCCGGGGGGGTCTTCGGCCCGGTTCACGACCACCATGGCAGGCCGGGCACTGTCTACGTCCTGCAGGGGATGATCACCGACCATCGAGACGGGATTGCCAAGGACTACGGACCTGGAGTGGGCTGGCCAGAGGACCGGAGCACCCTTCATTGGCTCGAGAACCGAGGAATGGTTCCGGCGGTGGAGATCTCGGTCGATGTCGTCAGAATCGACTGAAGGCTTCGCTGCCCAAGGGCCGAACTGCGGTGTTCGCTGTTCAACCTGGCATCCGCTCGATGTCTGCAGCAGCATCTAGGACATGAACCTGGACGGCACAGACGGATCCCGCGAGTCAAGCAGCCAGCCGACGAATCGCGACCGGGGCCGACACCCGCTGCTCGCCAAGTATGTGGCCGCCGAGAGTTACGGCCTGATCCTGCTGCTCGTTGTCGCCACCTATCTGTTGGCGGTTTCGCTACCCACGGATCGAGGGCAGCCCGCCGTATTGGCGATCCAGATCGCCACGGTGTGGTTGACATTGCACGTTGCCCGGGCGCCGCGGTCGGTGCGGGTCGCGGCTTCGGTGGCGTTCCTCGGCGTCGCAATCCTTGCTGTGATCGACATCTTCGTCGATGTGTCGCCGCAAACCCTCGCATTGGCGTTCGCCGCGAGCGGACTGCTGTACCTGCTCGCACCCGTTCTCGTGGTCCGGGACATCGCGAGTCGCCGCGCCGTTGAGCGGGAGACCGTGCTGGGAGCGATCGCTGCTTACCTGCTGGTCGGAATGTTCTTCGCCTTCGTCTACCGGGCAATCGGCATCCTGCAGCCAACACCATTTTTCGGCACATCGGGTGACGGTGATACCGCTCAGGTGCTGTTCTTCAGCTTCGTCACCCTCACCACCACCGGGTACGGCGATCTGGTGCCGCCCGCCAATCCGGGGCAGACCCTCGCCGTCCTGGAAGCAGTCCTCGGTCAACTGTTTCTTGTGACAGCGGTCGCGAAGATCATCACCGCCTGGAAACCCAAGGGATGGAGTGCATCCAACAGTCCTGATGACCGGCGGTAACCGCCGCCCGACGACCGAGTTCCGCCGGTTCCTCAGAGCCCGTTGCGATCCCGTTCGATTCGTCGATCGAGTTCGTCCAGGTCGTGCACACCAGGCATGTCCTGCACCACCTGCAGCATGTGCCGCTGCCAGATGGTCTGAAGCCGGCCGAGGACAGCGGAGTCGGGCAGGATCCGAAATTCCTCGACGGCGAAAGCATCGGCGGGATAGATGGCCAGGTCATAGGGCGGTCCGACCGCCAGGTTGGCGCGAGCCGTGCTCATCATCGATCCGATGGCGATCTTCGATGCCGTGGCGAGCCCGGCACCAGCCTCCGCAGCCATCTCGAGGAGGAACTTGCCGTATTTGCTCTCGCCGATCTGCAGGAACGGTCGATCATCCGAGGCACGAATGTAATTGCCCTCGGGGTAGATCAACAGGATGTCCGGTGAATACCCGGTGATCTGACCGCCGAGAATGAAGGTGGCAGTCCCGTCGGCCCCCACGGAGTTGAGCGCGTCACGATGCCGCAGATTCACCTCCCGGCCGAGTCTCCCGATGTAGAGAGCGGCTTCGAAGATCCGAGTGACGCTCAACAAGCTCTCGTGGTCTCCGGGGGTGTCGATATCGACCTGGATCCGGTCCAACACTTCTTGGGTGGTCGCCAGGTTGCCCGCAGATTGCAGGACGAAGACCCGGTCCGGTGCCGACACCAGGACGTGCAGTTTGCGGTAGGTGCCGATGTTGTCGACACCGGCATTGGTTCGGGTGTCGGACATGAAAACCAGGCCGTCGTCAAGTCGCATAGCAAGGCAGTAGGTCATCGCGCTCTCCTAGGAAGTCTCGATTGTCGATCGCGCATCGCTTCTATTTCGAAATGCTGCGAGATCGCTGAAGATAGTGAGTACAACACCGTCCCCCGGGCCCGGATCCTGCGGGGTATTCGCTCGTTGTTCACCCTTCATTTCATATCCGGACATCAATGTCGGCACAGCGTTGCCGAGCCCGGTTACCTTCCGTGCTCGCGTTCTGACGACCACCGATCGCTCCGGGCCAGGGTGTATTGCTGACAGTCGATTGCGCGACAAAGGTTTCTGCCCATCGATGTGCGCTTCCGATCAAGGCGCTGGGGTCCTCCCGGATACGGGAACGTCTCGATATGGCCGCTCATCGGCAACGACATTACGAATACGACAAGATTCGATCCATCGACCAGCGTGCGGAGGATACTGAAAAGGCGAGATGCCAGCAACTCCGCGCGGGTGCTGGCTGTCCCGTCGTGTTCCTCCGTGTTCTCGGATGCCGATCATCGCCCTCACCATTGGGAGTACACAATGACAGATCAATTGTCCGGACGCGCTTCCACCGAGCCGCCCGTGAGCCCGACTGCCGTGGGTTTCACCGCCTTCGCCGCTGTCGTGATGATCATGACCGGCGCATTCCAGGCGTTCCAAGGACTGGTCGCCCTCCTGAACGACGACTTCTACGTGGTCGGAGAGAAATGGACCTTCTCCTTCGACCTCACGTCGTGGGGTTGGGTGCATCTGATCGTCGGTGTGCTCGTTGCGGTCGCCGGGGTGTTCGTTCTCAGAGGCGCTGTCTGGGCCCGCACCGTGGGCGTCGCAGTGGCGGCGGTGAGTGCGCTGTTGAACTTCATGTGGCTGCCGTACTACCCGGTCTGGGGCATGGTGATCATCGCACTCGACGTTCTCGTGATCTGGGCCCTCATTGCGCACGGACGGGACATCGCCAGGTAACGAAGTCCTGACGGCACAAGACAGCTGGCGCGCCGGCTGGGTCTGCTGCGGGGAAGAGTTCGGCGTGCGCCGGATCAGCGTCGGTGGCACAGGTTGAGCACCGCGTTCCGGTCGTGTTTGCGATCCGGGCGAAACCGACTTTGGTAGGTTTCCGGGACGCGAGCCGATGGAGGATTTCGACGATGCTGACTGGACCCGATCACCACCGCGCCAGGCCCCGAGTGCGTGGTCTGGTCGCTCTCGTGATAGTCGCGGTGCTGGCCGTGGCGTGCAGTAGGAACGATGGGGGAGAGCCGTCGCCGGCGACGTCGGCGACCGAAGATCCCGTCGCTGTTGCGCAGGCGCGGGTGGACACCGCGACGGCGGGGGTGACCGACGCGGAGGGTGCACTCATTTCTGCCCACCAGGACTTCTGCGGCACCGCAAAGGGTTACGTCGAAATCCTGGATCGCTACGGAAGGGTGTTCACCGACCGGAGTGCGACCGTCGGCGATGTGCAAACGGCCGGCGCGGATCTCGTCGAGCCACGCGACGAAGTGACGGCCTCCGCCGACTCCGTGAAGACCGCGAATGCGAATCTCACTGCGGCCCAACAGGAACTGGTCGACGCCCAGGCGGCTCTCGCAGGCGCAATCGCCACGGCGTCGAGTGTTCCGGTCAGCACCACTGCGACGACCGTGATCGCGACGACGCTCGTTCCGGCGGCCACGATCGAGCGTGTCCAGCTGGCGGAGGACGATCTTGCCCGCACGGCAAGGGGAATCAACGCCGACACCGCTCTCGTCGATGCGGGAGCTGCCTACAACTCGGCGGCGCTCGCACTCGAGATCGCCTGGCTGAACCTGCTCAACGAGGCCGGATGCCTGACGGAGAAGCGGCAGGCAGATGCTGCCGCGAAGCTCGCCGCCTACACGACGGCGTTGCAGACCGATCTGCAGCGGGCAGGCTACGACCCTGGTCCGATCGATGGGGTCTACGGTCCACAGACCGTCGCAGCTGTCGAGAAGTTGCAGACAGACAGCGGGCTTCCGGTGACCGGTTTCGTCGACGAGGCGACGGCGCGCGCCCTTCAGGACAAGCTGGATGCCGTCGGGGAACAGGAGTCCATGCAGACGGCTGCCCTTCAAACGGTGCTCAAGCTGGCCGGCTACTGGGACGGGCCGGTCGACGGTGTATGGACCGATTCATTGACGCAGGCATTGGTGAACATGCAGACGGCACTCGGGGTCGCACCGACAGGCCAGGTCGACGCGGCCACCGTGGCCGCTGCCCAGCTGGCGATCGCCGCCTTGCCGGCGACCGTCACATCGGAGGCGACGGCCACCGCGACCGTCACCGACACCGTGACCGACCAGGTCACTGCGACAGAGATCGCCACGGTCACCGCCACTGCAACCACGACTGCCACTGCCACGACGACTGCGCCCACAACGACGCCTTCTTCGACCTCGGCGACGAGCTGACCAGATCCTGATCCCCACCTCGACACGAGGCAGACCGCCCTCGTTTCGTAAGGATTGCCATCGCTCTCAGCCGCGTTCCGCGCGATAGGAATAGGCATGGTCAATCGACGGCGTGCTGGATCGTGTTGATCCTGCTGCTGATCGGCGTGCTGGCGGGCGCCGTCACCGCCGTGTCTCCCTGCGTGCTGCCTGTGCTTCCGGTGATCTTCTTCGGTGCCGGCAGCGCGACCGGCCCGGGGTTCGGGCATCCGGTGGGGGCCGCCGCCGGGTCGACAAATGACGATGCGCCTCCTCGGGAGCGCCGCGGAGGCGCCGGCCTGATCGTCCTGGGCCTGGTGCTGAGCTTCGCGCTGCTGACTCTGGCCGGTTCGGTCCTGGTGGATGCACTGCACCTCCCCACGGGGGTACTGCGTTGGGCCGGGCTGATCGTCGTCTTCCTCACCGGGCTCGGGCAGGTGGTACCTGCGGTGCAACGAGTCCTGCAGCATCCCTTTGCCCGGATGCCAGTTCCGAAACCGTCCAGGGCATATGGCCCTCTCGTGCTCGGTCTGGCCCTGGGAGCGTTGTACGTTCCGTGCGCCGGACCCGTCATCGCGGCCATGGCGATCGCCGGTTCCACCGGCACGGTGAATCAGGGCGTCCTGGTCCTGACGGCGGCCTTTTCGGTCGGCACCGCACTTCCGCTCCTGCTGTTCGCCTATGGCGGACAACACCTAGCAGGAAGGACCCCCTGGGTTCGTTCTCGATCCAGGGTGTTCCGGGTCACCGGCGGAGTGGTGATGATGACTCTCGCGGTCGCGTTGACGTTCAACCTGACCGACGGCCTGCAACGCCGGACTCCGAGCTATACCGCAGCGGTCCAGGACGCCATCGAGGGAAGCGACCGAGCGCAGCAGGAACTGCAGCAAATCACCTCAGCGAAACTCGCCGCCGCGCCGGCCGACAGCACCACCGAAGTGCAAACGCCGAACGTGCCCGGACCGGTCACCACCTGCCGATCCGCGGCCGAGGCATTGGCCAATTGTGGCCCCGCGCCGGAACTCGTCGGCATCGAAACCTGGATCAACACACAGGACGGCACCCCGGTCACCCTGTCGGCGTTGAGGGGACACGTTGTACTGGTGGACTTCTGGACGTTTGCATGCGTGAACTGTCAGCACGTCCTGCCTTATGTGACCGCCTGGTACGACACCTACCACGACGCCGGACTCGACGTGATCGGTGTTCACACACCGGAATTCACCTTCGAACGTGACCCGGAGAATGTCCGGAGCGCTGTTGCCGAGCAATCGATTCACTATCCGGTCGGGACGGACAACTCGTCGGCGACCTGGCGGAACTACGGCAACGGATACTGGCCCGCGGCCTACCTCATCGATTCCGACGGGAGACTGAGGTACGTCAAATTCGGCGAGGGCGATTATCAGCACACCGAAGCGCTGATCCGGCAGCTCCTGGTGGCTGTCGATCCCGCCACCGTGCTACCCCCGCCGGTGAATCAGCGTAAGTAGTCGCTACCGGCGAAGAAGTCGTAGACCATTGATCGATGTCGGCCGTACGGTAGCCCGATGCGTTGTGAAGTCACTGACGACGACACCGCCGCTGCTCTTGGCAGTGGCGACGTGCCGGTTCTCGGGACGCCTCGGCTGATCGCGTGGATGGAGGCTGCGACGGTACGGGCGGCAGTCGCTGTGCTCAGCGCAGATCAGACAACGGTCGGAACGGCGATCCGCATCGAACACCGCCGCGCAACCGCGGTCGGGGACAGCGTCGAGATCATTGCCGGACCACCGCTGAATGTCGGTAGCCGTCGTCTGACCTTCGAGGTGCAGGCTGTCGACCAGTTCGGCCAGGTTGTCGCGGCCGGCGAGATCGACAGGGCGATCGTTGATCGGGAGCGTTTCATCAAGGCCGTATCGGTTCCGAGGGATGCTCGCTGATCAAACCAAGGCTCATGCTCTCACCGACGTTGACGAGCCTCGATGTGATGTACGGGATGGCGCGACGCCGGCATGTGGGTCGCACGTTGCCCTCTCTTGCCTTCAGATCTCAGACCCATCGGATCGATCGTCCCCGAATGGGAGCGTCGATGGACGATCAAGAGCTCTGCGGAACAAATTGTTCCATCACGCTGAACGCCTCAAGGGAGTGAACGTTTCGACCATGTCGCCGTCGATCCGGTGGCGGCGTATCCGGCAGATGCGAACGGTCTCGCTCTGTGACTGGGGTTGCGCCCGACACCCTCGTCGAGGGCGATCGTCCCCATGGGCTCCACTGATGGACGGAGGCTGATGAACAGTCTTTCTGGCGTCAGCCATGTCGCTCTTGTCACGGGCGATCTCGACGGCTTCCGCGCCTTCTACGAGGACGTCGTCGGCTTGGAGACGACTGTGGTGTTCAGCGGCGGCCCCAGGCATTCCCGGCAAGCAATCCTGATGGCCGGCGACGTCATGCTCCATGTGTTCGAGGTCAGCGACTACAACCCGGCCGACCACGGTCACACCGTGGCAATGTTCGAACGTGGCCGGCTCGATCATCTGGGTTTCAGCGTGCCCGATCTGGGGGCGCTGAGAGCCATCCGGGATCGACTGCTCGAAGTCAATGCTTCGAGTGGGGACATCCACCAGTTGGGCCCGATGCTTTCTGTCCGATTCGTCGACCCCGACGGGTTGGAGAGTGAAATAAATTGCTACAACCCGGATTTCGATCCGATGGCAATGCGAGACGATGACGAAATCGTCGACCCCGAATGGCTTCAACGCGCCAAGCTGGCCCTGTGTGCGCATCCAGGTCGGCCCACCAAATCCACCCACCCATCTCAACCGTCGAACCCGGGATCGTCATGACAACAACGCTGGAAGACTCCGCCGCCCACACCGACCAGCGACGCGCGCGAACGGCGCTCCTGGTTGGCGCAACGGCGCTGTCCCTGGTTGCCGCCGGATGCAGCGGTTCGTCGAATTCGTCCTCATCGACGCCGACCACGTCGGCGTCTGCCGCGGTGGCTCCCTCGTCGTCAGCAGTGGCGTCCACATCGTCCGCTGCTTCGACGTCGTCGGTGTCTGCAGCGTCGTCGACCGCGGTGCCCGGCTCCGGCCTGAAGACGATCGACCAGAGCGCGTTGCAAGCGCTCGTGGACAGCTCCATCAAGGAGCAGCTGATCCCCGGAGCGGTCTTGGTGCTCAGCACACCGCAGGGCGACTTCACCGTCGCGTCCGGCACCACCGAACTCGGGGTGCAGAGCCTGCCGGACGCGGACACCCATTTCCGGATCGCCTCGAACACCAAGACGATGACGTCGGCGGTGGTCCTGCAGCTGGCCCAGGAGGGCAAGCTCGCACTGAGTGATCCGGTGTCGAAGTATGTCTCGGGGGTGCCTGACGGGGACAACATCACCGTCGAGGAACTGCTGAAGATGCGAACCGGTCTGTACAACTACACCAACTCCCAGCAGATGGCGACCAGCCTGGATGACGACCCCACCAGGGATTGGGCACCGCAGGAGCTGCTGGACATCGCCTTCGCGCAGCCCGCCAATTTTGCCCCAGACGCGCAATTCGAGTACAGCAACACGAACTACGCCCTGCTGGGCCTGATCATCGAAAAGGTCGACGGCAAACCGCTCGCTACCGCATTCCAAGACCGGTTGT
>Ga0164306_10000769_pt1 | contig 13530 bp, 16 predicted proteins | sample Whisoiple_242_MG_FD_110213 | JGI IMG/M metagenome (GOLD analysis project Ga0164306, IMG submission 110213) | Soil microbial communities amended with fresh organic matter from upstate New York, USA - Whitman soil sample_242_MG | ecosystem: Environmental > Terrestrial > Soil > Unclassified >... | reverse complement strand
TGAATCGAGCGATAGCAGTATTGTCTCGAAGTGCGTAGCCAATGTCCCAAATAACATCAGCAAGTTTCGTGAATCCTGAAATCAAATCACCACGAACTGACTCAATCATCATGGTTTTCACCATCGTCCAAGCATTTCCCATATTGGTGATTGAAGCGCTGACGGTGTTCTCCATCGCGGCTGTTGCATTACTCATGAATCGTTCGACGTTCTCAGGCTTCATCTGCTCTTTGAACCATGCCCAAGAACCTTCAACGTCGGCTCCTGCAGTCAGCTTTTCAGGGTCGATAATACCGACAGCAGCACGCGAAGCATTCTGCGTGAACAATTGACTCAACAGACTTGCAAGTTCAGGCTCAGGAAGGCCTTTTGAGATGATCTTGTCGAACACACCCTTGAGTCCACCTTGAAGTGTCCCGTCCTTGTTGAAGAACAAATTCTTCATTGTTGCATCGTCGCCAAAGTATTTCTTGATAACGCCTTGCATAGGACCATCAGGGTCAAGAAGCTGTGACACCAAGCGGTCAAGACCACGACCAACATTTCCACCCTTGAGTCCAACCTCAGATGCCATGAAAATTGCGGCCATTGCATCTTCGAGTCCCGCACCTTCTGATGCACCTGAGAGCTTATTAAGGAGCGGTCCCATCATCTTGAACGACTCAAAGACGTCCTGAACTTCCATCGAAGATACGTTCGACGCAATCGCGACCATACCTGCGACTTGATCGAATGTATCAGTCTTACCTGATTTAATAAGAGCACGAGGGTCATACCCGAACTCCATCATGGCGTTCAAGGTGCCCTTGATCACGGTCTCAGGATCGGTCTGTGTGAAGGATGCCACACGAAGCAATGGTTTTAGTGCCTCTGCTGTCGCAGGACCTTGGTCTCGAAGGTCTGCACCAACTGCGGACGAGAAGTAGTAAAGTGCATCGGCAATTTGGCCTGTGTCAAACTGACGCACGCCTTTCCCTTGCTCGTAGGAAACTGCTCCTGTCGTTGGATCGACACGTCGTGTGCGTCCTGACTGAATACCGAAGATCAAGTCTTCAAGTGGGAGCATTGCCCCTGCACTTGATGCTGCACGATTGCTTGCCTGCGCATCGATATTCCCGTTGGCGTCTTTGACATTCCACATACCACCTGAAATACCCAAGCGAACCATCTGTTGCTCAAGTTTCTGATAGTCTGCGAGTCCCCGATACATACCTCCAAGCATGTTCTGCCCGAACATACGAACAAGTGAGCCTGACGCAAGCATAGACCAACCCGCGCTGAAAAACTCATTCAGTGCGACGTTGGCCTGACTCATCCCTGTCTTCGCTGATTTCCCGAAACCAAGGAAGGTTTTTCCTGTTGAATCAAGTGTTGCACGCATACTTGCGAACTTACCACCAATGCTTGATGATAGTGATCCTGCAAGCTGACTTGCCGACGAGAAGGCAGCATTAAGCTTTCCGCGCATATTCGCGGCAAACGCTGCCACGGCCATCGCTGCGGAACTGAGTCCTGTAATAAACTTGTGCACACCACTAGACATACGATCCCATGCTGCGCTATTCTGTGCGGCAACTGTCCGCAAATCTTGAAGTCGCTGATGATACGCTGCCTGTGCTTGTCCTGCCTGTTCGATGATTTGCGTATAACGCTGCGCTTCACGTCCAAGTCGATTAAAGTATTCATTGCCGCTTGTAGACTGTCTATCAAGCTCCTGAATCTTGCGTTGAATACTCTCGATCTGCTGCATACCTTTTGTTACGTCATCAAGCGCCTGCTGTCGAGTCGGTGCGTCTTTTGCACTGCTCGCGGCAGCGGTCTGCTTTTGGACGAACTGCTGCGCATCTTTCTCAGCCTTTGATAATTCATCTCGATAGCGTTGAACGTTACGCACATGCGCTGTCCACACATTTTGAAGCTGTTGCGTCTGTTTGAGTTGTGCGTTAAACTCTCCCAAGGATCGCGAAAGCCCACGCTGCACCGCGCTCTGTGCGCCTGCATCCGTGGTGTTCCAACTCTTATTCATGAGATCAATCGTACGTTTGTATGCCTGTTCGGTCTGCTCCATGCGGTTGAGCAAGGTATTTGACGAACCTGCAACACCTTGCTGTCGATCCTGCAATCGATACATTTTCGACATGGACGAGGAGAGACGTTTTACGGCTGCATCTTGTTGGGTGTACGCTGCCGCCTGTGCCTTAGCCGCATTCTTCGTTGCTGTAGCCGCAGCAGCAGCTTGTTGCTTTTGGCTCTTTGCTGCAGCATTGTACGCCGCAGTTTGTGCCTTGATTGCGTCATTAACGACTTTTTGTTGTGCTCGTGCTGCTTGCGTTGCAGCGTTTTGTTGCTGCTTCGCAACGTTTCCTGAGACGTTGGTACGACTTTGTGCTGAGAGTTTTTTGTTGACACTTGTGAGTGCCTTGTCGAGTGCCTTCACATCTGTGGTCATATTTTTGATGGATGTTTGTGCGCTCTTGAATGACTTTTCAATGCCTGTAAGCCCCTTAACATTGTTAAGCGACTTGACGGACTTTTCGAGTTTGTCGAAGGCTTGGGCTAACTTTTCAATTTCATCAAAGTCTGCCGTTGTTGTGATATTAATATTTAACTCTCGCGCCATCGTTGATACCTTTCAACTGCACAAAAAGGGTCAGGTTTGTCTTCCTGACCCCTTCGTGTTATCCTGTCTGCATACGTCGGGCGATACCTTCACGTTCCCCCTGCATGCACGCGAACAGCATTCTCATTTCGTAGTTCGGCTGATCGTCAATACCGCCTTTGCGCGGGAGTTGTGCGAACCCTGTCGGCCACACAATCGGCATCAACTTTTCTGCGCCTTTTTTGCTTTTGTCGGCTTTCTTAAAGATGACGAGATTGGTGGAACGGCAGTATAAATACAGTTCCCACATTTCTCGTAGTTGGGGATTTTGCGCTAGTCGTCGGGTTTGGGAGTGACCCATACCAAGGTTGACGGCTAGCTTGTAGATTCCCCCTCCGCATCTTTCACGTTCATGACGATTGGCATGTGCGTATTAAGCTGTGCGTCAACCCAAAATCCTGAGGATGCTTCGAGGTCACGGTATGCCTGTACACTGATCGGTACAGGAATTTCGTTCCCCTCTTCGTCCACGTCGGCAAGTGACCAATTGACCTTGACAAGATCAAAGAATTCTTCCATAAAGGCGCTTGCCTGTTCGAGGTCACGAGTACCATCTTCTCGTTGCTGTGGGAACAGGCGCATCAATCGACCCATTTCCCCACGTGTCAGTTCCTTTCGAAACACGACAAAATCGCCATCTTCCTCATAACGTTCTGTCGCCTCTCGATTAACTCGTTGTAGTTTGCTTCCCATGAAATAGAAACCTCCTAGTATATGATGCTCTGTACACAGGCGTGTACGAGTGGATGATGGAGCAGGTATCACCCTACCGCATACAACTCACGTTGTATGGTCGAGTGCCCTTCGGACACTCGATCCACCAAAGAAATTATGCGTATGCGGTAGCTGTTTCGAGGTCACTGAGTACAACAGTGACAAGCTTGCGCGTTACTTTGTCGAACGAAACTTGGAAGTCCACGTCTGCTTCAATCGTGTCGCCTGCCGTCATTGGCAAACCAATGGTGTTGACTTTGAGCTTCGGCCACGAGAAGGTAAGTTGGTGCTTCTTGGAGTTCGTTACGTCGATTGTTGCACCCGTAAAGGTTGCAACCAACGCAAAGTATGTGCTATTCTTGAGAAGGTCGTAAATGCTGTTGTCGTCATAGGCCATTGTTCCTGAGAGTGTGCAGCGAAGTCCACCTTCGTAGATTCGATACGCTGTGCGTTGACCGCGAAGCGTTTCCTGTCGCTCAAGGGTATTCGTGAACTCGAAGTCAAGGCTCTTGAAGAGGTTGTTTGGCGTTCCGTCAACGGTCACGCTCGCTCCTGAGAAGATGAACGGGTCCATGTCAGGTGCGTTTGTGAACGATGCAGGTTTTGAGGCAGGAGTTGATGGGAAATCAAGCCCCTGCGCACTTACACGCATTTCCACATCTTCGCCGTAACTTGCCGTAAATCCTACAGACTCGATCTTGACGCCATTGACGCGCTGAAAGAGAACACCTTGTCCGAGTGTTGGGTTGTCACTTCGCTCCATGGAGAAGGAAGGGAGAGAACCCGCGCTGCTGAATGTGTGGTTGTAGACGGTGGTAGACGGAGTTGCGAGTGCGTGCGCGACACTACCAAACAAACCTTGCAGAATAAGTCCTGTGGATGAGTGTGGATAGCATGCTGCAGTAAATGACACGTTTGGTCGGATAGGACCATCCATGTTTGTATATGCTGCACGGTCTCGGTTAATTTCCATAATTTCGATTGGTTCGTTTTCGATAGGAAAATCGACATCCTTGACAGGGAGGAAGACTGTTGGTGCTACTGCCGTACCTTCAGTTGTCTCCTTGGCGAATCCGAAATATCCTAGACTAGCTTGTGCCATAGATATTGTCCTTTACGAGAAAATTATAAACCATCACGTCGAACGCGAATGCGTACGAGAAATGATATGACTGCAATTCTGAGTGCTTGATCGGGCTTGATCGCCCACGTCCAATCAATGTCGCCAATTTTTGTATGAGCGACAAGGCCCTCCAAATCCTCATTGACTTGAAGTGTAAGGTAATTGCGAATTTGATCGACAAGTCTGACTAATCGACGTTCGCCAAATGCCTCAGTTGGTGCGGCTTCGAAATCCGCAGAAATATTGACAAGAACGTTTATTTGTATATTCACCCAACGACTCTCGTGTGCGCCAACGCGCTCACCATCGATAGCATGATCGAAGTCAGGTGCGACGGCAACTACAGCACTGAGTCGTTTGTTCTCACCCACAAAGGCACTTGGAAGATAATTGATAATATCGCCAAAGTAGGTTTGGGAAATTTCATGAGGAAATCGGTTTTGCAGTGCGTATCGAATACGGTCTACAATCTCTTCGATTTGTGATACGGATGAGTTATCCATTAGAATACCACCTTGCTGCCGATCCACTGCTCAACCATGCGTACAATCTTTTGTTGGTCCGCACCATTCATATCCCATAAGACACGTCGTGGTACAGCTTTGTGGCCTTTCAATGGGTTCGGTGAAATACCTGAGGTACTGTGCGTTGCACTGAACTGACTTCCGTCGTTCGCAAAACGCCATGATACTCTGTCTCGGGTAACAATACCCGCGCTATTTGCGCTTTGGAAGTAGCTTGCAAGTGCGCCTGTGTTACCGTGCATCGGACCATCGCCCTCTTTCCATTCGGAGTTTGCTGCCCAACCACCATAGATCGAACCATTTCCTGCAAAGTTTGCGTTCCAACGATTGATCATGTAGGCTTTTGATTGCTGCATAAGTTCTCGTCGATCTTCAAGCTGCTTTTGGATTGTTCGTAGACGTCTACTCGGACTCTTGGGAGTCATGGTGGCTTTAATGGTAAACATGTCATGCCCTCGCGAGTGTGGATCGAATAAATGGTGCGATGTATTCATTGATTTCATCTTTGAAATGCTTGATACCTGGCTCCTTTGAGTCGCCAGCGCCATAGATTTCAAAGTCTTGGTAGAGAAGCAAAGCCGTTTGAAGTAAGATAGCTTCTCGAATGGCCTCAGGTAACGTTACAGCAGTATATCCTGCCTCATACGTTACTTGATATTGGTATCCATTTATACTTACGTCTGATCGTAAGGTAAGGATGCCTAAATCTGCTTCAAGAACATAGGTATCTGCAGAAAGTAGCGTAAATAGATCGCGGTCAAACATACGATGGTTTAGCGACGTTACACTCACAACGGGACGAACATTCAGAAAGAGGTTCGGCCCCTTGACAAATCCTGTCTCAGTGTATATACTCTTAACAAGTGTCATGCCGACTTTGTTTCCGATAATATCCTCAGCACGGCGAATGAGCGACGCCAAGTCATTTGCTTGATCACCTAATGATTCGTAACGTGACTTCGTAAAGTCTTGCTGCGTAAGTAGTCTTGGTGTCGCCATAGAGCCTTACTCCTGCGTGTCGTCGTTCTTCTTGACAACCTTCTTGGATTTCTCGACATGCTCAACAATACGAAAGCCATGGTCCATCAACAGAGGAATCCAATGCGGTTTCTTTGTATCATCGACTTCGACAACTCCTGCGATACCATCATTCTTTACCACGATGTGACCGTCGTAAAAATGAATCACGTTGCCAGGATGCTGCATGCCTTCTTTTTGTCGTAGTGTTACAATCATGTTAGTTCACCACGGTATCAGGCGTCAGCGTGACTGCAGCAGCATCAGGAGCCGAGATTGCACGAAGCGATGAGTAGTTGGTATCCGTAACGCCTGCATCAGCATCCAACTTCGTCATCGCACCATTGTGATCTGCCTTGAGTTCTGTGACCTCAGTTACCAACACATTAACCTGTGTCTTGAGGCTATTGACGACGGCAGTCAGTTGAACGAGTGCAGCCGTTAGTTCTTTTTCACCACGAGTTTGTGATCGAATTTTTCTTGTAGCCATACGGCCCTCCCTACACGAGAATAGTGGTGGGAACAATGCGCTCCCACCGACTATTAGCAAACTTACACAATGACGTCAGATGCGCCGACAAGCTTCGCGTGGTATCGGGAAGGACCCTCAACGACGACAGCAAGATAGCTCTTGATGATGAAGTCAAGAGAGTCACGAACGTGCGCCATTTCCTCGTAGGTAGGCTGCTTGGAAATAGGAACAACAATATAGTTATTGTTGATTGCGAGAATGGTGTTACCAAAGTAACCACCGTGCGGATCGAAGACTTCGATGATAGGAACACCGTTCCAAGATCGAACCTTGAACCCACCGTCAACCTCTGCGGTATCGTATCGCATCTGTGGCTGTAGCAAGCTACTGACCTTGGATGCCATGCGTTGACTCATGATAAGGTGTGTGGTACCGCCACCTGCAGGAGTGCGGAGCAATTGGTCCATGTGCGCAAACGTCAAGTCGCCTGCGGTACCTGTACCGTTGTTATTACTATCGATGTACATGGTGTTGGTGATCTGCTTCGCGATACCGTCAAACTCGTCAGGATCAACAGCACTGTCGCCTGTAATGAGCTTGAGTTCGAGTCCACGAATAAGACCTTCAGATGCGTTCCGAACAGCAAGCTCAATCATGCTGCCAACAACAGTCTGAGAAGCAACCTGCAACTGTCCCGAAACCTCACCACGGATGTAGATGGATTTGAGCGGGAAGTCAGATGGTCCCCAATTTGCGCGTGTCGCGTCAGGAAGCGTTTCCAACTCAGAGCGGAAGCTTGGTGTTGGAAGCGAGGTCTGTGCACGATAGCTGTAGCTCATGCCATTCCAATCAATCTTTCGAAGAATGTTCCACAAAGGACTTCGATCTTCGAAGAATCGACGAATACCTTCACTATAAATCGTTGGTACGAGTGTACTTGTGTTTGTCGTTGAATATGGATCAGCAGCCTTCTGCGTGTCGAGTAGTCCCTGATCGAGAATTTGATCGTCCATATGATTCTCCTAGCTAAATAAGAATTAGCTCATGATTTTTCGAGCGGTGTCGCTGATGCCTGCCGCTTCAATCGCCGCTCGGATTGAATTACCTTTGGTCACTTTTTCGTGATACTTCGCAAGAGGACTATCATCCTTCGTGCTCTTATCTTTCGCAACGGAAATTGACTTGTCGTTTGGCTCTGACGCAACTTCCTCTACGCGAGACTTAAGCGCATTGAGTTCATCAACAAGCGGTTGTACAACATCAGTCTTCATCGCTTCGACTGCAGACAATACTGCCGCCTTGACAACTTCTTCCTGAACTGCTACAATATCGTCAATGGAAGGAACCTTCGCCGCCTCATCGAGCGCCGCCTGCTTCTGAACCATCAACTCATCGTACTTAAGCGTAAGAGCCTTATACACGTCGAGTACGTCTGCAATGCCCTTGGTGAATGTTTCTGGCATCACGACTTCGATAGTCGTGTGCTCTACCTTTTTATCGTCCATAAGATTCTCCTGTGTGTCGCCAAGCGACTTTTCAATAACTTCGAGAAAAGAGTACTGATATGCAGGCTCTTCAACGACACTAATCTCATCGAGAAGCATGCCTTTGAGGATGCGTACAAACTTGCTTTTCTCCGTATGCCATTCGCGAACATAATCGGTGATCTTTCCACCAATAGAAAGACCATGCTGAATTGGTTTGTTTGGAAGATCGCCGCGCTGAAGCTGCTTATACAACGTCATCGCGTTTGCGTTGTCTTGATCGAGTTCCGCCGTAACCCAAAGATTTTTCTCTGCGTCAAGCTCGGCATCGACAAGCCAACCAATCTTATTTTCCCATCCACCTTTATGAGAGGATCGGAGTGGTAGGTGTGATGTTTTCCCATTGCTGAGTGTCACACCTTTATGAATAGCGTTAAGCATTGCGTCAAGAGCAGACTCAGCCATAATCTCGTTATGAAGGTCGAGCTTTGTGCCACTTGCAATACCGCTGATAAAGATTCGTTGTTCGCCATCAATCTCCTGACTGTAGGCTTTCTGAATCGGTAACTCCATCGAGAAGTGTTGATTCTGCATGGGTGATTACTCCTTCGAGACTCTTGACAGCCTGATAAATCAAGCCCTTTCGTAGCGTCTCATCAGATACATTAAGTGCTTTATGGATTGTCAGAGCGGCATCGGATTCAACATCGTGCATGTGTGCATACGCTGAGAAAAGCGAACCGTCATGACCGAATTGTACGTATTCTGAAATATCTTGCATTGCTCGTGCAGCTTTCTCGGCTGCGGCTGTAGCAGGAACGCTGACGTTAATATCCTTGGGGATTTCACTGTCATCTTTGCGATCCGCAGGCGTAAGCGGTACAAGCTTATCCTCGTTTGTGCTTGGTAGTTGGAAATAGCGCTGCATCTGATCAAGAGGGATCGAACCTGTTGGCGTATTCAAGAAGTGAACGTCTCCACCTGAAACAGGAGGCTTGCCCAAATCTTCACGAACTTCGTTCGGACTAAAGACACCGAACGCCTCACCCTTTGTGTAGTATTCCATCAATTCAATACGATCAGAAAGGTCTGATTCACTGTGACGAATAATGGTTTTCTGTACGTCGAGTTTCTTGAGAATCAGTTGCTCATTGATAACGCCTTCGACAAGAACTTGCAGCGCACGAACAGATTCCGTACGAAATGTCTTATCTTGCTCTTTCGAGGTTGCTCTGTTCGAGCTATCGGTGATGCCAAGTTTCGTTGGCGGGACATCAAGCACAGCGAGGATTTCAGTCAAAACATACCGTCTTCCTTGAAGGAAGCCCATTTCATTCTGAGACGAAACCGCCTTATGGACTTGAATCTCCATATCACCTTCAAGAATAATTGGCGTGTGTGCGGCGTCGGGTCCCGTATAGTATTGTTCAAGCCACCGTTTGTTACGTGCAATGTCACTTGTGTTTGAGCTTTTGATTGAAATGATCGTACCCGTCATACCACTGTTCTTGAAGAATGCAGCATTGTAGCGTTGCGCGTACAGGTCTGTATTCACTGCCCATCGAAGAGACTCAAGAGGCGAAAGACCATACAACGAGTTTTTAGGATCAGAAATTTTAAAGTGAAGAATTTCGTCAGGCTTGAAAGTCACCGCATCGTCGCGTGCAACACTGTTTGGATTAATTTGATAATATCTCGTCACGTTTCCGTGGTCGTCCGCATCGATAAGAATGGTGGACGGATCGAGCCACTTCAACCGTGTTGGTCTATTTGTTCTATCAGGAACGATGTACAAATACGCATCACCGTAAATCTGAAGGTCTTTGTAAATCTTGTTAAGTTCACCCAAAAGGTTTGGCTGTATGTCAAAGAATGCTTGAAGTTTCTTCACTTCGGCAGCTTTGACCGCTGTGCGTCCGTCTCGGGAGATATATCTGAATGATGTGGAGACTGCTGCATTTGCACGCTTATCGATAGCGGCGCGTACAAACGAGTGTCGTGTATACATCAAATAATAGTCATTCCATGTATTACCTTTACCTGCTTGATTGCGCAGTCTGTACGACGCTGAGCTTGCATTATTCGACCAAGGAGAAAGACCTGTCCCTATCGAGCGATCTCTCAATTTGTCTGCGGCCTTCGCCTTTTGAATATCAAGATCGTTGCGCACTCTCTCAGGGAGAATGATTGACATAGGTAGCCTCCTTAGAAGGGGAAGGTGGATCGTCCACCGAGTGTGTAAATTTGTACAGGACGAGAATCTCCAACCTCAAGCGCAAGTGCCAAGGCCCAAAATCCATCATCGTGTGGCGATCCGTAATACTGTGGGGACCCTGCTTCTGTGGTCTTTCGCTGCATTCCTGCAATCTCTCCATGAAGCTGCTGTGCGCTTTCAAGGAGCCATACTTGCTTGTTCTCCATCAATGACTTGACTCTGTGCGCCATTTTCTCTTTCGACTGATTGTTGAAATGGATTGGCTCTAATGGAGCGCCAGGAGCGCGTTCGAGAATCAACGGATTGACTCCAAGTCCAAGTCCTGTGTTGTCGGCTCCAATCTTTGCAGGATTGAAGGCACGAATGAGGCGAGCAATGTGATCTGCCTGTGCAGGAAAGTCACCATAGTCTTTTTTGTTAAGAAACTCAGAATAACGATGTTTGTAAATACCGTGCTTGTCACGTTCGACAACCTGAATACTTGTCTTGTCGTCCTTGTCGCCACTCTGTCCGTAGTCGAGGCCCATATAGACATCGCCTTCGGCGTCACTTGGCGTCTTGAGCCATTCAACAAGTGCATCTTCTTTGTATTCGGTAACTCCATCAGATGCTCGGCCCACTGTGCCCTTAATACACGAACGTACAAGGTCCCAACTGATGAATGCACCTTCGTTTGTTGTGAAGGCTCCGCAGAATTCCTGCTGAAACATTGGCCAAGGATAGATTTCGTAGTAGAAAAGAAGACGTTCAGTTCCGTACTGCTCAACAAGATCACGCATGTAGTTCATGTTCTTCTTGTAGACATTGTGCCACAAGTCCTGAACCTCATCAAACTTCCCTGCCTTGACGAATCGCTTGACGTCAAGCCAAATGAATTCGTGTCGGGAGAAGATCGAGAAGGCTTGCTTGCCCTCGGGATCAGGGACATTGTTGTAGATTTTGTCGAAGTAGTTTCCTTTACCATTTGGAGTTGAGATAATGTCAAGTTCGAGGTCGCCATTGATGATAGCAGGTGCCGCTGCTTTGAACAGTTCCTCATCCTTTCCACGTGGGAAGTAGTGAGCAAACTCGTCAAACACAAGGTCTTTGCGACCACCACGTACCGCTCCACTTGACGCAATCGATTCAACGACGCTCTGCTTCGATCCATTGTGGAAGCCAATTGAAAGTGCGTTGTCGATTGCAAGGGGGATTTTATATCGTTCAGGAAGAGTGTCATGCAAGTTTCGAATATAGCGAATCTTGTCCACACTTTCTCTGAGGTTGATCGAAACAATTTGGCATTTGTATCCTGGCGTTGAATACGCCTTGAAGTACTTTGCCATAGAAACAACGAGGGAGGCTCCTGCCTGTCTCGTTTTGTTCGTCACTTTGAATGTGGAGTTATCTAAGAGATAATCAATTTGAAACTTTTCGAGGACAAGTGGTTTACCGTCAAACTCTGTCAGAATCTCAAAGAACCAAGTAGGAAATGTAAGGGCGAGGTCTTCGAGCACTTGTGCCCGTTCCTCATCATCACGAATCCCGTTCAGATATATCTTTGAATCGATCCAACGCGGGCTTGGATGTCGGGTCAACCATTCCTCCGTTGTTACCATACTTGTGATCCAATTCTATGCGCTTGCGTCGCATTTCTTCGTGATCCTTAATACCCATTCGGTACTCTGCGATCAACGCGGCAACGTCTCGGGAAATAATTCCATCGTCTGTCGCCCACGATACAACGCTACTAATATAGATACTCAGTTGTCGAAGAAGCAGGTCCATTTGGAGCATACCATCAAAGTCAACGTCGCCCTGCATCGATTTCTCAAGATACTCTCGAACGTCTGCAGGGAGGATAGGCTTCACGCGCTCATACATCTTCTCCGCTGACTCAATTGCAGGTGGTTTCTTTGGTGGGCGTCCTGGCCCACGTTTCTCAGGAAAAACAGGGGTGTTTGTTCTTGCAGTCATTTAGCGTCTCCTCTTGAGGCGCTGAAACGTCTCAACATCTTCGTCATCAAACATATCGTCAAGTTCGTCTAAATCATCAATATGCTCAACACGATTCAATGTCTCTCGTGTTTCTCTCCGCTTCTTATGCGAAGGGGATTCTAACTCACGGACACGATCCTCATGTGGCTTTGTCTTGTCTTTACCCATCAGTTAAACGAATTCACTCGGAATCGACGTGTTTCGGTTACTTGCTCGTTATCGTCATCAAAGAGCGCAGTAACATACAACACGTAATTCCCCGACTGTACAAGAAATTCTCCTGGCACTGTGACCGTGAGAATAGCTCCTACATTCATCGTGGACGCTTCAACTTGCATGGGAAGGATCGATACACCAACGCCGCCTATTTCAATGAAGTCCGTTGTGGAATCACTGCGTAACCGCACGTACGCTGCAGACACATCGGCAGGTGCTCCCTGCTGTTGCATGTTTGGCGCTCCTTGCGGAAGCTTTCGTGCTTCGTAGACGACCTGAAATGTATCGCCTGAAAGAATAGTGGGTTTGGTTCTCTCGTTTAATTGAGGGTGTCGCGCAAGGAGAAACTTTGGTGCAACGTACATGCGTATCTCCTTTGTTGCATTCATCAGTGGTGCATCACCACTTGGCGGATAGCACAGGATTCGAACCTGCGGAACCTTCTACAGGTTCATCGATTTAGCAAATCGAGGCATTAAACCACTCTGCCAACTATCCATCAATAAAGTAAACGAATGAGACTTTATATCGGATTCATGATTCTAGGTACATTATGGACAAATACTTCTTTTATGAAGCAAGTTGTACGATTACATTGCACAGGCCGTAAATTGTGCACATAATCAGGAGTCCTAAGACGCCGCATCCTATCACCTTTGCGAAGTAGTGGTAAAAGCAACACAACTGCTTGCCTGTACCAACGACACAAGCACCCACGGCAAGACCGAGAAAACCTGCTGCAAAGAACAATATCTGCCTCATGTTGCCCATCCGTATCCAAGCTTTGCAAGCTCAATCGATCCAACAACCGCAAAGAATGCGATAGCAATAACGGTGAGCATGCCCATCCACACGAAGAAAGCAACGAGGACTTTCTCAACATACGTCGCGTTGTCAGGAGCCAACCACACTGTCATCCATACTGCAGGTATCAGTACAAGGACGATTGGTAGTAACATGACCATTATAGTTCATCCTCCCATGCTGCAAAATCATCCTCATCAAACATGTCTGCATCAAGTTCGTCACGGTGAGCAACAACCGCTTCGTCCGTTCCAACCTTCGTGTCGGAATCTGCGAGTAAGTCCTCAACCCACTGCTTGTGATCGGCCCACCGCTGTGCTTCTTT
>Ga0164306_10000766_pt1 | contig 13568 bp, 10 predicted proteins | sample Whisoiple_242_MG_FD_110213 | JGI IMG/M metagenome (GOLD analysis project Ga0164306, IMG submission 110213) | Soil microbial communities amended with fresh organic matter from upstate New York, USA - Whitman soil sample_242_MG | ecosystem: Environmental > Terrestrial > Soil > Unclassified >... | reverse complement strand
TACATTGGGGATAGACTCGGATTGTATAAGGCCATGTATGATTTTGGAAAACCGATAACTTCACAAGAACTTGCAAATAATACTAGAACGTCAGAACGTTATATAAGAGAGTGGCTTGCAAACCAGGCTGCCGGTGGATACATCACATATGAGTCTTCATCTAATAGGTATACACTACCCATTGAACATGCAGAAGCACTGGTTAATGAAACTAGTCCTGCTTATTCTGCCGGAGGTTTTCAGATTTTAATGTCTCTTTACAAAGATGCTCCAAAAATATTAGAAGCGTTCAAGACAGGTAAAGGAGTAGCATGGGGAGATCATGATAAAGACCTATTTGAAGGAACAGAAAGATTGTTTAAACCAGCTTATGAAGCAAATCTAGTAAGTTCTTGGATTCCTGCCCTTGATAATGGCAACGTAGAAAAGGCACTTAAGAAAGGTGGTCTAAAAGTTGCAGATATTGGATGTGGTCATGGAGTTTCTACTATACTAATGGCAAAGGCCTATCCAAATTCAAAATTTTATGGATTTGATAACCACGCAGGATCGATAGAATATGCAACAAACAAAGCTAAAGCAGAAGGATTAGACGAAGACAGAATACATTTTGAGATTGCATCTGCAACTAATTATCCAAGTGATGATTATGATTTGATATCATTCTTTGATTGTTTACACGATATGGAAGATCCAATAGGAGCAGCAGCATATGCACTAAAGGCGTTAAAGTCAGAAGGAACGCTAATGCTAGTAGAACCATTTGCAAATAACAAATTTGAAGATAATCTGAATCTTTTAGGCCGATTGCTTTATGCTGCATCAACCATGGTGTGTGTCCCTGCATCCTTGAGCAAAAATGGACCTGCACTAGGTGCACAAACAGGTGAACCTGGTATGTCACAAGTAGTAAAGTCAGCTGGCTTTAAGCGTTTTAGACGAGCAGCTGAGACTTCGCTTAATATAGTATACGAGGTAAAGTCCTAAATCAGTCAGTAATTAAAAGTCCTTAGCAAGCTGAATTACTCCATCTAGAGCAACCAATCTGGTAGTGCAGGTGTGGTAGATAGGAAATTTTGTCAAACGTGAGGGAAGAGATCATATTGCTCTAGCGAATCAGTAGTTCAAACTGGGGCAATCGATACCCTTGCGGCATACGGAGAACAGGCGATAGATACTATAACTGAAGTCATTAGCCTGTCTAGTTAATTCTTTAGTAATTCCTGGCTTAGGCACCCATCGAAGGTGGTGGTAACTGTATCAATAATGCTAAAATCTTGTTTTCAAGACTCTCATATTGTTACTCATTACTATTGATACTGTCAGGACCTACTTTTCATATTTCAACTATAAGCAGTAATACGGAAGCTTTCAAAAACTTAATGGCTACTATTACTTTCTGTTACTACATAGCCAGGACTACTTTACCTCTTGGGTGGACATCCTTTTGGTAGTCTAGCGCCTTACCAGCTTCATCTAGTGAAAATGTCCTGTCTACATTTATCTTTATATTATTTTGATCTACCCACTGTGCCAATTTAGTCAACCGTTCTCTATCTGCTTGTGTGAACTGAAATATTGCCTTGACATTATATTGATTCATCAGCTCTGAGTTTGGCTGCTCTAGCATAGAAATAATTATGCCACCTTTCTTTAAGACTTTGAAAGACATTTTGTATGTTTCTCCACCGACAGTATCAAAGACTGAATCATAGTCATGCAGCAGATCTTCAAAGTTCTGACTCTTGTAGTCTATGACTTGATCAGCTCCCAGTTCTTGGACAAACATCTTGTCATTTGCACTTACTGTTGTCGCTACGAATGCTCCCAAGTTCTTGGCAAGCTGTATAGCAATTGATCCTATACCTCCTGCTCCACCATGAATTAGAATTCGCTGACCATCTGATAATCCAATGTTTTCAACAAGTGCTCGCCAGGCACTAACACCTACAAGCGGTAAGGCAGCTGCTTCGATATGGCTTAGTCTCTTTGGTTTATGGGAGATATTTTCCGCATTTGCCATTGCCTTCTCTGCAAATGCTCCTGACCCGCCAGTAGCTACTCCAGCTTGGCCATATACTTCATCTCCTTGTTTGAAATCTAATATACCTTCTCCAATTTCTTTGACGATACCTGAAAAATCCATACCCAATGTAAAGGGGAATTGGAGTCGCATCGTCTGTTGGAAGTAACCTTCACGAATTTTCCAATCTACAGGATTTACGCCAGCTGCTTTTATATTGACTAGAATCTTTCCAGCTGCAGGCATGTTTGGTATAGTGGCATTCTGAGTGATTCCGACAACTTCGCTGCCTCCATACTTACTAATTTGAGCAGATTTCATTATTACTACTAATCCCAAAACAAAATAACGTATTAAAGGTGGCTATTACACTTCACTCTGCATACCAAGGAAGGGAAGTAAATTTTGCTTTAGAAGGTCTGTCTGAATCCATACAATACAATATGAGTTAGAACCACTTGGAAGTCATAATTATAGAACCTGCTTTGGGCCTAACTACTGGACCGATGTGAAAATTGAAACAAGATGCACAAATTATGATACACCTATCTAAAGTTGCAAGAGTGATTCTGCAGGTCGTTTTATCTGACAGTCCAGATTTCAGAGATGTAGTAGAAAACTATGCCACTGCAATCTTGGAGTTAGAAGAACTATACCAGATAAGGAATGTGACATTAGATATCATCTTCAGAACAGGAGTGCTAATGATATAATAACGCAGTCTGAACCAAACTTACTTCATTCTCAAACACTTGTCCGTGAATTGGTCGACTTCGTGATTCTGGCCTCTGGATTTTATCTAACCATGCAATCTTTATCGTATCAAAGCAACTGGAGCTCAAATTATGGCTGCTACTGCCACTACTGCCGCTACTGCACCACCACTACTATGAATGATATTCTTTACTATTATGTCGATGTCTATCTTTTGCTTGATTATTGTGATTGAGGCAGATGGTGGTGGTGATTGAATTGGTTATGATGTGCAACCACCAAATGTGCACCCCGTGGAATTTTGCCATCGCCATTAGGACCTTTGTTGAACATTTCATCAGTGCCACCAGTCCATTTTCCATCTACACAACCTAGTTCTGGTATTCTAGCAGTAGTATCGCCATCACTACGTTTGACTGGAACTCCATCATGACCAGGAATACCTGGCTCGACCTTTGAATCGTCGCTAGTCATGTCTTTTGTGTCCTCTTTAGATGGACCTGAAGGGGCCTTTGTTGCCATTATCCAAATTAGACGAACCACTACTAGAATCCCCGTTACCACCACCATCACTATCTAAATCCTTACTCTTCTTGGCCAACACAGATGTATAACCCGCAATAAACAAAGCAGATGCGGCTATCATCATAACTGCCAGCACTACAGCAAACAGAGCATTTGCTATTGCTTTCATTCCAAACTATCACTCTAATACAAATCCGTTACCGATAACGATAATGGGGATAATATCAATAGGATTGTTCTACACATCGCTATTTTAATTGCATTTTCACCAATGGCGATAGACCATGTCGAAATAACAACCATAGCCCTCAACCTCAAATCCTGCCTCGTTTGCACCGCCTTTAATCTCCTCTTCACCAGCCTGCTCAAAAGTCCATAAACTCGTTGTCTTGCAGATATGCAATCATCCTAGTTCCTTCATATCTCTTTTTTTCGCTTAGCATATTATTTCTACCTGGTATGCTGTACGCACCAGAATACATACTCGGTATAGTTGATATACCGATTGCACTTATTAGACTGAGGGTTTATAGTATACTGTATGAGTAAATAGTAACGTTGAAAAACATCAAGGTGAGCGACGAAACTCATACGGAGTTAGGCAAGCTGGATGCATGGGGCGAGACGATGGATGATGTCATAACCAAATACAAATGCATAAACTCGTATAAGAAGGAGAATAAGATATAATTTGATGTTTAGATAGATGTCTAAGAATTGCGTCTGGTTAGATTGTCAGAATACAGTCGTTTTTGGAGACGAAGAGGCCAAGACGGAGTTTGGTGACATGTGTCCCCTTACCATAAGGCAATGATAGTCATGTATAACCGAATGCCTCCAAAACGAAAACCAAAGCCTGAATCCGAATCTGAGTCAGAGCCAGAGACAAAATCAGCCTAATTATCTATAGCAGATATTCTGTTCAGAAATTTAGCAGCACTATATTTATTAGGTAATTAACTTTAGCATGACAATAAGAAAGGAAGATTTTATCCCCATATCTGACGGCTAAAAAAACTTTAATCAGTGTGATAATAGTACGGGATCCTGCACTAACATAGCCCATGTAAGAATACCAACCTTGTCCAATAAAGCGTTTTTGCGTTTATTCTCTAAACTATATTTAAGTAGTGACCATGTAATCCTATGATTTTAAACATGATCCATTTATTTATCTGTAGTAACATATAGATAATCTGAATTTAAGAGAGGACTATTGTATGAATGACTGACTGCTCTCCAAATCTGGTAAAATAAATCAGGCTGTAGCTTCTAATTTCTTATGCAGTTGCATTTTCAAACTTACCTGGACTAATTCATAGTACCAATATGCCTACTCCCCGAGCGAGACATCCATCCGCCTATGATTCAGGCCAGAATTGGAATTACAGACGCCTAAGTATATCAAAATCAAAATAATAACCTTAATCTATTATAGTAAGATAGTAAGATTACACTAATCGAAGTTATCAAATAGTATGAAAGGAAATTCCGGCAAATAGCGTTAAGATATAACCAGAATTTGTAGCTATATCAAAAGAGAGATTCATACTCACAAATTATTTTAATATCTATGGGAAAGGTAGAGTAAATGGGATGTCATTCTGTGAACCTCTGCCATTACCTCCAGAATTAGAACTTTTCGAGTTTGCATGTGTCGTTAATATATCTCCGGCGTTTGCTTTTATCTTTGCATAGTTGCCTGGCGAGGACAAAATAAATGTGATAGATTCTACTTGCGATCCACATGACGATGTCGTCGCTTGGCCGATATTCTCGTTAGTACACGTTTTAGCGGTAGCTTCATTTATTTGAGATCCTTTTGGCAATAATACACCCGTTAACAAGAGTACGAAAAAAATGGTCACACCTAACCATAGAATAATTGCACTGTTATGATGGTTATGATGATATTTCGTAGGACTACATTTTTGACTACTGCTTATTATATTAGATTTAAGGAAATTAGTGCTGTAACTTTATACTAGGATATTCAATTACTTTAAGATGAGATAATCAATTTTGATAACCAGGATATTCTATTTTGTATAATTTATCAAAAATGACGATTTAAAGAAAATATTATAAAGTTCTTAATAATAAGTGAAAAGGATATTAACTTAATATAATTTGATATTTATACCCAAAAATATTTTAATACCTAGAAAATAAATGATCCATGAAAAACTTGTCTAGGGTGTCAACTTCGTATGTTATATTATTTGTAATCTTCTCATCTATACTTGTCGTAACAATAACAAACACATTACAGTCAAATATTATAGCAATTGCAAAACAAGAAAAAAATACGGTGATGAACAAAATAACAATTGGTACAAATACTACAGATAAAGTTCCTACTACTTCTACTACTGCCCAATCAGTGTATCAATCACAATCAATGACAGTGCCACAATCAGTTGGAACATTTATCTGGTATATAGTAGACGAAGCACATGAAGATGCCGTTAATGAGAGGCACAAATACATTAGTGATCATAATCCTATCTATCTCCCAATGAACCTGGTAATACAGCAAGGAACAGCTATATCTTTTCTTGATGCTGATGCTCCATGGGACACACCGCATCCTCACACAATAAACATCATGGATAGCTCCAACAATATTGTCTATACCACAGGTAAATTAGATTACACAAATAGTTCGACAGCGAAAGTCTTGCCAGTAGGACAATATACAATACAAGATACAAAATATCCTTGGATGAAAGGAAACCTATCTGTTGTTTCTAATCCTCAAAAATCAGTTGGAAATCTAATAATGGGTGGCTTTTACACTCCCACTAGTCAGGTAGCAAATAATAAAGATAATGATGGTGGAATACACCCTGGATGGCTTGGATATTACAAAGAACAATTTCCAAAAAATGGATTTAAAATACTGGATACCTTTAATTTTCATTATGCTACATGTAAATATTGTCCTGGAGGTTTTTGGCCTGACCAGAAAACAGGAGATCATACACTTATAGTTTATAGTACAAATCAGCCATTGAAGCAGGCTCTTAACAAGCTTGGAAAATTAGTATGGGAGAATGTTTACATATAATTAAAAACTCTCTCTAGGCTAGGCATAAATAGATAACAATTTTTCATGATTGCTATATAGTGTGATTTGATCTGGTATACCTTGTAAATAAATTAAGACATATTGAAGATCTATTCACTATATTTTTTTCATAATTCTTTGTCTGTACTGCATAAGAATGCCAATTGTTTGCATAGCTTACAATCACTCAATGATTTTGAAATAAAATTACCTGATTAGCCTGCTTTAAGAAATAAATTTTGTTAAATTGGAGTGTCGAATTTATATAATATTCATCTATATAATACAATAAGGACCAAATCATTAATCTCAGCCGATTCTTTTTCGAGCTAATCTTGTGATAACGAATGTAGATGTATTTTAAAACCTTGTATCAAAGAGAATTATCATGGGCAGTTGACTCGTATTATTAGTTAGTACCTATTCTTAGCTACTACTCTCAAGTTGTAATTATTTTTCGAATTGTTATTTAGTATGTGAAATTGTGTATGATGACTCGTGTCAAGCGTACTATTAAATGCATTTGTAATTGCCTGTAACATTCAATATGTTTCTTAATGTTTTTACATGCCAACTATAGTCACTACCGGACCGAGCTTACTCTCAACTTGGGCATATATGCATGAGTAAACAATCGTATAGATATAAACCTCGTAGATTAAAATATGAGAGAGTTATATAATTTATTAATAGAAGAATAATGTATGCCTAAGCCAAGTCGGCCGAGAAATGCAATTCTCGGTATATTTACTTTGATTTTATTAATAGTTATTATGATGAATTTATACGGATTGCATATGACAGATGTCATCGCAAGTAATAATAAAAATAGCCTAGGAAATCAAATCAATGGTACTATTGACGATTTTATAGGAAAGGTTAGATATAGAATAACAACATCTTCCTGTAATAATATAGGAATACCTTCTACAGTCACAGATCAGAGCCAAAATGACAATGGAAATAGTAGTAGATTTATAATATCAAGGATCGGGAGTGATTCTGCTAATAGCATAGTACCAAGTAGTAGTTCTAATGCTGTTGAGAGTATGGCTTCTAGCGGCTCAGGAGAGGATCACAGCAATAATATTGTATCAATATTAGGTGGTAGCGATGATCATACTAATGATAATGTAATATGCGGAGGACCTGGGAATGACATACTTGTAGGCAGATCAGGTAACAACATTATATATGGTGATGCCGGGTACGATAGATTATTTGGTGGACAGGGGAATGATATTCTTATTGGTGGACCGGGTGCAGACTATTTCGACTGTGGTCTTGGAAATGATACGGTAAGAGATTATCATCCTTCAGAAGGAGATACAAAGACCAATGATTGTGAGAATTATTAGTATAGGATAATTTTACTACTCCCTTTTTAGAATCTCTAAAGCTTTTAAAATATATTGAATCTTAGATTCTTGTACAGCAATATTCATACCAAATAGGCATATCTTATTACAATTTTTAGTATCCTCTTTACCTTTCTTAAGTATCAAAAGATATGATAATATAATGTGTAATATTACTATGATTAAATAGTTTATTCATTATTGTACAAAAACTCTTTTTCCTATTCTTAAATGACATAGCACAATGTCCGACATATTCCTAATAAACTTGCATTAACCTAGTTAAGTTAGATCAGAATTAATTTTATGTTTTATATGGAATTAATATCTTAATAATTCAACTGATATCATTATAATTGAAACCTACTGAAAATTGAGGGCTATTGCACAATTATTATGATATAACTCTTTAATACTTTATAATATTATTTGTTTTAAGATTAATATTTACAAACTCTATATCTACATTTCTGATCATAATATTGCTAATTTAGTGTTCATATATTAGTTATGGGAATACTGCACAGTTGCTACATTTGCAATGGAGACGGTTTCTCGGCAAGTACAAAATATCTAATTCCATTTCGTTCTAATTTTATAGCTAATGCATATGAATCTTCTGACACATCCTCACCTATTATTATCGCTAAATGAATCTTATTTCCTGAAGCTAATTTGTATAATCTTACGTCCTTAGAAAATGATTTGACGATATCATTTGTTATATTACCATCAATAATTTTAACTACTATTGCTCCATAATCTTTAAGTGTATCTCGAAGTCTAATGCTAATATCTTCAGTATCGTTATTCTTTATACTTACTATGCGTTCTGAGTCGATTAAGACGTCAAATAAAATTTTGTCGGCATCAGCTTTGTCGCCGGATGGATAAGATATATTTAGAAATTCATTGAAATTGTCTTTAGATGAAATATATTTTCGCAACGGTTCACCTACTTCTTCTATCGTCTCGGTGGTAGCATGAATAGCTTCTTCTTTATCCTTATTAACCATAGATATACTTAGTCCAGCTCTTATACTGTTCCTCTCAAACATATCTGCCCATGATCTGGGATTTCATTTTTCATCTGTTTTTATTATTGCTACGTAATCTTAGGTATTACTTTAATGTACAATTAAAACCGGACATTTGGACATTAATAATAGTACATTTACCTGACTACTGTGGGAGACAATAAAAAAATTCATTATTCTTAATGTTCATAATAAAACAGTTACTACTCTCCCATATCTCAACCAAGAAGTCCACTTCCTAGGTGTATTCTATCTATAGGTTTTGATAGGTCGGCTTATTCAGACTTTGATTCGCAATAATGACATACAATTCTTATAGCTCGTTCTATAGTGGATGTTATAACAGCCAATTGTATGGATATAGATATATGTCAATAACAAGGAAGATATTATAGTTGAGGATAGATAGAGAAGGATTCACGCAAGTTATTTCCAACCTATTAAGTAATGCTATAAAATACCAAGTGCATCAACGGTGGAGAAGACGGTGTTGCGGCACTCCAAGTTATACTTTCTATACATATTGCCAACTCAATAGATATAGGAAACTTCCTTAGTATATTCTATGAGTTGATAATGCCACATTTCATGCCGCTATTGTCGTTATGCTTAGCGAGTATAATTTTGGTTACAATCTTAGTTATTCTGACTTCTACATCTACATCAAATAAATTTCTACATTTTATACTACAAATTAATCATAGTGCTTTTGCCAAACCAATAGCATCAAAATATCCGGAAGTTGCTCTCCCATTTCCTAAAGGACCAACAATACTTAATCCCGAGCTAAAGACACAAGTGGTTTTCAGAGGATTAGAATATCCAACCAGCATGGCCTTTTTAGGCCCTAACGATATTTTAGTCACAGAGAAAGATGAAGGCATAGTAAGAAGAATTGTAGATGGTACCGAACTGCAACAACCCTTACTTAATGTAGATGTTGCCACGTATGGTCATAGAGGTATGTTAGGTATCGCGATTGCTCCTCATTCTTCGATCACTACAGTCCCCAGAGATCCTAATAGTCAACATAATAAGACTACTTCTATAGCTAATGTTTTCCTATACTATACTCAAGGCCAGATTCACACCAGTGATGATATTGCCGAAGAAGAACAGCCATTGGGTAACCGACTATATAGATATGAATTGATCGGTAATAAGTTAGTAAATCCAAAATTATTGTTAGATCTTCCAGCAACTCCAGGGGCTATCGGTGATGGCGGTAAGGTGATTATCGGGCCGGATAATAATGTATATGTTACTATAGGTGACGTTGGAATTAATGGACATAATACTAAAGCACAGAATATCCAAAATGGAAGTGAACCTGATGGAACTAGCGGGATACTCAGAGTTACTCAAAGTGGTCAGCCAATATTACCTGGCATTTTAGGAAATAAATTTCCCTTAAATCTTTACTATTCCTACGGGATATGGAATAGTTTTGGACTTACTTTCGATCCGATGACAAGAATTCTCTGGGATACACAAATTGGTTTGCCATTTGGTGATGAAATCAATTTGGTTTTCCCCGGATTTAACAGTGGCTACAATCGTATTGATGGCATATGGCTACATGGATTTAATATAGATCAAACTGAAAAGAAGCATGTTGCATCTCTTCATCCAAATGACTTGATAAGTTTTGGTGGGAAAGGAAAATATCATCCACCCCAATTTACTTGGTTTCGGAAAGTCGTTCCGACCGGGATTGCATTCCTTAATTCTAACAAGATGGGAAATCTATATGAAAACGATATGTTTGTTGCTGATGCGAAAAATGGAAATATTTATCACTTCAAACTAGATCCCCAAAGGAAACGATTATTATTCCCGACCGGTCAACTTGCAGATGGGGTTGCAAACAGTTCTGATTCTTTTGATCAAATAATATTTGGAAAAGGCTTTGGTGGTATTACAGATCTTAAGGTAAGCCCTTATGATGGCTACCTATATGTATTAACGTTTGACGAAAAACAAGGAACAATATACAGAATAGTTCCAGTTAATAAGTAATAAACTTCTTTCGTATAATATTTTTACTCTGATTGATCGGTTTGTAAGTTTGAGATACCTCAAGAAGTTCATCCGAAGCATTTATTTGATGAGTTTATCACTTACCAAAGCTAACAATTACACGGTACTCGTTGCTCTTCCCCAGCAGATTTGCAAGAATAATCCTCTGGCCCCCCAGATTACCAAGTTCTTTAACAGCATTCTGTACCGACTATTAAAGTAAAACCTGGGCTCAAGTTCTTTTGCTAACCCTGTCTATCATTTCCTTCGTGATAGTAACGACTTTCATACCTATCTTATCAGCAAACTGAATGTAGATTTTCTTATAAATACTTGCCATTCTTGTAATCTGATCTTTATATAGTGGTAAATTTAGTTACTTACGGAATCGATCTCAACAATACTTTAAATCATCCTTTGATGAAAATTTCTTTCTTTCTGTAAAGTGATGAAAAGAAAAAAATCAAACGAGCAATCTAGGTTAGTCAGAATAGATGCGTCTCAACGGCGATGAAAGCATTTGTGTGCCCATTTGTTAGGACGATATTTATATAACTAACCAAGGAATATTTCTAAATTATTTATCCAAATTTGGTAATATACTAGTGTTAAGTATCGAAGATGTCATAATATGACTCTTAATTAATATTATTCTAAGATATTACATAATATCTATTCATCGGAGAAGAAATCGTGGTATCTAGCCGACCCTACATACATGATTTTTAGAATCGTGAAAATTATTTAATACTATGCCGCATAATTTACAGAAATAGATCTTGCAGGTTATGCACTGAATTATCCAACTTGCCGTTACTATAAGATTCGTATGTGTAAAGTCATGTTCATGTATCATTATGTCCTTCATGATCGGTCCAGAATTAATAAAATCGGCATTAATACCAGTGAAATACCGTATCGCATTACCTTTCTTTTTCCTCATATCGATAATATTACTAATACGGTCTTAAAGTATGCTAATCTATGTAAATTCACATTGTTACTTAATGCTCATATTTTAATAGGTTAACAAAGTTAATCATCAAATAAATAATGAATCTTATTTATTTATTGTACTTAGATAGATGAATCCTGCTGAAGATCAAGATGACCACGATAATAAGGATAGTGTTTCTATTTCTAACTCTGCTATAACTAGAACAGAACAGTCTAGATTAGATATCGTCACATCAATGGATGATTTTATATTCCAAATTCTAAAGATAAGAAGAACGTTACTTTATATTTCTATTTCTGCACTAATTCTTGCCCCGCTTGCAATAGGCCTTTCGCTCTTTTTAATATCACACCCGACATTTTTCGCAGTTCTTGAAATTGAGAATGAATTTGGTGTCGTACTTGGTATACTATTGGTTCTGCTAATCGTTATTTCTATTACAATGATTATTGCAGGGATAAGGCAATGCCGTTCAATAGTAGTAAAATGGACTAAAGGGTATAGAGAATTTCAAAGAGAGAGGGAAGAAGCAGATAGAAAAATCGCAGAAGAATATGGTATCGAGACATAATCAATATAATTTTACAGTATCAGTCGTTGAAGTTGCTAATTGGCTCTATTCTCTGTATATAGCGTTACTAAATATAATCTACACTAAACTAATCTTTTATAACTATAATCTATATCTGATTTCTTCTCTGGAAGACCAGAATACTCTGGCCTACTAATGTGACCAATACTTTGTTGTTCCTATGAGATCGTAGTGATAATCTTATGACTTTTATTTTTGTTCTCTCTGACTTGACCATCTCCTGATTCCACGGTCCCTTTATAAATCTCAGAGAGCTGCCTTTTATCCCTTGGAAACACTTTTTCATATGGAACAATTATCTTATTGCAAAATACGATTCCTTTTTGTGTTGGCTTATAAATTGTAATAGTTCTATGCCCTATTAAGGATTCACTTCTGCTAATGAATGCATTTAATTCTAGCTCATCTAATATTGATCTGTGCTTTTTTAGATTTAAACCACAGAAACGAATCAAAGATGTTTGATTAAGATGTCCATATTCTACTAAAGATAGAATGACATCCTTAATAATATAAATTCTATCCCTATAACAATGTGATGTTGATAGATGGTTTATAGGTTTCGTTCCAAAGCCTGGTAGAGAAGGCATCTTATTACGTGCTACAATAGATTTTTCATCAATGGTTAATAAAACTGGTTTAACTATGTTAACTCATCATAAATATGGAAATTCCTCCTCATCTGATTATGCAAATGAGATAGTAGACGAATATTATCTAGGACTGCATTCATTGGATTCTAGGTATCAGAATAAGTGTTAGATTATGTGTGAAATGACAGACGTGATCTAGACGTAGTCACATTTTCTTTCTTCTGCATTATCAGCGGGTATCTGCATGATGCCTCGATGGGATGACAATTTTATAGACTGGTGTATATACAGGATAGACATATAGGTGATAGACATAGAGATACTACAACAGTTGATGAAGGCAAAGAACTACATTCGCAATAACTCCAATTATTTGGAGAACTGTGATAATCTGAGCATTAACCTTGAGTTAATGTTAAAACTACCTTAAATTATGTAAGTGTAATTGCCGTGGAAAGGTATTTATTTGTTACAATGTTGAATTAGTTGTAAATTCAGAAATACATATCTATCACATGAATCAAACTACTTTTAATGATACTATTGACCATATCGTAATATGATAGGTTTATGTATTGGAGGAAAGATGATTCCACAGTTTGCTATTATAAAAATAATTACACTATAATTTATTCATTTAAATAGTCTCATATGTTCTGCCATCATACATCTATTAAAT
>Ga0164306_10000765_pt1 | contig 13572 bp, 9 predicted proteins | sample Whisoiple_242_MG_FD_110213 | JGI IMG/M metagenome (GOLD analysis project Ga0164306, IMG submission 110213) | Soil microbial communities amended with fresh organic matter from upstate New York, USA - Whitman soil sample_242_MG | ecosystem: Environmental > Terrestrial > Soil > Unclassified >... | reverse complement strand
CTACCGCACCATCATCGATGTCGGCGGCGGCCACGGCAGGCTACTTTCCGCGATCATTGCCCCGACGCCAGGTGCGACCGGTGTGCTGTATGACCTACCCCAAGTCGTCGAGGGTGCACCGGAACTGCTGCGCAAGCACGGCGTCGCGGATCGGGTACGAGCGGAAGGCGGGTCGTTCCTCGACGCGGTGCCCGAGGGCGGCGATGCCTACGTGCTGAAGAACGTCATCCACGACTGGGCCGACGCGGACGCCGTAACGATCCTGGCCAATGTCCGGAAGGCGGCGCGCACCGGCGCCACGCTGTTGCTTGTCGAGTTCGTCATCCCCGACCACGACCGCCAGTTCATCGGCAAGTGGGCGGACATGGAAATGCTCGTCCAGCTCGCCGCGCGCGAACGGACTGCCGACGATTACCGAAAGCTCTACCAGCAGGCCGGTTTTCAGATGACGCGCGTGGTGCCGACGGCCGGTCCGGTCAGCCTGGTGGAGGGGAAGGCGGTCTAGCCGCCTGCGGCCGTCGCGGCGGTGGCATCCTTTTCGCTCGGCGTGGCCCTCAGCCCTCGCCAGAACAGGTTGATCATCAGCTCGGCGGCCTCGTCGACGTCGGCGTCGCCGATGCTGACTTGGTTGGCGACCGCCTCGCCCGCACCCACGAGGGCGACCGCCATCATGTTGAAGTCGGCGTCGGGTTCGGGGTGTCGGGTACCCGACTGCAGCAGCCGGGCCACCAGGTCGACGATCCGCTCGCGACCCTCGCGCACCGTATGCGCGAACGCCTGCGAACTGGTCGCCTGCGTGTACAGCACAATCCACGATGCGCGGTTGGTGTCGATGTAGTTCAGGAACGACAGCACTGCGTTGCGCAACAGATCCTTGGGGCTCTGGCTGAAGTCGATCTCGCCGCGCACGGTTTCCACGAACCGGCCCAGCTCGCGGTCCAGGCACGCGCCGAACAATTCTTCCTTGGAGCCGTAGTACAGATAGAGCATCGGCTTGGAGATCTCGGCCTGTGCGGCGATCGCATCCATCGATGTCTCGTGATAGCCGTTGATGGAGAACATCTGCACCGCAGCGTCCAGCATCTGCTGCTCACGGACGGCACGCGGAAGTCGTTTCGTACCACCTGCCATGACTCGAGAATAGCTGGTCAGGGGAGAAGCTCGGTCCGGCGCTGCTCCTCCCACAGCGCCATCCGGGTGCGCGCCGGTTCGCCGAGTGCGTCCATCACCAGCGGGATCAGCAACTCGGTGAGCAGGAACCCCGCGGCCATGCTCTGGAAGGTCGTTCCGACCGTGCTCGACGCCGCGAGCACCACCTCGGCGTCGGGTGCCACCGGACACGCCAGGTCGTCGGTGATCAGCAGGACCGTCGCACCCGCGCGGTGCACCCGCAGCGCGAGGTCCGCGGCGCTGCGCTGGTAGCGGTGGTAGTCGAACAGTACGACGACGTCGGCGCGCGACAGGTCGAGCATCGCGCCCATGTCGCCGCCATCAGGATCGGCGAGCAGGCGCACCCCCGGCCGCAGCTGTTCGAGGTGGGCGGCCAGGTGCAGGGCCAGCAGATGCGAGAAGCGTCCGCCGTGCAGGTAAACCGTCCGCCCTGCATCCGACAACAACGCGACTGCGGCATCGAGCGCCGAGGTGGGCAGCGCCGCAAGGGTTTCGACGGCTCGCTCGTTCTGGGCGCGGGCCTGCTGCAGCAACCGGTCGAGAGGACCTCCTGCGGGCGGCGCATCCGGCAACCGATTGATCGGGCCGCTCGACAGGGCCGACAGCTCGGCCCGCAACGCGACCTGCAGATCGGTGAACCCGTCGTACCCGAGCGACTGTGCGAACCGGAGCACCGTCGGCGGACTGACCTCGGCGCGCTCGGCCAGCCGGGCTGCGCTGGCCAGCCCGGCGCTCGGATAATCGGCGAGCAGGGTCCGACCGACCCTGCGTTCGGCCTTGCTCAGCGTCGGCAGTGCGGAACTCGTCCGCACGGCGACCGTCTCGAGCGTCACCGCGTCGAGGGGGTCATCAGCGGCAGCGTCGCCATCGAAAGGTCATACATCGAGATCGAGGTGACGCTCTCCGGCTCCAGCGGGCGCCAGTCGACGTCACCGAACCCCGTCGAAGCGATCACCACCCTGTCCCCGTCGGTCCGTGCCCACCGCATTCCGAAGTAATCCTCGAGGTGCTCGGCGGGCAGGTCGGCAGCAGTGATCTCCGCGATGTCTTCATCCGGCAGCCGACTGCGCGCATGTGCATGCACGGCGATCAGCTGGTCCTCGCCCAGGATCAGCGCATTCAGGCTGGCGTCGGGAAACCGCTCACGCAGTGCAGATACCGCCCGCCTGACCGCCTCCGCGAGATCCGGTGACGAAGCACGATGCTGGCGGATCAGGCCGAAATAGCGCTCGCTGTCGGTGCCACCGCGGATGGTCGCGGCGGTCTCGGGTGTGAGCAGCTCGTCGAGCATCCCGATCGGTTTGATGGAACCGTTGTGCGCCATGGCGATCCGCTGCGCCACAAACGGGTGTGAGTTCTCCGGCCGGACAGCGATGCCGGTGGTCGCCCAGCGCAGATGAACCAGGCTCGCGGCCGACCGCTGGTCATGCATCGCGGCGGCGAAGTGCGGGTCGTCGCACGCGCTGCCGGCCGACACCTCGACCTTCGGGTCGTGGCCAGGCAGTCGGACACGCGCGACGCCCCATCCGTCGCCGTGGATCTTCGTCAGCGCGACGAAGTCCTTCAGCACGTCCTCACCGACGGCCCGCGACACCGAGATCGGGGTGGCGGAGACGACACCCAAGAGTCGGCACATGGCGACACCCCTTCGACGGAACGCAACCCGAAATTTAATGAATCATTCCTCTAGCGCAGATCTTAGAGATTATGAAACATTTATGACATACACGGCTCGCATACTCGTGGCGTCCGAGGAGGTTCAATGCCGCTGTCCACCGACGTCGAGGAACTTCGTGCCGGGGGCGTCGCGCTCGTCGCGGGTTCGATCACCGACCTCGCCGGGGTGACGCGGGCAAAGTACGTGCCGCTGCGCCGGCTCGAATCCTTCCAACGCTCGGGCATGGGCGTTTCGCCGTCGTGGAGTGTCTTCTGCGTCGACAGCGGCATCGCCTTCACCGAGAACATCGGGGTGGACGGCGACCTGCGGATCCGCATCGATCCCGCCGACCTCCGCGTGATCGACGACGGCATCGCCTGGGCCCCGGGCGACCTCACGAACCAGGACGGCACCGCCGCCGCGCTGTGCACACGATCACTGCTGGCCAGCGTCGAATCAGCCTTGCGCGCAAAGGGATTGACCGCGCTGGTCGGAGCAGAGCTCGAAGCCACGATGCTGTCGCCCGACGTAGGGCACGCGACGAATGAGCCGTGGTCACCGTACGGTGTGCGCACCTCGTTGGACCGGTCGGCGTTCCTCGTCGACCTCGCCGCGGCCGCCGAACGTGCGCAGCTACCCGTCGAGCAGATCCACACCGAGTACGGCCACGACCAGATCGAGGTGTCGCTGGCGCCGGACACTCCTGTGGCGGCGGTCGACACCGTCGCGGCGACCCGCATGGTGATCGGCCGCGTCGCCGCCCGGCACGGCCTGCGGATCTCGTTCTCCCCGGTGCCCTTCGAAGGCGAGGCGGGCAACGGCGCGCATCTCCACATGTCTCTGGCCGACGACGACGGGCCGCTGTTCTCCGGGGGCCAGGGGCCACACGGCATGCGAACGGCAGGCGAGTCGGCGATCGCCGGGGTGCTGCAGACGCTGCCCGACCTTCTCGGCGTCTACGCGGGATCCGTGCTGTCTGCGGCGCGGCTGAAACCCGGCAACTGGGCCGGGGCGGCGCAGTGCTGGGGTCTGGAGAACCGCGAGGCCGCGGTGCGATTCGTGGCGGCCACCCCCGGAACGCCGCATGGCGCCAACGTCGAGCTCAAGCTGATCGATCCGAGTGCCAACCCCTACCTCGCGGCGGTGTCGCTTCTCGGTAGCGCACTGAACGGCATCGAGCGGGGACTCGACCTGCCCGCCGAAGTGCCGAAGGATCCGTCGAAGGCCGCGCAGCCGCCGACGATGCTGCAGACCGACCAGCAGTCGGTGATCAAGGCCCTCGAGACGTCGCCGGTCGCCGCGCAACTGCTGACCCCCGCGGTGATCGAGGGCCTGGTCGCGGTCCGCCGCTATGAGATCGCCACGTTCGGCGATCGGCCACTGGCCGAAACGGCCAAGGCACTGCGGCTGGCCTGGAGTTGCTGACCGAACCTACTGCACGAAGGAGATATCGATGACCACGAGCACACCGGCAGGCCCGTCGGACGAGGTCGACCAGATCCCGCGGCGGCAGCTGCCGTTCTGGGTGGCGCTGGCGCTGTCGGTCGCCCTCGTCGGGCCGACCCTGGCGATGTCGGGAAATGGTCAGGGCCTGATCGGCACCGTTGGGAAGTCGATCCCGTTGGTGTTCCTGATCGGCTTGGTCGGCGTGTCGCTGGTCGGCTACAGCTTCGTTCGGCTGACCCGGCACCTCAACCACGCCGGCTCGTCGTACGGGTTGGTCGGCGGCACAATCGGGCCGAGGACGGGATTCTTCGCCGGCTTCGCGATGCTCGGCGCCTACTGGGCGTTCTCGATCGGCACGCTCGCGTTGACCGCGGCGTTCACCAATGCGTTCATCGCCGCCATGCAACCCGACAGCGAGAACCCGTACCAGGCGCCGTGGGTCGTGGTCGTCGTCATCGCCGCCGTCGTCTCGTTCCTCCTCTCCGGTCGCGACATCAGGCTGCTCGCCAAGATCCTTCTCGCGATCGAGGGCATCGGGATACTTGCCATGGTCATCCTCGTCATCGTGATCTTCGCGAAAGGCGGTGCGCCGTCGACGGGTATCGACTTCTCGGTGTTCTCCTTCTCCGGCGGCGGCGTCACGCCATCAGCGGTGCTCGCGGGAGTGGTCGCGGCCTTCCTGTCCTGGGCGGGCTTCGAGGCGTGCGCATCCATGGGTGAGGAGACCGACAACCCCGGCCGCAACATCCCGCGGGCGCTGGCGGGCACACTGCTGCTGACCGGCGTGCTGTTCGTCGTCGTGATGTTCGCCCAGGTCAACGGATTCGGCACCGACCAGGCCGGGCTCGACGCGTTCCAGAGTTCGGGCAACACGTTGGGCGACCTCGGCAACACCTACGTCGGCCAGTGGTTCGGCCTTGTCGTCATCTTCACCGCGATCGTGTCCGCGTTCGGCTGCCACCTCGCGACGTCGGCGACCTCGGGCCGAATGCTCTATGCGTTCGCCCGTGACGGCTTCGGCCCGAAAGTGCTGGCGCACATCCACGCCGCGACCGGCGGCCCGCGCCGCGCCACCTGGCTGGTCGTCGTCGTCGCACTGGTGGTCAACCTCATTTGTGCGGCGCTCGGCTGGCCGGACATGGGCACCGGAAACGACGCGATCGACACCTACTTCCTGTTCGCCGTCGCGGGTTCGGTCTGCCTGATGGTGTGCTATCTGCTCGTCGAGATCGCCGCGGCGTGGTTCGTCGGCGCGCCGAAGTTCCTCGATGTGCACGGCGGCAAGGGCAAGGCGCTCGGCCTGGTACTGCCACTGCTCGGCGCGCTGGTAATCGTGGTGGTGCTGTGGTTCAACGTCAAGGACGCCGAAACATGGTCCGCTGCACCGCTTCTCGGTCTCTACTGGTGCATTGTCGGGTTGGTCATCGCGCTGGCGGCCTCGGGTATCGCCAAGCGCGTCGGCGAATCGCTGTCGGCCGAATTGAACTTGACGTCGTGAGCACGCTCTACGAGCGGGACGAAGCCTCGATCGCGGGCATCGAGAAGCTGCGGTTCTTCCCGCTCGAGGTGGTGTCCGGGCACGGCTCGACACTGGTCACCCCCGACGGTCGCGAACTGCTCGATCTGTCGGCCACCTGGACGGCAAGCGGGCTGGGCCACGGCCACCCCGCGGTCGTCGAAGCGGTCAGCCGGGCAGTGCGCACGGCGCCTGGCGCGGGCGGACTTTCAGCGGTGCATCCCGATTCCGTCGGCCTTGCAGAGGATCTGCTGGCGCTGGTTCCTGGCACCGGCGAACGACGGGTCTATCTGGGACACGCGGGATCTGACGCGTGCGATGTCGCCCTGCGGGCGTGCAGGCACGCGACGGGCAAGCGCACGGTGGTCGCGTTCGAACACAGCTATCACGGCGGCGTCGGCGTGGCCATGGGCGTTTCAGGCGTGCATGTCGACGCAGGCGCGACACCGGATGCCGACGTCGTCTTCCTTCCGTACCCCAACCCTTTTCGGCCCGCGGGCGGCGATGTCGACGCAGACGTCGCCGCGTGCCTTGACCTCGCCGAGACGCACCTGTCGACGGGGTCCGTCGCCTGCTTGATCGTCGAGCCGATCCTTTCCGACGGCGGGCTTGTGGTGCCGCCGGACGGGTTCCTTGCGCACCTGCATGAACGCTGCCGTGCCCACGGCGTGCCGATGATCTGCGACGAGGTCAAGATGGGTCTGGGCAGGCCGGGCACCATGCACGCGTTCGAGCACGACGGCGTGGTGCCCGACATCGTGGCGTTCGGCAAGGTGCTCGGCGGCGGTCTTCCGCTGTCGGCTGCGGTCGGCCCTGCGGAGATTCTCGACGAACCGCCCGCCGCGGCGCTGCTGACCACCGCGGGTAACCCGGTGTGCACGGCGGCAGGCCGGGCGGTGCTGGCGACGATCGTCGCCGACCGGCTTGCCGAGCACGCGGCGAAAGTCGGTGCGGCCCTTGCGGACGCGCTACGCGGTCTGGCCGGGTCGCCGGGCGCCGACCGCATCGGCGAGGTGCGCGGTCGCGGCCTGGCGATCGGGCTGGAACTGATCGACCCGCAGACCGGTGACCGCGATCCGCGGTTCGCCGCGCAGGTCGTCTACCGTGCCTGGGAATTGGGGGCGGTGGTCTTCTACGTCGGCGGCAACGTCCTGGAGATCACGCCGCCGCTGGTGTTGACCGAGGACGAGGCGGCACGGGCGGCCGCCATTATCGGCGACGCCATCGCGGACGTCGCGGCAGGCAAGGTGGACGCGGAGGAGGTCGCGCGGTATGCCGGGTGGTGACGCGCCCGACGTTTTCAGCGGGGTGGAGGATCGGGTGCCCGACGCGCTGGCCGATCGTCTGCGCACCATCGCGTTGGTCGACCATCACGTGCACGGCGCGTTCAACAAGCCGATCGACCGGGCCGGCTTCGAGGCGTCGATCAACGAAGGGTCGACCGACCCCGTTCCCGATTTCATGACGATGTTCGACTCCCCGCTCGGGCTCGCCATCCGGCGTTGGTGCGCACCGGTTCTGGGGTTATCGGCGCACGCGCCCGCCGACGACTACTGGGCCCGCCGCAGCGAGCTCGGCCCCGACGAGCTGGCCGCAGCGATGCTGGCCGGGGCGGGCGTTTCCCGCTGGATCGTCGACACCGGGTTCAAGGGCGACCTGCTCACCACGCCAGAACAGCTCGCCGAGCTCAGCGGCAGGCCGGCATCGGAGATCCTGCGGCTGGAACGACTGACCGAGGATCTGCTCGAGACGGGGACCGATCCCGACGACTTCCCCGCCGCGTTCCGGGCTGCCCTGCAGGCGGCGGCGGACTCACCGGACATCGTCGGCACCAAGACAATTGCCGCCTACCGCACCAACTTCGACATCGACTGGTCGCGCCCGACCGACGTCGCGGTCATCGAACACGCCCGCTCGTTGGCCGCGCACGGCAACGACTTACGGGTCGACAGCCCCGTTCTGATCGCCTTCGGCGTGCACGAGGCCGCTGAACACGGGCTGCCGATCCAGGTGCACGTCGGCTTCGGAGACCGCGACCTCGATCTCAATCGCACCGATCCACTGCTGCTGCTCCCGCTGTTGCGCGCGATGACGCCGGTACCGGTGCTGCTGTTGCACTGCTACCCGTTCCACCGTCAGGCCGGTTACCTGGCGCAGGCGTTCGATCACGTGAATTTCGATGTGGGCCTTGCCATCAACTATCTCGGCAGTCGATCGGTCGCGCTTGTCGGCGAGGCGCTCGACACCGCACCCTTCGCCAAACAGCTCTACTCGTCGGATGCCTTCGGCCCGCCGGAGCTCCACCTGCTCGGGGCGGTGCTGTGGCGACGCGCCATGGGCCTGATCCTTGGCGAGTGGGTGCGCACCGGCGACTGCGCCGAGCAGGATGCGATCGCGATCGTCGACATGATCGGCGTGCACAACGCCGCCCGCGTCTACGGCCTGTAGCTCAGCGGTGTCAGCACTTCGGATTCGGCCCCTTCTGGCCTGCCACCCGCAGCACCGCCTCGTCGACGCGGCCCTGCGACAGATCTCCCGCCGCCAACGCCTTCTCCAGCCCGTCCAGCACCGCGGGCACCTCGTCGGTGGTCACCCACAGCGCCACATCGGCACCGGCCTGCAGCGCCTTGAGCACCGCGTCGGCCACCCCGTAGCGCTGGTTGATGGCGCCCATGCTGGACAGGTCGTCGCTGTAGACGAGGCCGCCGAACCCTGGACCGCCGTAGCCGCCCGACCGGAGCAGCCCGTAGGCGGCGGCGCTGAGGCTGGCGGGAACGTCGCCGGTGAGGCCGGGCACCTCCATGTGGCCGACCATCACGGCGACCGGCGCCTCGGTGGTCAACGTCTGGTACGGGATGAGGTCGCTGGTTCTCAGTTCGTCCAACGGCGGGGTGACGACGCCGCCCTCGTGGGAATCGCCCGACGCGTGACCGTGGCCGGGGAAGTGCTTGAGCACCGGCAGCACGCCGGCGTCGCGCAGTCCCTGCGCATAGGCGCCCGCGAACGCGACGACCTGAGCGGGATCCGAGCCGAACGAGCGATCGCCGATGACCTCGTCATCGGATTCTTCTGTGACGTCGACGACCGGCGCGAAGTCGATCGTGACGCCGAGGTTGCGCATGGCCTGACCGCGCTGGAACGCGATGCCGCGGACCTCGTCCGGTGTCATCGTCTGCGCGAGCACCCGCGGCGACGGCTGGCTGCCGATCAGGCCGGCCAGGCGTGACACCCGGCCGCCCTCCTCGTCGACGCTCACCGCGAGAGGCAACGGGCTGGCGGACGCGGCGATGTCGGCAAGCGGCGGGCCCATCATCGACAGGTCGGTCCAGCTGCCGATCATGATGCCGCCGACGTGCTGGTTGTCGACCACGGCGCGGGCGTCGTCGGCCCCCGTGACACCGACCATCAGCAGCTGGGCCAGCTTGTCGCGGGTCGACATCGCCGCAAGCACGTCGCCGCAGGCGGGCGGCACGGGTGCGGCGGGCAGCGGCCGGGCCATCGAGGTGTTCGACGGTTTGGGCTCTGCGGAGGGCTTCTCGGTGCTGGACGAGCAGCCCACCAACAAGCCGGTCAGCGCCGCAAGGGCACCCAGGAGACGGGGAAGGGACATGTGCGCATGTTAGTTTGGGCCGCATGGACCGGTTTCTGGTGCCCGCTGCGGCAAGCATCGTCGTCGGCCTATTGCTCGGTGCCGCCGCCATCTTCGGGATCACGCTGATGGTGCAGCAGGACACCAAGCCGCCGGTGCAGGCAGGCGATCCGGCGTCGGCCGTGCTGAACCGTGTCGAGTACGGCGACCGAAGCTAGGTTCGCGCCGCCCCTTGCTCGCCGCTGGCTCTGGCTGGTCGCGGCGGTATCGCTGGCCCTGACGTTCGCGCAGTCGCCGGGCAAGATCTCGCCGGACACCAAGCTCGATCTCACCGCCAACCCGCTGCGGTTCCTGGCGCGCGCGCTCAACCTGTGGAACAGCGAGCTGCCGTTCGGCCAGGCGCAGAACCAGGCCTACGGCTACCTGTTCCCGCACGGCGCCTTCTTCCTCATCGGCGACATCGCGGGCCTGCCGGGCTGGGTGACCCAGCGGCTGTGGTGGGCGCTGCTCCTGACCGTCGGATTCTGGGGGCTGCTGCGGCTGGCCGAGACGTTGGGCATCGGCTCGCCGGGCTCGCGGGTGATCGCCGCCGCGGCGTTCGCGCTGTCGCCGCGCGTACTGACCACGATCGGCGCCATCTCGTCGGAGACACTGCCGATGATGCTGGCGCCGTGGGTGCTGCTGCCAGTGGTCGTTGCACTGCGCGGGCCCACGGCCGCAGGGCAGGGGACGGTGCGGGTACTCGCCGCGCGGTCGGCGCTGGCGCTCGCCCTGATGGGCGCGGTCAACGCGGTGGCCACGCTCACCGGCTGCCTGCCCGCGCTGATCTGGTGGGCCTGCCACCGGCCCAACCGATTATGGCTGCGGTTCACCGCGTGGTGGGCGCTGTGTGCGGTGCTGGCCGTCACCTGGTGGGTGGTCGCGCTGATCATGCTCGGCCGGATCAGCCCGCCGTTCCTCGACTTCATCGAATCCTCCGGTGTCACAACACAATGGACGTCGCTGACGGAGATGCTTCGCGGCACCGACAGCTGGACCCCGTTCGTCGCGCCCGACGCCACCGCAGGCGCGACCCTTGTCACCGGCACGGTTGCGGTACTGGCGACCACGCTGGTCGCCGCGGCGGGCCTTGCCGGGTTGGCGATGCGCACGATGCCTGCCCGCGGCCGGCTGGTGACGATCCTGCTGATCGGCATCGCGCTGCTGGCCGCCGGGTATGCAGGTGGCCTCGGATCGCCTCTGGCCCATGCGGTTCAGACGTTCCTGGACGCCGGCGGAACCCCGCTGCGCAACGTGCACAAGCTGGAGCCGCTGATCCGGTTGCCGTTGGTGCTGGGCCTCGCCCACCTGCTCGGCGGTCTGCCGCTGCCGGGATCCGTACCGCGGCGGGAGTGGGTGCACGCCTTCGCGCACCCCGAGAACGACAAGCGGGTCGCCGTCGGGATCGTGGTGCTGGTCGCGGTGGCCACCGGCACGTCGCTGGCGTGGACGGGTCGGCTCACCCCACCCGGCGCGTTCGACGCGATCCCGCGGTACTGGCACGAGACGGCGGCCTGGCTCGACGAGCACAACTCGGGTTCACCACCGGGCAGGGTGCTGGTAGCGCCTGGCGCGCCGTTCGCTACGCAGGTGTGGGGATCCAGCCATGACGAGCCGCTCCAGGTGCTCGGCAGCAGCCCGTGGGGTGTGCGCGACTCGATTCCGCTGACACCCCCGGAGACGATCCGCGCGCTGGATTCCGTGCAGCGGCTTTTCGCGGCGGGACGACCATCCGCTGGCCTGGCGGATACCCTTGCGCGGCAGGGTATTTCGTATGTCGTGGTCCGAAACGACCTCGACCCGCAGACATCGCGGTCGGCAAGGCCGGTGCTGGTGCACAGGGCGATCGAGGGCTCACAGGGACTGTCGAAGGTCGCCGAGTTCGGCGAACAGGTCGGGCCGGGCACGCTGCCGGGCTTCATCTCCGACAGCGGGTTGCGGCCGAAGTACCCGGCGGTCGAGATCTTTTCCGTTGATGCCCCCACCCCACCGGGTGCTCCGTACCTCACCGACACCGACGCGATGGCCCGCGTCGACGGCGGACCCGAGGCGCTGCTGCGGCTCGACGAGCGCCGCAGGCTGACCGACCAGCCGCCGCTGGGGCCCATGCTGCTGACCGCGGACGCGCAACGCGCAGGGCTTCCGACACCGGTCGTCACGGTCACCGACACCCCGCTGGCCCGCGAGACCGACTACGGGCGCGTCGACGACCACTCGTCGGCGATCCGCGCGAAAGGCGATGCGCGACATACGTTCAACCGCGTACCCGACTATCCCGCAGGCGATTCCAGCTTGGTGCACGGAGACTGGGGCGGCGGCCGGATCTCGGTGTCGAGCTCGGCGGCGGACTCCACCGCGCTGCCCAACGTCGCGCCCGGGGCAGGACCGACCGCCGCCATCGACAGCGACTCGTCGACGAGCTGGGTGTCCAACAGCCTGCAGTCCGCAGTCGGCCAGTGGCTTCAGGTCGACTTCGACCATCCCGTCACCAACGCCACGATCACCGTCACACCCAGTGCGACGGCCGTCGGAGCGCAGGTTCGCCGGATCGAGATCTCGACTAAGAACGGCACGAGCACGCTGCGCTTCGACGAGCCGGGCAAGCCGATCACCGCGGCGCTGCCGTACGGCGAGACGCCGTGGGTGCGGATCACCGCGGTCGGCACCGACGACGGGTCACCCGGCGTGCAGTTCGGCATCACCGACTTCACCGTCACCCAGTACGACGCCTCCGGTTTCGCCCAGCCGATCGAACTGCGCCATACCGTTTCTGTGCCCGGCCCGCCGCCGAATGCCGCTGTCGCACAATGGGATCTGGGGTCCGAGTTGCTCGGCCGGTCCGGTTGCGCCGACGGACCCGACGGCGTGCACTGCGCGGCGACCATGGCGCTCTCGCCGGAGGAGCCGGTGAACCTCAGTCGCACGCTGACGGTGCCGGAACCCATAGCGGTGGCGCCGACGGTGTGGGTGCGCCCACGGCAAGGGCCCAATCTGGCCGACCTGATAAGACAACCCGGCACGGCGAGGGCCGAAGGTGACTCCGACCCGATCGATGTGCTCGGCTCCGTTTACGCGGCCACCGACGGTGACCCGCACACCGCGTGGACCGCACCCCAGCGCGTCGCGCAGTTCCGGACGCCGCCCAACCTGACGGTGAAACTCCCTGCCGCTCAAGAGGTTGGCGGCCTGCGACTGACGCCGAGTACGTCGACGCTGCCCGCGCATCCGAAGCTGGTCGCGATCGACCTCGGTGACGGCCCGCAGGTACGTCGCCTGACCGGCGACAAAGCACAGACGGTGTCGCTGCGGCCGAAGGTCACCGACACGGTCAAGGTTTCGCTTCTCGACTGGGCCGACGTGATCGACCGCACGGCACTGGGTTTCGATCAGATCAAGCCGCCGGGCCTGGCCGAGATCACGGCACTGGACGCGCGGGGCAGGCCCATCGCGGCCGCCGACGCCGCACGTAACAGAGAACGTCTCGTGAGGCTGCCGTGCGGCCGCGGACCGATCATCGCGGTCGCGGGCCAGTTCATCCAGACCGAGATCGACACCACCGTCGGCGCGCTGCTCGACGGCGACCCGATTCCGGCGAAGGCGTGTCGACCTGACCCCATCGCGCTGCCGTCGGGGCAGCAGGAACTGCTGATCAGTCCTGGCGCGGCGTTCGTCGTCGACGGCGTGGCGCTTGTCGGTCCCCTCGGCCGTCAACTGCCAGGCGCCGCAACGGACGCCGTTCAGACAGGTACATGGAGTGCCGATCACCGCGAGGTGGATGTGCCCGCGTCGCAGGCGTCGCGCATCCTGGTGGTGCCCGAGAGCATCAACCCGGGTTGGACCGCCCATACCGCCGACGGCGCCGAGCTGAGCCCGGTGACGGTCAACGGCTGGCAGCAGGGCTGGGTCGTCCCTGCTGGCACGTCGGGCAGCATCACGTTGTCGTTCGGCTCCAACACCGTCTACCGCGCAGGCATCGGGGGCGGGTTGGCGCTACTGCCGATCCTCGCGCTGTTGGCGCTGGTGCCCGCGCGCCGGCCACCGCCGCGCGCCGACCCGGCAGAGCCGTGGCGACCCGGTGGTGTCGCGACGAATGCGGCGATCCTCGTCCTTGGCGCCGTCATCGCAGGCATCGCAGGGGTCATGGTGGTCGGCACG
>Ga0164306_10000764_pt1 | contig 13577 bp, 17 predicted proteins | sample Whisoiple_242_MG_FD_110213 | JGI IMG/M metagenome (GOLD analysis project Ga0164306, IMG submission 110213) | Soil microbial communities amended with fresh organic matter from upstate New York, USA - Whitman soil sample_242_MG | ecosystem: Environmental > Terrestrial > Soil > Unclassified >... | reverse complement strand
TCGCACACCGAGCCGTTATTATACGAGTCAGGCCCCCTGTTCATTGAATGTTGGTTCATGAACGGTTACCGTTCTCACCTGCGTTGCAGGCCGGTTATCAGGACTGATGCTAAAGAAAAGCAGAGTAGATGGCAAGTGGCCGGATGGATTTTCCTGCGCGGCCGCCTTTGATTCTTAGCTGGCGCGGCGAAGTATCAAAACGTGAATTCGAGAATGAGCGGTGGATTCTTGTCGAAATCGCTGTAGCGTATCCATTTGGGCTTTACCAAAAAATACACAATGCCGGGCCATTGGCTCCGGGAAGGGCCGTCAGGCCAGGTCCGGAAATAGACCTCCTGATATCGGTGCAACTGCGTTCCGCCGAGTTCTTCCGCAATGCCTTCATATTGAACGGTCTGTTCCCCAGTCCAGCCGAAGACGAACGAGCAGGCGGGCTGGGCTATTAGATTTCCATACTTCCGCGAAGTTTTTACGGTATCAAATACGATCTGAAGATCTTCCGTAACTGCAATGCCCACAAGGGCGGATTGAGGCGCGCCGGAAGGGGCGACGCTGGAGAGTACTCCGAGCTTGCCTTGCGCGATGAAGTGATAGAGGTCCGATTCTCTCATTTGCCGGCTATTGCTCAACACGGCCGATCATGTCAGATCTTTACCCCACGCGGCGTTCGTCCTTCAGGACTTCATCCAGCGCGCCGGCCAATTGTCCGGCGCGGCGGTTGAACTCTCCCGCCAGCAGGTCATACTTCTTTTTCAGGATGTGATATTCGTCGGCGATATTCAGCGCGGCCAGCACGGCCAGGCGCAGGGAATCGATGGTGCTGGTCTGCTCGCCCACGGTGCGCATCTTGCCGTCGACAAACTCCGCCAGCTTCATGATGTACTCCGCATCCACGCCGCGGAGGTTATAGACCTGGTCGTAAATTTCCACTCGGACGGGCGGCGCTGCTGTCGGTTGAGTCACCACGCTGATTCTCCTTCAAAAAAACTTCTGTTGGCTTGATTATCGTTCGAGTTGATGCCCGGTCAAGCATTATTTTTTGCCGCTCGCCACGACAGCCGGGCTCGCGGCTGCCTCTACGCTTGCGCTCAACCGTTCTTTGGCCGCACCACGACCGCCGTACCGTACGCCAAAACCTCGGTTACGCCCTTCATGACTTCAGTTGCGTCATAGCGGACACCCACAACGGCATTTGCGCCGAGTTGTGCCGCATGCGTCAGCATTCGGTCCAGCGCTTCCTGGCGCGTCCGCTCGCAGAGATCAGTCAGCAGTGTGATGTTGCCGCCAACCAGAGTTTCCAGGGTGGCGCCGATGGTGCCGAAAATTGAACGCGAGCGCACGATGACCCCGCGCACCAGACCCAGGGTTTGCACCGCTTCATATCCATGCAGATCAAACTGCGTGGTGGTCATGTTGTACGGGACGACAGCCATCGTCAGCTTTCGGTCACCAGGGCATCAATCTGCTTGAGCATCTTCTCCACGCGGCCTCGGACCTCCTCGCGCTCTTTGCGCAGGGCGATCATCTCACCGCGCAGCACGTCGAGTTCTTCTTCGCGCGTCTCCAGTTGCTCGCGCAGGCGATTGGCATCGCGCTCCGCGGCGGCCTTGCCTTCGCGCGCCGACTTCAGCAGCTCAATGGCTTTGTAGATTTTTTCTTCCAGCGCGGGAAAATCGTCGTTGAAAGTCTTTGTTTCCGTCTCAGGTTCCAGTTCGCGAGCAAGCTTCAATGACATGGGAGCACTGCACCTCGGGGGATGACGTTCTGTGCGGAGTATAGCGCAATGCCTTGTGGAAAGGAGGAAGAAAGAGAGCAATTAGCAATCAGCACTCGGCCCAAGACGATTTACCGCAAAGGGCGCAAAGAGCGCAAAGGAACTGGCAGAAAATTTCATGAGTTCGATGATGCGCGCGTTGATCATACTCAGGCCGGCGGCTCTTAGCGTTCTTTGCGTCCTTGGCGGCAAAAAGGGGTTTGGCTGAATGCTGAGTGCTGAGTGCTTCTTACGCCGACCGTCTATCCAGTTCCTTGAGTTGCCCGCCTTCGCCGGTGCCGGTGAAGTCCGTGAGGCCGGTGACTGTCGCCAGGGCCAGGCCCTGCACCCGGAAGAAGCGGGATTCCGGCTCGTCGCTGAAGCGAAGCATATCGGGAAGGCTGGCGGTCAGGCCGCTCAGGCCAAAGTCGATGGCGCCATGGGTTTCATAGCTGATTTCCTTGACCACGCCGCCGGGATAGTCAGTGCAGAGAGCGGTAATGGTTTCCGCCGCGCCGCAAACCAGGGCGCTTACTGCCGCGCGTTTATTCCGTCGCCAGAAAAACGCCGCCATGCCAAAGAATGAAGCGGCCATGGCATAGTCAATGATGGCGTGGGCCTTCGGGTTAATCACTTTCGGCATTTTGTTGGTGGTCCAGCGGGCGGCCTGGTCGAGAAGCGGCATAAATCTCTCCTTGGGATGCAGTTAGAGAGATGGAGCCAGGGCGGGGAAAGTTGTCCGCAACGGCTTCAGATTGGCCAATCCATGCTGCACGATTCGTGACAGCTATTTCGCTGCCGCCAGCTTGTCCCACACTTGCCAGAACGCCTTCATCTGGTCCGGCTGGCCCAGGGAGATTCTCGCGTACGTGTCCATAGGCGGGAAGGGACGGCCGATCCGGATGTTGTTTTTGTTGAAATAGTCAATCACGGTGCGAATGGGGCGCTGGGTATTGAACATGACAAAATTCGTCCATGAGGGGATGACCTGCAGCTTGCGCTGCACCGCCTGGCGCTGAAATTCGTCACGGTCAAAGCCGTTCCGCATCACTGCCGCTTTGTGCTCATCTTCCTGGTCAAGGGAAACAAGGCCGGCCCGCAGCGCCAGGATGTTGGTGCTGTCCTCAAGCTTGTGTGCCGCCATGGCCTTGCTGTTTTTGGCCGACGTGACCGCATATCCCAGCCTGAGGCCGGCCATCCCGTAAATCTTGGAGAAGGTACGGGCCACGATGACGCGGTCTTCGTCGATGGGAGTCGAGAGGAAAGAAATGTAGTCGGCGGCCACGGGGACAAAGTCGTGGTAGGCCTCATCCATCAGGACATAAGTATTCGGAGGCAGGGAGCGGATAAAAGTTTCCAGGCTGCGCCGGGGCGTTACGCTGGCCGTGGGATTGTTTGGGTTGCAGATATAGATGAGGCCGCCGTTCTTGCCCACGGCTTCCGTCATCTGCACGAGCTGGTGCGCGTACGTGGCCGCCAGCGGTATCTTTACGACTTCAGCGTTTACGGCCTTGGCGTAGAACTCGATTGCTTCAAAGGTCGGAGCGGCCATCACCAGCTTTTTGCCGGGACCGGTAAACGCGCTGGCGGCCATCTTGAGGACCTCAGTGGAGCCGCAGCCCAGCGTCACCTGATCGGCCTTTACCTTGTGCATGGCGGCGATGCGCTCGATCAGCTTGTCATAGCCCCGGTCGGGGTAGCGGTTGGCATCCTGAAAAGGGTTCTTCATGGCCAGCACGCTGGGAAACGGCCCATAAGCGTTCTCATTGCTGTTGAGCAGAATGGGGCCGCCCGGTACGGCCGTGCGCGGCGGTTCGGCCCAGCTCAGTAGTCCAGTGGGAAGGCTTGCGGTGGCGGCCACGGCCGCGCCCAGGCCGGCAGTCTTGAAAAATGATCTGCGGGAAAGCATGGCAGGGATTGTACTCTGGGCCGCAGAAAATTTAACCACAGAAAAATTTAACCACAAAGGACACGAAGGAACACGAAGTAGCTATTCCGTTGTGAAGGTTGCGTTCCGTTCCCCAAAGGAGGCACACTCAACGATTGGGAAGAGAGACCCACAAAGGACACGATGGTACACCGAAGACGTAAGCTCCCTTTGAAGCCGCAACTCCTTCGTGTTCCTTCGTGTCCTTTGTGGTTAAGCTTTTGCTTAAGCCGCTTTGGTATTGGCGCGCTTGGCCGTCTCACACAACGCCACAAAGCCCGCAGAGTCGTTGGTCGCGATATCGGCCAGGATCTTGCGGTCCAGTTCCACCCCGGCTTTTTTCAGGCCGCTGATGAACTGGTTATAGCTGATGCCCTGGGCGCGTGAGGCCGCGCCGATGCGGACGATCCAGATCGACCGGTACTGGCGCTTCTTCTGCTTACGGCCGGAGTAGGCAAACTTGAGGCCGCGCTCCACCGATTCTTTGGCGGCGCGATGAAGTTTTGATTTTGTTAGAAAATATCCACTGGCGCGCTCAAGTATCTTTTTGCGGCGCTGGCGGCGTTTAGTACCACGTTTTACGCGAGGCATGTGTGCTCCCTTTTTGTTGCCGGATTGCCGGCGGTTATCGCGGCTGGAGGGAAGGTTTTAGAGGTCCCTCTTCACTCGCGCCGAGCAACCGATCCACTTGACCGATGCTCGTCTTTTTCAGGTCCGGCCTCAGCGCTGATTTCAGGCGGGCCGAACTCTGTCCCGAGTCTTGCTTTGCGCTCTGCAACCAGGAGAAACCCTTTATCGACTAAAACGGGCCTGTCCTGATCAGCTAATCAGCCTTGGCTGAATGCTGATTGCCGAGTGTGATGGCTAATACGGGATCATCCTCTTGACTTTTGGCGCGTCAGCCGCACTCACCAGAGTATCGGTATCAAGGTGGCGTTTGCGCTTGGTGTCTTTGGAGGTAAGAATATGGCGCTTGAACGCTTTCCCGCGCTTGATCTTGCCGGTGGCGGTCTTCTTAAAGCGTTTGGCTGCGCCTTTGTGGGTTTTTAGTTTAGGCATAAAAATCTCAGCAATTAGTAATTAGTACTTAGCAATTAGCTTTGTCTCGTAGTGACAGCAGCCCGATGTTTCGAGTGCCGTATTGTTGAGGCACACGTTCATGTTTGGCTTTGGCTAATTGCCAACTGCTAGCTGCTAAGTGCTATTTGCTAGCTGCTTCTCTGGGTCTGGCCGCCCTGCGCCGACTGCTGCTGTTGTTGCGGCTTTTCCGGCTTCTTGCCGCCCGGTACCTGTCGCGGCGGGGCCAGGATCACGTGCACGGTATTGCCTTCCATGCGCGGCCTGAATTCCACAATTCCTTTGTCGCCGACCTCGGTCACCAGCCGTTCCAGCACCTTGCGTCCAAGGTTCTGATGGGCCATCTCGCGTCCACGGAAGCGCAGGCTGGCTTTCACCTTGTCGCCTTCTTCCAGAAAACGCAGCACGTGGTTTCTCTTGGTGACGTAATCGTGCTCATCCACGTTGACGCTGAACTTGACTTCTTTCAGGACGATCTGCTTCTGGTTCTTTTTCGCCGCCCGTTCTTTCTTTTCCTGCTCGTAGAGGAACTTGCCGTAATCCATGATGCGGCACACCGGCGGTACCGCGGTGGCCGAGATCTCTACCAGGTCAAGACTTTGTTCACGGGCCTTTCGGGTCGCATCCTGCGGCGTCATGATGCCAAGCTGCTCGCCGTCCGGGCCGATCACGCGAATTTCGCGTGCGCGGATGCGCTCATTCATCTTGATAAAGCGTTTATCTACTATGCGGTCCTCCTGAACCCTCCCGGCAAACTCACCCTTCTGAGTGGAATTGCGGGGGGCGCCACATGTGTGGCAAGACAGTGAAAATTATAGCATGGAGACGTGGCTGTCCGGCTTGATGGCTTGGTCGTGTCCTGGTAGTGAGGAGCTTTGAAATTGGTGTGGGTGAACAAAGTGCTGGCTCATGAAGCGCCATGGCGCTTGAGGAGCGCATCAACGCGATCATCCCCTGTGGGATAGCCCGCATCGTCCAGGCAGGCGCCGGCGTTGATCAGTTCTTCGATGATCTGGCCATGATCGGGCTTGGTTTCATGGACCGCCGCCCACACCGTCGTGCCCAGGGCAGTACCGCCGTACATGCTGCGTGTCTCAAGCGGTGCTTTGCGCGCAACGAGCAATCGTACCGTTTCCAATTGTCCACGGTTTGCGGCCCAATGGAGCGCATTTAAGCCAGTGCCGGCTCCGGCCGAGGGATCGACTCCGCGCATCAGCAAGTAGTCTGCAACGCTGGTCCGGCCAAGAAAGCAGGCGCATGTCAATGCTTCGGCCAGCGCATCCGCCGCATTGTTAAAACATCCCTCTTCATACCACTCGATGATCTGGGGGCGATTGCCGATAACGCCAAGGTCTCCTTCAAACAGCGGCTCAAGCCGCGAAAAGTCGCCTCTTCGAAGTCCTTGAAGTGCGTCGTGCCACACTGCATCGTCCTTCTTCATATGGCTCCCACTCTATCAGGAGGCCCGGCTTTTTCCGTGGCAACGCCGCCCAGTCCTTCACTTTCGACCGACAAAATCGTTGCTCTCATCCATGTATTCGCAGCATGTTGGCCTGCCAGGCTCACCGTCAAATAGTTATCGCTCAGGGCTTCAGTAGACTCCTGGTCGCGGTTTTGTAACGTGATTACATCGAGCGTTTTGCCGACAAACTTCTTGCGGAATTCCAGATTTTTTTCCGCCGCCAGCTCGCGCAGCACGCGGTTGCGTTCCCGCGCCACGTGCACCGGTACCTGATCGGGCATGGTGGCTGAGGGCGTTCCTGGCCGCGACGAATAAGTAAATACGTGCAGATAGGTGAAGGGCAGATGCTCGATGAAGCTGCGGCTTTCCGCGAAGAACTCGTCGGTCTCGCCGGGAAAGCCGACCATTACGTCGGCGCCGATCGCAGCATCGGGCATAGCCTCACGGACCTTTCTGATCTTCTCAGCGTAATGCCACGGGCGGTACTTGCGATGCATGCGCCGGAGAATGCGGTCACTGCCGGATTGCAGCGGAACATGCGCGTGCCTGGCGATGCGCGGCGATCCGGCCACCAGCGCGATCAGGTCATCGCTCCAGTCCATGGGTTCAACCGAACTGATACGGACTTTTTCTATGCCGGTATGCTCCAGGAGCGCCCGGAGGAGCTGCTCAAAGCGCTGTTGCGGCTGGAAGTCGCGGCCCCACCGGCCCAGATTAATGCCGCTGAGCACAATCTCGCGGTAGCCTGCCTCGACCAGCGCGTTGGCTTCCGCAATCACGCGCTCCAGCGGCATCGAGCGGCTCTGGCCGCGGACGCTGGGAATGATGCAGAAGGAACAACGGTTGTCGCAGCCATCCTGGACCTTCAGATTGGGCCGGGTTTTTTCTCCTACCGTCTCGCCGGAGAAGACCGGAGCGGCGATCAGTTCCGTGTGGGCAAAGATATCGCCGACCAGGGTAAAAGCCGGCGCGGAAAGAGACACGGTTTCCAGGGAGACAAAATTCTGCGGCGGGCCAGCCTGAGCTTCTCCCTGCGGCGCAGCGTATTCTTCGGAAGGGAACTGGTCTCTAAATCGGGCTTGGGCAGCAATCTCCGCCACCTGATGCTTATGGGAATTTCCCACCACCCAGGTCACACCGGGCAGGGCGGCGATTTCCTGCGGCGCGCGCTGGGCATAACAGCCCGTAACCATGATTTTTGCATCGGGGTTGTCGCGATGGATGCGGCGAATGGAGGCGCGTGCGTCCTGGTCAGCGGCGGCGGTGACGGTGCAGGTATTAAGGACAACCAGGTCGGCTTCCAAAGCAGAATTGGCGGGGTTAAGGCCCTGGGCCGCCAATTGGCGGTCTAAGGCGGCGCCATCCGCCTGGGTGGCGCGGCAGCCAAAACTTTGCACAAAAAATCCAGGCACGAAGAGTATTATAAGGGTTGTTCTTGTACGACGACTTCAGGCAGGAGCTCACAACCTATACTGCTGCTGCCTGCATCTTATTAGCGCGATCAAAGCGATTTTCAAGAGTCCCGTGGAGTTCACATGAAACGCCGTATCCTACTGGTTGATGATGAACTGGCCATCCTGCTGACGCTCAAGACCATTCTGGAAATTCACCATTTTGAAGTGGAAACCGCTATTTCGGCCAAGGAAGCCATCTCCAAGCTCAAGGCCAATACCTATCACATGGTCATTACGGACATGAAAATGGAGCATGACAAGGCCGGGTATGATGTGATTCGCGCGGCCAAAAAGACTGACTATGACCCGGCGGTGGCGATTCTTACGGCCTATCCCCTGCTGGGCGGCGACTGGAAGACACAAGGCGCGCATTCCATGCTGGTAAAGCCCATGAACACAGACGATCTGCTGCGCCGCATTGAAGTGCTGTTGATCCAGCATGAGGACCAGAGACAGGAGAGGGCGGCCAAGGCAGGCGTCGCGGCCAAGCCGAAGTCGCACTCAGCAAAGAAGCTCGCCTAGAAACACTACCGCCCAGACGGCATCAGACTCTAACTTTCGAAGCGGATAGGTTCGCCTTAAGCTGTAGCAGCCGTCGTCTTGCGCTGCTGAAAGCACTCCCGGCAAAACACTGGACGTCCCTGCGTAGGCTTGAACGGCACGGTGGTTTCCCGCTGGCATCCTGAACAGACAGCCTTGGTTTCCACCCTCTGATAATTGCCGCCGTTTTGCGGCAATCCCAGCGCCTGGGCGCGTTTACCCTTGCAGTTTTTGCAGCGTTTGGGTTCGTTTTTAAATTGTTTATCGTGAAAAAAAAGTTGCTCGCCAGCGGTGAACACGAAGTCGGCGCCGCAATCCACGCACTTGAGAACTTTGTCCTGGAAGTCCATTTGAGAGTGTCCCCTTTCCTGCATTCACGCCCAGGAATCCGGCCAGAGCACAGCAAGTGACTCAATGGACATCCCAGAAGTGAATCCCTACCCGTCGGGTTCGGCCCACGCGGCTTTAAACAGCGCCGTGTTTACAACTTAAAAACCTGCGAGACAAGTTCCTATAAAAAACTGCCGACTCATATATAACCGGACCGTCGAGGGAACGTTCCGTTTTGGACAAGCTGAGTTTTGCAGCGTCCTTTCTCCAAGTCAAGGGGTAAGTTGCCGAAAACACATTAAAAAGGGGGTGTTACAGGAGTGTCTTATTTTGAGACACTTTGGATCGCTTTTGACGTCGTCTGTTAAGCCGTCAGGATAGGCGTCGTATGCCCTGTGCGGGACATAAGCTTTAGACCCATTCCGCACCACTTCGAGTCGGGAGACAGCCTACTTTGCGCCGGCGTTCCATCCATACAGCTTGGCCGCGTTGTCATGCAATACCATATGGGCCAGTTCCAGGGCGCGTTCGCGGGTGATTTCGCCATCCTGCATCATGCCGGTCAGGGCGATGGCCAGCGCCTCGCGCGAAGATTGGGTGGTCTGCCAGCCAATTTCCTCCCAGTTGATTTCCGGAGTATTGGCGTAGAGATCGGTCCCAAACATGACTTTTTCCGGATACCACTCCAGCAGGTCGCGGACCGTATCACTGAGCCTGCGGGTGGAAATAAGCCATGTCTGCTCGGAGAAATCGGCATAGACGTTGGGCTTCATCAGCAGGTAATTGGCGTACTTGGTAAACGCGCCGGCCCCGGCGTGGATGAGCACAAAGTTGGTCTTGCGCAGCGCGGCATCGTTGAGCACGGTTTCCAGCAGGGCCGGATTGGACCCCATCAGCATGAAATAGCTGCCACAGCCCCCACCGGTGTGGATGTGTACCGGCAAACCCAGGCGCCCGGCCTCGCGGGCGACATAGCGGAACAGGTAATTCTGGAGCCGGGTGTAGTCAGCCTTAAGCGGGACATCGCCTTTTACAAAGTGGGCATAGATTTGCTGGACGGCCTCCATGGGCTCGGTGGGGCCGAAATCGAGCGAGCGAAGGTAAGCAGCCTCAAACTTGATGGCCACTGCGCCGTTCTCCTTTTGGTGCTCCAGAACGGGCGTTACTACCTTTGCGGTGTATTCCTGCAATGTGGTGGGAAGCATGTCGCGGCCCACGTCCTTCATATAGCGGCGCAGCAGCATGGTCTCACGCTGAAAGAAGAATTTGCGGTCCGGCGTTTCACTGGAGAGCGAAGAGTTTTTCAGCGGAAAAATCAACGCGTCATCGAACGGCACCCAGCGGAAACGCGGCGGCTGCAGTCCGCGTCCCATAGCCACGCGGTTGGCCAGTTCGGTCTCAATGCCAAGCTGGTCCAGCACCCAGTTGGGGAAATTGTCGCCCTGCTCCTGCATGACCTTTTGTTTGGTCTGCAGCAGTTCCTTGATGTGTTCGGGCGCGCGATCATTGAAAGGATAGTTATAAAGCGCCTTCCAGGCGGCGATGTATTGCGGGTTTTCCGGGCGCGAAACCGTAGTGGGATCGCTGGGCTCAAGAGGATCGCAGGGCAGGGCGTCAAAATCGTCGTCTTTTTCGCCCGCGGCCACCAACTTTGGCGGATGCGAATGATTGTCAATGGCTTTGATCTTGTTGATTTCGGCCAGCAACTGGGGATCGGCAGTCTGGCCGCGGAGCATGACAGCCAAAAAAAGTGAAGCAAGCGCTACAGCGGTTCTTTTGACCATGGGGAAAATGTCCTTGAGAGTTGCGCGAGAAGGGTAAACCCCGGCGCGAGAGATTGCAAAATACTTTAACCACAAAGGACACAAAGGGGCACGAAGGTAAGAGAATCCATTTTGCTGGTTGCTTGTAAAAGAATCTCCGGGCTCAAGCCAATGCAATTCGGGTTTCAACGGACGTATAAATTTCGGTGCACGGCGCGCCGTCCTTTGTGTTCCTTCGTGACCTTAGTGGTTCAGTTTTAAAGGAACTGGACAGAACAGGTTTGCGTTTATACCCTAGACAGACCTTCATGAGCACAGCGCCGGTCATCCACGTACAGCGATTACAAAAGAGCTATGACAAGGTTGAGGCCGTAAAGGGCATCGACTTCCAGGTTGCGCAAGGCGAAGTCTTTGGACTGCTGGGCCCCAACGGAGCGGGCAAAACCAGCACCATTGAAATCCTGGAAGGGCTGCGCCCCCGCACCGGCGGCGAGGCCACGGTGCTGGGCTTCGATCCTGACCGGCAAAAGCAGCAGCTAAAAGACCGCATCGGCGTGTGCCTGCAAGCCACCAACCTGCCTGCCAAGATCCGGGTGCAGGAGGCGCTGGAGTTGTTTGGATCGTTCTATACGCGCAGCCTGAGCTCAGAGCAACTGCTGAAGCGGTTGCAACTGTGGGAGAAGCGCGCAGCGTTCTATGAAACGCTTTCCGGCGGGCAAAAGCAGCGGCTGGCCCTGGCGCTGGCGCTGGTGAACGATCCGCAACTGCTTTTTCTCGACGAGCCGACCACCGGGCTTGATCCGCAAATCCGGCTGGAGATCCATGGGCTGATCGAAGAGATGAAGTCAGAGAAGCGGACCGTGGTGCTGACCACGCATTACATAGAAGAAGCGGAGAGGCTGTGCGACCGGGTGGCGATCATCGATGAAGGCAAGATCGTGGCCATGGGCACGCCGCGCGAACTGCAGCAGAAGAGCGCGGAGCGCTCGCGCATAGATATTGTGACCGAGCAGCCGATGAACGGAGCAGCCCTGCCGCAATGGCCGGACGCGCTGGAGTCCAGGCTGGCCGAAGGTGGGCGTTCCTTGACGGTGTATTCATCGCGGCCGGCGCGGACTCTGTTTGAGATCATGAAGTGGCTTGATCAGCAGGGAATGCAACTGGAAGACGTCCACCTGAAGCGTCCGACACTGGAAGATGTATTCGTTGAGTTGACGGGAAAGAAGCTGAGAGATTAAATCGCCGTGATCGCGCGTGATCGCCGTGATCGCACGTGATCGGAAAGCCAAGGGTCAAAAGCTAAAAGCCAAGAAAAGAGCCAAGAGCCAAAAAAGCATGAAGCAATACCTGGCCATCATCGCAATGGACATAAAGCTGGCGCTGCGGCTGCGCGCGGTGATTTTCTTCAATTACCTGTTCCCGCTGTTCTTCTTTTTTGGCTTTGCCAAATTCCTGGGAAGGTCACAGCAGCTGGGCGGAATGGTTTATGTGGTAAACATGTCGATCACGTTTGGAGTGCTGGGCAGCGGCTTCTTCGGCGCCGGCATTCGCGCCATCCAGGAGCGCGAGTTGAACATCCTGCGGCGCTACAAGGTCACGCCGATTACGCCCGCGCCGCTGCTGGTGGGCTCGATGGTGACCGGCTGGATCATTTTTCTTCCCTATATCGTGCTGTTGCTGTTGATGGCGCATTACCTCTATCAAATGCCAATGCCGGCGCACATGCTGCAACTGCTTGTGTTCATCTCGCTGGGATTGATCGCCTTCCGGTCGCTGGGGCTGGTGATTGCGTCCGTGGCGAACACCATGCAGGAAGGCACCATCCTGGTACAGCTTTGCTATCTGCCCATGGTGCTGCTGAGCGGCGCCACGGTCCCGGAAGATACCTTTCATGGAGTGGTGAAGACGATCCATAACTTCATGCCGGCGACGTACCTGGTGAAAGGCATGCGCAGCATGATGCTGGACGGCCAGGGGCTGGCCGACAAAGCAAACCTGGCGGCGGCCGGCGTGATGCTGCTGACGATTTTGGGCGGCGGGCTGATTTCCATGAAGCTGTTCCGCTGGGAAAAAGAAGAGAAGATCCGGGGACGGGCCAAACTGTGGGTCCTGGTGGTGCTGCTGCCGTTCATCGTGATGGGTGTGTGGACGTGGTGGCGGGGATAATTGCCAAAAATGCCGAAATGCCAAAAGTGAAAAACCTCAACACCAATGAACCATACATCGGGCGATGGCCCGCCCTGAGTAATGAAAGGGCAGTTTGGGACTTTTGGCAATTTGATGAAACCTTAATGCGCCTGCAGTGTCCAATAGAGCATGGAAATCCAGAGTTGCTGGAAAGGGAAGCGGATTGCGGCGGTTCTGCTCCTTGCCATACTTGTCGGAGCCGCGCGTCATACTTCGGCGCAAGCGTCCAATGATCTCCGTAAACAATTCCTGCTCAAGTTCGCCGCCGCGGCGCTCGATCGCACGCACTACGCCGTGCGTTACGACGGCGCCTATGTTCGCATCGCTTATCCCGGCGGCGACGTACCGGCCGGCACCGGCGCCTGCACGGACGAGGTGATCCGGGCCTACCGGGCCGTGGGAATCGACCTGCAAAAAGAAGTGCATGAAGATATGGCTGCGAACTTCAGCGCTTATCCCACAAAGTGGCATAGGCAGGGCCCGGATTCGAACATCGACCACCGCCGCGTGCCCAACTTAATGGTCTTTTTCAGCCGCAAGGGCGAAACGCTGCCGATTACCAATCGGGCCGAGGACTACGCCCCGGGAGACCTGGTAACGTGGGACCTGGGCGGCGGGTTGACGCACATAGGCATGGTGGTGGACAGGAAAACCCTCTTGTCGCGCCGCTACATGATTGTTCACAACATTGGGCAGGGGCCGAAAATGGAAGATGTGCTCTTCAACTGGAAGATCACCGGGCACTACCGGTATTTTGGTCCAGCCGCACTCAGCACTCAGCAGTCAGCCCGTCTACATTCGGGGGTAACTCATTTCACCGCAATGGGGCGCAAAGAACGCAAAGGAAGGATTAGGGGTTCCGAATTGAATTTCCTGCGCCTTCGCTCCTAATTCCTTCGTTCCTTTGCGACCTTCGCGTCCTTTGCGGTAAAACCGGGTTGGCTGAGTGCTGACTGCTGAGGGCTGAGTGCTATCTGTGTGACCGGGCTCACAGACTGGCGTGACGTAAGAAACCTACTCTTTGATGCGGAAGATAACACTGCCCGTCCGCTGCGCACTACTCGTCCGAAGTGTTACGGTAACT
>Ga0164306_10000763_pt1 | contig 13591 bp, 9 predicted proteins | sample Whisoiple_242_MG_FD_110213 | JGI IMG/M metagenome (GOLD analysis project Ga0164306, IMG submission 110213) | Soil microbial communities amended with fresh organic matter from upstate New York, USA - Whitman soil sample_242_MG | ecosystem: Environmental > Terrestrial > Soil > Unclassified >... | reverse complement strand
GTCATCGTCCATGCAAGAGTGCCGTGCCGCGCGGATGCCGCGCGTCCTGCTCACCGTCGTCGCGGCGCTCGTGCTGAGTGCCTGCCGGCAGCCGGTGACCGGCACGCCGGGCACGCCCGCCGGGAGTCCGCGCGGCGGTACGGCTGCCACCGGGCAGGGGCCGGAGTTCCTGGGGCCGGCCGAGTGCAGTTCGCGCGGGGGGACGGTCCGCGAGGTGTCGTGCGGCAGTGAGAGGGCGGCGGCGCGGGTGCTGGCCCGGTACACCGGCACCCCGTCGGACGGTCCCGCGTGTCCGCCCACGACCGACTTCGTCCTGCACATCTCCCGAGGCGGTCCTTCCGCTCCCCGGGGCTACGCGTGCATGCGCAATCTGGAGTCCCCGCATCCGGGCGATCCGGGACAGGGCGGCGGTCCGCGCACCGTGGTCGGGGACTGCGTCCAGGGCCTCCGCGACGGCGAGGTCAGGGAGACCGCCTGCGACGGATCGGGCGAGCGCCCGCCGGAGTTCGAGATCGGGTCGGCGGCCGCACGCCGCGCCCTCTGCCCGGACAGCACGGATCTGTATGTGCGGCTGGGCGGGGACAGGCCGGTGGGCTGCGCCCACCGGGTGTGATCAGCACCCGGCGGACGCAGCCCACTTCGAATCCGGGCCGGCCTGTTACGGCCTCAGCGTGCCCCGGTTGCGCTGGAGTTCGTCGTCCCGCTTGTCGAGGCGGGCGTCGAACTTCGCGAGGGGCTTCGCCTTCGCCGGGTCGGCCTCGACGGCCGCCGGCGCGACCCCGGCCCAGCGGAGGACTGCGGCGGTGGCCTTCGCCTTCTCGTCGGCCGTGAGGCCGGCGATCTTGGAGCCGTGGTTACCGCCGTCCACGGTGTAGACGTAGCTGTCCCTGGCGCCCTTGCCCAGGCGGAAGGGCTCCGCGCCCCACGGGTCGTTCCCGCCGTAGACGTACATCATCTGCCGGGCGTTGTTCCTGACCCAGCTGTCCACGTCACGCATGGCCGAGTGCTGGAACTTCATCGGGATGGAGCGCGGCACGAAGTTGCGCGGCGGCTGGTAGCCGTAGCGGCTGAGGTTGCCGAGCCAGGGCTGCTCGATGTCGGGCGATCCGAGCTGCGTGCCGGCCTGGTAGTAGTACGGCGTGTACGTCGCCAAGCCCTGGTCCGCGTAGGCCGAGAAGCCCGAGATGCCGTCGACGGAGTCCCAGATCTCCTGGTCGGTGGCGTTCTTCGCGTCGGCCGGGACGGACGCGCAGTCGGCGAGCAGGCTGTACTGCCAGAACGCCCAGACGTAGTCCATGACGACGGCCTCGTACGCCTTGTCGAGCGTGCCGACCGTGTCGAAGGTGAGGTTGTTCTCGGCGGCGTAGGCCGCGAACTTCTTCTCCAGCGGCTCCCGGCGGACGAGGGCCTCACGCTGGACGCCGCTCAGCCGGTCCCGGCACTCCTTGGTGCCGACGCGGGCGAAGAACCGGTCGTACGCGGAGTCCTCGTCGTTCACCACGTCGTTGGGGGCGACGTAGGCGACGACGCCGTCCATGTCCTTCGGGTAGAAGCGCTCGAAGTAGGTGGCGGTCATACCGCCCTTGGAGCCGCCGGTGGCGAGCCAGTTCCGGGAGTAGATCTTCTTCAGCGCCTTGAAGACCCGGTGCTGGTCGCTGGCGGCCTGCCAGATGTCCAGCTTCGACCAGTCGGCGGGGGCCGGGCGGGACGGCGTGAAGAACCGGTACTCCAGGGACACCTGGTTACCGTCGATGATCTGAGTCGGCTCGCTGCGGCTCGGGTTGGTCGAGACGTTGTAGCCGCTGGTGAAAAAAACCGTGGGCCGGCTCGTGTCCTTGTGCAGCAGGGTGACGCGCTGCTGGAACGTGCCCTTGGACGGGTGCTTGTGGTCGATCGGCTGGGTGTAGTTCAGGACGAAGTAGCGGTACCCGGGGTACGGCTTCTCCTCGATCAGACTCATCCCCGGGATGGCCAGGATGCGGTCCTTGATGTCCTCGCTGCTGCTGCTGTGGCCGCTGCCCTGCTTCGCGGCCGGTTCCGCGGCGGTGGCCGCACCGGCCGAGGCCCCGGTCGCACTCACTGTGCCTATGAGCACCGCGAGCGACAGAACGCCTCTGAGCACCTTGCGCATGCACCCTCCCCTTGATTCACGACATTCGCCGTGAACCTAGCGGGGGTCACACCCGTCACGCCAGGCCTACTCGCACCTCAGCACAAGATCCACCCGGTGGAGCCGGACGAGCCTCCGACGGAACCCGAGGCACGGACACAGCGGTTCAGCGCGTGGACCGTGACCGGGCCGGCCAGCTTCGTGAACTTCCCGCTGTCGACGACCGCCCGGCCGCCGCGCGGCTGCAGCGACACCCGCATCGCGCGGCGGGCGCCCGGCTTCTTGGCGACGCTCACGGCACACGCGTAGGCACGGCTCTCGTAGACGCGCAGCGAACCGGTGGAGAAGGTCACCGTCTTGACCAGCCGCCCGGAGCAGGCCGACGCGGCGTGCGCGGGGGCCGCCCCGGTGGGGCCCAGCACCAGGCCGAGGGCGCCGAGCAGCGGGAGGACGAGCAGCGCCGCGGCGGCACGCCGGCCCGCCCCCGGCCGCTGTCGTCCCGATGACCTCAACGGGCTCGCCACACCGTTCACCTCATCCACCCCGCCCATTCCGTAGAACGCTTGGCCCCTTCTCGGGCACATGTACGCACCGGTGTACGACGCGGGAAGAGGGCCGTCGGGTTCCGCGGTGGCGGAGGGCCGTCCGCCCACCGGGCGTCACACGCCTGCCGGGGTCTCCTCGCCCATGTCCTCCCCTATGAAGGTGCGCCACAGCCGCGCGTACGCGCCTTCCCTGGCCAGCAGCTCCTCATGCGTACCGTCCTCGGCGACCCTGCCCCGGTCCATCACCACGACCCGGTCGGCCCGGGCCGCCGTGGTCAGCCGGTGGGCGACCACCAGGGTGGTGCGCCGGCCCGCCAGCCGGTCGGTGGCCTGGTTGACCTGCGCCTCACTGGCGAGATCGAGGGAGGCGGTCGCCTCGTCGAGCAGCAGGACGTCGGGGTCGACCAGCTCGGCGCGCGCGAGCGCGATCAGCTGGCGCTGGCCGGCCGAGAGGTTGCGGCCCCGCTCGGCGACCCGGTGGAGGTAGCCGTCCTCCAGGGTGGCGATCATGTCGTGCGCGCCGACCGCGCGTGCCGCCGCCTCCACCTGCGCGTCGGTGGCCTCCGGCAGCCCGTACGCGATGGCGTCGCGGACCGTCCCCTCGAAGAGGTAGGACTCCTGCGGCACCACTCCGAGCCGGTGCCGGTACGCCGTCCTGTCGAGCTTGCGCAGGTCGGTGCCGTCCGCCGTCACCCGCCCGCTCGTCGGGTCGTAGAAACGCGCGACGAGCTTGACCAGGGTGGACTTGCCCGCACCGGTCTCCCCGACGAAGGCGACCGTCTGGCCGGCCGGGATCCGCAGATCGATGCCGGTGAGGGCCTCCTCCTCGCCCGTGTACGCGAAGGACACGTCCTCGAACGCGATCTCGCCGCGCAGCGACGTCACCGCCTGGGGCTCGTCGTGGTCGGCCGTGGAGGTCGGCTCCCGCAGCAGCTCCTGGATGCGTCCGAGGGACACGCTGGCCTGCTGGTAGCCGTCGAACACCTGGGACAGCTGCTGCACCGGGGCGAAGAACAGGTCGATGTAGAGCAGGTAGGCGACCAGCGCACCGGTGGTCAGCGTCCCGTCGTCGACCCGGCCCGCTCCCACGATCAGCACCGCGGCGGCCGCGACCGACGCCAGGAGCTGCACGAACGGGAAGTAGACCGAGATCAGCCACTGCCCTCGCACCCGGGCCTGGCGGTAGTGGTCGCTGCGCGCCGCGAAGCGCTCGGCGCCGTCGGTCTCGCGCCGGAAGGCCTGGACGATCCGCAGCCCGGCGACGGACTCCTGGAGGTCGGCGTTGACGACGCTGATGCGTTCACGGGCGAGTTCGTAGGCCTTGACGCTCTTGCGGCGGAAGAAGAACGTGCCGACGATCAGCGCGGGCAGCGTCGCGAAGACGACCAGGGCCAGCTGCACGTCGAGGACGAGCAGCACGACGGTGATGCCGAAGAAGGTGACGAGGGAGACGAAGGCGGTGACCAGACCGGTCTGCAGGAACGTCGACAGCGCGTCCACGTCCGTCGTCATCCGGGTCATGATCCGGCCGGTCAGCTCCCGCTCGTAGTAGTCGAGACCGAGCCGCTGGAGCTGCGCGAAGATCTTGAGGCGCAGGGAGTACAGCACGCGTTCGCCGGTGCGGCCCGTCATCCGGGTCTCACCGATCTGCGCCAGCCACTGCACGAGGACGGCGAGCAGTCCCAGCCCGGCAGCCGCCCAGACCGCGCCGAGCGCCATCTTCGTGACGCCGTCGTCGATGCCGTGCCGGATCAGCACGGGCAGGAGCAGCCCCATGCCGGCGTCGACGGCGACCAGCCCCAGGCTCACCAGCAGCGCGGCCCCGAAGCCGTGCAGCAGCCTGCGCAGGCCGTACGACTTCTCCGGGCGCACCGCGCTCGCCTCGTCGATGGCGGGGACGTCGGTGGCCGGGGGCAGCGCGTCGACCTGGGCCAGGAGCTCGGGGGTGGCGGGCATCCCGGCGGCCGCCGTGTCGCGCTGCTCCTCCTTGCGGATCCACAGGGCGGGGGTGACCCCGCGCTCCGCGTCGAACTCCGCGTCGAGCTCCTCCAGGAGCGCGCGGTCGTCCTCCGGCTCCGCCACGACCGCCTTGGGCCGGTGGCCGGGCGAGGTGCCGCCCAACTCGTCGGGGTCGGTGAGCAGCCGGCGGTAGAGCGCGGAGCGGCGCTCCAGCTCCGCGTGCGTCCCGATGTCGGCGAGCCGGCCCCGGTCGAGGACGGCGATGCGGTCGGCGAGACCGAGCGTGGACCGGCGGTGGGCTATCAGCAGGGTCGTGCGGCCCTCCATGACCCGGGCCAGGACCTCGTGGATCTCGTGCTCGACCCGGGCGTCGACGGCGGAGGTGGCGTCGTCGAGGATCAGCAGGCGGGGGTCGGTGAGGATGGCCCGGGCCAGGGCGACGCGCTGGCGCTGGCCGCCGGAGAGGGTGAGCCCGTGCTCGCCGACCTTGGTGTCGTAGCCCTCGGGCAGCTCGGAGATGAAACCGTGCGCCTGGGCGGCGCGCGCGGCCCGCTCGATCTGCTCCTGGGTGGCACCCGGGTATCCGTACGCGATGTTGGCGCCCACGGACTCGGAGAAGAGGAAGCTGTCCTCCGGCACGAGGCCGATGGCGGCCCGCAGCGAGTCCTGGGTGAGCTCGCGGACGTCGTGGCCGCCGACGAGGACGGCGCCGTGGGAGACGTCGTAGAAGCGGGGCAGCAGGAGCGAGACGGTGGACTTGCCGCTGCCGGAGGCGCCGACGACGGCGACCGTCTCGCCCGGGTCGATCGTGAGGGAGAAGCCGTCCAGGACGGGGCGGTCCTCCTCCGCTCCGCTTCCGGGGGCCTCTTCACGCGCGTAGCCGAAGCGGACGTCGTCGAACTCGACGCTCGCGGGGGCGTCGGCCGGGAGCGTCCTGGTGCCGTCCGTCATGGACGGCTCGGTGTCGATCAGCTCCAGTACGCGCTCCACACCGGCCCTGGCCTGCTGGCCGACGGTGAGGACCATGGCGAGCATCCGGACCGGGCCCACGAGCTGGGCGAGGTAGGTGGAGAAGGCGACGAACGTGCCGAGCGTGATCTCGCCACGGGTGGCGAGCCAGCCGCCGAGCGCCAGCATCGCGACCTGGCCGAGCGCGGGGACGGCCTGGAGCGCCGGGGTGTAGCGGGAGTTCAGCCGGATGGTGCGCAGCCGGCCCGCGAAGAGCTTGCGGCTGACCTCGCGGAGCTTGCCGGTCTCCTGCTCCTCCTGGCCGAACCCCTTGACGACCCGGACGCCGGACACGGCCCCGTCGACCACTCCGGCCACGGCGGCGGCCTGGCTCTGGGCGTACCAGGTGGCCGGGAAGAGGCGGGCCTTGGAGCGGCGGGCGATGAACCACAGGGCGGGGGCGACGGCGAGGGCGATCAGGGTCAGGGGCAGCGAGAGCCACGCCATGATCACCAGGGAGATGAGGAAGAGCAGGATGTTCCCGATGGTCATCGGGAGCATGAACAGCAGCCCCTGGATCAGCTGCAGGTCACTGGTGGCGCGCCCGACGACCTGGCCGGTGGAGAGCTCGTCCTGCCGCTTCCCGTCGAGCCGGGTGAGGGTGCCGTACATCTCGGTCCGCAGGTCGTGCTGGACGTCGAGGGCCAGCCGGCCGCCGTAGTAGCGGCGGATGAAGGTCGCGACGTAGACGAGGACGGCCGCTCCGACGAGGAGGCCGGTCCAGACGCCGAGGGACCGTGTGTGGCTGCCGACGACGTCGTCGATGATCACCTTGGTGATCAGCGGGACGAGGGCCATCACGCCCATGCCGGCGAGCGAGGACCCGAGGGCCAGGACGACGTTGCGCCGGTAGCGCCAGGCGTACCCGGTCAGCCTCCGGCCCCAGCCGGGCTCCTGGACGCCCTGCTCCCGGGTGTCCCGCTCCTCCGCGCCCTGTTTCTCCGCGCCCGCCACCCGTGCCTCCTGATTTCGCCCCGTTGCCCCGCCTGACCTACCGCATCTCACCAACGCGGCCGGCAGCGGATTTCATCCTTCCGCAACAATTCCCGGCCGATGGGCGGAGGCGTGGGGGGCGGTGGACCTAGGACTCGTGGTCAACAGGACGGGAGGTGCCACCCGTACGCGCGATAGCGCAACAACTATCCGCGTTATACCTTGAAGTATCTATACCTTCCGGAATATGGATAGCCCCTACACCGTCGAGATCGAACCCGAGGTTCGACTGTGGCTGATGAATCTGCGCGACGACGACTACCTCGCGGTCGAGCACATCGCCGACCTGCTGCGCGACCGTCCGACCACCCTGGGAGAGCCGTACTCCCGGCACCTCGGCGAAGGAGTCCGGGAGCTGCGCTTCTCACTGGGCTGCAACCGGGACGCCACAAGAATTTCCTACTGGCTGGCGCCCGGCCGGAGAATCGTCCTGCTCACCGTCTTCCGCAAGACGCGGCAGAGGGAGAGCGCGGAAGTGGCACGCGCCAAGCGAACAAAAGCGCTCTGCGAGGCTGCGCACGAAGCCACGCTCGACGTGTACACCCGCACCACAGAGGCAGAGACGAAGGAGTGGTAATGGTCAGCCACGCCCACTGGAAGATGGCCCGCGACAGGAAGGTCGCCCAGGGAATCGCGGAGGACCCCGCGACGGAGAAGCTCCGCGCGGCGATCGCCCTCCGGTACGACGTGGGGCAGGCCGTCCACGACCGGCGGGCCGAGTGCGGTATCTCGCAGACCGAACTGGCTCGACGGGCGGGAATGACGCAACCGCAGGTCTCCAAGCTGGAGATCGGCGGCACCCTGCCCACCGTGGCGCTGCTTGCCCGGCTGGCACGGGCGATGGATGCGACGTTCAGCTTGGAGGCCGACGGAGAGGGTTTCCGGATGGCGTTCACCGCGGCCGGATCATCGGATGCGGGTCCGTCCGTGTCCGCAGCCGTCGAGGCCACGGACACGGACGCGAAGCGGACGGCCGCCGGCTGAGGCGCTCTTCCACTACAGGTGCGTCGGCTCGAACATCCTGAGCAGCGCGGGGAGCACCACGACCGACGGGCCGGGGGCCGCGGGGGCCTTGGCGAGGTCGGCGGCCAGGGACTCCGGCGACGTACGCACCGCGGGTACGCCGAAGGACTCGGCGAGGGCGACGAAGTCCGGGCGGGAGAGTTCGGTAGCGGTGGCCTCGCCGAAGGCGCCCGTCATGTACTCGCGCAGGATGCCGTAGCCCCCGTCGTCGACGATCAGCCAGGTGACGGGCAGGTCGTACTGCCGCGCGGTGGCGAGCTCGGCGATCGAGTACATCGCGCCGCCGTCACCGGAGACGGCCAGCACCGGCCGGGTGCGGTCGGCGGCTGCCGCGCCGAGCGCAGCCGGGAAGCCGTAGCCGAGGCCGCCCGCGCCCTGCGCCGAGTGCATGGTGTTCGGGTGGCGGGCGTCGAAGGCGGACCAGGCCCAGTAGGCCAGGATCGTCATGTCCCAGAAGCTGGGGGACGTGTCGGGCAGCGCCTCGCGCACGGAGGCCAGCACCTGCTGCTCCAGCGTGAGGTCCTGCGCCGCGATGCGGTCGTGGACCCGCGCCAGGAGCTCGCGCACCCGCTCGGTCGCCGTGGCGTCCTCGCGGGGCTCCACCGCCTCCAGGAGGTCGGCGAGTGCTTCGCGGGCGTCGGAGTGGATGCCGAGTGCGGGGTGGTTGGACTCCAGCTTCCCGGCGTCGGCCTCGATCTGGATCACCCGGCCGCGCGGGGCGAACGTGTGGTAGTTCGACGAGAGCTCGCCGAGCCCGGAGCCGACGACCAGCAGCACGTCGGCGGACTCCAGGAAGTCCGTGGTGTACCGGTCCTCCAGCCAGGACCGGAGGGAGAGCGGGTGTTCCCAGGGGAAGGCGCCCTTGCCGCCGAAGGTCGTGACGACCGGGGCGTCGATCTTCTCCGCGAGCGCGCGCAGCTTGCCGGCCGCGTCGGACCGGACGACCCCGCCGCCGGCGATGATCACCGGGCGTTCGGCGTTCGACAGCAGGTGGGCCGCGACGAGGGTGAGCTCCGGGCGCGGGTACAACGCGCGGGGGGTGGCGTCGAGGGCGCTGACGACGGGCAGGACCGTCCCGGCGAGCAGGACGTCCTGCGGGATCTCCACCCAGACCGGGCCGTGCGGGGCGGTCAGCGCGGACTCCCAGGCGGCGGCGATCGCGGAGGGGATCTGTGACGCCGTGCGGACGGTGTGCACGGACTTCACGATGTCGCGGACCGACGCCTTCTGGTCGCGCAGCTCGTGCAGGTATCCGTGACGTCCGCCGCCGAGCCCCGCGGTGGGGATCTGGCTGGAGATCGCCAGCACGGGTGCCGACGCGGCGGCCGCCTCCTGGAGCGCGGCCAGGGAGGTCAGGGCGCCGGGACCGGTGGAGAGCAGCAGGGGCGCCACCTCACCGGTGATCCGGCCGTAGGCATCGGCGGCGAAGCCCGCGTTGTTCTCGACGCGCAGCCCGACGTACGAGAGCGAGGAGCGGCGCAGCGCGTCGAACATGCCGAGCGCGTGCTGGCCGGGCAGCCCGAAGACGGTGGTGGCGCCGAGGCCCTGGAGGGTCTCGACGACCAGGTCACCGCCGTTGCGGCCGGGCGGCACGTGCAGCGCCGCCTCCGCCTGCGCGGCGGTGAGCCGCGGCCGGTCGTCGTGGTCGTGGCTCACTTGGTGCGGCCCTCCGCGATCTGGCGGGACATGATCGTCGTCAGCTCGTACGCCGTGTGGGAGGCGGCGACGGAGGTGATCTCCGCGTGATCGTACGCCGGGGCGACCTCGACCAGGTCGGCCGAGACCAGGTGGCAGGAGGAGAGTCCGCGCAGGATCTCCAGGAGTTCGCGGGAGGTGAGGCCGCCGGCCTCGGGGGTGCCGGTGCCGGGGGCGTGCGCGGGGTCCAGGACGTCGATGTCGATGGAGATGTAGAGCGGGCGGTCGCCGATGCGCTGCCGCAGCTGGTCGGCGATCTCGTCGACACCGCGCCGCATGACGTCGGCGGAGGTGACGATGCCGAAGCCCATCTTGGCGTCGTCGGTGAGGTCCTGCTTGCCGTAGAGCGGGCCGCGGGTGCCCACGTGGGACAGGGCCTCCGTGTCGAGGATGCCCTCCTCGACGGCGCGGCGGAACGGGGTTCCGTGGGTGTACTCCGCCCCGAAGTAGGTGTCCCAGGTGTCCAGGTGCGCGTCGAAGTGCAGCAGGGCGACGGGCCCGTGCTTCTTGGCGACGGAACGCAGCAGGGGCAGCGCGATGGTGTGGTCGCCGCCGAGCGTCATCAGCCGGGCGCCGGTCGCGAGCAGGTCGTCGGCGGCGGCCTCGACGGTCTCGACGGCCTCGTTGATGTCGAAGGGGTTCGCGGCGATGTCACCGGCGTCGGCGACCTGGGCGAGGGCGAAGGGCGAGGCGTCCTGCGCCGGGTTGTAGGGGCGCAGGAGGCGCGAGGCCTCCCGGATGGCGTTGCCGCCGAAGCGGGCGCCGGGGCGGTAGGAGACACCGGTGTCGAAGGGCACGCCGACGACGGCGACGTCGGCGGAGCCGACCTCGTCGAGCCGTGGCAGCCGGGCGAACGTCGCGGGTCCGGCATACCGCGGGATGCGGGAGGAGTCGACGGGGCCGCGCGGCGTCTCGTTGCTGCTCATGGGTGCGGGTGCCTTTCGTTCGGTGATGCACGCCTTGTGGGCGTTCATACGGTATTCAGTCTGCCAGGGCCCGTTCGGGGCCCGGTTTCGGTGGCCGCCGGTCAGACGGTGACCGGGTCCGGGGTGGCCGGCTCCTCGGTCCCGCGCCCGGCAAGCCGTTCGCGCCAGGCGCTCAGCACGGCGGCGTCGGTCGGCTTCGTCGCCAGGGACACGACGACGTACACCGCGAGCGAGGCGAGCAGCCCGTAGTAGACCGGCTCGTTGGCGAGGATCCCGAATCCCGCCATCAGCCCGATCACCGAGGCACCGCCGACGGCCACCGCGGCGAGCGCGCCCGCCGCCGTGCCCCGGCGCCAGAGCAGACCGCCGAGGATCGGCACGAGCAGCCCGCCGACCAGCAGGTTGTAGGCGACGGTCAGTGCCTCGACGACGTTGTTGAGCGCGATGGCGATCACGATGACGGCGACGCCCATGAGGAGGATGAAGGCGCGGTTCCCCTTCACCTCGTCCCGCTCCCCCTCGCCCTCCTTGGCGACCACGCCCCGCAGCCGCGACCAGATGTCGTTGTTGGCCACGGTCGCGCAGGCGATGAGCGCTCCGGAGGAGGTCGACATCACCGCGGCGAGCGCGGCGGCCAGCACCAGGCCCCGCACACCGACCGGCAGTTCGTCCTTCACGATCGTCGCGAACGCGGCGTCGGCGCTGGGCAGCTTCGGGTACATCACCTTGGCGGCGGTGCCGATGACGGCGCCGGCGAGCGCGTACACCAGGCAGTAGGTACCGGCGACGGTCCCGCCCCAGCGGGCCGTGCTGTCGCTGCGGGCGGTGAACACGCGCTGCCAGATGTCCTGCCCGATCAGCATGCCGAAGGTGTAGATCAGGACGTACGTGAAGATCGTCTCGCCGCCGATGCCCAGCGGGTCGAAGTACTCGGTGGGCAGCTTCGCCTTCATCTCGCTGAAGCCGCCGGCCTTGACGACGGCGATCGGCAGGAGCAGGAGCAGCACGCCGATCGTCTTGACGACGAACTGCACCATGTCGGTGATCGTGATCGACCACATGCCGCCGAGCGTCGAGTACGCGACGACGATGGTGCCGCCCAGGACGATCGCGACAGTCCGGTTCACGTCGAACAGGACGTCGAAGATGGTGGCGTAGGCGATGGTCGAGGTGACCGCGAGCATCAGCGTGTACGCCCACATGACGACACCGGAGATGACCCCGGCCCTGCCGCCGTAGCGCAGGTCGAGCATCTCGGAGACGGTGTAGACCTTCAGCCGGGCGATGCGGGCGGAGAAGAAGACGGACAGGGCGAGCAGTCCGAGGCCGATGGTGAAGACCATCCAGGCGCCGGAGAGCCCGTACTGGTAGCCGAGGCCCACGCCGCCGATCGTCGAGGCACCGCCGAGGACGATCGCGGCCATGGTGCCGGAGTACATCCAGGGGCCGAGCCGCCGTCCGGCGACCAGGAACTCGCTCTTGGACCTGGCGCGGCGCATGCCCCACCAGCCCATGGCGAGCATGCCGGCCAGATAGACGACGATCACCGCGTAGTCGACAGCCATGGGCTTCCTCCGTCTCGTTTTCCGCTCAGGGGCCGGATGTGGTGTTGGAGACGGTAGGTGGCCGGAAGCCGACGCTGAAGTGTACGTTTCCTCCATCCTCACCCCGCAGAGTGGATGGAACATCCATGCCGGACTCCCCCGCCGGGCCCCCCACCCCGCCCATCCCGCTGACCGAACTGCTGGCCCGGGAGGAGCTGGGCCTGCGCCGCATCGCCGGCCCGGAACACGCGGACCTGCTGTGGGTGCACACCTCGGAGATGGCCGACCCGTACCCGTACCTGCTCGGCGGCGAACTGCTGCTCACGGCGGGGGTGCAGCTGGCGGACGCGGACACCTACGTCGCCCGGCTCGCGCAGGCGGGGGCGTCGGCGCTGGGCTTCGGGGTGGCACCGGTGCACGACACGGTGCCGCGCGCCCTGGTGGAGGCGTGCGAGCGCCACGGCCTGCCGCTGATCGAAGTGCCGCCCGAGACCCGGTTCACCGCGATCGCGCGGGCGGTCTGGCGGCTCATGGCGGAGGCCCGGCACCGCGAACTGCGCCGGGTGACCCGGGCCCAGCAGGCCCTGGCGACGGCCGCGGCCCGCCCCGATCCCGTACCTGCGGTGCTGCGGCAGCTCGCCGTGCAGCTGGACGGCCGGGCCGAGCTGCTCACGGCGGACGGCGGGGTGCTGCACGCGGCGGGCGGGCACGCGGCACCGGACGTACGGACGGCGCTGGCCCGACTGGCCCGGGTGGTGTCACCGACGGCCCCCTCGTCCCCCTCCCGGAAGCCGAGCCCGTCGTCCGCGACCGACACCCGGGGCGGCACCCATCTGTTCGCCTACGCCCTCGGCGGGGGCCAGGGACTGGTCCTCACCCTGGCGACACCCCGCCGCGACTCCGGTGACCACACCGTCGCGGGGATCGCCGTCGTGCTGCTGTCCCTGCTCACCGCCCCCCACCAGGGCGCAGACGCGGCGGGCCGTTCGGCCGCGCTCGTACGCCTCCTCCTGGGCGCGGCGCCGCAGGACGTCGCACCGCTGCTGGGCGACGGGGACGGCGACGACTGGACGGTGGTCCACGCCCGGCGGGCCGACGGCACCCCGCCCGGCTCGCTGAACGCGGGAGCCCTGGGCGCGGCGCTGGGTTCGGCGCTGTCGGACGTGGACCGGGAGACCGTACGGGTGCTGCTCCCCGGTCACCAGGGGGCGGTTGCCCCCCAGCCCGGCTGGACCCTCGGCGTCTCGGGCCCTTCCACGGCCGCCGCCCTGCCCGACGCCGACACCCAGGCGTCCCGCGCCCTGGGCCACGCGGAGGCGACCCGCACCCCGCTCGGCACCCACCGGCCGGGCGCCGGGGGCCTGGCCGACCTCGTCCCCGCCGACCGCGCCGAGGCCCACGCCCGAGCCCTGCTGGCCCCGCTCACCGAACCGCTGGCCGAGACGCTGCGCTGCTGGCTGAGCCTGCACGGCAGCTGGGACCGCACGGCGGTGGCGCTCAAGGTCCACCGCAACACGGTCCGCCAGCGCATCGCGCGGTGCGCGGCGCTGCTGGACGTGGACCTGGACGACATGGACGTCCGGACCGAGCTGTGGTTCGCGCTGCGGCGGGGATGACCGGCCTGACGCGCCCCGGGCGGTACCGCCGGGATCGGCCTGGGATCCGCCGGTCCGGCGACCTGATCATCTATTAGAATGAGATCACGTACGTGGGCATGTACCTCGGAGGCGCACTTATGGTCCACGTTCCACGGCCCGGGCACACGACGGCACCGGGCGACTCACCGCC
>Ga0164306_10000762_pt1 | contig 13598 bp, 9 predicted proteins | sample Whisoiple_242_MG_FD_110213 | JGI IMG/M metagenome (GOLD analysis project Ga0164306, IMG submission 110213) | Soil microbial communities amended with fresh organic matter from upstate New York, USA - Whitman soil sample_242_MG | ecosystem: Environmental > Terrestrial > Soil > Unclassified >... | reverse complement strand
TTGCCCACGGCCGTGGCAGTGCCATCTGCGCGAAGACCGACGGAATGCCAATCGCCGGCCGCAACAGCAACGATCCCGCTCCATGTGTCGACCTCGCACGCCCCCTCGCTGCGACGGCCCGCCGCACCAACCGTGCCGTCCGCGCGGACCGCCAACGTGCGCCGCCAGCCCGCGGCGATGCTCACCACGTCCGTCCAGCCGGCGACGTCGCACTGACCGTCCCCGTTCCAGCCGACCGCGACGACGGTGCCGTCACCGCGCAGGCCGACAGTGTGCGACCGGCCCGTGTTGGCGGCGGTGTGAACGTTCCCGGCTGCCACCGCCACGATGTCGCGCCACGCGTCGACGCGGCACTCCGGCGCCCGGGGGATACCCGCCGTCACCACTGAGCCGTCCGGGCGCACGCCGACGGAGTGCCTGCGTCCGGCCGCGATCACCGATCGAGCCCGCGGCCATTGCCCGGCGACGTCACCCGCATCGGCAGTCCGCAACACCTCTGGCCACCTCCGCCTGTCTCGCTGTCAATGCCTGAATGCATCATCCGGGCGGGACGGCCGGAAAGAAGAGGACATGGTTGGCCGTTCGTGGCACCCTGGAGTCATATGAGAATTCACTTTCCTGCCTCAGCAGATTCGTCCGCCACTGCGGACTCCTCCGGGCACACCGATCCATTCACCGAATCCGCAACCGAAATCGAGGGCTTTGACGTGCGCACCAGTCCGACTCACGACATCCGCGACGTCGCGGACGGGGTCGATGACGCCGCTGGTCTGCCCATCGACGACGGGTTCAACACCCAGGGCGACCACGACCTCGCCGACCGGGCCGCGCTCCGACGCGTCGCCGGGCTCTCCACCGAACTGCGCGACGTCACCGAGGTCGAGTACCGCAAGCTGCAGCTCGAGCAGGTCGTGCTGGTCGGCGTCTGGGCCGGTGGCACCGCCGGAGACGCGGAAGCATCGATGGCCGAGCTGGCCCGGCTCGCCGAAACCGCCGGCTCGATCGTCCTCGACGCTCTGGTGCAGCGCCGGAGCCATCCGGACGGTGCGACCTACATCGGCTCCGGCAAGGTCCAGGAGCTGTTGGCGATCGTCGAGGCAACCGGCGCCGACACCGTCATCTGTGATGGCGAGCTGACCCCCAGCCAGTTGCGCAATCTGGAGGAGCGGCTGCGGGTCAAGGTCGTCGACCGGACCGCGCTGATCCTCGACATCTTCGCCCAGCATGCCCGTTCCAAGGAGGGCAAGGCGCAGGTCGAGCTCGCCCAGCTGAACTACCTGGTCCCTCGGCTGCGTGGCTGGGGTGCTGCGCTCTCCCGGCAGCGGGGCGGTCGGGTTGCGGCCGGCGCCGGCATCGGGTCCCGTGGTCCCGGTGAGACGAAGCTCGAGATCGACCGTCGCCGGATCCACAAACGGATCTCCCAGTTGCGCCACGAACTCGGCGGGATGCGGCGGGTCAGGGACACCAAGCGGTCCCAGCGGCGGGCCAACGCGGTTCCTGCGGTCTCCATCGCCGGCTATACGAACGCGGGCAAGTCGTCCCTGTTGAACCGGCTCACCGACGCCGGAGTCCTGGTCGAGGACGCCCTGTTCGCAACCCTCGATCCGACGACCCGGCGGTCGCGCACCACAGACGGCCGGGTGTTCACCCTGACCGACACCGTCGGCTTTGTCCGCCACCTGCCGCACCAGCTGGTCGAGTCGTTCCGGTCGACGCTCGAGGAGATCGCCGACGCCGACCTGCTGCTGCACGTGGTGGACGGCTCCGACGAGCACCCCGAGGAGCAGGTGTCGGCCGTCCGCGAGGTTCTCGGTGAAATCGACGCGTTGTCGGTCCGCGAGATCATCGTGGTGAACAAGATCGACGCCGCGGACGAGATGACCCTGACCCGGTTGCGGCACGCGCTGCCCGGCGGGGTGTTCGTGTCCGCCCGAACCGGCGAGGGAATCGACGAACTGCGACAGGTCATCGCGGCCGCCCTGCCCGATCCGGCCGTCGCGGTCCGCGTGCTGATGCCGTTCACCGAGGGCGCCCTGGTTTCCCGGGTGCACTCCGAGGGCACCGTGATCGACGAGGAGCACACGGCAGATGGAACCCGGCTGCACGCCAAGGTCTATCCCGACCTGGCGGGCGTGCTGGCACCGTTCGCTGCGGCGGGGTAGCTCCGACTCCGCACGTCCGTGATCGACAGCTGGTCATCCCGCACGACGATCATCCGCGCCCACCTGCACGCCGTGGCGGGTGGCGGATGAAAGGATCCTGGCGAATCGGCAGGCCCGCACGGGTGTGCAGTGGATCGCCGGGAACCGGGAGGCCGTGATGGGGTACCACCTCGGGGTCGACCTCGGCACCACCTTCACCGCGGCCGCCGTGATGAACGGCGGCGGGCCCACCATGCTCGGCCTCGGCAACCGGGCGCTGCAGATCCCGTCGGTGCTGTACTTCCACCCGGACGGATCCGTCCTGGTCGGCGAGGCGGCGGAGCTCCGCAGCACCTCGGATCCCACCCGCACGGTGCGGGAGTTCAAGCGCCGGATCGGTGATCCGGTGCCGATCCTGGCCGCGGGCCGGCCGTATTCGGCACAGGCCATGACGTCCCGGGTGTTGCGGTGGGTGCTCGACAAGGCCACCGAACAGATGGGCGAGCCGCCGCAGGACATCACCCTCACCTACCCCGCGAACTGGGCCAACTTCAAGATCGATCTGCTCCGGCAGGTCGCCACCCTGGCCGACGTGACGCTGGCCCGGGCCTGTTCGGAACCGGAGGCGGCCGCGCTGCAGTACGCGTCCCGGACCAAGGTGGCGATCGGCGACCGGATCGCGGTGTACGACCTCGGCGGCGGCACCTTCGACGTGTGCGTGCTGGAGAAGACCGACGGCGGGTTCCGGGTCCTCGGCCGGCCGGAGGGCATCGAGCATCTCGGCGGCATCGACTTCGACGAAGCGGTGTTCCGTCGGGTCATCGACCAGTTGCCGCCCGACGCCTTCGAATCCGAATCGGCCGGCGGCACGGAGGAGGAGGAAGCCGCTCAGATGGCCGCGCTCGGTCGGCTCCGGCGCGACTGCGTCGAGGCGAAGGAGGCGTTGTCCACCGATGTCGAGGCGGTGATCCCGGTTGTCCTGCCACGGTCGCGGACCTCCGTACGGCTGACTCGCGGGGAGTTCGAGGACATCATCCGGCCCTCCGTCGAGGAGACCATGGGTGCGACGAGGCGGGCACTGCGCTCGGCCGACACCGAGCCCGGCCGACTGGCAGCCATGGTGCTGGTCGGCGGGTCGTCCCGGATCCCGCTGGTGGCAGAGCTGCTGGCCAACGAGTTCCGGTGCCCGATCGCGATCGACACCCACCCGAAGAACGACGTCGCCATGGGTGCCGCCCGTGCGGCGACGCTGCCTTCGGCGACGTCGCCGCTGGTCACGCCGACTGCTTCGGCGACCAGATCGCCGGCGACCATGCCCGGCACCGGCCGCCATGGCGCACCGTTGCCGCCGGTTGTTCCGGCAGGGCGGCCCTATCAACCGCAGCAGTCCCCGCCGCGACCCAGTTCGACGACGCCCTACGGCGCGCCGCCTGCGGCTCAACCGGACGGCGGTCGTGTCCCGGTCGGGCCGAACTCGATCACCAACCCCGAGTCGAGCGTGGCACCGACCGCGGGTTCGCAAGGCCCGCCGGGTGGTTGGCAGCACCAGCCACCGGGTGGTTCCGGCACCGGACAAGCCGGCGGCCCACCCTGGTCCGGCCCCCCCGACCCGTCATCCGCCCGGGAGGGTGCGGACGCCGTCCCGGCAGCCGCCGCCGTGCGGCGTGGCCGGATGCGAATCGCGCTGATCGCCGGTGCAGTGGCGGTACTGCTGGCCGGCACGGCCGCGGTCGTGCTGATCCAGCGTTCGGGCAACGACGATCAAGGGGCCGGCGGAACGACGACGTCCCAATCGGCAACACCGAGCAGTTCGGCGGCCAGCCGGTCGTCCGCCGCTTCATCGGCAGCCTCATCGTCGGCTGTCTCAACAGCGACCGCGACTGTCTCCGCGATCGGATTACCGTCCTCGGAAGCGTTGCCGGACAACCAGTTGGTGGTGTCGCGGACGGTCGACGGCGCAACCGACCTTTACCTGGTCGACACCGCAACCGGGGCAGTGGGTAGCAAGCTCACCGCCGGACCGGCGCAGCACCGGATGGCGTCGCTCTCCCCTGACCGGACCTCGGTGATCTACCTCGAGGAAACCGACACCACCCGGGTTCCGGTGGTGATGGCGGCCAACGGGGCCGGCGCGCGACTGCTGTTCGCCAACCCACCGCCGGGTTGTGTCCGAATGAATCGCCCGGCCTGGAATCCGGTGACCCCGAACGAGATCGCGCTGGTCTGTGTGGACGGTGCCGGCAAGACCAGCCTCCAGATCGTCGGAGTCAACGGGTGGGTGATCCGCACCCTGACCACCGGCCTTGCCAGGGTCGACGACCTCTCCTACTCACCGGACGGAACGAAACTGACCTTTTGGGGGAGCGACCCGTCGACGTTCGACGGCGGCTCCATCTACGTGATGGCCGCGGACGGCAGCAGCGCCCCGACGGCCGTGACGACCTCAGCGGTCGGCACCGATGCCGATCCCGTGTTCTCGCCGGACGGCACACAGATCGCCTTTCGTCGACGGCTGCCGGGCGCGACCGCACGCGGGAACTTCGACATCTTCGCGATCAATGCCGACGGGCAGAACCTGCGGCAACTCACCGACGACGCCGCGAACGACCAGGACCCGAGCTGGTCGCCGGACGGTGCCAGCATCGCGTTCGTCAGCGAGCGCGCGGACGGCGGTGGTTCGGGGCCATCCCGACTCTGGGTGATGGACTCGGCCGGCAACGACGAACGGCGACTGCTGACCGACGATGACGCGACCGAGGTCTCCGCGCCGGCCTGGGCGCGTCGCTGACGTCCTCCGGTCGTAGATCTGCCGACCGCGCCGGTCGGGTGTTGACAAGGCTGTGAACTCACCGGCGATTCTTTCGATCGACTGAGATCGGAGCGATGGGAGCCGTCCCCCCGGGTAACCTTGAGGAATACACACACCGATGGGTCACGCCGCGGGCCATCTGCTGGGGCCGCGGTCACGAAGCATCAACAGCGGCTCAGTATCAACAGCGGCTCAGTATCAACAGCGGTGAAAGCATCAAGCGACGAAGTGACAACAGAAGACATACAGGCGGGCTCAGCGCTCCGGTGAGTCATCGTCAGGTCGAGGAGGCACAGCATGGGCGGGTTGTCGTGGTGGCACTGGTTGATCATCCTCGCGGTGTTCATCCTGCTGTTCGGCGCCAAGAAACTTCCGGACGCGGCACGCGGCCTGGGCCGCTCGCTGCGGATCCTGAAGTCCGAGGTCAGCGCAATGCATGACGACGACGAGAAGGCCAAGCAGGCGCCCGGCGAGACAGACGCCACCGCTTCGATGGCCACCCCGACCGCGCAGATCACCGGAACGCCGGCTCCGCCGGTAGTCACCCCGCCCACGGTCGTGAACGGGGTTCCGATCGAAGAACGTCGGGCCTGAGAGACACCGGTCCAGGTAACCCCAGCGGTCGCCCGGCGCAGTCCGGGCGACCCTTCCGATTCGCTGCTCAGATCTTGCGCAGCACCGTGACCACTCGGCCGAGGATCACCGCGTCGTCGCCGGGGATCGGCTCGTAGGCCGCGTTGTGCGGCATCAGCCAGACGTGACCATCCTTGCGGCGGAACGTCTTGACGGTCGCCTCGCCGTCGATCATCGCCGCCACGATGTCGCCGTTCTCGGCCACCGGCTGCTGCCGGACAACAACCCAATCGGCGTCGGTGATCGCCGCCTCGATCATTGAATCGCCGACCACCCTGAGCAGGAACAGCGTGCCGTCGCCGACCAGATCCCTGGGCAGCGGGAAGACGTCCTCGATCGCCTGCTCGGCAAGGATCGGCCCACCGGCGGCGATCCGGCCGACCACCGGCACGTACGTCGGCGTCGGCTGCTGCGGCGACTCCTCCATCACGTCCTCCATCGGACGGATGTCCACCGCTCGGGGACGGTTCGGATCACGGCGGAGCAGGCCGCGCTTCTCCAGGACCTTGAGCTGATGCGCGACTGACGAAGGCGACTTCAGGCCGGCCGCCTGCCCGATCTCCCGGACACTGGGTGGATAGCCACGACGCTCGACCGAATCCCTGATCACCTGAAGGATCTTGTGCTGCCGCATGGTCAGCACCCGGCCGGCGGCCGGCTCGGCGTCGGGGAAGTCGACCACCTCAGCGGCCAGGTCGGTGTCGATCACGATGCCGTCGGCGACGGGGCCGTCCGACGGATCGTCGGTGTGGCCGCTCTGCGGGTGGTCGGTATCCACGTTGTGCCCTCCATGGTGTTCGTGTCGGTCGGTACCGGGGTGGACCCCGGACGGTTCAGGCTGCGCCGACCTGCCTGCAGCTTAGGTTCGTCAAGGTCACAATTCAAACAGGCGTTCGATGAACACGCCGAACAATCTTCCCTCTGTCGGTGGCTCGGTGTAGAAATCGTTCAAGCGTTCGTTAGAACGCGCGTTCGACCAGAATCGGCCCGGTGGCCGGTTCGGCCGGGCGATCACAGGAGACAGATGGACCGGCACCGCCGGTCAGATAGGTCGAGGTGAGCGATGAGGTCTCAGACGATCACGGCGCCGTCCGACGGTCACGCCGAACTTCCCGGCATGGTCGACCCCACGGGCTGGCTGGCCGCCCCGCGGGCAGCCAGCTCCACCGTGCGCGAGTCACGGGACGCGGCGCCGGCGGCCGAGAACCTGGACGTCGGCGACGGAGCAGAGGATCGCACGGAGCGGCGGTCGACGGCCGGCAGGCGCGCCGGATCGAGGCGGACCGAGCGGACCCGGCGTGAGGCGAGGCGTGCCGCAAGGGAACGACACCTCCGACGGGTGCGGACCGGGTCGGAGCCGCGGGTCACAGCCGCCCAGGCACTCGATATCGCCGTTCCGGCGCCGGCGATGCTCGAGCAGCGCACGGAGGTGCCCGCCGTCCAGGGCTACCGCATGGGCCGCTGGGCGCGGCTGACCCTGACACTCACTGTGCTGGCCGCTGCGGTGGTGATTGCGGTGTCGATGACGGCGGGCTCGGCGCCCACGGCGCTGGTGGATGTGACCGTCGCTCCCGGCGACACCCTGTGGTCCATCGCCGGCCAGGCTGCACCGGATCGGGACCCCCGCGAGGTGATCGAGGAGATCCGGCACCTCAATGACATTCCGGGGACCGTGCTGCCGGTGGGCGTGGTCCTGCGGGTGCCGACCAGCGACTGACAACGGCGGTCGGCACCTGGGCTCGACACCATTTCAGAAGCGGATCCCCGTCGGCGACCTGGTCCGCCACGCCGACGCAGATTGATCGTCCACGACACGCCGCCGGGTCTTGCGCCGCGGATCGGCGGGATCTACCGTCAACCCCTACATCTGGTACTTACACGGGTGTAAGATATCAACAGGTTGTGCTACCAATGATCGGCAGTTGTCCACAGCAGCGGTCAGTTGCGCACCGGTGGTCCACAACTTGATCCACATCGGCAGACGAATCGGATGCAGGCGCGGGCACCTCGAAGCTGTCCACGGACGATCCACACAGGCTCCACAGCGTTGTCCACAAGCAGAGTTGTCCACAAGCACGGTGTTCACAGTTCAGGCGGGAGGTGCGATCGTGCGGTGCCCCTTCTGCCGCTACCCGGACTCCCGGGTTATCGACTCCCGTGAGGTCGAGGACGGGCAGGCGATCCGTCGCCGGCGGTCGTGCCCGGAGTGCTCACGCCGGTTCACCACCGTCGAGGGATCACTCCTGTCGGTGGTCAAGCGCAGCGGCGTCACCGAACCGTTCAGCCGGAGCAAGGTCATCGCCGGGGTGACCAGGGCCTGCCAGGGACGCCCGGTCGATCCGGACGCCGTGGCGCAACTGGCCCAGCAGGTGGAGGAGGCCGTTCGCGGATCCGGGCAGGCAGAGGTGCCGAGCCAGGAAGTGGGGCTCGCGATCCTCGGGCCGTTGCGCGACCTCGACGAGGTTGCCTACCTGCGATTCGCGTCGGTATACCGCTCGTTCAGCTCGGCCGACGACTTCGCCGCGGAGATCGCGCAGATGCGTTCGTCCCGCGCCGGGGCGGATCCACCGACCGGTGATCCGCCACCGGTCGACCGGCCGCCGCCGGTCGCAGTCGGCTGAGGCCACCGTCCGTCCAGTCCTGCCATCTGCCGCTCACCGACGAACATCTCGGACGAGGTACCCACCTGTCGTCCGACCACCAGAGAACGTCCGATCACCGGAGAAATCCGCACGCGTTGTCATTGTTCCCGCCGCGCCAACGGGGGAGCACCACGGGCAGCTGCCGGACCAGCAGCCGCTCACCAGGGGAAGGAACCACATGACGGAGACCATCGGAGCACCCGGATCATCCTCGAACGGAGGACAGTCATCGGGAACCAAGGGTCGTCGGGCACGCTCGACGCAGCCGGCCGACGGCACGGGAGGATCTCGGGGCATGCGACTGGAGCGAGTGTTCACCACGCCCGGCGTCCATCCCTACGACGAGGTCAGCTGGCAGCGCCGGGACGTCGTGATGACCAACTGGCGCGACGGCACGGTCAATTTCGAGCAGCGCGGGGTGGAGTTCCCCGAATCCTGGTCGGTGAACGCCACGAACATCGTGACCAGCAAGTACTTCCGCGGTGCCGTCGGTACATCGGCACGGGAATCGAGCCTGCGGCAGATCATCGACCGGGTGGTCAACACCTACACGGCGGCGGGCGTCCAGCACGGGTACTTCGCCACCGACGCCGATGAAGAGGTCTTCGCCCACGAGTTGACCTGGATGCTGCTGCACCAGGTGTTCGCGTTCAACTCGCCGGTCTGGTTCAACGTCGGAACCTCGTCCCCGCAACAGGTCTCGGCCTGCTTCATCCTGTCGGTCGACGACACGATGGACGCGATCCTGAACTGGTACCGCGAAGAGGGATTGATCTTCAAGGGTGGCTCGGGCGCCGGCTTGAACCTGTCCCGGATCCGGTCGTCGAAGGAGCTGCTCTCCTCCGGCGGCACCGCGTCGGGGCCGGTCTCCTTCATGCGTGGTGCCGATGCCTCTGCCGGCACCATCAAGTCCGGCGGTGCCACCCGCCGGGCCGCGAAGATGGTGGTGCTCGACGTCGATCACCCGGACATCGCCGAGTTCGTCGAGACCAAGGCCCGGGAAGAGAACAAGATCCGGGTGCTGCGGGACGCCGGCTTCGACATGGATCTCGGCGGCGAGGACATCATCTCGGTGCAGTACCAGAACGCGAACAACTCGGTGCGGGTCTCCGACGAATTCATGCGCGCGGTCGACGCGGGCGATTCGTTCGGGTTGCGGGCGCGGCAGACCGGCGAGGTCATCGAGACCGTCGACGCACGTGAGCTCTTCGGCAAGATCACTCAGGCCGCCTGGGACTGCGCCGATCCCGGCATCCAGTACGACGACACCATCAACGACTGGCACACCAGCCCGGAATCCGGCCGGATCAACGCGTCCAACCCGTGCAGCGAGTACATGCACCTGGACAATTCGTCGTGCAACCTGGCGTCGCTGAACCTGATGAAGTTCCTGTCCGACGACGGCCAGTTCGACGCGGCCACCTTCGCCAAGGCGGTGGAGTTCGTCATCACCGCGATGGACATCTCCATCTGCTTCGCCGACTTCCCGACCCAGCCGATCGCCGAGACCACCAGGGCGTTCCGGCAGCTCGGCGTGGGCTACGCCAACCTCGGTGCTTTGCTGATGGCGACCGGTCACGCCTACGACTCCGACGGTGGCCGTTCGCTGGCCGCCGCGATCACCTCGCTGATGAACGGCGTGGCCTACAAGCGTTCCGCCGAGCTGGCCGGGGTGGTCGGTCCGTATGACGGATACGCCCGCAACGCCGACGCACACAAGCGGGTCATCCGTAAGCACGCCGCCGCCAACGACTACATCCGGGCGGTGGGCGGTAACGATTCCGCGACGCTGAAGTTGGCCACCTCGGTCTGGGCCGAGACCATCGCCACCGGCGAACGCAACGGCTATCGCAATGCGCAGGCCTCGGTGCTGGCACCGACCGGCACCATCGGACTGATGATGGATTGCGACACCACCGGCATCGAACCCGATCTCGCGTTGGTGAAGTTCAAGAAGCTGGTCGGCGGGGGCTCCATGCAGATCGTCAACCAGACGGTGCCGCGGGCACTGCGCTCGCTCGGGTACCAGGAGGAATCGGTCGAGGCGATCGTCGAGTTCATCGCCGAGAACGGTCACGTCATCGACGCTCCCGGGCTCAAGCGGGAGCACTACCCGGTCTTCGACTGCGCCATGGGTGCCCGTTCCATCGCGCCGATGGGCCACGTCCGGATGATGGCCGCCGTTCAGCCGTTCATCTCCGGGGCGATCTCCAAGACGGTGAACATGCCGGAGAACGCCACGGTCGCCGATGTCGCCGAGATCTACCAGCAGGGCTGGAAGATGGGCCTGAAGGCGTTGGCCATCTACCGGGACAACTGCAAGGTCGGTCAGCCGCTGTCCGCGTCGAACAAGAACCACGGCGAGAAGTCGGCCGACGCATCGGCGGATGTCGGTCCGGCCGCCGTGGCCGCGGCACCGGTGGTGACCGGACCGGTTCGGCGCCGGTTGCCGAAGAAGCGCCCGTCGCAGACGGTCTCGTTCACCGTCGGCGGCGCCGAGGGGTACCTGACCACCGGTTCGTACCCGGATGACGGTCTGGGCGAGGTCTTCATCAAGCTCGGCAAGCAGGGCTCGACGCTGGCCGGTGTGATGGACGCCTTCTCGATCGCGGTGTCCGTCGGTCTGCAGTACGGCATCCCGCTCGAGTCCTACGTCGCGAAGTTCACCAACCTGCGGTTCGAGCCGGCCGGGATGACCGACGACCCGGACGTGCGGATCGCGACCTCGGTGATGGATTACCTGTTCCGCCGGATCGCGCTGGACTACCTGCCGGTGGATGCCCGCGCCGAGCTGGGAATCTTCTCCGCCGAGGAGCGGGTGGCTCAGGTCTCGGCCAGTTACGGCGGCGAGAGCGCGCCCGACACCACGGATCTGGTGGAGGACCTACGGACAACCGTCGACTCGACCCCGGTCGTCCGACCGGCCGTCGAAGGTGGCATCCCTGCGCCGTCCGCCGAGTCGAAGCCGGTCACCCGGGGCACCGGGAGTGCGGGTTCGTCGACCGAGCTGTTGGAGCTGGTGATCGGCAAGTCCGCCGATGCCCCGCTCTGCTTCACCTGCGGCACCAAGATGCGGCCGTCCGGCGCCTGCTACCTGTGCGAGGGCTGCGGCTCGACCTCCGGCTGCAGCTGACCGCACAAGAGCAGCGCATGCTCGGCCCGGCCCGGTTCACATGTGAACCGGGCCGGGCCCGCGCATCCTGCGGGGAGTCTTTCCGCAGGAGGCCAGCCCGGCCGGTCGCCACGAGGTGAGACCATCGACGAATGGGCAAGGTCTACCAGGAACTCGACGACAAGCTGATTGGTTGGATCGACCGACAGCACATTTTCTTCGTCGGCACCGCGCCGGCGGGTGCCGGCGGCAGCATCAACGTCTCCCCGAAGGGCATGGGCGGGACCTTCGCCGTCCTCGGGCCGCGGTCGGTCGCGTATCTGGACTACACCGGCTCGGGCGCCGAGACGATCGCGCACCTGCGCGACAACGGCCGGATTGTCATCATGTTCTGCGCCCTCGACGGCCCACCCAAGATCGTCCGGCTGCACGGCACCGGCCGGCCGGTGTTCCCCGGTGATCCCGAGTTCGACGTCCTGCGAGCCTCCTTCGGCAAGGATCGGACGATCGGCCAGCGCTCGATCATCGTGGTCAATCTGGCGCGCATCTCCGACAGCTGCGGGTACTCGTTGCCGCTGATGGACTTTCGCGAGGATCGGGAGATCCTGGACAAGGTCCAGGAGCGCAACGACGAGTCCTACTACGAGGACTACCACCGCACGGTGAACGCGGTCAGCATCGACGGCCTGCCGGCTCATCCGGACGCACCGGACCCCGTCCGGGTCTGAAACCGCCTCGGCGTATTGCGGGGAGCGGGTCAGCCACCGCCGGTCCGGTGGCCAGCCCTCCGCGAGAGTGCGTCACACCCCGGGCAACTGCGCGGTCAACTCCCTGATCAGCAACAACGGAAATATCTACCGTCAGTGGTGTTCCGATCAGCGGTCGGAACCGGCACCGGAGATCACCGGTCAGCCGTTTCTCACCCCACAAGGAGAACGCCATGACCATCGACGACAACACCCGCGAGTTCACCACCATCCACCCGGCCGTTGACGCACCGACGCCGCCGATCGGCGGATACCTCCCCCCGCCGGCGCCGCGAAACACTCCAAAGCGCGGCACCGCCGCCATGGTCGTCGGTGCGGTGATCCTGGGCAGCGGATTCCTGACAGCGGTATCCGGCGGTGCGCTGCTCGGCCTCTTCGGCGACGGCCAGGTGTTGAGCTCCGGCCAGCACCCGATCACCACGTCCAGCTCAGCGGTGGTCACCGACCTCGGTCACATCGACGGCATCAACGGCCTCGACTTCGTCACCGGTGCGCCGACCCTGCACATCTCGGCCGAGAGTGTCAGGGAGAGCGCAGTCTTCGTCGGAGTCGGCCCGACCGCCGACGTCGAGCGTTACCTCGACGGGGTCGAAACGGCGACCGTCACCGATTTCAACCTGTCGCCGTTCCACATCGACACCGTCCGCACCGAGGGAACTGTCGTCGCCGAGCCGCCGACCGAGCAGGATTTCTGGACCGCCTCGTCCTCGTCGTCGGATGTCGCTTCGATCGCCTGGCAGATCGAGGACGGCAACTACGAGATCGTCATCATGAACGCCGACGGTTCGGCGGGTGTGCTGACCGCAGCCGAGATCGGTGCGAGCCTGCCTTCCTCGACCGGCCTCTGGATCTTCGTGCTGATTCTCGGTGTCCTGTTCATGGCCGGCGGCGGCACCCTGCTGGCCGTCGGAGCCCGTCGCGATCGGACCGCTCAGGTCGCCTGATTGCCCGCTCCACTGCGACGCCCAGCGGCGCCGGATCGAAAGATCCGGCGCCGCTGTCGCATGTGTACTGACCCGCCGACTGCCGGCATCGGACCCCTCGTCCCGATGCCGGTCAATGGTGTTTCCCGGCCAACCGGCCATCGACCGGCGCGAGCATCGGATCCCTCGTCCCGGTGCTCGCCGTGGTGGTTCGGCTTGACCACTCCACTGTCGCGCACAGGGGCGGCCAGACCCGTCGTCCGATCGGTCGATGTTGGGGATGGGCCCGGTGTCCGCCGATCGGCGGACATGGCTGCGTCGGCCAGTCGTCGGAGGAACCTGCTGGCTCCTTCAGAAAGCGGCAGCAGGAGCAACGCACGCCGACAGCGGGACTAACCGGCGGTTTGAGAACGGTTCAGTGCGAGATCCAGGTCCGCCCAGAGGTCCTCGACATTTTCGATGCCGACGCTGAACCGCAACAGGCCCGGCGGAACATGCTCCTGGCCGACCATTTTGCCGCGCCGCTCGATGGTGGACTCCACTCCGCCGAGGCTGGTGGCAGCGACAACGA
>Ga0164306_10000761_pt1 | contig 13598 bp, 14 predicted proteins | sample Whisoiple_242_MG_FD_110213 | JGI IMG/M metagenome (GOLD analysis project Ga0164306, IMG submission 110213) | Soil microbial communities amended with fresh organic matter from upstate New York, USA - Whitman soil sample_242_MG | ecosystem: Environmental > Terrestrial > Soil > Unclassified >... | reverse complement strand
GCGCGCCCAGCAGCGCGCCGGAATAAAGGATGGTCACCACGCCGTATGAGCAATAGGCGCCGCCATCCTGAATCACTTTTGCTGCGACAGAAGTCAGGTGGCCATCCTTCTTCGCGCCGATCTTCATGTCAATGATCGTGCGCGGCCGCCCCCGATGCGCCCAGAAAACTTCTTCCCGCGTGTAAGTGATCTTTACCGGTGCTTTGGCCTTGCGCGCCGCCACGGCCGCAATAATTTCCAGCGGAATCACTTCGCTCTTGCCGCCAAACCCGCCGCCCACCAGCGGTTTGATCACGCGAATCTGCTGCATCGGCATTTCCAGCACAATGGAGAGCTTGTGCTGCAGGTAATACGGCACCTGGGTTGACGACCACACCGTCAGACGGCCCGGCTGCCCCGTCTGCGAATCGATTTCAAACTGTGCCAGCGTGCAGTGCGGCTCCATGGCCGCGTGCGTCACCTCGCCGGCAATATACCTGTGCTCCATCACCACGTCAGCTTCGGCAAAGCCCTTGTCCGGATCGCCAAATACATGGTGATAATCTTTCTCAATATTGTTGGGCCTCTGCGGATGGATCCACTCCTTCTCCGCCTTCATCGAGTCTTCCGGATCGAACCACGCCGGCAGTTGCTCATACTCGACCTCGATCAGCTCCAGCGCGCGCTCCGCAATCGACTCTGAAATTGCCACGACACAAGCGACGTTATCGCCCACATACCGCACTTTTTCGACGGCCAGCGCAGTCTCATCATGCCCCACTGGCAGGATGCCGTACTTGTTCGGCGCGTCCGGGCCCGTGACTACGCAAATAACGCCTTCTACAGCTTCGGCCTTCGACGTGTCAATCTTCTTGATCCGCGCATGCGGGCACGGCGAATGCAGGATCTTGCCCGTCAGCATCCCGGGCACCGACAGGTCGTCGGTATATTTCCCCTGGCCCGTCGTCTTGCCTGCCGAATCGACAAGGGCAACGCGTTTTCCGATTACTGAAAATTCAGACATAAGTAATTAGCAACTGGCAATTAGCAACTGGCAATTAGCCAAACCAAGTAGCCGCAGATTTACGTTGATAAGCGCAGATCAAAAAATCGGGTCCTGCAATGAATCCTGTTTAGCATCTGCGTTTATCTGCGAAATCAGCGGCAATATTTGTTCTTCTTTCCTCCGCGTCTCCGCGCCTCCGCGGTTCACTTCTTCTTTCCTCCGCGTCTCCGCGTCTCCGCGGTTCACTTCTTCTTTCCTTTGCGCCCTTCGCGTCCTTTGCGGTGAACCGGTTTTCCGATCACCCGATCACGCGCGATCACCCGATCACCCGATCTTATGGGTCTGCTCGGCTTCAATCGCCGCCTTGATCGCCTGGTACATCTGCGTGTAGCCGGTGCAGCGGCACAAATTCCCGCTCAACGCATGCTTGATCTCTTCTTCGCTCGGCTCCGGATTGCGGTCGAGCAGCGCTTTCACCGTGACCATAAAACCCGGCGTGCAGAAACCGCATTGCGCGCCGCCCCAGTCGCCATAGGCTTTCTGGATCGCCGCCAGCGCGCCGTGATCGGCAATGCCTTCCACCGTCGTAATTTCGGGGCCGTCAGGCTCGTCCGCTGCGCAGCTCATCGCCAGCATGGTGCAGCTCAGCGTCGGGACGCCATCCACCAGCACGGTGCACGCTCCGCAGGAAGAGTCGTCACAGCCGCGCTTTGATCCTGTCAGGTCAAGTTCCTGGCGCAGAACGTCCAGCAGCAGTTCGCTCGGCTCAATGGCCAGCTCGTGCTTGCGTCCGTTCACGCGGAGTTCTATAAGCTCTTTTTTCATGAATAGCACTTAGCAATTAGCAACTGGCAATTAGCCGGACCAAATTCTCGAAACTTCCTGCCTTCAACGATACACGCAAATTCCGCAACATGGGCCTGCTCTGCGCTTGCCGGGGTCCACTCTGATCCAGTCAGCTTTCGGTTTTCAGATCACCCGATCACGCGCGATCACCCGATCACCCGATTACTCGATTTCAGTACCCATAATCCGTCTGCATCGCATACGCATGCTGCTTCACCCCCAGCTCGTCCACTCTCGCCGCACCCAGCTGCTTCGCGTACTCGCTTCGGTCAGCTACTCCGTCCACCCACTTTGCCGCCCATGCATGAAAGTCTTCTTTCGTCTTGGTTTCCGCGTGGTACTGCTGGAAGAACGCATCGTCTCTCTTATAGTAGCCCTGCACCGGTGACGGATGCGCGCCCAGCCGGCACTCGACCACTGCTGTCACCAGAAATCCCGGGATCACAGTGCGGTTGGGATCGCTGGCAATCACCTCTTCATCCACAATCTCCTCGGCGCAGACAATCACTTTCTTCGCCGCGCGGACGCCTTCCAGCATCACGCCAAAATTTCCCCAGCAATGGGCGTTTCCATGCTTGTCCGCCCGTTGCAGATGGACAATCGCCACATCCGGCGTCAGCGCCCGCACCGCCAGCAAAGTCTCCTTCGGCACAAAGGGAGAAATAATCTGGTAGAAGAAATGATTGCCCTTGGGGACGTCGCTCCCCATGGCAGTCCGCGTCGGCAGAAACGGCACGCCCATGGCTCCGGCCTGCAATGCCAGCGCCAGCGTGAAGTTCGTCATGTTAAAGACGCGCAGCTTCTCGCCCGGCTTGCCCGGATTTTCCACCTCTGTGGCGCGACGGAAGTTATAAGCCGACCCCATCATCACGTTGCCCACCCAGGCCGCCACCACGTCTTCCACGCAGCCGGCGCCAATCATCTGGTCAAACAGGATGTCAGAGATGGGCCCAATCAGCCGCAGCCCGCGCTTCTTCTGCCGCATGATCTCGTGCCCGGCGGCAAATGGGATCATCTGCTCCATTTGCAGGCCCAGCGCGATGCTGGCGCCGTCGGGCACGTGCTCGGCAATCGCCTGCCGCATTGTCATCAGCTTTGGCATTCTTCTTTAATCCGTTATGGGGGTTACGTTTCCAATTTCGGCGATTTTGGCAATCGTGGCAATTCTGGCAATTTCACTCCCCCTCCCCCGGTATACGCCAACTAGGATTGCAAAGGACTTGCACGATTCATCCCATGGGATATCCCAGTTCCAAGCCTCGAATACCTCGCCCTTTCGACCCTCCACCAACTAGAGCTAACCTACTGAATTAAAATGGTTTACAGTAACACAAGCCAGGGCGAAAGTCAAGGAAAAATGATATGCTTCTTGCCAGGATAATGATTAGCCCGGCGAGGCCGGGGCCCCCGCCACGCGTGATTTTGCGTGGTGGGGTGGGAGGCCTGTGGCCGCCGAGCGGGCCGCAAAAGGAGCAGACAGAGTTCTGCTAAAGGGAATAGTCGCTGGCGGTTTGGAGCGCAGCGACAGAATAAAATGAAACGCCTGCGCTGGTTCCTATTACTGGTTCTTATTCTTCTCGTGACCGCCTGGCTTGCGCTCCCGAGCCTTGTGGACCGGCACTTCAACCGCACGTCGCCCGCACCGCCTTACCAGCCGTCTGCCCAGGCCCAGGCTCTTCATCGCAAGCTCACCGTTGCAGACCTTCATGCTGACAGCCTGCTCTGGGGCCGCAACTTGCTGCGCCGCAGCGGCCGAGGCCACATTGATCTCCCGCGCCTCGCCGAAGGCAACGTCTCCATCCAGGCGTTTACGGTAGTCACCACCGCGCCGCGCAAGCTCAACATCTACCAGAATTCTGACTCGACAGATCTCATCCGCTATATCGCCATCTTTGAAGGCTGGCCGACGCGCACATGGAGCAGCCCTAAACAGCGCGCTCTCTATCAGGCCGCACGCCTGCAGAAATTCGCTGACCGCTCCAAGGGCGCGCTCGTCATCGTGCGTTCCCGCTCTGACCTGCAACACTTACTCACCACTCGCGGCTCAATCCACGCCGTTGCCGGATTTCTTGGCGCCGAAGGCGCGCAGCCTCTTGAAGGCAATCTGTCTAATCTCGACGAACTCTATGCCGCCGGCTTCCGCATGATGGCGCCCACCCACTTTACTGACACGGCGATCGCCGGCGCTGCCGCCGGCATGAAAAAAGCCGGCCTCACCGATCTTGGCCGCCAGTGGGTCAGCGCTATGGAATCGCACCACATGCTCATCGATCTGGCCCACGCCTCGCCAGCCACGCTGCGCGACGTAACGGCCATGGCCACGCGTCCGCTGATCGTCTCTCACACGGGCGTAAAAGGAACGTGCAATAACCCGCGCAACCTGTCTGACGATGAGCTCCGCGCCGTGGCCCGCACCAACGGCGTCATCGGCATCGGCCTGTGGGACACCGCAACCTGCGGCTCCGATGCGCGCGCCGTCGCCCGCGCCATTCATTACGCTGTAAATATTGTCGGCGCAGATCACGTCGCGCTGGGTTCTGATTTCGACGGAGGCGTCACCGCGCCCTTCGACTCCAGCGGCTGGGCCCTCCTCACCGACGCGCTGCTGCACGAAGGCATCTCCGAACAAGACATTCACAAAATCATGGGTGAAAACGTGGTGCGCGTGCTGCTGGAAGTGCTGCCGTGATCTTTTGAAATCCCGAACGCCGAAGGCGGAGGGAACCGTATCGCCGCGAGGAATTCTCGAGGTGTACGGATTGGGGTCATGGGTGGCGTGACAGCATCTTGGAGGAAATTGCGATCCCTTCCTGCGATCCCTTCCTGCGATCCCTTCCTGCGATCCCTTCCTCAGTTCGCCTTTGTTCAGGGTTGCCGTTTCAGAAAACCTATTCGCGTTTTTCGCGTTCATTCGCGGCCAACTTCCTGATCTGCGCCTATCTGCGAAATCTGCGGCGAAATCTACTTCCCTTTCCATACGGGCTTTCTCTTCTCCATCCACGCCGCAATTCCCTCTTTCACGTCTTCCGTTTGCATCAGCTCTTCCAGATAAATCTTCTCTGCCCGCGCCAGTCCCTTGTCCAGATGCATGGAATCCCACGCATAAAAGGCCTTCTTCGCCACAGCCAGCGCCGCCGGGCTTAGTTTCAACAAATGATCGACCGTGCGCTGGATCGCCGGCTGCAACTCGCCTTCAACGTGCGCCTCATTCGCCAGTCCCCACTCGGCAGCCTCTGCGCCGCTGAAAGTTCGTCCGGTAAAAACCAGCTCTGCCGCGCGCTTCTGCCCGACCAGCGCGGCCAGCGCCGTACACGCCACCGGCGGATAACATCCCAGCGTGATTTCGGGAAATCCCCACTTGGCGTCCGGCGTGGTAAAGCACATGTCGCACACCATGGCCAGCTCCGCGCCGCCACCCAGGCAAGCGCCGCGCACTTCGGCGATCGTGATCTTGGGGGACCTGGTCAGCGCCAGAATCACGCCGTGAAATTTCTGCAGCATCGTCTGGACTTTGTCCGGCGTATGCACCGCCACGTCGACTCCGGCGGAAAACGCCTGTTCCCCGCCGCTGATGATCACAACAGAGACTTCTTTGCGCTGCTCCAATTGCTGCAACGCGGCCAGCAGCTCGTCCATCATCTGGAAATCGATGACATTGAGCGGCGGATGCGCGAGCGTGACGCGGGCAAGTTGAAGGTGTGTTTCAACCGCAACGCGATTCGCCGTGGTTGCTGGATTAGAAGATAATGGCATGATCTTCTATGCGCTCCCCTTGCTGGTACTCGTGTTTGTTGGCGAGTCTTTGAGAATTTTAATCACGGCGTTGATGCGGCATGGGGAGTCTGTGTAATCCGTCGTCTTTTAAGTTTTAACCTGCCGCTTCCCATTTTAGGGTATTTTAGTGGCTTGTGAGGCACACGCTATGCGTCTGAGCATTGTTTTCTTTGTGCTGTTGCTGCCATCCTGGGCCGCGGCGCAGGAGTGTACTGTCACCGTGCTGGCGTCTTTTTATGACCAGCTCACGAAAGATGAAATCGAGACGCTTAAGACCGAAGATTTTGAGGTGAAAATCGACGGCAAGGCCCTGCCGGTGCAGAGCGCCAGCCGCGATTTCCATAACCGGCTGCTGATCCTGCTGGAGACCGAGGGTTCGGCCAAAAATGAAAAGTTGACCGACCTGGTCAACGCCGTCACGCTCCAGGCGCGCCAGGCGCCGGAAGGCCAGCCGGTGGCGTTCGGGATTTTTGCCGGGAAGTCGCTTTTCACGAAAGAGTTCCTGACCGACCCGGAAAAACGCACGGCGGCCGTCAATGCCGTGATTGAGGAAGCCGGCTCCATGGGCAAAGACGCGGCTTTGTGGGACGCGCTGCATCAGGCGCTCGCCGTCTTTGGGCCCCACCAGCCCGGAGACACCATCCTTCTGATCGGCGACCCTTATGACAACGCCAGCCACCATTCCGCTGAAAACGTCGAAAAAGAGTTCATCGCCAATGAAACCCGGCTGTTCATGATGCGCAGATTGCACGGCAGCCGCGTGGACCGCGACTTTTTATGGCGAGCGCATGATCTGGAAAAAATGGTGCTGGATCGGCTGACGCAAGAAACCGGCGGCCTGCTGAGTGAGTATGTGGCTTCACTCATCCGCTTTAGCTGGGCCGGTTACATGCTGGAATTCAAGCTGCCGCCGGGGACAAAACGCACGCACAAATGGAAGGTGCAGTTCCGGGGAGAAGCGGCGGAGAAGCACAAGAAAACAAATTATTACTTTCCGGCGCTCTTGCCGCGCTGCAGCCCGGCAACTGCACCGCGCTGAAACATAAAATCTAGGTATGGTGAAACGCTTCTTTGTTTTTCTTCACTAACTCTTAGGAGTTACGATTCCTATGGTTCGCACTATCTGCTTTTTGCTTATCATATTGGCCACTTCCGGGCTTTTTGCCCAGAACTGCACTACTTATGTTGTGGTGAACACTTTTGATGGCAAAACAGGGCAGGGCATTGATGATCTGAAGGCAGGGAATTTCCAGGCAAAAGCAGGGAACGTTTCGCTTCCTATCGCCAGTGCCGCGCAGAATTTCAACAATCGCGTCCTGGTACTGCTCCAGAAGAGCGCTAGCCCCGAGAAGCAGAAGACGCAAGAGCAACTGCGGGAAATCGCAGATCTGGTGCGCCAAGCGCCTGCCGGACGTGCTATCGCTTTCGGTGTGTTTTCCGAAAAAGCATTCATCAGCAGCGAGTTCTTCGCCGATCCTGAAAAACGCGCCGAGGCGGTCGATGCAATCCTCGCCCAGGCGGCGCAGCTCCCCGGCAAAATCTCGACCGTCTATGACACCTTGCATCAGGCCCTCGCCGCGTTTGGGCCACACCAGCCGGGAGACACTATCCTGCTGATGAGTGACGGCAACGATCATACCAGCAAACGCAACCCGACAGACCTGACCAAGGAATTCACGGAAAAAGGTACACGTTTACTGGTGGTAGTCGAGTCAGGACTCCCGGTGAATTTTACCAACTATTTCCCTCAAAACCATTACTCTGAATATGAAAAGCCATTCTTGGCCCCCGCACTAAAGGCCCTGAGCAGGCAGACCGGGGGAGCTTACAGGTATTACGAAGCTGGGAAGATTTTGGATTTCGCCTGGGCCGGCTACTTGTTGGGCATAAAGACTCCAGCCGCTTGGGACAATCCTAAAGAGTGGCAACTGGCACTTAAGGACGCCAGTGGTAAGATCGACAAAAAAGCGCTCCTTTTATTTCCCCAGAAGCTTACCCCCTGCGACAGCGCGGTTACAGTAGCAATACACTAAAGCAAAACGCGCCAAAATTGGCGCGTTTTGAAAAGCTGAAAGCTGAGCACTGACTGCTACTTCTTTTCTTCCTCGCCGCCGCCCTGCTCCGCGGCCGCCGCGGCCTGCTCTTCTTCCATCTGTTTACGGACTTCTTCCTGACGCTTGGTGCGGATCTCCGCCCGCTTGGCGCGCTTGGCTTCAATCACCTTTTCGCTGCCCAACAGCTCGATGTAGCAGGTTGACGCTCCGTCGCCGGCGCGCCATCCTTTGTGGATAATGCGCAGGTATCCTCCGCTGCGGTCGCCGAAGCGCGGCGCCACAGTGTCAAACAGGCGGCTCACCGACTCGCGCGTGAGCAGGTAGCTGCCCGCCAGACGGCGCGCGGAAAGGTCGCCACGCTTGCCCAGCGTGATCATCTTCTCCACGTGCGGACGCATGGCTTTGGCCTTGGCCGGCGTGGTTTCAAGCCGTTCTTCCATGATGAGCGAGGTCACCAGGTTGCGCAGCAGCGCGCGGCGATGGCTGGTGTTACGTCCGAGTTTTTTCGTATGTCTCTGGTGACGCATGGTCTTAAGTCCTTAACTGAATTTCTTATGTTCAACGGCTACTAGCTTCTGGCTGCTAGCTTCTAGTTGAAAGGGCCTTTAGCCTTTAGCTGAATCTGTTTCGATCGTGATATGGAAATCGAGTTACAACCGTTCCGATCACCCGATCACCAGATCTCCCGATCACCCGATCTTTAGAATTCCTGTCCGTCGCCCCCGCCCAGATCGCCACCACCGCCCATGGGCACAGCGGAAGGCATCTGGCTGGTAGGTCCGGGCACGGCGTTTCCGTGTTCATCGATCTTCATGCCCAGCGAGAGGCCCATGGAAGCAAGGATTTCCTTGATCTCATTGAGCGACTTGCGGCCGAAGTTCTTGGTCTTGAGCATCTCCGCTTCCGTCTTCTGCACCAGCTCGCCAATGGACTGGATGTTCGCGTTCTTCAGGCAGTTGTAACTGCGCACGGAAAGCTCCAGTTCTTCAACGGAACGGTTCAGGTTCTCGTTCTTGATCAGCGGCTTCTCTTCGCCACGCGACTCCGTCTCCAACTCTTCTTCAAAGTTGATGAAGATGGTCATGTGGTCTTTGAGCAGCTTGGCCGCCAGGCCCAGCGCATCGGCCGGAGCGATGGAACCGTTGGTCCAGATTTCGATGTCCAGCTTGTCGTAGTCGGTGATCTGTCCCAGGCGGGCCGCCTCAACCGTGTAATTGCACTTGCGCACGGGAGAGTGGACTGAATCGATCGGGATGAAGCCAAGCCCCAGGTCTTCGTCAAAGTTCTTGTCGGCGGCCACATAGCCGCGGCCGCGCTTCAGGCGCATTTCCATGTCCAGCTTGCCGCCTTCGGAAACCGTGGCAATGTAGACGGTCTTGTCCAGAATTTCCACGTCGCCGTCAGCCTCGATCATGGCAGAGGTAATCACGCCCGGCTGTTCGGCCTTCAGGTAGATGGCCTTGGGGCCGTCGCCGTTCAGCTTGAACGGCACCTGTTTCAGGTTGAGGATGATGTCTGTTGCATCTTCCACCACGCCGGGAATCGACTGGAACTCGTGCAGCACGCCTTCAATCTTCACGGCGGTTACGGCCGCGCCTTCAATGGAAGACAGCAGCACGCGCCGCAGGGCGTTGCCGATGGTGGTGCCGAATCCACGCTCAAAAGGCTGGGCGTAAAAACGGCCGTATTTGTCGGTGAGCGTCTCAGTGTCAGTGGCGAGACGCTTGGGTTTTTGGAAACCTCTCCAGAGAACCATTCTTTTTGTCCTTTCAACTCCGCTCCGTTTGGCGCATGCGGCCGGGCCGCAAGGCTGTTCTAGTGCGGGCAATTGCGCTGGCAGCTTCCAGCTTGTGAGCTGCCAGCTTCTAGCTACGTCATATTGTGAGTGGATGAATTTGTTGAAACCCATTGGATGCTGAAAACACAGGTTTCGATTCACCACGCTGCCGGGCAGGCTCTCGCCTGCTGTTCCGCTAGCAGCTAGTAGCTAGCGGCCAGCAGCTTATTTCGAATACAGTTCGACGATCAGCTGTTCGTTGACCGGAGCGTTGATGTCTTCACGCTTCGGCAGGGACAGTACGCGGCCTTTCAGGTTGTCGCGGTCCACTTCCAGCCATCCCACGACGGGCTGATGGCTCGAATAGTCGCGCGCACCTTCAATCACCGTAAACTTCTTGGCCTTGTCGCGCACCTGGATCTCATCTCCGGCGCTCACCTGGAATGACGGGATGTTCACCCGGCGTCCATTCACGTCAATGTGGCCGTGGCGCACAATCTGGCGCGACTGCCGTCTCGACGTGGCAAAGCCCAGCCGGTAAACCACGTTGTCCAGCCGGCGCTCCAGTTGCTGCAGGAGCAATTCGCCGGTGACGCCCGGTTTGCGCGCGGCCTTCTCAAAGTAGTTGCGGAACTGGTTTTCCAGGGTGAAATACATGCGCTTGGTCTTCTGCTTTTCCCGAAGCTGAAGACCGTAGCCAACCACCTTGGCCTTGCGGTCCTTGCCATGTTGTCCGGGAGCAAAGTTGCGCTTTTCCACGGGGCACTTGTCGGTAAAACACTTGGCCCCTTTCAAGAACAATTTCATGCCTTCGCGGCGGCAAAGGCGGCATACCGCACCTTTATATCTTGCCACTATTTATTCTCCTTTACTTCAGGTGACGACCGGTTTACAGGCTGGTGTCGCCCTTCTTCCCGGTCCTTGTTTAGATTTGTAATCGGGTAATTTGTAATTGGTAATTGAAAACCACCTGTTCCGCAGCTTTTCAATTACCCGATTACCCGATTCTGCAATTACCAATCTCGACGAATAAAGTCGAATCCTACACGCGCCGTCTTTTTGGCGGCCGGCATCCATTGTGCGGAATCGGCGTGACGTCTTTGATCGTCTTCACGTCCAGCCCGGCTGCAGCCAGCGCGCGGATCGCCGACTCACGTCCTGAGCCCGGTCCGTTCACCCGCACTTCGATCGTGCGCATGCCGTGATCACGGGCCTGGCTGGCGGCATTGCTGGCGGCCTGCTGCGCGGCAAACGGCGTGCCTTTGCGCGATCCGCGGAAGCCCAGCGAACCCGAGCTCTTCCATGCCAGAGTGCGGCCTTCACTGTCCGTGATGGTCACAATGGTATTGTTGAAGGACGCCTGGATGAACGCCACGCCATGTGGAACGTTCTTGCGCTCCTTCTTCTTGAATACTTTTTTCTTGCCTTTTGTCCCGGTAGCGCCGCTTCCGGGTGCCGCTGCTGCTGCTTTTGCCATTCTCTTTGTCCTTGGCGTCGCCCTCGGGCGACTGCTTCGCTCATCAGCTACTAGTCTTTACCTTTCGATATCCAAACTTTCGGCCTTTAGCCAGCACTGCATCTTTGGCTGAATGCTGAGTGCTGACTGCTAATTGCTATGTCTTTGCCGCTGTCTTCTTCTTGTTCGCCACGGTGCCTTTGCGCGGGCCTTTGCGGGTGCGCGCATTGGTATGCGTACGCTGTCCGCGGACCGGCAGGTTCCGGCGGTGGCGGTATCCCCGGTACGAGCCAATTTCAATCAGCCGCTTGATGTGCATGGAGATGTCTTTGCGCAGATCGCCTTCCACGTCGCCCTCGGCTTCAATGGCCTGGCGGATGCGGTTGACCTCGTCCTCGTTCAGGTCCTGGACCTTCTTCATGGGCTCGACCTTCGCCGTTTCCAGAAGCCGCGTGGAACGCGAGTTGCCGATGCCGTAGATATACGTCAGCGCGATGTTCACATGCTTGTTGCGCGGAAGATCAACGCCTGAAATACGTGCCATGTTTTCTCCTTGATGCTCTGCTGATCGGTTTACAGTCCGGCAAGGGCCTTCATCCCGATCGAACCTTCATTGCCAGAATTGCCAAGATTGCCAAAAATCGCCGAAATTGGCTCGTCGATCAGTTCCTGTTCCACCAAACAGCCGGGAGTGAAGGTTCTCAATTGTCACTCTTGGCAATTTTGGCAATTCTGGCAATTCTTCTTACCCTTGTCTCTGTTTGTGTTTCGAGTTTTCGCAGATCACACGCACCACGCCCTTGCGGTGCACGATCTTGCACTTGTCGCAAATCTTCTTTACTGATGCCCGAACCTTCATGTTTCCCGCTCTCTATAATTCTCGAACTTCCCTGCTGCTGCCGGCGAAGTCCGCTTGTTATTTGGTAATTTTGTAATTTGGTAATCGGGTAATTTTTCAAACCCTTACGTTTTTTCAATTACCCAATTACTCAATTACCAAATTCCTCAAAGCTCTTTCCCTCACTTGTATCTGTACACGATGCGTCCGCGAGTGAGATCGTACGGCGAGAGTTCCACCGCGACCTTGTCGCCGGGAAGAATGCGGATGAAATTCTTGCGCATTCTGCCGGAAACGTGCGCCAGCACCTGATGCTTGTTTTCCAGTTCCACCCGGAACATGGCATTCGGCAGCGGCTCCAGCACCGTCGCCATCACCTCAATCGCGTCTTCTTTACTCACCTAGCTCCTGGGCTAGCTGCTAGCTCCTAGCCGCCAGCTACTAGCGAAAATCGTTTTCTGAACATCAACAAATTTGCGCTTACTTCAGTAAATGTCGCCTAACCCCGGCCAGCCTTAGCTAGTGGCTAGAAGCTACTAGCTATTCCGTCAGCACCAGAGGCCCGTTTCGCGTTACAGCCACGGTGTGTTCGAAATGCGCGCTGTAACTGCCGTCTTCCGTCACGGCGGTCCACTTGTCGTCCAGGACGCGCGCGCCCGGCTTACCGATATTCACCATCGGCTCAATGGCAATCACCATGCCTTCGCGCAGCCGCGTTCCGTGTCCACGCGTGCCGAAATTCGGCACCTGCGGGTCTTCATGCAGCCGCGTGCCGATTCCGTGGCCTACAAATTCGCGCACCACGCTGAAGCCGTTGGCTTCAACGTATTCCTGCACGGCCGCTCCCACGTCGCCCACGGTCTTGCCCAGCCTGACCTCGGCAATCGCTTTCTTCAGCGAGGTCTCGGTCACGTCGAGCAGTTTCCGCAACTCCGGCGCAATCGCTTTGCCCACCGGTACGGTAATCGCCGAATCGCCGTAATAGCCGTCCAGCACTACACCGCAATCGATGGAAACAATGTCGCCTTCCTTGAGCACCCGTTTTTCTGACGGTATGCCGTGGATGATTTCATTGTTCACCGACGTACACAGCACGCAGGGGTAATCGCAATAACCCTTGAATGCCGGCTTGGCGCCGAACTCGCGTATCTTTTCTTCCGCGGCGTTTTCCAGTTCCATGGTGGAAACGCCGGGGGCGACCATGGCTTTCACCGCATCCAGCACCTGGCGGACGATCTGCCCGCTGCGCTTCATTTTTTCCAGCTCGGCTTGTGATTTGCAATTAATCATTCTTGCTGTCAATCACTCCGTGCCTGCCGCGGCAGCGCCCCCTTCGATGGCGCCAAACATGTCCGCCAATACCTGCTCTACAGGCTGCTCGCCATTGATCCGGCGCAGGCGTCCCTGTTTCCGGTAAAAATCCTCCAGCGGCAGGGTCTGGCGCTCATAGCTTTTCAAGCGCTCAGAAATAACCTCTTCCGTATCGTCAACGCGCTGAAACAACTGGGTACCACAGACGTCGCAAACGCCGTTTTCTTTGGGCGGCTGGAGATAGATATTGTAAATCTTGCCGTCGACAGGACAAGTACGGCGGCCCGTAAGCCGTTGCAGTAATTGATTATAACTCACATCAACGTCTACCACAACCGTTCCCCGCGCGTTTCCTGCCTTTCCCGCCAACTCACGATCCAGCCATTCCGCCTGTGCCACCGTCCGCGGAAATCCATCCAGAACAAACCCCCGGTCGCAATCCGGCTGCTTGATCCGGTCTGCCACCATGCCGTTCACCAGGTCATCGGAGACCAGCTCGCCCCGCTCCATGACCGCTTTCGCTTTCCTGCCAAGTTCCGTGCCCCGGGCCACGTTGC
>Ga0164306_10000760_pt1 | contig 13602 bp, 11 predicted proteins | sample Whisoiple_242_MG_FD_110213 | JGI IMG/M metagenome (GOLD analysis project Ga0164306, IMG submission 110213) | Soil microbial communities amended with fresh organic matter from upstate New York, USA - Whitman soil sample_242_MG | ecosystem: Environmental > Terrestrial > Soil > Unclassified >... | reverse complement strand
TGGCCCCTCCTCCGCCCGTGCCGCGGGCCGGATCCGGCGCCGGACGGACCGACGTCGGGAACGGCGTGCAGGTGACCATGTTGGCGATTGCGTCTGGACATCGCGTCCCATGCTGCCACGCCGAGAGGCGGCCGACGCCGTTCAGCGCCCCCGTTCCGCGTAGATGGCAAGCGCGGCCCGGGTGGCCCGCAGCAAGGGCACCTCAAGGCCGGCGGCGGCCGCCCGGTCGACCAGGTCGCCGATGATCGCCTCGCTCTCCACCGGCCGCCCGGCGAGCCGATCCTTGTCCATCGAGGCCCGGTTGTCCGATCCGACGGCCGTCAGGATCGCCAGGTCCCGGGCCAGTTTCTCCGGCGGCGGCCGGTACCCGGCGGCCTGCGCCACCGACGCACTCTCGGCCAGCAGGGCCGCCGCCGTCTCGGGGCCACCCGGGGCCCGCGCCACTTCGCCGGTGGATCCACCGGTGAGTACGTTCAACGCCGCGAATGCGGCCAGGTAGACCCACTTGGCCCAGAGGTCGGCCCGGATCGTCCGCGTGAGCGTCGACCGGAAGCCGCATCCGTCGGCCGCCGCGTGGAACCGGCCGATCCGGTCGGTGACCGACCCGTCGAGCTCGCCGTAGGTCAGGGCCGCCGGCACCGGACCGGTGCTGATCCGACCCTGTCCGTCCAGGTAGGAGGAGACGAAGGCGAACCCACCGATCAGCCGGTCGGCGCCGAAGCGATCGGCCAGGACGTCGAGGTGCCGCATCCCGTTGAGCACAGGCAGCACCGCGGCTCCCCGGTCCATCGCCGGCGCGATATCGGCGATCGCCCCGTCCAGCCCGTATGCCTTGACAGCGAGCAGGATGACATCGAAGGGCTCTGCCGCCGGCAGGTCGTCGACCGTCAAGGCCACCACCGGGACGGTGCGCACCGCCTCCTGCGGGCCGCCGGCCGTGCCGATCAGCTGCAGACCCTCGGTGCGGAGCGCCTCGGCCCGGGCGGGACGGACCAGGAAGGCGACGTCCCGGCCGTGGGCGGCCAGCTGACCGCCGAACAGTCCACCGACCGCACCGGCACCCACCACGAGAATTCGCATCGCAACTCCTTCGCTCGCCGGTCGACCCGGGCAATTCTCGTCAAGGGGATTCCCGCCACGATGTCGATAACGCTCGACCGGCTCCGTCCCCGGGTTGATCGCGATCACAATGGGTCGCACCAGCACCGAGGAGACACCATGGCCAAGTACCTGCTGCTCAAGCACTACCGCGGCGCCCCGACCCCCGTCAACAACGTGCCGATGGATCACTGGGACCCGGCGGAGATCACGGCGCACATCCAGTTCATGCGTGATTTCGCGGATCGGCTCGAAGGCACCGGAGAACTCGTCGGCGTCGAGGGGCTGGCTCCCGAGGGCACCTGGGTCCGGTACGACGGCGAGGGTCGGCCGCCAGTGACCGACGGCCCGTTCGCCGAGACCAAGGACCTCATTGCCGGGTGGATGATGATCGACGTCGACAGTTACGCCCGCGCCCTCGAACTGGCCGGCGAACTGTCGGCCGCGCCGGGGGCGGGCGGCAAGCCCATCCACGAGTGGCTCGAGGTGCGCCCCATCATGGCCGCGCCGCCCACCATCGCGGACTGATCACCGACCGACACCGCCGATGGACTCCTTCGATGCGGCCCGGCTGCGGAACCTCATCCCTTCGGTGATCGGCGTCCTCGGCCGCCGCGGGGCCGACTTCGCGGCAGCCGAGGACGCGGTGCAGGACGCGTTGGTCGAGGCGCTGCGCGTCTGGCCTGCCGACCCGCCGCGGGACCCGAAGGGTTGGCTCGTGACCGTGGCCTGGCGCCGTTTCCTCGATCAGAGCCGGGGGGAGGCCGCGCGCCGACGTCGGGAGGATCTGGTCGACAGTGTCGACCGGGTGCCCGCCCACCCCGTTGCAGGGGTGGACGACACGCTGCAGCTGTACTTCCGGTGCGCCCACCCGTCGCTGACGCCGGGGTCGGCGGTGGCGCTGACCCTCCGCGCCGTCGGTGGGCTCACCACCCGCCAGATCGCGCAGGCCTACCTGGTGCCCGAGGCCACCATGGCGCAGCGCATCAGCCGGGCGAAGCGGACCGTGTCCGGGGTGCGGTTCGATCGGCCCGGCGATGTGGGCACCGTGCTGCGCGTGTTGTACCTGGTGTTCAACGAGGGCTATTCCGGCGACGTCGATCTGGCCGCCGAGGCGATCCGGCTGACCCGGCAGCTCGCCACGGCGATCGACCACCCCGAGGTCGCCGGGCTGCTCGCGTTGATGCTGCTGCACCACGCGCGGCGCGCCGCCCGCACCTCGCCCGACGGCAGCCTGGTGCCGCTGGCCGAGCAGGACCGGTCCCGGTGGGACACCTCGATGATCGCCTCCGGGGTGGCCATCCTGCAGGCCGCGCTCGCCCGCGACCGGCTGGGTGAGTTCCAGGCCCAGGCGGCCATCGCCGCCCTGCACGCCGACGCGCTCTCCGCAGAGGAGACCGATTGGGTACAGATCGTCGAGTGGTACGACGAACTCGTCCGGCTGACCGACAACCCGGTCGTCCGGCTCAACCGTGCGGTGGCCGTCGGTGAGGCCGACGGCGCGCGAGCCGGGCTGGCCGCGCTGGCGGTATTGGACGACACGCTCCCCCGGTACCGCGCCGTCTCGGCCTACCTGCACGAGCGCGACGGGGATCTTGCCGCTGCCGCGCGGCTCTACGCCGAGGCCGCGCGGCGGGCACCCAACCCTGCCGAACGCGACCACCTGACCCGGCAGGCTGCGCGGCTCAACGCCGGCGACGGATAGCGATTCGTGACACCCCGCCCCGAGTCTCTTTCCCCGCCACCGGATTGCGTCCACGTCCGGCAGTTGGCCGCCATCGAGCCACCGAGGATCCATCGACCACACGACACCCACCACCAGACTGCAGATTCGGGTTGCCTTCGGTGGAAAGGCTCATCGGTGCTGGCCGGTCATGGAGGCAAGCCGACGGTTGACGGCGTCCTGGTCGAACCGGGCCGGTCGAACTCGCCGGCCGCATCCAGGCCGAGCCACGCGAGCCGGTCCCGGTGTTCGGGATGACCCGGATCGGTCAGCGAGTCGACCAGGTCCTGGTAACCCCAGACGCCGCCGCAGTCCTCGGGCGGCGCGGCCCGACGTCCGATCAGGCAGCGCGGGTATCGACTGCCGGGAGCGACCTCATCGATGGCCTCGACCAAGATCCGGTGATCCCAGTCGTCACCGAAATCGTAGACGTAGCGGACGGTGTCCCCGACGGTCGGGGCGATCTGACCGAGGGTGACCCGCCGCGCGTTGCGATGCGGGGCACCGATCTCGCCGACGGCGAACACCGCCTCCGAGTCCTCAAGGCCCACAGATGCCTGTCGGTCCAGTCGAAGGCGGCCTGTAGGACGTCGTGCAGTCGATGCAGGGTGATGGTGGAGGGGACCTCAAGGCGTCGCCAGATCGGCGGTTTCGAGCCGGTCAGGGTGACCTTGATGCGGTGCACTGGCGTCGTCGAAACCTGCGTGCGGCCCGCCGCCGTCCGCGGCGTCAGTTGTATCTCGGGCACCGGCTTCTTGCGGCGCCGTCGTTTCGGTCCGGCCGTCGCCTTCGCCCGGTGGACGGCCTGCTGGAGCGCCGCCGGGGACGGTTTGGGCGACAACGCGAGCCGGTCAGCAGGATCGGCAGATGGATCCCGACGTCCTCGACCTGCTCCGCCTCCTCCGCGCAGACCGGCCTGGCCAGCGCTGCGTGCAACCGTGCGGCGGCCTCGGCCGGTTCGTGGCCGGTTCGTGGCCGGTTCGTGGCCGGTGATGTCGAACCCTTCGAGCATCGCCTCCATCCGGACGTCGTTGAAGATGCCGTGGGGATCGTCGCCGGCGAACAGGTCCTTGAGCCGGCCGCCCAGTTCGTGGTCGATCAGCGCCACGAGGGCGTGGCCCCCTTGCCGTGCCGAAACTCGACGATCACCGACTCCTGCCGGCCGTCCATGTCGGCGTAGCCGTAGGCCCGGACGAATTCGGCCTTCCCCAGGTCCCTGAACCAGGGCATGTCCTTGATCCCGGACCTGACCAGTTCGTGCGCGGCCTGGGCCGCGACCCACTGGATCTCCGGCGGACCCAGGTGGGTCAGGCACCGGGACATCGCCAGCGCCTCCCGCCGGCCGGTCGCCGCAGCTTCCTGGACCAGGTAGGTCATCGCGTCGATCAGGTTGCCCGGGTCGTTCTCCGCCTGGCCGGAGGCGTACAGGAACTCACCCACGTACACCTCGGCCTCGATGGCTCGCACGCCACGTTCGAGCAGACCCTCCCACTGGGCGATCATCGGGTCCAACACTTCGTCCGGAGCACCGAACGCGCCGATCTCGGGAGCCAGGCGGTCAGCGCGGGCGTGTCGTCGCCGAATTCGGCCACTGCCGCCTGCAGGTCGGCCGGGGCGCCCATGTGGGCCAGCATCCGCCGGATGTCGGCGGCGGTCACATTGTCCGGCGGGGCTCGCTCACCGGTAGGCGGTGGGGCCGGGTCGGGTTCGCGTTCCGGAAGGTCGAACAGGCCCGGCTCCGGCGTCCGACTCCTGGTGCTTCTCGCTGGCTCGGAGTCGGGGACGGCGCGCAGGTGGCCGCGCGATGACGGTCGGCTGCTCACCGGGCCCATGATGCCAGCGGGCTGTGCTCGTGTCCGACACTGTGCCCTCCTGCCGACCCACGGCCAGCCATTGCCGCGGAGCCCACCACCCGCCCATCGCAGTGTGCACGTGGTCGCCGAGGCTGCCTGCGGCGTGATGAGCAGGTCGGGATCCATTCATAGCTCGCTCGAAGCACCGGTCCGGCCACCCGATGATGTCGCTGGTCCGGCACCGGACGAGCGTCTCCGGATGGCGGCGCTCGCCTACGACTCGAGGTAGTCCACCGGGTCGACCCACGACGGCGGTGATCCTGCGAATCGCGTCCACAGGCCGAGGGCAGATCTCAAACGGCCGATAACCACTTCCGGCACGGCGAGGTCGAGCCTGTTTCCCTTCAATGCGCACTCGAGCTGACTCGGCAGGAATTCATCGGTGAGGTAGTTCAGTAGGTCCAGAATGGAGGCGTGAGCCGACCGCTCAATTTCCTCCGTCTCGCCTTCGAAGTCCTCATCATCGTCGATCTCACTGGTTCTTTTCTCTCGGATCGTTGGAACCACGGACAATGTGCCCGGAAGCTCGGGTGGGTAGAGTATCTCAGAATTCCCATCGATCGGCGCGGGATCACCCGGGAGGACGACAGAACCGCAGTATCGGATCTCTTCCCAGTCAATCTCACGCAGCAGTTGTATCGCCGATTCGACCGCCTCGCAGACCCGAATCGACCGACGCTCGGCCATCAAATCGTCGAGGTCGAATGCGATCGCCCCAATGGCGGAGATGAGATCATTCGCATCGGCCTCAAGGTCACCGATCAATTCATCACGTTGATCACGAAGCCTTTCCACCTTCTCCTTGAAGTCCGCGAACTTCATTGTCCTCTCCTTCGATCTGACGCATATCGTGGGGCCATCGACTCCATCTGTTCCATGATCAGTTGGATGGCTTCGGGCCGTTTGTCCGGCGGGTACTTGTACTTGGCCAGCAGCCGGCGGATGGATGAGCGCAGCCGAGCTCGGACATCTTCACGGACGGTCCAATCCGTGCGGATGTCCTGCTGCATCACACGGACCAGGTCGCGGGCGATATCGGCGAGCACACCGTCACCGAGCACATCCATGGCGGACGGGTTCTGCGCGACCGCGTCGTAGAAGGCCAGTTGATCCTCGTCCAGCGGGGGGGAGAAGTGCTGCCCGCGTTGCGCTTCGGCCTTGATCTCCTGAGCCATGGCGACCAGTTCGGCGATCACCTCCGCCGACGTCAGCTGCTGGTTGGTATACCGGATCATCAGCTCGGTGACTCGTTCACCGAATGCCCGCTGGCGCACCAGGTTGTGCCGGGACACCTTGCCCGATTCCTCGGCGACCAGCTTGCGCAGCGCCTCGATGGCCAAGTGCGGGTTACGGGCCTGCTGCGCCTTTCGGGCGAAATCCGGGGTCAGGTCCGAGAGCGACGGCTTCGGAATCCCGGCCGCCTGGTAGATGTCCATGATCTCGCCGGATGCCGTGGACTCGGCGATCAGTGACGAGAGCAGCAGCTCGATCTCCTCGGGGACCGGCTCGCCATTGGCCTGGCGCTCGTCGGCGTCGAACTTGCCCATGTAGATGCGGACCTCTTCGTAGAACTGCACGTCCCACTTCTGGTCGGCCAGTCCGGGGTCGCCGGCCGCCAGTGCCCAGGCCCGGGCGAGCCGCCCGGCGGTCTGCCGGAACTGCGACCGCAGCGGTTCTTCGCCTTCGGCGACCTGATTGCCCGGGGTCGCCGGGCTGCGCAGGTAGTTCGCCGTGTTGGTCGCCGCGATGGCGTAGGACTTGGGCTGCCGGGGAACGATGAAGCTGCGCCATTGGAAGCCGGCCAGCATGGCCTCGATCGCCTGCAGCAACTCCTTGACCAGGACGACGGCCTCTCCGGTGTCCCGGCCGAGCGGCTTGTTCTCTTGGTCCTGCTGGGTGTATTCCGACAGCGCCTGCTGCAGGTTGTCGGCCAATGGTGCGTACCCCACGAGGAGCCCGGCATCCTTCTTCTTGAAGGTGCGGTTGACCCGAGCCAGAGTCTGCATGAGCAGCGCCCCCTTGAGCGGGCGGTCCAGGTACAGGGTGTGCAGGGGCGGCGAGTCGTAGCCGGTCAGCATCATGTCCTTGACGATGACCAATTCGAGCTCGTCGTCGACCTCCCGGAGCCGCTGCTTGATCGTCGCGTTGTCACTCGGACGCCGCCGGTGCGTCGCGATCAGTCCCTTGTCGGACGAGTCCGACGAGTAGACGACCTTGATGACACCCTGGTGCAGGTCGGGCGAATGCCAGTCCGGGCGCAGCGCGACGATCTCCTCGTACAGGCGGGCGCAGATCTCCCGGGTGCCGCCGACGATCATCGCCTTGCCGTGCGCACCGACCATGGGGCGCATCGCGGCGCGCCGCTGCTCCCAGTGATCGACCAGGTCGCCGGCGAGCGCCCGCAGCCGGGCCGGCGCGCCGTAAACCGCGTTGATCACGGCCACGCCCTGTTCGATCTTGGTCCGCTCGACGTCGTCGAGACCTTCGGTGGCCTGGTCGGCGGCCTCGTCGAGCTGCTCCTGGGTGACGCCCTCGGCCAACCCGACCTTGATCAGCCGCGGTTCGAAGTACACCGGCACGGTGGCGCCGTCCTCGACCGCCCGGCTCAGGTCGTAGATGTCGATGTAGTCGCCGAACACGTCGCGGGTGTTGCGGTCGTCGAACGAGATCGGGGTGCCGGTGAACGCGATCAGGGTGGCATGCGGCAGCGCGTCGCGCAGGTGACGGGCGTAGCCGTCCAGGTCGTCGTAGTGGCTGCGGTGCGCCTCGTCGACCATCACGATGATGTTGCGGCGGCTGGACAGCAGGGGGTGATCAGACCCGGAGAGCTTCTCATCCCCGGTCTTGCTGAACTTCTGCAGGGTGGTGAAGTAGATGCCGCCGCTGATCCGGTTGGACAGCTCGTCGCGCAGTTCGGCGCGCCGGCGAATCTGCTGCGGTTCCTCGGGCAGCAGCCGGCTGACCCGAAACCCCTGGTACAGCTGGCCGTCCAGCTCGGTGCGATCGGTGATCACGATGACGGTGGGGTTGAGCAGCTTCGGCGCGGTGATGACCAGGTTGGTGTAAAGCTCCATCTCCATGGACTTTCCGGACCCCTGGGTGTGCCAGACGACGCCGGCCTTCCCGTCGCTCTCGACCGCGTTGATGGTCTTGGCCAGTGCCTTGCTGACCGCGACGTACTGATGCGGCTTGGCGATGCGCTTGCTCAAGCCCTCGGCGCCCTCGTCGAACGCGGTGTAACTGCGCTGAAGGTCCAGAAAGCGCTGGTGGGTGTAGAGGCCGTGCAGGGCGACCTCGATGGCGGTGACAGCGTTGCCCTGCGCGTCGAGGTCGCCGGGATCGATGACCTCACCTTGCTCGTCGACGTTCCACGGCGAGAAGTGGTGCAGCGGGGTGAACGGGGTGCCGTACTTCGCGGTGATGCCGTCGGAGACCAGGGTGAAGACGCAGAACCGAAAGGCCATCGGGAACAAGCCGAGATAGTTCTGCAGCTGCGTGTGCGCGGACGCCAGGTCGGCGTACTTGCTGCCGGCCCGCTTGAGTTCGATGACGGACAACGGCATCCCGTTGCAGTAGAGCACGATGTCGAAGCGGCGCTCGAACTCTCCTTGAACGATGGTGACCTGGCCGACGGCGAGCCAGTCGTTGGCCGCGGGGTCCTGACTGACCAGCCAAATCGTCGGGTTCTGTTCGGCCCCATCGCGGTCGATGTAGGTGATCCCCCGGTATCCCTCGACGACGGCCTTGTGCAGCCGGTAATTCTCGGTGATCGCGTCATTCGACGTCGGCGTGACGATCTCGGCGAGGGCCTGCTGCAAGTACTGCTCGGGCACCTGCGGGTTCAGCCGGCGCATCGCGGCCAGCATGCGGGACGGGAGTTGCAGGTCCTCCCACTTCTCTCGCTCGCCGCTGCCCGGCGCGATGTCCTTGCCGTGCATCGGTTGCCAGCCGAGCTCGCCCAGTGTTTCCAGAGCAAGCTGTTCCCAGTCGCTCTCGCTCATGCCCCCGTGTAGGCCCATGATTCCCCCGTTGTTCGTTCAGTCCGTGATGTGGCTGGTGCGCGTCTGGCTCGGGCTCGGATCGGACAGCTCGGCCTCGATCTCCTCGATGCTCGGCAGGCTCGACGCCAGGTCGTCCGGCAGCGCGGTGGTGATCGCGGTGGTCCAGTCGGACACGCCGATCGGCGAGGAGTAGCCCCGCAGCGCCCACTCGGCGACCACATCGTTCTTGCCCTTGCAGAGCATCAACCCGATGGTCGGCTCGTCCGCCGGGTGGGCGAGCAGGTCATCGACCGCGGCCATATACATGCCCAACTGACCCAGGAAGCCGGGCTGGAACTTGACGGCCTTGAGTTCGATGACGACGTAGCGCCGCAGCTTCAGGTGGTAGAAGAGCAGGTCGCAGTAGAACTCCTCGCCGTCCACCTCGAGGCGCACCTGCCGGCCGACGAAGGCGAATCCCTGCCCGAGTTCGAGCAGGAACTTCCCAACGTGCTCGACCAGCCCGGTCTCGAGCTCCCGCTCGCGGCTGCGTTCGGTGAGGTCGAGGAAGTCGAAGACGTATGGGTCCTTGGTCGCCTGCTGGGCCATGTCCGAGTCCTCGGGCGGCAGGGTCGCGGCAAAGTTGGTGATCGCCCGGCCCTTGCGTTCGTGCAGCTTGAGGTCGATCTGCAGGACCAGGATGTCCCGGCTCCAGCCCGCCTCGATCGCCTCGTTCGCATACCATAAGCGCTGGTCAGGGTCATGCAGCTTCTCCATCAGCGCGATCTGCTGGCGCCACGGCAGTTGTGCAATGGTGCGTTGCACAACCTCCGGGTCCGGCCAGGCCTCGGCAAACTTCCGCATGTACTTAAGGTTGCGAGGCGAGAACCCCTTCGCCTCTGAGAACCGCTCCTTGATATCGGCCGACAACCGGTCGATGACCTTGGTGCCGTAGCCCTCCTGCTCCTGCCGGTCCAGGATGTCCCGGCCGATCGCCCAGTAGGTCAGGATCAGCTCGCGGTTGACCGCCGTGGTCGCCCGATGCCGGCCGGTGCTGATCCGGCTGGCGACCGAGTCGAGCAGTTCCGGATACCACCCGGGCAGGCCGAGGTGGCTCGGGGTGGCCGGAAAGCCGATGCTCTCGGGGAGGTCGTTCGCGGACATCTACACCACCGCCTCCACCTGCTTCTCGGCGTCCTTGACACGAAGACGGCCCGACATAAGGTGCGGGAGGAGCGCGTCGCGGAGTTCTGCCAATCGAACGCTCTCGGCCAACCGTGAATCCACGAGCCGGGTCAAAGCGTCGAGCCGGGAGCCCAGCGGACCCTGTGCATCCGCGCGCGGCACTCTGATTCGGAGCCTCCCAAGTTCCACACGGGACAGTTCCGTCTGCCCGGTACTCCCCTCGCCCATCGCTTCGATCTCGTGCTCTAGTCTGAGGAGCGCAAACCCGCCGCAGGTCCGCTCGACCTTGGACGAGTCGAACCTCACGATGGTGATATGCGAATCGACAGTTGCCTGGCCTGACCCAGTCCACCTGGCCACTCGGCCCAGGGTTCCGTACCCTGTCGAATTGACCAGCACATCTCCCAGCCTGAGAATCTTCTCGCGGCGCACCTTGCCGAGGGACGTCTTCCGAGCCTTCTCGAGATCCACGCGACGATCGCGCACGCACTTCTGATTCAGAATTGTCATTGCGTCTGAATCTTCTGTGTAGGCGGGTGTGATGCCACGAGCCAGCAACTCAGTCACGGCACCGAGTTCGACCTCGACACCACCCTCTCGCAGCTCCTTCTCAAACTCCAGGGCCGCCAGCTCGCTCGACGTGATGACCATCCCGGCGTTCGCGGCGATCTTGTCGTCGAGCGCGCCCAGCACTTCCGCGATTGCACGCTGATCCGAGAGGGTCGGCAGGAAGACCGGGAGCGACTTAAGCTGGCCCAGATTGAATCCCGGCACCGAACTCCCGATCGACTGGCCCTTTACCAGATCGATAAGGATTGGCTGAGACAGATAATAGTACAAGAACAATGAGTCGACGTGCGATGAATCTGGAGTCAACTTCATCTGCTTGTTTGATATGATATAGCGGTCAAATCGCGCCGCTTCGTCAATCAATCCAATCTGGCCCACCGTCCCCCAGCAGGTGAACACAAGGTCGCCCTTGCGCACGGCGCTGCGCTCAAAACCCGCGGCAAGGACTGGGTCGAGGAACACAAGGTCTTCATCAATAAGCCGATCATGAACATCCTCGCTCAGATTGACTCCGCGCAACATAGGCACGCCTTCGGCGCGGAAATTCTTGGCCGAGACTGAAGATCCAAACGGGCCTGTCGCCATAGCCGCCTTCGTTGGTGCGGCAATGTCTCCGAGTTGCACCCGCCGCGGGCTACTCATTGGACACGCCCCAAGCTAACCCGCACCGACTGACTAAGCCGCTCCGACTCGTCGAACTGCTCGAACAACTGCTTCGTCAAGCGCTCGATCTTCGCCTCGATCGGCTCGCCATCATCCTCAACAGCGGCCGCGCCGACATACCGCCCCGGCGTCAACGCGTAATCCGCTGCTTTGATCTCGGCCAACGCCGCGGAGTAGCAGAACCCCGGTTTGTCGGCGTACTCGAGCCCGGCCTCCCGCGCGGACGAGGTCCCCCGCCACGCATGGAATGTCCCGGCGATCAAACCGATGTCGTCGTCGGACAGGGAGCGTTCGGCCCGGTCCACCATGTACCCCAGCGACCGCGCGTCGATGAACAGCACCTGCCCGGACCGGTCGACCGAACCACCGTCACCGGCGGACTTGTCCTTGGCGAAGAACCAGAGACACACCGGGATGCCGGTGGACCGGAACAGCTGGGTGGGCATCGCGATCATGCAGGAGACCAGATCCGCCTCGACCAATTGCGCGCGGATGGCGCCCTCACCACCGGACTGGGTGGACATCGAGCCGTTGGCCATCACCACACCGGCGGACCCGCCGGGGGCGAGCTTGGCGATGATGTGCTGGATCCAGGCGTAGTTGGCGTTGCCGGCGGGCGGCACTCCGAACTTCCAGCGGGGGTCCTTGTCGTTGCGGGCCCAGTCCTTGATGTTGAACGGCGGGTTGGCCATCACGTAGTCGGCCTGCACGTCCGGGTGGATGTCGCGGGCGAAAGTGTCCCCCCACCGCGACCCGAGGTTGCCATCCAGACCATGGATGGCCAGGTTCATCTTCGCCATCCGCCACGTGCGCTCATTGAGTTCCTGCCCGTAGACGGAGATCTCGGAGCCCTCGCGCTGGTGGGCCTCCAGGAACTTCTCGGTCTGCACGAACATGCCACCGGAGCCGCAGCACGGGTCGTACACCCGACCCCGTGTCGGCTCCAGCACTTCGACCAGCACCCGCACCACGCTGGCCGGCGTGTAGAACTCGCCGCCCCGCTTACCCTCGGCCTTGGCGAATTTCTCCAGGAAGTATTCGTACACCTCGCCCAGCAGATCGCGGGCTTTCGTCGCGCCCTGTCCGGTGAACCGGGCGCTGTTGAACAGGTCGATCAGCTCACCGAGCCGGCGCTGATCGACATTGTCCCGGTTGTAGATCCGCGGCAGCGTGGCGCGCAGCGACGGGTTCGCATCCATCAGGTAGTCCATGGCCTCATCGAGAAGCTGCCCGACCTGCTTCGGCGGCTCGTTGCCGACGGCCGGGATGCCCTTGGCGTGCTGGGCCAGGTACGACCACCGGGCGTCACGATTGACCCAGAACACGCCGTGGCCGCGGTACTCGTCGATGTTGTCGAGGAAACCGTCGATCTGGTCCTCGTCGATCCCGTCGGCCTCGAGCTCGGCCCGGATCTGTTCGCGCCGCTCGTCGAAGGCGTCGGACACGTACTTGAGGAAGACCAGGCCGAGGATCACGTCCTTGTACTGGGAGGCGTCCATGGAGCCGCGGAGCTTGTCGGCGGCCTTCCACAGGGTGTCCTTGAGTTCCTTCATGGTGGAGGCAGTTGTCGAAACAGCCGGCGTGACCGCCGTGCTTGCCTTTCGTCCGCGGGGCGGCATGGTCGTCAGATTCCCTTCGTCGGTTCGGGTGTCGCGGTCAGGGTGACGGCACCGTTGGCGGCAGCGCGGGCCAGCAGCCGGGCGAGTTCCTCGGCGTCCTGCCGGCGCCGGTCGAGGTCGACCCGATAGGCCTCGATCTCCGCGAGGGCCTGGTCAAGCACGGTCGCCTGGTCGGACGGCAGTCGACGCAGCGGCCACCCGCGCCACGCCTTCGCTCCCTCCGGCTGCGCGTTGATGTCGGCGGCGAGCAGGCGGGCGGCCAGCCCGGAGTCGGGGCCGGCGATGCGGGCGATTCGCGCGGGGTAGGTCACGACCGCGCTGCCGTGCGTGTCGACCAGAGCGGCCGGCCGCGGGAAGTTGGTGAAGACCACGTCGCCCGGCTCGGTGAACCGGACCGCCGGATGCCGGGCGATCACGGCGAGCCGATCGACCGTCCGATCCCCCGGACGGCCGGCGCCGCACACTTCCGCCTCGCCGAGGACGACGACTCCGCCGGGGCCGAGCCCGGTGTCCAGCCGCAGCCCGGCCAGGATCCGCACGTCGCCGCGGTCCTTGGCCGCACCCAGCGTGGTGGTCGGGAGGAGGTTCCGGGTATCGCTCGTTGCCGCCATCTCCGGCACGGTCGGCGCCGCCAACGGGCGGGCGATGCGCTCAGCGATCTCCGTGATGCGCAGCACCAGGTCGGCACCCGAGGCCGGCCGGGACGGGCCGGGACCGACGACCTCGACGATCGAACCGGTCGTGGCCAGGACGCGCCGGACCATGACCGGGCAAAGGAAACGGAACCGATGTGTTCGTGCGTTCGCGGGCGACGAGGTGCTGGCCACCAGGTCGGTCACCAGGTCGTTGATCGCCGCGCTGCCGAGCGCGACGTTGCTCAGATCACCGACGAGCATCTGCGGTTCGTCGGG
>Ga0164306_10000759_pt1 | contig 13605 bp, 16 predicted proteins | sample Whisoiple_242_MG_FD_110213 | JGI IMG/M metagenome (GOLD analysis project Ga0164306, IMG submission 110213) | Soil microbial communities amended with fresh organic matter from upstate New York, USA - Whitman soil sample_242_MG | ecosystem: Environmental > Terrestrial > Soil > Unclassified >... | reverse complement strand
GCCACCGTGCTGACAGCAAGTGGCAGTTTTCGGGACCGCCGGGCAAGCGGAAATAGCCGAAAACTCAGGGAAACACCCGATATCTCGAGCCGGCTTTTTTTGATTGGCTCATTGAGTCGGGGGCGTCCCGCCGTGCGTCATGCACACTGCACGACCGCATCGGCGCCACCTGCGGCAACGGACTGAGCAAGGAAGATCAATGACACGACCCAGACCCCCACACGGTGGCGGCAACCAGGACGAACCGACCGAGATGGGCCGTACCCAGAATCTCGGCCACCGCACGCAGAACCTCGGCGCGCCCACGGCGCGAGTCAAGGCGTCGAATTTCTCTGACCAACAGGCCGAAAGCTTGGCGTGGTCGCAGGAGGAACAGGCCGGAGGGCAGCCTCCACAGGATTACGGCGCGGGCAGCTATCAGCAATATCCGCAGTACGACCAACCGCAGTATCAGCAGCCGCAGTACGAGCAACCCCAATACCAACAGCCGCAGTACGCGCAACAACCCGCGCCCGCGCCGACCGGTACCAAGATGCCGTTCGGCACGCTTGCCATCGCGGGCGGGGTTGTCGTTGTTGCCCTGCTCGGCGGCGGACTGGCCTACACGTTGACCGGTTCCAGCCAGCAGGAACAGGCTCCGCAACCGGCACCGCAGACGGTGGCGCCACAGCAGGCGCCGCAGGTGGTGGTGCAGCAACCGCCACAGACCATCGTCCAACAAGCACCGCCGCAGACAGTGGTGCAGCAGCCGGCGCCGAAGGTGGTGCAGCAGGCACCAACCTTCAAGGGGCCCTCCAACAGCGGTCGCCCTAACAACACCAACAACGGCCGCGGCGTCCCCGTCCCCAACACGGGCACCACGACCGGGCCTCCTCCCGGCGCGACGACCGGGCCCCCTCCCGCCGCGACGACTGGCACCACGACGACGGGCACCACCACCGGAGCGACGGACGCGACCACGACCGGCACAACGACGGCTGGGACCACGACGACGGGGACGACCACGACCGGCACAACCACGACCGGCACAACCACGACGGGGACCACGACGACGGGGACCACGACGACTGGGACCACGACCACGGGTACGACGACGACGGGTACGACGACAGGTACGACGACGACTGGGACCACGACGACGGGGACCACGACTGGGACCACGACCACGGGCACGACCACGACTGGGTCCACGACCACGGGTACGACGAATACGGGGACCACGAACAGCGGCTCGACGAGCAGCGGGTCTCCGTCGAGTGGGTCGTCGAGCGGGTCGACGAGCAGCGGCTCGACGAGCAGCGGCTCGACGAGCAGTGGGTCGTCCAGCGGTTCCGCGTCGAGCAGCGGTCAGTCGTCGACGACGACGGGCAGCAGTACCGGAGGGGTCTGCGAGGATCCCACCGGCAATGGGATCCATCCCTGCTGACTGTTAGGCCCCCTGGTACCCAGGCGGATTCGGGGTGTCGACCCACAGGTCGACGCCCAGGTCTGAGCCGGGCACGCAGTCGTACACCGACAGGTCGGTGACGCCCGACTCCAGAAGCACGTCCTCGCACAGCAGCGCCTTGCCGGTGTACTCGCGGGACGGCTTGTTGAGGACCGCGTAGGCCGCGTCGGCGTAGACGGCGGGCTTGCGGGCCCGACCCATCGCCTCGTCGCCGCCGAGCAGGTTCTGCACCGCCGCGGTCGCCACAAGAGTGCGCGGCCACAGCGTGTTCGACGCGATTCCCTCACTGCGCAGCTCCTCGGCCAAGGCCAAGGCGCACAACGACATTCCGTACTTGGCCATCATGTAGGCGGTGGGTTTCAGCCACTCGGGCTCCAGCCGGATCGGCGGCGACAACGTCAGGATGTGCGGGTTGTCCCTGCCCATCATGTGCGGGATGCACGCCTGGCACACCGCATAGGTGCCCCGCACCTGGATGCCGTTCATCAGATCGAACCGCTTCAATGGCACCTCGGTCGTCGAACCGAGGTTGATCGCCGAGGCGTTGTTCACGCAGATGTCGATGCCGCCGAACTGTTCGACGGCCTTGACAACCGCCTCGGCCACCGAGTCGCCGTCGCGGATGTCGCCGACGATCGGCAGCGCCTGCCCGCCTGCCTCCTCGATCTCCTTGGCCGCGGTGAACACGGTGCCGTCCAGCTTGGGGTGCGGCTCGGCGGTCTTGGCGACCAGCGCGATGTTGGCGCCGTCGGCGGCCGCCTTCTTGGCGATCGCGAGCCCGATACCGCGGCTGGCGCCGGAGATGAACATGGTTTTGCCGGCAAGCGTCATGGGGCCACCTTATTCGCCTCGAAACGACATTCCAGCAGGGCCTCACTCGTACTTCTTCTGCTGGAATGTCGATTGGCGGAGGTCAGTCCGCGCGGATGTCGGCGGTCACGGCGTTGGTGAGCCGGATCAGGTCCTGCGGAGCCACGGCCACATCCCAGCCGCGCTTGCCTGCGCTGCACAGCACCCGGTCCCACCGCAACGCAGAGCGGTCGACCACGGTCGGCAGGCGCTTGCGCTGGCCCAACGGGGATATCCCGCCGATCACATAGCCCGACGACCGCTCGGCTGCCGCCCGGTCGGCCATGGTGGCCTTGGCAACGCCGAGCGCCGCGGCGGCGGCTTTCAGGGACAGCTGGAACGGCACCGGCAGCACCGCGACGGCCAGCTGATTCTTCGGCAACGCGACGACCAGCGTCTTGAAGACCTGCTGCGGGTCGACACCGCCCACCCCCGCGAGCTGGTTGACGGCCTCGTCACCGAACGACTCGTTGTCCGGGTCGTGCTGGTATCGCAGGACCTCATGGGGAATCTCCGCGGCCAGGAGGGCCTTGATCGCAGGGGTAGCCGCACGCACCACAGATTCAGCCTAGAACCGGCGCGCAGGCCGCCGCCGCCGGTGGGATGGGGAACAAGTGTGGTCATCGGTGCTGTTGATGAGGGTGGTGACGGCCTACAGCCATGCCAGCGAAGAAAAGATGTCGACCTCAACCTCTAGGATCAATGAAGGGGGTACTCAGGTGCCAACCTTGGCCATAGACGGCCCAGTGCGTCAGGTGCAGTTACTCGACGTGATTGGCGGCGCCTCGACGGAAGGGACGGTGTTCCCCAAGATGACCGACATCGACGCTTCGGGGCAAGACTCGGCGCCGGAGACGTCGGCGCCCGTGAGAGCCGAAGAGAGCGACGCCGAGCTGACCGCGCGATTCGAGCGCGACGCGATTCCGCTGCTCGACCAGCTCTACGGCGGTGCGCTTCGGATGACGCGCAACCCGGCCGACGCCGAGGACCTGCTGCAGGAAACCATGGTCAAGGCGTACGCCGGCTTCCGGTCGTTCCGCGAGGGAACGAATCTGAAGGCCTGGCTGTACCGCATCCTGACCAACACCTACATCAACAGCTATCGCAAGAAGCAGCGCCAGCCCGCGGAGTATCCGACCGAGGAGATCACCGACTGGCAGTTGGCGGCCAACGCCGAACACACCTCGACCGGATTGCGGTCGGCCGAGGTCGAGGCGCTGGAGTTACTGCCGGACAGCGAGATCAAGGAAGCCCTGCAGGCGCTGCCCGAGGATTTCCGGATGGCGGTGTACTACGCCGACGTCGAAGGCTTCCCGTACAAGGAGATCGCCGAGATCATGGACACGCCCATCGGCACGGTGATGTCCCGGTTGCACCGGGGCAGGCGCCAACTGCGCGAGTTGCTGGCCGATGTGGCCAAGGAACGTGGTTTTATTCGAGGACAGCTCGACACCCCCGAGGAGGTGTCGTCATGAGCAATCCTGACGACGAAGCGCGCTGGTCCCCACCAGTAGGCCCGGTAGATCCCGAGCACCCCGAGTGTGCAGCGGTGATCGCCGAGGTGTGGACACTGCTCGACGGCGAATGCACCGCAGAAAGCCGCGACAAGCTCAAGCACCACCTCGAGGAGTGCCCGGCATGCCTACGGCACTACGGCGTCGAGGAGCGTGTCAAGCGGCTGATCGCCACCAAATGCAGCGGTGAGAAGGCTCCCGAGGGCCTGCGTGCGCGGCTGCAGATCCAGATCAGCCGCACCACGATCACTCGCGGTTAGCGCACCGACTTCGAGCCGGCGTTGGGCCGCTTGCCGTGGTTGGCCTTCGAATGCTTACGGTCACGCTTCTTGCGGCCACGCTTGGCCATGGTGCTACCTCCGTGTGATCAGGGGAAGTGTGCGTCCGCATCCTGCGGGCACGTTTGATCCATTCTCTCATGAGCCGGTGAGCACGCTGCCCCCATGTGGTTGTGGTTCGATAGAGCGGCAGGCAGCCGATGTGAATGGGGTGAAGATGGCCGAGGATGTTCGCGCCGAGATCGTGGCCAGTGTGCTCGAGGTCGTGGTGAACGAGGGCGATCAGATCGGTGAGGGCGACACCCTGGTGCTGCTGGAGTCGATGAAGATGGAGATCCCGGTGATCGCCGAGGTGGCCGGGACGGTCAGCAAGGTGAGCGTGTCCGTTGGCGACGTCATCCAGGCCGGCGACCTCATCGCAGTGATCAGCTAGCGCTGGTCTTCCTCTCGAGCCCCGATGTCCACTCTCGGTGATCTGCTCGCCGAGCACACGATGCTGCCCGGCAACGCCGTCGATCATCTGCACGCCGTGGTCGGGGAGTGGCAGCTGCTGGCGGACCTGTCGTTCGCCGACTATCTGATGTGGGTGCGCCGCGACGACGGCGCCCTCGTTTGCGTGGCGCAGTGCCGGCCCAACACCGCACCCACTGTGCTGCTGGCCGACGCCGTCGGGACTCTGGCCGGACCGGGCGAGATGCCATTGGTCACCGCGGCCTTCAAATCGGGCACGATCGGACGCGAAAGCGAAGGGGGACCACTTGATTCAGTGGACTCCGACAGCATCTCGATCGAGGCGGTGCCGATCCGCCACGACAATCACATCGTTGCGGTTCTGACTCACCAGACCGCCTTCGCCGCACGCAAGGCGAGTCCGCTGGAGCGGGCCTATCTCGACTGCGCGGGCGACCTGCTGCACATGCTCTCCGAAGGCACCTTTCCGAACGTCGGCGACCTGTCCATCTCGCGGTCCAGCCCTCGCGTCGGTGACGGGTTCATCCGGCTGGACGTGTCGGGTGTGGTGGTGTTCGCCAGCCCGAACGCGCTGTCGGCGTATCACCGCATGGGCCTGACCGCCGAACTCGAGGGGCAGAACCTGGTGGCGGTGACCAGGCCGCTGATCTCCGACCCGTTCGAGGCGCAGGAAATGGCCGACCACGTGCGCGACTCACTGGTCGGCGGTTCCAGCATGCGGATGGAGGTCGACGCGGGCGGTGCGGCCGTCCTACTGCGCACCATGCCATTGGTGGTGCACGCCGAAGCGGTGGGAGCGGCGATGCTCATCCGCGACGTCACCGAGATCAAGCGTCGCGACCGTGCGCTTCTGTCCAAGGACGCCACGATCCGCGAGATCCACCACCGCGTGAAGAACAACCTGCAGACCGTCGCGTCGCTGCTGCGGCTTCAGGCCAGGCGCACCAACAACGCCGAGGGAAGGGAGGCCCTTATCGAGTCGGTGCGTCGGGTGTCGTCGATTGCGCTGGTGCACGATGCGCTGTCGATGTCCGTCGACGAGGAGGTCAACCTCGACGGTGTGGTGGACCGGATCCTGCCGATGATGAATGACGTTGCCACCGTTGACACTCCGATCCGCATCAGCAAGACGGGCGACTTCGGGGTGCTCGACGCGGACCGCGCGACCGCCTTGGTGATGGTGATAACGGAGCTGGTGCAGAACGCCATCGAGCATGCCTTCGACGGCACGGCCGAGGCCGGCGAAGTGACCATCCATGCGGAGCGGTCAGCGCGCTGGCTCGACGTCGTCGTGCACGACGACGGACGCGGCCTGCCTGAGGGCTTCAGTCTGGAGAAGGCCGACCGACTGGGCCTGCAGATCGTCCGGACGCTGGTGTCGGCCGAACTCGACGGGTCGCTGGGGATGCATGCCTCGCCCGCCGGGGGCACCGACGTGGTGCTGCGCGTTCCGATCGGCAGGCGGGCGCGACTGGCACAGTAGAGGCGTCGTTTACGCGAAATGGCTAACGTTGCGCAAAATGGACAATTTCAATTTCACACAGTTACGGCCCCGACATTTCGCCGGGGCCGCTTCCGTGGGATTTCGGTGACGCTAGACGCCGGTGCGGGCCTTCGTGCGGGCGTTGCGTCGCTTCAGTGCGCGACGCTCGTCCTCGCTCATTCCGCCCCACACGCCTGCATCCTGGCCGGAGTCCAATGCCCAGGTCAGGCACTCGGTCGTGACCGGGCAGCGGTTGCACACGAGCTTCGCGTCAGCAATCTGGGCAAGTGCCGGGCCACTGTTTCCCACCGGGAAGAACAGTTCCGGATCCTCGTCGCGACAGACCGCCTTGTGGCGCCAATCCATGGTTCAACTCTCCTCACTATGTGCGCAGCGGGGCGCACGAGCTTTTTTTCGGCTGTTAACGCGCGCGAACAAATTGTTTCTGCACTGTTGCTTACTTCGATGCTCCCACACGCTGAACAGGTGTCAATACCGTTCGGTAACTCGTGGGGTATCTCACTAAGGCAATCTGTTCGCAATCGCCTCACTCGTTTGTACTACACTCAACCCACTTGCGCGCTCGATGCGCAGCCCCGCTGGTATTTGTGCAGATCAGGGGCGTATCACCGGTGGCGCGACCACGCCGAGAGCCTCCGGCACCGCCCGGAACGTCATATCTTGGCGCACTCCGAGGTAATCCCCGTCGATCTGGCAGGCCACCGGGATGTCACTGGTCACCCTGACCCATGCGAGGTCGTCGTCGCGGATCAGGTGCTTGGCGCGGATCTTGGGCTTCTTCGACAGCATCTGCCGGACCAACCACAGGTTGGCCCAGACATTCATGCTGGTCGTCGCGAAAACGCCGAGGCCGGTCTCGAATGTGGTGTTCGGGTTCGTCCACACCGGCCTGGTGTTGGCATAGGTCCACGGGCTGGAGTTGGACACGAACGCGAAGTGCACGCCCGCAACCGGGTCACGGTCCGGCAGGTGCAGCGTCAGCGAGGGTTCCCTGCGCGCATGGGCCAGCATTTCGCGTGTTGCGACCCGGATGTAGCGCGACGCGGTGACGTTGCGGCCCTTGTCCCGCTGCGCCTCGACGGCCGCCACCACGTCGCCGTCCACGCCGAGGCCCGCGGTGAAAACCCCCCAGCGCTCGCCGCAGTCCATCAGGCCGATGCGGCGCCACGCCTTGGTTCGCTTGTGCGCGCCGAGCAGGTCGATCAGCTGGTTGGTGGCCGCGATCGGGTCGGGACTGATGCCGAGAGCGCGGGCGAACACGTTCGCCGAACCGCCGGGCACCACCGCGACAGCGGGCGCGTCTGGGTGCGGGTTGCGGCCGCAGTCCCCGAGGACGCCGTTGACGACCTCGTTCACGGTTCCGTCGCCGCCGTGCACGATCAACAGGTCGATGCCGTCACGTGCCGCGTCACGGGCGATGTCGACGGCGTGGCCGCGGCTGTCGGTGTGGGCGATGGTCAGCTTGACCCGGCTCTCGAGCGCGTGGGCGAGCAGGTCGCGACCGGCGGCCGTGGTCGACGTCGCATTCGGGTTGACGATCAGCACGGCGCGCACGAGCCAAGAGCCTATCCGGCGGGAGCGGCCTGTCGGTTCAGCTCAGCTCGATGGCCATCCGCGCACGCAGATCGGCGACCGAGATGCCGAAGGTGTCTCTGACGCGTACGGCATCGGAGTCGATGTCGAAGACGGCATGCTCGGTGTAGACACGCCGCACGCAGCGCAGCCCGGTCAGGGGATAGGTGCAGGTCGGCACGATCTTTGCGGTGCCGTCCTTGGCGAAGAGGTTCATCATCACGAAGACGCTCTTGGCCCCGATGGCCAGGTCCATCGCGCCGCCGACGGCGGGAATGGCATCGGGTGCGCCGGTGTGCCAGTTGGCCAGGTCGCCGTCCCTGCTGACCTGGAACGCGCCGAGCACGCACACGTCGAGGTGGCCGCCGCGCATCATCGCGAACGAGTCGGCGTGATGAAAGTAGGACGCCCCCGGCGGTTCGGTGACCGGCACCTTGCCCGCGTTGATCAGGTCGGGGTCGACGTCGTCGCCGGAGGCCGCGCCGCCCATGCCGAGCATGCCGTTCTCGGTGTGCAGCACCACGCCCGCCTCGGGTGCCAGGTGGTCGGCGACCAGGGTGGGTTGGCCGATCCCCAGGTTGACATATGAGCCGGCCGGAATGTCGCGTGCGATGACGGCGGCCAACTCGTTTCGGTCGAGCGGGCCGCGGTCGAGGTGCTCGGCGGTCCGGTGGCCGGTGGTGGCGGTCATGGCTTCACCTCGAGGATGCGGTCGACGTAGATACCGGGTGTGACGACGGTTTCCGGATCGATGTCGCCGACGTCGACGACCCGCGACACCTCGGCAATGGTGAGCCTCGCGGCGGTCGCCATCACGGGCCCGAAGTTACGGGCGGTCTTGCGGTACACCAGGTTTCCGGCCCGGTCGCCGATATGCGCCCCGATCAAAGCGACGTCGCCGCGGATGGGGTATTCCAGCACGTAGTCCCTGCCGTCGATGGTGCGTATCTCCTTGCCGTCGGCCAGGGGTGTGCCGACACCGGTGGGACAGAAGAACGCGCCGATGCCCGCGCCTGCCGCGCGCATCCGTTCGGCCAGGTTTCCCTGCGGCACGACCTCGAGGGCGATCTTGTCCGCACGGTAGAGCCCGTCGAACACATAGGAATCGGACTGGCGCGGGTACGAGCAGATGACCTTGCGCACCCGTCCGGCCGCGAGCAGAGCGGCAAGCCCGGTGTCACCGTTGCCTGCGTTGTTGCTGACGATCGTCAGGTCGGTCGCGCCCTGCTCGATGAGTGCGTCGATCAGGCGAGTGGGCATACCCGCCATGCCGAATCCGCCGACCAGAACCGTTGCGCCGTCGTCGATTCCGGCGACCGCTTCGGCGGCGTCATCGCAGATCGTCGTGCGGCTCATCGGTTGTCCTCCGCCGAATCGTATTCAGTCAGCACCTTGTTCGCGATGCGGAATGCGGAATTGGCATCCGGCACACCGCAATAGATGGCGGTTTGCAACAACAGCTCCTTGATCTCGTCGGTTGTCACACCGTTACGGCGGGCCGCCCGCACGTGCATCGCCAACTCTTCATGGTGCCCGCGCGCGACAAGTGCGGTGAGGGTGATCAGTGACCGGCTGCGCCGGTCGAGTCCTGGTCGCGTCCAGATCGATCCCCATGCGTACCGGGTGATCAGTTCCTGGAAGTCGGCGGTGAAGGCGTTGGTCGCCGCGACGGCGCGGTCCACGTGGCTGTCGCCGAGCACCTCGCGGCGCACCGCCATGCCTGCCTCGTACAGGTGATCCGACTGATTGCGCGCCAGCTGGCCCGCGATGAGGTCGGCCACCCGGTCGGGAGCTTCGGCAGGGGCGAGATGGCCGACACCGTCCAGCACGATCAGCCGCCCGTCCCTGACCCCGGATGCGATCTGCGCCAACCCTTCCGGCGGCGTCGGGATGTCCTGGGCGCCCGCGATCGCCAACACCGGCGTCGTGATCTGCGGCAGCCTGTCGACGACGTCGAACACGGCCAGTGCCTCGCATACCAGCGCGTAGCACTCGGCGTTCGTGTCACGCAGCGCGTCGAGGAGGGCCGCGGCAACGGCGGGCTCGCGGTCTGCGAACCCGGCCGCAAACCAGCGCTCGGCGGATCCCAGGACCACCGACTCGGTCCCCGATTCCCGCACGGTCGCTGCGCGAACACGCCACAGCTCGGGATCGCCGATGACCGCGCCGGTACACAGCAGCGCAGCCGACGTCACGCGTTCGGGCGCGTCCAACAGCAGCTGCAGTCCGACCGCACCGCCGACGGAATCGCCTGCGTAGGCGAACCTCTGCCCGAGCGCGACGTCGTCGGCGAGCGCCAGCACGGCGGCGGCCAGCTCCGGCATGCGAAACGGACCGGATGCCGGGCTTCGGCCGTGCCCGGGCAGGTCCCAGGCCACTACGCGGGCGCGCTGGGCAAGGCGTTCGGCGGCCGGTTTCCACAGGGTCGCGGCCGATGTGCCAAGGGAGGGCCCGAGCAGCAGCAGCCCCGCGCCCGCGGGGCCACCGAAGTCGGTGCCGACAATGCGTGGCGTGGTCATGTCACAGCCTTGAGGTGATGGCGGGCGCGTTGGAGAACGGCGTCGACGAGGTGGTCGATCGCCCCGAGGTAGTCGGATCGCGGCGGGCGGCCCGCCAATCCGGCCATCGTCTGCTGTTCGGCGAGTACGTGATCCGCCGCGGACAGGTTGGCCTGTGCCCGCTCGGCGTCGACCTCGAGGGCGGCGATCAGTTCCGTCGTCTCGGCGGCCGCCACGACGGTGTGCCGCGTCAGGGTGCGCAGGGTGGCCCATTCGGCGTGCCAGCCGCCGTCGGACCGCTCGTCCACCCCGGCCGCCGACGCCGTGTGCAGTGTCGCGCCGAGCGCAGGCGCGGTGAGAGCGGCGCGCCGAATCAGGATGGACAGCACAGGGTTCGCCTTGTGCGGCATCGTTGACGAGCGACCCGCTGCGCCCTCGGTCATCTCGGCGATCTCGGTCCTGCTGCCGGTCGCCACGTCGTTGGCGATGTGGCCCCACGCGTCGCAGCAGCTGACCATCGCATCGCCTGCCCTGGTGATGACGGAGCGCGTGGTGTGCCACGGGGTGGCGGCCCCGAGACCGACGGCGGACGCGAACGCGTCGCGCAGGCTGAGTGCGGCATCGGGCGAACCGGTCAGTTCGGTTGCGGCGGCGAGTGTTCCGGCCGCACCACCGGCCTGCGCGGGCAGGGGAGCCACGGCGATAAGGATATCGGCGGCGTCGAGGACACCCGAGAGCCAGTTGGCCATCCTCGCTCCGATGGTGCTCGGCAGCGCTGCCTGTGTCAGTGTGCGGGCGAGCATCGGCGAGTGCTGGTTGGCCTCGACCAGCGTGGCCAACGCGCGCACCTGCGCGGCGAGTTCGCCTCGCACAGCCGACATCCCGTCGCGCAGGCACATCATCAACGCGGTGTCGACAACGTCCTGGCTGGTCAGTCCGCGGTGCAACCACCTGCCGGTTTCGCCACCCGTCCGGTCCCGCAACAGCGCGACAAGCCCCAGCACCGGGGTGCCGTCGGCCTCTGCGCCCGCGGCGATCGCCTCGATATCATCCGCGGACACCACCGCGGCCAGGTCGGTTCGCGCGACTGCCGGTGCCACCCCTGACTCGACAAGCGCTGCAAGCCAAGCAGTTTCGACATCGACCATCGCGGAAAACAGCGCCGAGTCGCTCATCACGTCGGCGGCCCTGTGATCTCCCGGCCAGAACAGATCGGTCATGCCCGGTGGCCCGGGTAACGCAGGAACACCGTCTCGGGCACGCCGTCGGCACCCGCCTGCAGACGGATGTCGAACCGCAGGCCGTTCTCGTCGCGCACGGCAACCAGCGTGTGTCGCCGCTCGGCGGGCAACGAGCCAAGCAGCCGGTCTGCGCCCAGTCGCTCGCCCGGCACGTAGGCCCTGGTGAAGAGCCGGTTCAGCAGGCCCCGGCCGAACACCGTCACCGCGAAGAACGGCGCCGAATCCGAGTTCGTCGCAGCGGGTTCGACCGTCGTGAAGCTGTAGTTGCCCTCGGGATCGGTGCCTGCCCGACCCCAACCGGTGAAGGTCGCGCCGTCGCGCCTCAACGATCCGGTGGCCGACGGGACGGCGCCGTCGGCGCCTGCCTGCCAGATCTCCAACAGGGCATCGGGCACGGGTGCGCCCGCGCCGTCGGTGACGGTGCCGTGCAGTCGGATGGCACCGGGGGATCCCGGTGCAACCAGTTCGTTGGACCGCTCGAACGGCAGCGCGTAGCCGAAGAAGGGGCCGATGGTCTGGCCTGGGGTCGGTGTCAGCGTGCTCATCAAGACTGCTCGCTTCTCTCGAAGGGAGTTTCGCGGCTGCCGGTCAGCACGACGTCCCATCGGTAGCCGGTGGCCCACTCGTGGGTCGTCACGCCGTGGTCGTAGCTCGCGACGAGCCGGTCGCGGGCCTTCTGGTCGGTGATGGACTGGTAGATCGGGTCCAGGCCGAACAGCGGGTCGCCGGGGAAGTACATCTGGGTGATCATCCTCTGCGTGAATTCGGTTCCGAACAACGAGAAGTGGATGTGCGCGGGTCGCCACGCGTTGTGGTGATTCTTCCACGGGTACGGCCCGGGCTTGATGGTCGTGAAGCGGTAGGTGCCGTCGTCGTCGGTCAGGCATCGGCCCACTCCGGTGAAGTTCGGATCAAGCGGAGCGGGATGCTGGTCGCGCTTGTGCGCGTAGCGGCCGCTCGCATTGGCCTGCCAGATCTCGACCAGCTGACGGCGGACCGGGCGGCCGTCACCGTCGACCACGCGGCCCGTCACCACCATGCGCTCGCCGATCGGCTCGCCGCCGTGGCCGACCGTCAGATCCGATTCCTGTGCGGCGACATCGTGCTCGCCGAAGCACGGCGCCCACAGCTCCACCCCTTCGGGATCTGCATGCTGCAGATCCTTTGTGGGGTGACGCAGCAGGCTGCTGCGGTAGGGCGAGTAGTTCAACCGCGGTTGGGTTTCCTCGACCCCGCTGCGCTGGTAGTCCGCCTCGATGGACGCGATCTCGTCGCTGATCTGCGCCTGGCTGGCCGATGCGGCGTCGGGGTTGGTGTCGATCGGTGTCATCATCGTCAGCCGTTCACCAGTACCTTCTGCGAATCGACCTTGTGTCCGAGCAGTGCGGTGGGAACGTCCTTGGTCTCCCGCGCGGTCAGCGCGGACAGTGTCGCGATGACGCAGACGACCGCGGTGAAGATGCTGATGACGACCCAGCCGCCCTCGCGGACGCCGCCCAGCGCGGTCACGATCGACGGTGCGAAGCCGGCAACCAGGAAGCCGAGTTGGGTGCCGATCGCCATACCGGAGAACCGCACCTGGGTGCTGAACATCTCGCCGTAGAAGGACGGCCAGACCGCGTTCGCGGCGCCGTATCCGAAGGCGAACGTGAGGACGGCCAACGCGAAGGTGAGCACAGTGTTGTCGCCGCTCATGGACAGCAGGTAGAACGGCAACATGGCCGCCGACGACAACGCGCCGTAGATGAAGACCGGCTTGCGCCCGATCCTGTCGGCGAGCATGCCGAAAAGCGGTTGGGTGCCCAGCGCGAAGACGTTGGCGACCACGACCAGCCATACGGTGATGGCCGAATCCAGCCCGACCTTCTTGCCGTAGGCGATGGCCAGAGTCGTGATGACTGTCGAGACAGCGGCGATGAACGCGCAGAAGAACACCCGCAGCACGTCTTTCCAGTGGTTCTGCAGCAACGGCTTGAGCGGCATCCGCGCGATCGCGCCGGTGGCCTTCGCCTCGTCGAACTCGGGTGTTTCGTGTAGCCGCCGACGAATGAAGAAGGCCACCACGACGACGATTGCACTGAGCCAGAACGGGACTCGCCAACCCCACGACAGTTCGGCGTCGTCGGGCAGCGACACGAACGGAATCATCACCAGCGAGGCCAGGATCAGGCCGCCCTGCGTGCCGGTCAGCGTCCATGACGTGAAGTAGGCGCGGCGGTGATCCGGGGCGT
>Ga0164306_10000758_pt1 | contig 13607 bp, 12 predicted proteins | sample Whisoiple_242_MG_FD_110213 | JGI IMG/M metagenome (GOLD analysis project Ga0164306, IMG submission 110213) | Soil microbial communities amended with fresh organic matter from upstate New York, USA - Whitman soil sample_242_MG | ecosystem: Environmental > Terrestrial > Soil > Unclassified >... | reverse complement strand
CGGCGCAGCAGCGCAAGGAGTCAGGAATAGATGCCAAGCCGGAGAAGCTGGACAAGAAATGAGTGACATTCCTGACGCTGATGCGATGAAGGCGTTCAACAAGAACCTGATCGATGAGTTCCGCGCGAACGGCGGCAAGGTGGGCGGCCCGTTCGCCGGCGCCGACCTGCTGTTGCTGACCACGACCGGCGCCAAGTCGGGCCAGCCGCGGCTGGCGCCGCTGGCATACCTCACCATCGACGGCAGGATGATCATCATCGGCTCGAAGGCGGGCGCCGACACCAACCCCGACTGGGTGCACAATCTGCGGGCCAACCCGCGCGCGCACATCGAGGTCGGTACTGACGCCTACGACGTCACCGGCCGGGAGCTGCCGAAGGCCGAACGAGACGGGATATTCGAGAAGGTCGTCGCGACGGCACCGGCTTTCGGCGAATACCAGTCGAAAACGTCGCGCGTCATCCCGCTGTTCGAGCTTCAGAAGGTCTGATACGAGAAGCCGGACCGCGGAAGGCACCACCGCAGCCCGGCCCTCGGTTCATGGGTTACAAGCGTTCGATGATGGTGGCGTTGGCCATGCCGCCGGCTTCACACATCGTCTGCAGGCCGTAGCGCCCGCCGCGCTGCTCCAACGCGTTGACCATCGTGGTCATGATCCGCGCGCCGCTGGCACCGAGCGGGTGCCCGATCGCGATCGCACCACCGTTGACGTTCGTCTTCGCCAGGTCTGCACCGGTGTCATGAGCCCACGCCAATACGACGGGCGCGAACGCCTCGTTGACCTCGAACAGGTCGATGTCGGCGAGAGTGAGGCCGGCACGGTGTAACACCTTTTCAGTGGCCGGGATGACGCCCGTCAGCATGTACAGCGGGTCCGATCCGACGACTGTCGCCGTGTGGATGCGGGCCAGCGGCCGCAGGCCGAGCCGGTTGGCGACCTCCGAGGTGGTGATGAGCACCGCGGCGCTGCCGTCCGACAGTGGCGACGAGTTGCCCGCGGTGATCTCCCACGTGATCTGTGGGAAGCGCGCCTCGTATGCCGGGTTGTAGAACGCCGGTTTGAGGCCCGCCAGCGACTCGACGGACGTACCCGGACGGATGATCTCGTCGGTCGTCAGCCCGGCGACCGGTGCCAGCTCATTGTCGAAACGGCCCTCTTTGGTTGCCGCGGCGGCCTTTTCGTGACTTCCCGCCGAGAACTCGTCGAGTTGCTGTCGCGAGAAGCCCCACTTGGCGGCGATCAGCTCGGCGCTGATGCCCTGCGGCACAAGGCCTTCGGGGTATCGATGGGCCATCGCGCCGAATGGGTCGCTGCCCGGCAACACGCTCGAGCCCATCGGCACCCGGCCCATCGACTCGACACCTGCGGCGACCACGATGTCGTACGCGCCGGAGATCACGCCCTGCGCGGCGAAGCTGATCGCCTGCTGGCTGCTACCGCACTGCCGGTCCACGGTCGTGCCAGGCACCGACTCGGGGAATCCGGCGCCCAGCAACGCATTACGGGCGATGTTGACCGCCTGGTCGCCGACCTGAGTGACGGCGCCTGCGATCACGTCGTCGATCTGGGCGGGGTCGACGCCCGTGCGCGCCACGAGTTCGGAAAGGCTGTGCGCCAGCAGGTCCACCGAGAGCACGTCATGCAGCGCCCCGCTGGCCTTGCCCTTTCCGATCGGGGTGCGGACCGCTCCGACGATGACTGCGTCGCGACCTACATATCCGGCCATCTCTGCCTCCTGTGAACTCCACGCTGAGTAAAGCTTTCTATACCCAGCTATACCACCTGGGTATACTTAGAACAACTCAGAGGTGGGGTGAATTCCATGACGGTTCTGCACGGCAAGCTGGCCGATCGAGATGCGTGGTCTGCGGTGGGCGAGTGCCCTATCGAGAAGACGATGGCGCTGCTCGGCACCAAGTCGGCGATGCTGATCCTGCGGGAGGCCTACTACGGCACCACCCGCTTCGACGACTTCTGCACGCGGGTCGGCATCACCCGGGCGGCGGCCTCCGCCCGGCTGAATGAGTTGGTGAATGCGGGACTGCTCACCCGGCGGCCCTACCGCGAGCCCGGCCAGCGCGCCCGGGACGAATATGTGCTGACGCCGTCGGGTGCCGAGTTCATGCCGGTCGTCTGGGCGATGTTCGAGTGGGGACGCCGCCATCTGCCAAACCGTTCGCCGCTGCGGCTTTTTCACCAAGACTGCGGCGCAGATGCCGCTGTCGAGATCCGCTGCACGAAGGACCACAAGGTTCCTCCGAGCGAACTCGGCGTGCGACTGGCGAGGAACCGCAGCTAGCTCGCGAGGTAGCGCTTGACCAGAGTCTTCGGCGCTTGCGCCAGCCATGCATCGGTGATGAGGGCGTTCCCACACGATCAGCTTCTTGCCGACCCGCCAATTGTGCGGCGTCGGCTCGGATGTTTCAGGAAGCTCGGCGACGATGCGGCGCACGTCCTTCCAGGACGCCACGGGTCAGCAGGTGGTGGTGATGTCGAACGTCGCGGTGGCGCTCTGGTTGGGTTTGTCGGCGAACGCCCCCTGCGCCTCACCGCTGATGCTGAACTTGCCCGGCGATACCCTCGCCTGGGCCTTGCCGAGGTTGTCGTCCCAGTAGGTGCCGGTGAAATTGCCGAGGTTGCGGATCTCGACCGTCTGCGCTTTCACCTCGTCGCCCAATTGGATCGTCGCCGTGAACCCGGGGTCCTTGTCGACGGTCTTGATCGTCCAGGCCTGCCCGGTCTGATTGCAGGTGACGGGCTGCAGCGCGTTGGTGGCCTTGCCGTTGATCATCACCTTGGCGTCATGGTTGCCGAGTGCGGCGGGAGGGCTCGAGCAGCCCGCGACGGCTGCGGCGAGAACAGCGGCTGCGACCAGGAACCGGCGCTTCATATCGGAATCCCCCTCCAGGACTAACTCGGCGACACAGGTGACAGTAGAGCAGCAGGCGTCGACGGGTCACTACTCTGCCGACAATGCTGCACTTACGCGTCATCGCACCCACCGATTTGCGGGATGAGGTGGTCGCTGCCCTGACCGACAATCCCGGCGTCGCCCATCTGGTGGTGCACCGTGACGCGGCCCGGGACCCGGTGGGCGACGAGATCACCGCCGACGTCGCCCGCGAATCCGCCAACGCGGTGGTGAACGCGCTGAAGGCGCTCGGCGTGAAAGAGCGCGGCGCGATCACGCTGGACGTCATCGACACGGTCTTGTCGACGCGCGCCTACCGCGCCGAGGAGAAGGCTGCAGGCGACCCCGCCGACGCGGTGGTGTGGGACGAACTGGCCGGGCGGACGCGCGAGGAGTCCACGCTCAACGTCACTTTCCTCATGTTCCTGTGTCTGGCGTGCCTGATCGCCGCCGTCGGCGTCGTCACCGACTCGCCCGTGACGGTGGTCGGCGCGATGGTGGTTGGGCCGGAGTTCGGCCCGCTGGCGGCATTGGCGGTCGCGCTGGTGCGACGCAAGACATACCTGGCCCGCCGTGCGGCGCTCGCATTGCTGGTCGGGTTCCCGGTCGCCATGCTGGTCACCGCGCTCGGCGTGCTCGCGGGTGAGGCGGTCGGCTGGATCGACCTGACGAGCACCCGCGAATTGAACGAAGTCGACTTCATCTTTCAGGTGGGTCCGCTCTCGTTCGTCGTCGCGCTGTTCGCCGGTGCGGCCGGGATGTTGTCCTTGGTGTCGGCCAAATCGGCCGCCCTCGTCGGCGTCTTCATCTCGGTGACGACGGTGCCTGCCGCGGGATTCGCCGTCGTCGCCGCGACCGTGGGCGACTGGGACATCGCCATCAAGTCCGCGGCCCAACTCGCGGTGAATCTGCTCGGAATCGTGCTCGCCGCGGTGCTGGTGCTGTGGGTTCGAGGGGTCGCCGACCGACGCCATTGGCACCCGGTGGGCTGATCTCGCGCGGTGCAGGCTTTCTCCCGGTGTGATGGGATCAGCGGATGGGAATCAAGGTGGCGCTGGAGCATCGCACCAGCTACACGTTCGACCGGCTGGTCGAGGTGCACCCCCACGTGGTCCGCCTGCGCCCGGCGCCGCATTCGCGGACCCCGATCGAGGCCTATTCGCTGCAGGTGGAGCCGGCCGACCACTTCGTCAACTGGCAGCAGGACGCGTTCGGCAATTTCCTGGCCCGGCTGGTGTTTCCCGACCGTGCCCGAAGCCTGACCATCACCGTCGGCCTGATCGCCGATATGAAGGTCGTGAACCCGTTCGACTTCTTCATCGAGGACTGGGCCGAGCGTGTCGGGTTCGAATATCCCAAGGCGCTGGCCGAAGACCTCAAGCCGTACCTTCGCCCCGTCGACGAGGACGGCGAGGGCTCCGGACCGGGTGATCTCACCGCAGAGTGGGTGCGGAATTTCTCCGTCGCCCCCGACATCCGCACCATCGATTTCCTGGTCGCGCTGAACCGCGCCGTCAACGGCGACGTCGGCTACAGCGTGCGGATGGAACCCGGCGTCCAGACGCCCGACCACACCCTGCGCACCGGGATCGGGTCGTGCCGCGACTCGGCGTGGCTCCTGGTGTCGATCCTGCGCCAACTCGGGCTGGCCGCCCGCTTCGTTTCGGGCTATCTGGTGCAGTTGACCTCCGACGTGGAAGCCCTCGACGGGCCGTCCGGCCCGGCGGCCGACTTCACCGATTTGCACGCGTGGACCGAGGTGTACATCCCGGGCGCGGGATGGATCGGCCTCGATCCCACGTCGGGTTTGTTCGCAGGCGAGGGTCACATTCCGCTGTCGGCGACGCCGCATCCCGATTCGGCCGCCCCCATCACCGGCGCGACGGAGCCCTGCGAGACAACGCTCGAGTTCGCCAACGTGGTCACCCGCGTGCACGAGGACCCCCGGGTGACGCTGCCTTACACGGAAGCGGCGTGGGGTGCGATCAACGCACTCGGAGCACGGGTCGACGAGCGGTTGGCGGCAGGCGACGTCAGGCTCACCGTCGGCGGCGAGCCGACGTTCGTGTCGATCGACAACCAGGTCGATCCCGAATGGACGACGGACGCCGACGGCCCGCACAAACGCCAGCGCGCGTCCGTTCTCGCCGGCCGGCTGAAGCGGGTGTGGGCGCCCGGCGGTCTTGTGCAGTACAGCCAGGGGAAGTGGTATCCGGGAGAACCGTTGCCGCGCTGGCAGATCGGGCTGCACTGGCGGACCGACGGCGAGCCGCTGTGGACCGACGACGCGCTGCTCGTCGACCCGTGGCCGACCCAACCGCAGACGATCGCGATATCTCCCGACGCGGGCGCGCAACTGCTCGGCGCCATTGCCGACGGGCTCGGGCTGCCCGCCTCTCAGGTGCGGCCTGCCTTCGAGGACCCGTTGGCCCGGCTGATCAATTCCGTACGCCGGCCGGCGGGCGAACCCGTCGCGGCCGACGATGACCTCGAGGCCGACGCCGCCGACCGCCGTGCCGCCCTACTCGCCGGGCTCGACCAGTCGGTCACCGAGGCCGCCGCTCACGTGCTGCCTCTGCACCGCCGCGACGACGAATCCGGCTGGGCCAGCGCAGATTGGCAGATGCGGCGCGGCCGCATTGTGCTGCTGGAGGGCGAGTCGCCCGCAGGTCTGCGGCTTCCGCTCGACTCGATCAGCTGGCGGCCACCGCGGGCATCGAACCCTGCCGACCCGCTGGCGCGGCGCGGCAGTCTTCGGGCCGATGAGGAACCCGACGCCGTCGTCGTCTCGGATTCCGACGACGAGGAATCCGCACCGATCACAGCTCTGGTCGCCGAAATCCGGGACGGGCTGCTGCGCGTATTTCTGCCCCCGACCGACGAACTGGAGCATTTCGTCGACCTGGTCTCCCGCGTGCAGGCCGCGGCGGCCACGGTCGACTGCCCGCTGGTGATCGAAGGCTACGGACCGCCGGCGGATCCACGCATCACGTCGATGACCATCACGCCCGACCCAGGGGTTATCGAGGTGAACGTCGCCCCGACGGCGACTTTTGCAGAGCAGCGCGATCAACTCCGGACGCTTTACGACGAAGCGCGCCACGCCCGGCTGTCCACCGAGTCCTTCGGCGTCGACGGCACGCACGGCGGAACCGGCGGAGGTAACCACATCACGCTGGGCGGCATCACGCCCACCGATTCGCCCCTGTTGCGACGGCCCGACCTACTGGTCTCGATGCTGACCTACTGGCAGCGTCACCCGTCGCTGTCATACCTGTTCGCCGGCCGCTTCGTCGGCACCACATCGCAGGCGCCGCGGGTCGACGAGGGCCGGGCCGAAGCGCTCTACGAGCTGGAGATCGCGTTCTCCGAGATCGCCCGGCTGACCGGTGGTGCAGGAACGGCCAAGCCGTGGGTGACCGATCGCGCGCTGCGCCACCTGCTGACCGACATCACCGGCAACACCCACCGCGCCGAGTTCTGCATCGACAAGTTGTACAGCCCCGACAGCGCCCGCGGCAGGCTCGGCCTTCTGGAGCTGCGCGGCTTCGAGATGCCGCCACACTTTCAGATGGCGATGGTGCAGTCGCTGCTGGTGCGCTCGCTGGTCGCATGGTTCTGGGACGCACCGCTGCGCGCGCCGCTCATCCGGCATGGGGCAAACCTGCATGGCCGATACCTGTTGCCGCACTTCTTGATTCACGACATCGCTGACGTTGCATCCGATCTGCGTGCCCACGACGTCAACTTCGACACCAGTTGGTTGGACCCGTTCACCGAGTTCCGGTTTCCACGCATCGGCACCGCAGTGTTCGACGGGGTCGAGATCGAGCTACGCGGCGCGATCGAGCCGTGGAACGTGCTGGGCGAAGAGGCCACCGCAGGCGGGATGGCCCGCTACGTCGACTCGTCGGTGGAGCGCATTCAGGTACGGCTCATCGGTGCCGACCGGCAGCGATACATCGTGACCGCCAACGGTTATCCGGTGCCACTGCTGGCCACCGACAACCCCGATATCCAGGTCGGCGGCGTGCGTTTCCGCGCATGGCAGCCGCCGAGCGCGCTGCACCCGACGATCACGGTCGACGGACCGCTTCGCTTCGAGCTGTTGGACATGGCCACCGGTACGTCGCGCGGCGGCTGCACGTACCACGTGTCGCACCCCGGCGGCCGTTCCTACGAGACCCCACCCGTCAACGCGGTGGAGGCCGAGTCCCGCCGCGGTCGCCGGTTCGAGGCCACCGGCTTCACCCCGGGCCGGGTCGACACCTCGGACATCAGGGAGAAGCAGGCGCGCCAATCCACCGACGTAGGCGCGCCGGGCATCCTGGACCTGCGCCGCATGCGTACCGTTCTGCACTGATGGCACTTCCCGCTGCGAAACCGCACGACATCGACAACCTGCTGGCCGGCTACCGCACGGCGCGGGCCCAGCAGGCACTTTTCGATCCCCGCGGCGGCGCCGTCACCCGATATGACGAATTCGTCGATGCCGCAGGCGATGTCCGACCATCCTGGCTCGAGCTGGCCGAGTGTGTCGGTGAGCGCGGCCGCAGCGGGTTGGAGCAGCTGCGCGCCGTGGTGGGCAGTCTGGTGGACAACGACGGCATCACCTACGTCCAGCTCGACACGAACGGTGAAGCGGTCAGCAACGGCGACGGGGGCCCGGCGCCGGGGCCGTGGCATCTCGACGCGCTGCCGCTGGTCATCTCGGCGTCCGACTGGGACACCCTGGAGTCCGGCCTGGTGCAACGCTCGAGGCTGCTCGACGCGGTGCTGGCCGACCTGTACGGCGAGCGCCGGTCGGTGACCGGCGGCGTGTTGCCCGCGCAACTGCTGTTCGCCCATCCCGGCTACATCCGCGCCGCGCGAGGGATCGAGGTGCCGGGCAGACACCAGCTGTTCATGCATGCCTGCGACATCAGCCGCGCCGCAGACGGCGTGTTCCGGGTCAACGCCGACTGGACCCAGGCACCGTCCGGGGCCGGCTACGCACTGGCCGACCGACGCGTCGTCGCACACGCCGTCCCCGATCTGTACGAGCGGATCGGGCCGCGTCCCGCCTCGCCGTGGGCGCAGGCGCTGCGGCTGGCGCTGATCGACGCGGCGCCGGAATCCGCCGAGGAGCCGGTGGTGGTGGTGCTCAGCCCGGGTATCCACTCCGAAACCTCCTTCGACCAGGCCTACCTGGCAAGCGTGCTGGGCTTTCCATTGGTCGAGAGCGCTGATCTGGTTGTGCGTGACGGCAAGCTGTGGATGCGATCGCTGGGCACCCTCAAGCGGGTCGACGTCGTGCTACGGCGGGTGGACGCCGAATACGTCGATCCGCTTGATCTGCGGGCAGATTCGCGCCTTGGCGTGGTGGGTCTGGTCGAGGTGCTGCGTAGGGGAGCGGTGACGGTCGTCAACACACTCGGCAGTGGCATCCTGGAAAGCCCTGGGCTGCTTCGCTTTCTTCCCGATCTGGCAGAGGCGCTGCTCGGCGAGACGCCGCTGCTGGAGACGGCGCCGGTGTACTGGGGCGGCATCAATACCGAGCGTTCGCACCTGCTGAGCAGGCTGGGTTCGTTGTTGATCAGGCCGGTAAACGGCGGCGAGGCGATCGTCGGACCCGCGCTGACGGCCGAGCAGCGCAAAGAACTCGGTGTGCGCATCGAGGCCGCTCCGTGGCAGTGGATCGGCCAGGACCTGCCGCAGTTCTCCTTGGCCCCAACCGATTTTCAACCGGGCGGGCTGTCTTCGGCCAGCGTCGGAATGCGGCTGTTCACGGTGGCCCAGCGCGGCGGCTACGCGCCGATGATCGGCGGCCTTGGCTATTTACTGATGCCGGGAAACGCTGGATACGCGATGAAAACTATTGCGGCGAAGGATATCTGGGTCCGGACTCCGACGCGGGTCACGGCGGAGCGGATACTGACGTCACCGCCTGTCGAGCTGCCCGCGATAACACCTAGCCCGACGCGCGCCGTCAGCTCACCGCGTGTGCTTTCGGATCTGTTCTGGATGGGGCGATACGCCGAACGCGCGGAGAACACTGCCCGGTTGTTGATCGTCACCCGCGAGCGATATCACGAGTACCGCTACCGGCAGGACATGCAGGGCAGCGAGTGCGTACCGGTTCTGCTGGCCGCGCTGGGCCGGATCACCGGAACCGACACCGGCGCGGACGGCGACTCGCACGAGATGATCGCGACCGCGCCGACGACGCTGTGGTCGCTGACCGCCGACCGACATCGCGCTGGCGCGCTGGCGCAGTCGGTGGAGCGACTCGGCTTGGCAGCGCGCGCAGTTCGCGACCAGATGTCCAACGACACGTGGATGGTGTTGGCGGCCGTCGAACGGGCGGTGCTGCACCGGGGCCGGTCGTTGCCGGAGTCGCACACCGAGGGCGAGGCCTACCTGGTGAAGGCGCACCGCGAAACCCTGTCCGGGATGCTGGCGCTGTCCGGGATGGTCGCCGAGTCGATGGTGCAGGACGTCGGTTGGACGATGTTGGACATCGGCAAGCGCATCGAACGCGGTCTGGCAGTGACCGCGCTTCTCAGCGCGACGTTGACCACGGTGCGCAGTCGGGGCGCCGAGCAGACCGTCACCGAATCGGCGTTGGTGGCCTGCGAGTCGTCGGTCATCTACCGCCGACGCAACCTCGGCGCGGTCAACATCGTCGCCGTAGCGGACCTGGTGTTGCTCGACGCCGAGAACCCGCGGTCGCTGGTCTACCAGTTCGAGCGGCTGCGGGCCGACCTCAAGGCGCTGCCCGGGTCGTCGGGCTCGTCGCGCCCCGAGCGGCTGGTCGACGAAATCGGCACCCGGCTGCGTCGAATCGATCCCGCCGACCTCGAGGACGCCACCGCCGACGGCCGACGCACGGAACTAGCCGATCTGCTCAACGGCCTGCACGCCGACTTGCGCGAGCTGTCCCGCATCATCACCGCCACGCATCTGTCGCTCCCCGGCGGCATGCAGCCCCTGTGGGGACCCGACGAGCGGCGGGAGATGCCGTGAGTTCTCCAGACAGACCTACCCGCCGATATCAGGTGTCTCACAGCACGATTTACGGGTACTCCGACGTCGTGACGAGCTCCTACGGTCGCGGCTTCCTCACGCCGCGCGAGACCGCCGCACAGCGCTGTCTCTCCCACTCGCTGCACATCGATCCCGAACCGGCGGACAGTTCAACCAGCAGGGACGCGTACGGAAACCTGAGTTCGTACTTCCACGTCACCGAGCGGCATCGCAGGCTCTCAGTCACCAGCGATTCGGTTGTCGAGGTAGATCCGCCGCCCGCGGAACTGTACGGTGCCGGTTCCGCCGCCGCGCCGTGGGAAATCGCGCGCCCGGTCGGCCCCGACGGTGCGTTGGCCACCGAGTTCACCCTCGACCTGCAGCAACCCGAGATCACTGACGAGGTAAGGGATTACGCCGCCCCCAGCTTCACGGTGGGCCGGCCGCTGATCGAAGTGTGCGAGGACCTTTCCGCCCGGATCTACCGCGACTTCACCTACCGCCGCGGGTCGACGACGGTGTCCACCGGCGTCAACGACGTGCTGGCCGCAGGGGAAGGCGTCTGCCAGGATTTCGCCCGGTTGGCTATCGCCTGCTTACGCGCCAATGGCCTTGCGGCAAGCTACGTTTCCGGCTACCTGGCCACCGATCCGCCACCGGGCAAGGAAAGGATGGTCGGTATCGACGCCACCCACGCGTGGGCATCGGTGTGGACGCCGCAGAACCAGTGGCTGGGTCTGGACCCGACCAACGATCAGATGGTGGACGAGCGGTACATCGTCGTGGGCTGGGGCCGTGACTATGCTGATGTGCCGCCACTGCGCGGCATCATCTACACCGACTCCGAGAGCAGCGTCATCGACGTGTCGGTCGACGTGGCGCCGTTCGAGGGGGAAGTGCTTCATGCGTGACTTCATCTGTCCGAAGTGCGGCCAGCACCTGGCGTTCGAGAACTCGTTGTGCCTGTCCTGTCACAGCTCGCTGGGTTTCTCGCTGGACGACATGACACTGTTGGTCATCACGTCGGGGGAGGAGAGCTCGCAACCCGGCTTCGTCGACTCCGACAAGTACGAGCTGTGTGCGAATCTGTATCTCGCCGAATGCAACTGGCTGGTGGAAAAGAACCCGGTCAGAAGGCTGTGCACGTCGTGTGTGCTGACCCGCACCAGGCCGAACGACTCCGACGTCAAGGCGCTCGCCGCCTTCGCCGAGTCCGAGAAGGCCAAGCGGCGCCTGATCGCCGAGCTGTACGAGCTCAAGCTGCCGATCATCGGACGAGACGAGGACCCGGACTTCGGGCTGGCGTTCGACCTGCTCTCCAGCGAGCACGAGAAGGTTTTCACCGGCCATCAGAACGGTGTCATCACACTGGACCTCGCCGAGGGCGACGACGTGCATCGTGAACAACTGCGAATCGCGATGGATGAGCCGTATCGCACGCTGCTCGGACATTTCCGGCACGAGATCGGCCACTATTACTACTACCGTCTGGTGAGCACGTCGCAGGAACGTCGGGAACGGTTTGGTGAGCTGTACGGCGATGCCGAAGCCGACTATCAGGCGGCACTGGACCAGCACTACCAGAACGGGCCACCGGTCGACTGGGAACAAAACTATGTATCCTCCTATGCCACCATGCATCCCGCGGAGGACTGGGCGGAAACTTTCGCGCATTATCTGCACATCCGCGACACCCTGGACACCGCAGCGTCCTTCAGCATCGCGCCAGCGGCTGCGACATTCGAGCGAAAAGTGCTCGGCCCCAGTGGGTTCGATCAGATCATCGACATGTGGCTGCCGCTGTCGTGGTCGTTGAACATGATCAACCGGTCGATGGGCAAGCAGGACCTGTATCCGTTCGTCCTTCCGCCTGCGGTGCTCGAAAAGATGCGGTTCATCCACACCGTCGTCGAGGAGACGGCCAGCTAGCCGAGTCCAAGTCATTCGTCAGATCACGGCGTGCGCGAGCCGGGTCAACGCACCGGCGATTTGGGCCGAGGTCAGTCCGCGGTCCCGCTGATGGCGATAGGACTCGGCGGCCAGCGGTGCGAGCAGCACGTCGACCAGCGGGTCGGGTTGGGTCTCACCACCCTCAACCAAGAGCGCCCGGACGTGGGCAGCCCAGAAGCCGTACGCGCCACTCGCAAAGCGGGCCCCGCCGCTTTCGGCGCCGAGCGCCAGGGCCGCATGCGCGTCAAGGAGTTCGACCATCGCCACAGAGAACGCCGCAAGGCGTTCGCCCGGTGGCGCTCCCGGGCCAAGGGGCGGTTCGCCGCGGATCATCTGTTCCTGCAGGGCACGCTCGTGTTCATTCAGCAGCGCGACGGCGATCGAGCCGGTGTCCGGATAACGCCGATACAGCGTGCCGCGCCCGACACCGGCGGCCTTGGCGATGTCGTCCATCGTGACGGTGCGCGGGTCGCGACTGGCGAACAGCTGGGCGGCGGCGGCGAGGATCTTCGCCCTGTTGCGCGCCGCATCTGCCCGCTCGCCCTCGCCGTCCACCCGGTCACTGTAATCGACCTCCGGAATAAGTGGACACAATGTCCGGTTAACCTTTGCATGACATCTCTGTTGCACTTGGACACCAGCGCTCGACGTCGCTCGATCAGCCGACAGGTGGGCGCCGCATTCGCCGGCACCTGGCGCGAGACCCATCCCGACGGCCGCTACGTCTACCGGGACCTCGCGACCGACCCAGTGCCGTTCATCGACGAGGGCTGGACACAACTGTGCGACGCCGTACTCGCTGCGGGCCGCGCCGACCTGGACCGGCTCGCCGATCTGGTCTGCACAGCGGAGCACGAGCAGGCGTGGGCGGTCGTCGAGCCGCTGCTCACAGAGCTACGGTCCGCCGACGTCGTGTTGATCGGCACACCGATGTACAACTATTCGATCCCCGCCGCGCTCAAGGCCTGGCTGGACCAGGTCACCTTCCCGAAGATGTCGCTTGCACCGATGCGCTTCGTCGTTGCGACCGCCCGCGGTGGGGCTTACTCACCCGGTGCGCCAAGAGCGGCTTTCGACTATCAGGAGCGGTATCTCCGGGACTTCTTCGCCGGGCACTTCGGCATAACGGACACGGTCTTCATCAATGCCGAGCTCGCCAACTCGCGCCAAGATCCCTCGCTGGCTCATTTGCGAGATGAGCACGACCGATCACACGCGCTGGCGCTCGAGACAGCGCGTCGATTGGCCAAGGGGTACTGAAATGAACTGGCTGACACTGCTTTTCGCCGGGCTGGTCGAGATCGTCTGGTCGCAGAGCATCAAGCCGACGCAGGGCTTCAGCCGTCCGGTCCCGACCCTCGTCTGCTTTGTGCTCGGTGCAGCCGCGGTGTACCTCGTGTCAATCGCGATGCAGAGCCTGCCGGTCGGCACGGCATACGCGGTCTTCACCGGTATCGGCGCAGTCGGTGCCATCGCCCTCGGCATCGTCGTGCAGAAGGATCCGCTTACCGCGGGACGCATGCTCGCGATGTCGATGATCGTCGGCGGAATCGTCCTGGCGCGGGTGACGAATCCCGAATGAATCACTTGCCCGCGTCCACCAGCCGGCTTGCCGTAATCGCCACCGTCAGCGTGCTCAGTTGTTTGGGGTCGTCCATGTCGACATCGAGCAGTTTCGCGATCTGGTCCAGTCGGTAGTAGAGGGATTGGCGTCGCACGTGTAGGCGTTTTGCGGATTCG
>Ga0164306_10000754_pt1 | contig 13617 bp, 13 predicted proteins | sample Whisoiple_242_MG_FD_110213 | JGI IMG/M metagenome (GOLD analysis project Ga0164306, IMG submission 110213) | Soil microbial communities amended with fresh organic matter from upstate New York, USA - Whitman soil sample_242_MG | ecosystem: Environmental > Terrestrial > Soil > Unclassified >... | reverse complement strand
ACGAACCGGTGTAGTACCAGCTGCGCCGTTAGACCGCCGGTCCGCAATTTTGGTGCCTCGATTTTGCAGATAGGTCTGTACCTGTTGAAGCCTATCGGTCTGCCGCGATCCGAAGGTCTCGAAGGGGTCCGCGCGCCAGCATCATGCTTCCATGGTTGATCCCCGGCCACCTTTCGTGAGCCTCGATCGCCAGCTGGTGCCCACCATCGAGGTGATCGAGCGGCCACCCGCCGAGCGCCCGACCCATGATACCCTCGTCGCGATCGCCGAGTGGTTGGTCGGGCCGGCGCGCCGCGTGCCATCGGGGCTCCGCGCCTTTGATGAGTTTTCCTGGCGGATGCTGGCGGCCGGACTCCCGCTATTCCGTGTCACGCTGCACGTCAGCACGCTACATCCCCAATACCTCGGCGCCACCTTCGTGTGGTTTCGCAGCAGCGGCCAGACCTCATTCAGGCTGATTGCGCACGAGTTGGCGGACAGGATCCGCCACGAGGATAATCCGGTCGCACGCGTGGTAATAGGCGGCGAAACCCTGCGGCGCCGGATTGTCGCGGACGCGATGCTCGATTTCCCGATCCTTCACGATCTCAATGAGCAGGGCGCGACCGATTATCTGGCCCTCCCCGTTGCCAGCGCGCATAGCGCCCGCAATCATATGGTCAGCTACGTGACCGATCGCCCTGGCGGCTTCATGGAATCGGAAGTTGCCGATGTGACGGGCGTGTCACAACGCTTGTCCGTCCTGGTGGATATGTTCAGCCAGAGGGCGATCGCCCGCAACGTGCTTAGTGCCTATCTGGGCTCTAAGACCGGCCCAAAGGTGCTCGATGGCCAGATTCGCCGCGGCACCGGCGAGGAGATCAGTGCCGTGCTGTGGTCCTCGGATCTGCGCGGTTTTACCGAGCGCTCAGACCGTCTTCCGGGTCAGCGCATGATCGCGCTGCTAAACGCCCTGTTCGATGCGCAGGCCAAGGCCATTCATGAGCACGGAGGCGAGATCCTGAAGTTCATCGGCGACGGCCTGCTCGCCATCATTCCCATTGAAGCGCCGGTCGCGGCCGCCGGGGCCGCACGCCATGCGCTCGCGGCAGCTTGGGAGGCGCTTGCTGCGGTGCGCGAGCTTGGTGCGGCGCTTGTGGCCCAGGACGAGCCGCCGCTGCAGATCGTCGTGGCGTTGCATGCTGGCACAGTCATCTACGGCAATATCGGCGCCGCTAACCGGCTCGACTTCACTGTCATCGGACCTGCGGTCAATCTAGTCAGCCGGATCGAGGCAGTCGCGAAAACGCTGAACCTCCCGATCGTGGTGAGCGATGATTTCGCGCGGGTTTACGGAAAACCGTTGCAATCGCTGGGGCTGCATCGGTTGCGTGGGCTCTCAGCGCCGCACGAGCTGTTCGCGCCACAGGTCGCGGCGGCATCGATAGTTGAATAGACACACTGCGCGTCAGGTCGACCGATTCGAACACCGAATCACCGCTTAAACGGCGGGTCAGCGCATTCCTTCGGGCTTCACAGCCTCGGCACTTCCGAGGACGAGAAGAAGGCTATCCTCGACTTGCCAGCTAAGGTGGTGGGCCTGCGAAACATACTCGGGCATCAGGACCTCGGCTCCTGTCAGCTTCGCCGGGATTCGCCCGCAGGCTTGCCCTAGATCCAACTAATCCCGACCCCAACTGCGTTGCTGAATGAAAAGGGAGGCCAAAGCCTCCCTTATCTCTCTGTCAGCTCGAATCGAACCCTATCGAGCGGATTCCGTCGTTACGCTGTTACCGTGGATACCGCCGTATGCATCCTGCGCCTGCGCTAGTGACATACTGAGTAGCCCTAGGCCCATAAGAGCGGCAACGGTGAGTGCAAAAAAGCGCCCCATGTTTCCCTCCTTCGGGGTCGGTTTGCCCCATTGGGGGAGCTTAAACGAAGGTCCTAGAGAAGCTTTGTGGGCAATCACACATCATGGAGCGTGTGCTCTGGGTCTTCTTAGGTTCAAGCGTAAGCTTTGGAAGACGCGGCAATGACCGCAGGAAATGTTTGCGTTTGTCGCCTGTGTCGGCGCTCGCCGATAGCGTTGTGCTCGACGGCGAGGCGGTCCTAATGCGGACGGAACACCATCAATTTTTCGAGGCTGCGCTCACCTTCCACACTGATCGGCTTACAAGCTAGGCCATCTTCCCAATGATGGTCTGCATGTCCGCCGCGACTCCGACCATTGAGGCCACTAATCCATTTTCAAATCATAGGGTTAATAATCGAAGGCCGCGGGTGGTCTTACTTTTAGTCTTACTCCGCCGTCCCGCCCGGGCTGTCGCTCGGCTGCAACACAGCTGTCGTGTCACTCGCCAGCAACAGTCCTGTGGCCGGTTTAGACCCGCCGGTCCGTTTTTATCGGGGTAGGGGGTTTGCGCCGGGAGCGAAAGTAATTACTCACCGGCGGGCCTGTGTGGCGGTTTTTGGACTCCGTTTGCGGCGGGTGCCCGTATCGGATGCCGCCCTGTTGCGCGAGTGCCCCGGTTTCAACGGGACGAGGCCGCGTCGCGGGCTGCTTGCGGAGCCGTCATCGCCGACGCGGCTGATCAGCTAGAGCTTTACTGTACCCAAAATCTGTGGCCGGTGGAAGCTGACCACCGGCCAGGTCGCTCAACCGTTTCAAAAGCAGACCAGGGGGAGGGGGGTCGAACCAGCCAGCCGGCCAGGACGATATGACATGGGACCGCTTTTGTCCTTCTGACGGCGTGGGGTCCGCATGGGGTGCCGCGCGGGCTGCGAGAGTCAGGTCCGCTAGAGGAGAAATGGCCTTCGCGCCCGCTTGTCTCTGGTAAGCGGCTCAGGCTCTCCTTAGCTTGGCTACTGCGTTCTCGGCTGCGCACATCGCCAGTAGCCGGGCACGGCCCAGGTTCTGCTAAGGCTGGTCCAGGACAAACTGAGGCGTTCGAACAGCGGAACCCGCTGCCGCCATAGCTCCCCAAAGAGTGGATACCGCGGCAAGGGCAATCAAACTCATTCTGATGCCGCTGATGCTGCCTGCCATAAGCAATCCTCTCGCTGAACAAGCGGGAGCCATAATTGCCAAGCTTTGATTAAAGAATGGCTAAATTGTGGTGAACGGGATCAGGCAAAGAGCAGCCAGGCCGCTACCGTGGCGCAGCTCAGAAATAAGACGCTTGTCCAGGCCACTGTCCCAACAACTGACATTTCTGACGTGGCGAGAGTCGTGCATCGAATGCCAAACGCTGGGCGAGCCGCTGCGCGAGAGGGGGTTGATTTTCGTTGGATGTGCATTCTTGACCCCACGACGAGGATCATGGGGGCAGTATCAGGCAGAATTAAGCTAGGCAATATGAAGATGCTTTTGACACAGGCAAACGACAGAGGTGTTATTTACGTCACATCGTGCTCAGCACGGCTAACCATCGCCCGCCGATCCTCCGGATCTGTGCCCGTGACTAATGTGGCGCCGCACCGAGTGAGCGTGTGGGCTTCGCCGCAGAGCGCGGTCTACGCATCGCCGGCTTCTACGTCGAAAACGTCTCTGGCGCCTCTCTGGCCAGGCCAGAGCTCTTCCGGCTGCTCGCCGACTCCCGGCCGGGCGATGTCTTGCTCGTCGAGCAAGTCGATCGGCTGAGCCGCCTGTCGGACGCCGACTGGAAGCGGCTGCGAAGCGAACTCGACGGCCGCCAAATCCGAGTCGTCGCACTTGACCTGCCGACATCTTGGATGATGGCCACGCAATCCGATGAGTTCACCGCCCGCATGTTCGGCGCCGTCAATGCTATGATGCTCGACGTGCTCGCTGCCGTGGCAAGAAAGGATTATGAGGATAGGCGCCGGCGTGTCGCGCAGGGGCAAGCCAAGGCGAAAGCCGAGGGCCGCTACAGAGGTCGGCCAGAGGATACCGCGAAGAACGCGCGCATCGCCCGCATGCTCAATGCCGCACTGTCATGGTCACAGATACAGGACACTTTGCATTGCAGCCGCGGCACGGTCGCCAAGGTCGCCTTGCGCATGCGCCAACAAGAGGCGGCCGCCTGAGTCCCGGCACGAGCTGATCAGGTGCCGGAGCCTGTTGCTTCGTTTTGCTGCTTCACTGGCCAGTATCATTGCTTTTCCGCGCTGCATGGGCCCAAGCATGAAGCTGAGTGCGATCGAAGCTTAAGCGCGTGCACGATTTATTTTGGGCCACTGTCGACGGAACCTATTACAAGCTAATCCGTTTGACGCGTCGGACAGGCTGCGCCGAGTATCAGAGCGCTGGCGGAAACGTTTGTCGGACCACCTCAGAGTCCTGGAGGTGCCGAGCCTGCTCCCACAAACTCGTGTCCCTGGGGTTGAACGCCGGCATGAACGGTGGCGGTCGCGCCATCGCATTCCCATGACACGGGTTGACACGTCCCGCTACGCTTAAGGCGAGGACGGGAACTCTAACGAACAGTCATGAGGATGGAATGCCTGACACTTCAAAGAACAACGAGCAGATCGATCGGGCCGCAGGGTCCGCTAAGAAGACCGCAGAAGAGGCAACACGCGCCGGCGCAGATATGTCTCGCCGAGTCGGTGAGACGACGCGCAGCAACTTGGAGTCTGGCCTGGATAGCACAGTTCAGACGTTTAAGCGCGTTACGGACCAATTCACGCAGGTGTTGGGCTTCGCCGGCCCGCAGGCAGATGAGATGGCCCGGAAATCCGCGCAGAACCTTGAGGCGGTCTCGCAGGCCAGCACGGTCTTGACCAAGGGAGCTCAAGAGATTTCGCGTGAGTGGTTCGATGTTATGCAGGATCGGCTTGCGAAGAACATCGATGCCATCAACCGACTTGCCGCCTGCCGTTCGTTACAGGACTTCCTCACGGTTCAGAGTGAGATCACACGGGACCGGCTTGGCGACGCTGTTAATAGCGGCCGTCGCATCGCTGAGGTTTCCTTGCGAGTCGCAGATGAAGCGGCCAAGGTTATCCAAGCTCAGGCCGGCCGGAACGTAACCGAGTTCGAGGATGCCGCTAGGGCGCGCCGCGTAGGGTAATCAGCACACCTACCTCCACCACCAAATCTGCCGGGCGGGCAGCCCGCCCGGCCCAAGATTCCGACGGCGTACCTGATTCTACGTTCTTAGCGGAAGGGAACGGCAGCGCACGGGCATCAGCTATGCTCTTGCGACACCGTGAGGAACAGCCGAGGAGTGGCGTTGAGAAAACATGCGGCGGAGGAGGCAAGATATGCCCAGTGAGTTCAACAGGACGGACGATTGGTCAAAGTTTATGTCGCGTATGCGTCACCAGTTCGAACAGTTGCTGGGATCAAAACCAACGTGTCTACCGGACATGGTTCAGGAGCTGCGCAAACACGACGATTCCATCACGTTTCTCGATATTGTGCGTGATAGAGTTCCTGGGGTGAAGGACACAGACCTGCGGGTACTCCCGGGACAAATGCAGAGTCAAGGCTACTATGCCTCCGTTCAGGGGCCGTGGCTCGTCTGCTCGAAGAGCAAAAAGCAGCATGACACTTTGCTGTTCGCTGCCCAAGCAGCTCAGGTGCTTGCCGCATCCAATTTGATGCTGGCTCCCGTTGATAACAGCCGACGCACGGAATCGGATCTGGCCGCCTGAGCGGGTCGGCTCGGCGCCCCGAGGCGTGTCCGCCCGCCGCTTTACCGCGCATGTTGCGGTCAGCGGCCGCATTCGGGACGCGGTCGCGGCGCTGCCGTCGATTCGCGGCGGAGGACCGACTGCCGTCTCTGTCAACACGATCCTGAGCGGTCGCTAACTTGATTTTAGCCGTGGCGAATTGTTCGAGGATGATCTTAGTCGATTATCTTATCTGCCCGGGCAAGCACGCTCTCCGGGACCCTAATACCGAGCCGCTTAGCGGCCGATAAATTGAGGTTCAAGTTGAAGGCCGCTGGTTGCTCCATAGGCAGATCGGCGGGCTGCCGCACCTGCAATGATATAAGCTCTACTGTGACGCAAGTTTCGTCTCCCGAAATTCAGGGTCCACATGATCGGGATTCCACAGGATCGCCACTCGCGAAATCGAAGGCACCGCGTCCTTGAGGAGTTCAACGGATTTTCCAGCCAACGCATCATGGACTTGCGTCAGCCCAGTGATTTGCCTCCTGGCCGGCCAAGGCTCGCGACGATGCCACTTGCAACAGGATCATTGCTTACGACGACGACAACGGGAATAGGGTTACGTTCAGTCGCTTTCTTTATGATCGGGGCTGATTCGCCTCCAAACGAGTAAATCACATCCGGATTCAAGCGGACCAGCTCTTGGGCTGCTTTCGACAAGGTTTCAAAGTTCCCTTCTCCATGCCGGTACTCGATAGTGACGTTCTTTCCATCAATATAAGCGAGCGCTTGCAGCCTGCTAAGGAAGGGAGTGATGACGGTGGTTTGATCATCTTTCGCATAGAGGAAGACACCGATGTGTCGTACACGCGGGCTCTGTTGGGCCCGCACGTTCAGAGGCCACGTCGCCGCTCCAGTCATGATCCCGATAAATTCTCGTCGTTTCAACGTCTGTCCTCTCAGGAGAACCATCCATGCAAAGCGCCGTGCTAGAAGCTCGCAAGCCGCACGCTCGTTCGCGCGTCACCAACGGCGCGACATTGTTCAACACGAACGAGCCTATTGACGGCCGCTCACAAGCGTCGCGACGTTTCCGCGACATCCTCGGCCAGCTCGTTGCCGATCTTGGTGGCTCGGATCGGCTGAGCGAGGCACAAAGGCAGCTCTGCCGAAGAGTTGCCTTGATGTGTTGGGAATGCGAGCGGCTCGAAGCACGATCGATCGCCGGCGAGCAAATCGACTTGGACGTGTTCGGCCAATTGTCGGATCGGATCGCCGAGCGGTCCAGCGGCTCGGCATCCGCCGTGTGCCCCGCAACATCACGCCATCGCCGCTTGCCGAGCACTTCGCTCGTCCAGCCACCTCGAAGGTGGAGGCGTGAATTGCGCAAGCTCGTGTCGATGCGCGAGGCGCTATCCGATCCCGCCTATTTCGGGAGCGTGCTCGCAGGTCCGACCTGGGATGCATGGCGGGTGCTTCTCATCGCAATCATGGGCGAGCCGCTAAAAGTCGAGGAGCTTGCAACCTTCGCAGCGCTGCCCGATTGAGCTGCGCGTCTCTTGGGCCTAACGCAGTTCCCGATCGTGTATGCGAGGCCGGCAATGCCGTGTCGCTCGCGTCCCATATCGAGACCGATCATTTTTGTCATACGGATGATAACCACCGAAGAGCGAGAGGGCAATCGAGTGACTGATCAACTGAACGACCCGCACGCATCTGTGTTCCCGCCTGCGACCGCCATTAGAAATAGCACCCATCTAAAAGTTTTTACGGTCGCCGGATGGCCTCTCGATCACGCGAAAGAGTTTCTGATCAAGAAGGGCCACGACCTGAGCGGTCCTATTATCATCATGCAGTTTCCCAGCTGGGACAGCGACCGACGGGAGTTCGTCCCGACGCCGCTCGTCGATCTCACTGACGGGCCCGCCGAGAACGACGGTGGTCGTGACCGGGTGAGGGCCTCATCGGGTTTATCCGACGCCGGAGCGACGCGCGAATGGTTGTCGCGTTTCTCGCTTGGATTCAGCCCCGTCATCTGCTCGAAAATGGATCGAGATCCAACTGTGGTCATTTGGAATTAAAAAGCGACCGTTGTGCTGGTCTGTGTCGGTGGGTGTGATGCATATCGGGCACGTGTGGATGTGAATGCCGAAGCCACTTATGCTCGTGATAATGAGTGTGCGGCTCACCCAACGGATCGGTGCTGCTGTGCTCATGTTGATGATGTTCGTCATGGACATGGGGATGAGTGTGCGCGATTGGCTCATGGACGTGTTCGTGCTCGTGATGCTCCGTCAGGTGCAGCCAAACTCCAAATGCCATGAGAACGCCTGCAATAGCCAACTGCGCGGTAATCGGATCGCCGAGCACGAGTACGGCGGCCACGCTCCCGAGAAACGGGGCGGTTGAAAAGTACGCTCCGGTACGAGCCGTCCCGAGTTCACGCAGTGCCATGACGAATAGCGCCAAACTCACGCCGTATCCAAGGAAGCCAATCATTGCCGCGACCATGGCTGTCGAGAAGCCGGGCAACTTCGCGCCCAGGGAGAGGCCGATCGCCAGATTGAAGGGCCCGGCACAAAGCCCCTTGAACTGGACGATCTGTAGCGGGTCGGCCAGCGAGATCTTGCGCGTGAGATTGTTGTCCAGACCCCAAGCAAAGCACGCGCCTGCGATCGCAAGGGGCCCGAGGATGCGGTCAAGTGTTGGCGTGCCCGACCAGGAAAGGATCGCTGCACCGGAGATCAGACAGAACATGCCGAGTGCGATACGACGGTCGAAATTTTCGTGGAAGATATACCAGGCGATAAGTGCAGTTGCGGCGCCTTCAAGCGTGGGCAGAAGGGATGCGGCGGAGGCCTCGGTGCGAGACAGTCCGGTCATCAGCAGCAATGGGCCGATCACGCCTCCAGCCCCAATCGCTCCGGCAAGCCAAGGCCAATCGGAGCGGCCGAGGGCCACCTCTGACGCATCCGGTATTGCCCCCGCCCTAATCAGCCGCAGGGCTGCGATTCCGATTCCTGCCCCGCAATAGAGCAGACCAGCCAATATAGCCGGCTGGACCGATCCGATCAGAAGCTTTGCGGCCGGTGTCGATGCGCCAAACAATGCTGCTGATGCCAGCGCATAGAGGACGGCGGTCCGGTTCATTGGGTTAGCACCCTGGATCGAGCCATTTTCCAGACTTAAATTCGAAGAAGCAGCGAAATGATTAAACACGGGCAAGGCCCGGTGACATCAGGATGATGGTCGCACCGACATGCCATGATCGCAGGATACCGGCTCTTGAGCGGCTCGCGGCGCTCGTGCAAGCGCTTCGCCGGGATTGTTTTTTCTCCGGTCGGCATCGTCTCGGAAGACGATCGTCTTTGATTCAGGTCAGAGCCGTTCAATTCCGGGGCGCTGGTTTTTTGATGCGTGGCCATTCACGTCAAATTGGTTGATCGATGTCAATGACAATTGGCGGCCCTTGCTCACCTTAGAACTACCGCGGTCGCGTAAAGATCGGCTGAGGCGTGGGCCTCAAGCCGTCGCTCGACCCAAGACCCTGCGCCGCCTCAAGCAACTCAACGACCTCTGCATCAGATGTTTGATTGAAATTTAGGTAGTGTGCACCCACAGAATGGAATGGATAGGGTGTGGCCAAACAGACAATCTCGTCGGCTTGCGAACGGAGCTGGTTGATAGTCTCCGCAGGCGCGACCGGGACAGCCAATACGAGATGCGCGGGACGAACGCGCTGAAGCCCGCCCAGCGCCGCCTTGATCGTGCCACCCGTGGCAATACCGTCGTCGACGACGATCGCCGTCCGGTTCGTCACATTGATCGGTGGCCGCCCTCCAAGATAGCGCTCTCGGCGGCGCTCAATCTCGCGCAGTTGGTTGCGTGCCTCTCTTTCGATGTAGGTTGCTGGTATTTCTAGATGGCTGACCACGTCCTCATTGAGCACGACTTGCGGATGGGCGCCGTCGACAACCGCGCCAAGTCCAAGTTCCGGATGACCCGGTGCGCCGATCTTCCGCACAAAAAGCAGATCGAGTGGCGCTTTAAGCGCTTCGGCGACTTCAAACGCGACCGGCACACCGCCGCGAGGGAGCGCAAGAATGACCGGATTTCGTGATAGCAGGTGCAGCAATCTCTGGGCCAGTTGGCGCCCTGCATCTGGACGATCGGAAAAGATGTAATCGGACATTGTTCAGCTCCTGACCTCTGCGCGGCCAAGATGTCGTAGGAACCAGTCCGTCGCGTGCCGGACGACCTCATCCAACGTACCCGGCTCTTCGAACAGGTGACCGGCACCTTGCACGATAATCAGCTGCTTCTCGCAATTTAGCGCGGTGTATGCCTGCCTATTCATGATTATGACAGGGGAGTCGCGACCACCTACAAGGAGCAGCGTTGGCGCGCGTACAAAGGGAAGTCGCTCCATCGCAAGGTCGGGGCGCCCCCCGCGTGATACGATCGCGGCAATCCGCGAGTCCGGCAACGAAGCGGCCGTAAGAGCTGCCCCAGCTCCGGTGCTTGCACCGAAATAGCCTGGCGTGAGATCGGCTGTCTCTGCTCGGTCGGCAATCCACTCGCTTGCCAATGTTAGACGGGAGGCAAGCAGATCAATGTTAAACACATTACGTCTATCGTGCTCCTCTTCAGGCGTGAGCAGATCCAGAAGAAAGGTCGCGAGTCCTGCTTGCCGCAGTGCGGCAGCGACATGATTGTTGCGCGGACTCAAGCGCCCGCTGCCGCTCCCATGCGCAAAGATGACAATGCCTTTTGCGATTATGGGCCTACCGAGAATGCCCTTGAGACCTTGGGGCTCGATCCGCACTTCGCGAACAGGATGCTCAATTGCCTGCAGCATGATCAGACCCCGAAAGGGTAGGTTTCAGGAACGCCATGCGGTTTCACGGTCGGCAGCGGCGTGAGCGCTTTCGTCTCTTCAAACCAGACATAGCCGTCGAATTGTTCCGGCAGAACGGCCTCGAAATAATGGCTGTAGAACTCGGTGTCTGGACGGTAGACGACGCCGATCGCACGCTCCAGCCGCGGCTTCGACAAGAGGTCGACGACCTCCGTGCGTTTGCGCAGGTCCGTCAGCGATCGTGCAATGCCGGTCTGCCGGAAGATGCGCTCGTAGGAATCGGGTCGGGACGGGAGAACGCGCATGACTCGCATCGGCTCGTTCCAATCATCAGCAGCGGCGACCATCCCGCGATCTGTGCCGAAACCGATCAATGCCGCTTCTTCCCCATAGGCCGCTTTGCAAAGCTCGCCGATATTGAACTCACCCTGCCAACCCATCGCCGTCGCGGCAGCGTTGCCGATATGCGAGTTGTGCGCCCAGACGACAGCTTTGGCGTTCGGCCCCCGTGCGTCCATGACATGCTGCAGCGTGTTGAACATGTGCCGGTCTCGGAGATTCCATGATTCGGTCGATCCCCGATACATGATCCGGTAATATTGCTCGGCGGCGAGCACAATGCGCGCATTCTGCGCAGCATCCAGATAATCCTCGCCGTCCTTGCGGGAGTATTGCAGCCGCTTGGCGAGGATGTCCCGCAATTGCGCCACCACGGCATCTTCGCAAGGGTCGTGTTCGCCGCGCAGCACCGCGCGCCCATACCAAGCGGGGTCCGCTTGCCACGGCGTGAGACAGGCGTAGCGCTGGCGTGCTGCTTTGGCCGCCTCGGGATCGACGCGATCGAGGTAAGTCAGAACTTCCGCTATCGAGGCGCGGAGCGAGTAGACGTCCAGCCCACGGAACTCTACGCGCTTATCCCTTGGCAGCGTCTCGTTGTGCAGACGCAGCCATTCGAGAAAGGTTTGGACCTCTTCATTGCGCCACATCCAGGTAGGGAATCGCGCAAAGCACTCCTCGTCGTATTTTCCGGGCCCGCGGTGCCTCACATGACGATCGACGCGATTTGCATCAGGCCAGTCGGCCTCGACAGCAACTACGGAGAAGCCGTGCTGCTCGATCAAGCGCCGCGTGATTGCCGCGCGGGCATTGTAGAATTCGGACGTTCCGTGGGTTGCCTCACCGAGCAGCACCACGCAGGCACTGCCGAATCGATCGAAGAACGAGCCGAATTCTGAACTCCGCTCTGGTGCCGGCAGATGTTCGCAGGCGTGCCGGATGGCCGACGCTGCTTGCTCCGCTCCTTCAGCGCGAGCACGTTCTGCAATGTTCGGATCGGCCATGCCCCATGCTCCACCAGCCGTAGAGTGAGAGCGACTCGGGAGCCGCTCTCCTCATGAACTCAAGAGATGGAGAGCCGATCCTCCACGGATTTCACGCCCGGTGCCGACCAGGCGGCGCGCTCGGCAATACCGCGCTCAAACCAAGCCTTCACCCTACCCTCGAGAGTCACCTTGTCGTCCTTCACGGTCACGCGGATCGAGTCCGCCTCGAGTTCCGCGTTGCGCTTCAGCGCCTCCATGATCTTGGCCTTGATATTCTGCGGCTGAATGCGCGGCTTCACCTCAATCAAATTCGTGACGCCGATCACTCCTGAGAGCCGACGTATTGCGGATTCTGCCGCCGTGCGCTGGTACTGCCATTCAACATTGCCGGTCAGCGTAACCCATCCCTTCTGAACCTTGACCATGACGGCGTCCACGGGCACCATCGCGTCCCAACCTATGATGGCGACGGCACGCTCCGCGATCTGATCGTCCGCCGTCTTCTTCTGCTCGGGATAGCGGACTTCGATCTCTTGGGCGACAGCGTGGACACCCTTGACGCGTTGCGCTGCCTTTTCCGCAGCAATTTTCTCAGCATAACTGCCCACGTGTCCGGTCAAGGTGACGACACCGTTTTCTACCGCGACGCCGACATTAGCTGAGTCGAAGCTCGGATCGAAGTCGAGCTCATCGATGACGTATTGACGAAGAAGTTTGCCGGTCATTTTATTATACTCCCATCCGGAGTGCTCCGACATGCGGAGATTGAAGAGCTTTGGCACGTGTCGCTCTCGACGCGCATTGATCCATCGCAAGCCGCGTCGAATTTTTTGAGGCTAAGGCTTTTTGCCTTCATTTGTTACGGTCGCAGGGTTGTCTGCGAGCGGCGTCGAATGGTGCTGAAATCTTCCTTCGTGACGGGTGACTTAAATCAAGTCTCCTTCAATGGAGTCATATAAGTTGTTCGGCGATAGCGAAGCTCCCATAGCTTTTCCGAGCATGCAAGGGACATTCTCTCATGTTACGAGACATTCTCGTCCTACTGAACCATACAAGCGATCGCGCCGGGCTTTTGGCGCAATCGATTGCAGCCGAATTCGGCGCGTTCTTGACGGGGGTATGTCCGGCAGCACCGAGTGCTCCCGTCGAGCCCCTGGGCAAAGAAACCGATGTGATCGGTCTCCCAGAGGCAGCACTCGCGAGATTTGAGCAGAATGCCAGGGAAGCAAATCTTAGGGTCGGCATCCTCGAAGCGACAGCGGACCAAGAGAATATTCTCGCAATAGCTCGAACCTATGACCTGCTGGTTGTCGAGCAGAAAGATCCAAAAGAAGCAAAGCCCACCGATGACTACATTGAAGCGCTGCTTCTATTCTCAGGGCGTCCTAGTGTGATCGTTCCCTACATCGATATAAAGCCAGTTGGCTTTAAGTCAGTGACGGTGGCATGGGATGGAAGCGCGAGTGCCGCTCGCGCTGTTGCCGATGCGCTTCCGTTCCTGAAAAGGGCCGAGCGGGTCGAACTGGTGATGGTTGGCGAGGGCGCCGCGGAGGAGGGGTTCTTTGGCGCCAGACTGGTTCAGCACCTCGCCTGCCACAAAATTCACGCCTCGTATCTGACCTTGTCGAAGTTTGCCGGTGTTGCCGACGCTTTGCTCTCGCATGTGGCGGAAGTGGGCTCCGACCTCCTCATTATGGGAGCCTACGACCATTCTCGGCTGCGCGAACGAGTTTTGGGAGGTGTCAGCAGAGAGATACTTGGTTCCATGACCGTGCCTATTTTTATGTCGCACTGAGGCAGTCGCGGTATTCGCGTGCACGGCAGGCAATGCGCAAATCACTGCCGGTCGGAGGCGGAACCAACGACAGCGCCATT
>Ga0164306_10000752_pt1 | contig 13641 bp, 12 predicted proteins | sample Whisoiple_242_MG_FD_110213 | JGI IMG/M metagenome (GOLD analysis project Ga0164306, IMG submission 110213) | Soil microbial communities amended with fresh organic matter from upstate New York, USA - Whitman soil sample_242_MG | ecosystem: Environmental > Terrestrial > Soil > Unclassified >... | reverse complement strand
TCCAGCAGCGTGCGTGGTTGGCGATGCGCGCGATCGCGCCGGGGTCCACCGCCACCTACGCGGAGCTCGCGGCGGCGGCGGGCAGCCCCACCGCGGTGCGCGCGGCCGGCTCGGCGTGCGCGCGCAACCTGGTCGCGCCGTTCGTGCCCTGCCACCGCGTGCTGCGCAGCGGCGGGACGCTCGGCGGCTACTACTACGGGCTGGACACGAAGCGGGTGCTCCTCGCGCACGAGGCGCGCGGCTGACGAGTCGGTCCCGCGCCCCGCGGACGCCGCGACGCCAGGCGGGCGCGCCTCGTCCCGGGAGACGCCGCCCGCACCCCACGGGGCGTCGTCCGTGGCGCGGGCCGCGCGGCCCGCGCCACGGAGGGGTCAGCGCCGGACCGCGAGCACCGCCACGAGCGCCAGCGCGCCCACGGCGCCGGCGAGGATCCCGCGCGCGCGGTTCTTGTTGGCCGGGTCGGCGGCCGGGTCCGTGCCCACCGCGTCGCGCCAGAGCTTCTCCGCCGCGGCCCGGGCGTCCGCGACCTGCCGCTTCGGGCTGAGCCGCTCGGCGAGCGCGTCGGCGGTGCCGGCCAGCTCCGCGCGGGTCAGCGCGACCTCCGCCTCGAGCGCGGTGATGGTGGGCTTGGGCGTGGGGGAGTCGCTCATCGGCTCAGGCCCTCCTTGACGGACTTCTGCACGGTCTCGGCGTCCTGCTTGAGCCCCGCGACGGCCTTCTCCGGCGTCGGCGGGGTGCCCTTCTGCAGGCTCTTCACGCCGACCAGCGCGAGCACGCCGGTGATGATCGCGAGGGCGACCAGGACGATCAGCGCGGCGAGCCAGGGCGCCAGGCCCTCGCTGATCGCGAGGATGATCGTGGTGATCAGCACCGCGAACGTGAAGAACCCGAAGAACGCGGCGCCGGCGAGCAGGCCGATCCCGATCCCCGCGGCCTTGGCCTTCTGCGCGAGCTCGGCCTTGGCCAGGTCGATCTCCGCGCGCACCAGCCGGGCGGCCTGCTCGCTGAGCCGGCTGATGAGCTGGCCGATCGACTGCTGGTCCGGGCCGGACCCGCTGCCCGATGTCGTCGTCATCCGGTGCTCCTTCGTGGACGGGAGGCGTTCCGCCCCAGTCTGGCCCGTCCGCGTGGTCTGCGCAGGTGGGACGGGCCGGGCGTGCCTCGCGCGGTGTCGTGCGGGTCAGTCGGCCCAGGGGTGGACGAGGTCGGGTTCGCGCGCCGGGCCCGCCGGCGGCGGCGTCGCGCGCACCCGCTCCGGGAGCCGGCTGCGGGCCCACGCCGCGACGCCCGCGGCGGCGCCGATCAGCACGACGCCGACGACGAGGGCGGCCAGCCAGAGCTCGACGACGTGCGCGAGCCCGACGACCGCCGCCGTCACCAGCAGCGCCAGCCCGAACACGGTGAGCAGCAGGGCGGCGGCGAACCCGATCGCGCTCGGCCGGACCTCGACCGCGCGGGCCCGGACCGAGCGGGTGACCGCGTCGATCTCCGCCTGCACGGACCGCCGCACCCGGTCCTCGACCTGCTCGATGCGCTCGCGGGTGCGTTCGGCCAGCGGCTCCGCCAGTCGGCCGAACAGGCCCCGTCGCGGCTCCTCGGCGTCGGTCACGGTGCCCTCCTCGTCACGACCCCGGCCGTGCCCGCGTCGTCGCGGCGGCCGGCGGTGCTCCCTGGTTCGCCCGGTCCCTCCACCCTAGTCACCGCGGCGGATCGCGCCCGGCGCCCACCGCGGCGCGCCGCCGGGCGTACGGTGCCCCCGTGGTCGGGCGCGTCGTGCGGGTGGCCCTCGTCGTGGACGAGGCGCTGCCGCGCGCCGCCCTGGCGCAGGGCCTGGAGACCGACCCCCGGGTGTCGGTGGTGCACCGGCTGGCGGGCCGGCGGGAGGCGCTGGACCGCGTGGAGCCGCGCACGGCCGACGTGCTCGTGGTGGAGGACGCGCTCGACGACGGGACCGGGGTCGAGCTCGGCCTGCGGCTCCAGGAGCGCGACCCCGACCTGGCGGTGCTGCTGCTGTCGGGGCGGGACGCGTCCGACGTGGTGCTCGCGCTGCGGGACCGGGTGCCGCGGCCGTGGAGCCACGTCTCCCGGCGGGCCTGCCCCGACCCGGGCGCGCTGGCCCGCGCGGTGGTCGCGGCGGCCGACGGCCAGGCCGTGCTCGGCCCCGGGGAGGCGCCGGCCCGCGCGCCGGGGGTCGCCGGGCTGACCCGGGCGCAGACCGCGGTGCTCGCGCTCGTGGCGCAGGGCCTGTCCAACCGGGCGGTGGCCCGCGCGCTCGGGCTGTCGCCGCGGTCGGTGGAGAACCACCTGGCGGTGGTCTACCGGGCGCTGGGCGCCGCCGGACCGGACGTGAGCCCCCGGGTGCTGGCGGCGCTGGCGTACCGCACGGGCGGCCCGCCGCGTGCGGCAGGATGAGCGGCGGCCCGCACCCCGCACCCGCCGCCCCGGAGGCCCCCACGAGCACGCCCCGCGCCCCCCTGCCCGCCCCGCGCCCGGCGCACCACCGCGCGGGGCTCGCCCTGCTGGTCGCGGCGGGCGGCGCGGTGGGCTCGCTCGGCCGGTACGGGCTCGCGCAGGCGCTGCCGCCGCAGCACGGCTGGCCGCTCGGCACGCTGACCGCCAACCTCACCGGCGCGTTCCTGCTGGGCGTGCTGCTCGAGATCCTCGGCCGGCGCGGCCCGGAGACCCCGGGCGTCCAGCGGGTCCGGCTCGCGCTCGGCACGGGCGTGCTCGGCGGGTACACGACGTTCAGCTCGCTGGCCCTGGAGACCGAGCGGCTGCTCGCGGCGGGGGAGGCCGGGACCGCGCTCGGCTACGCCGGGGTGTCGCTGGTCGCGGGCGTGCTGTGCGCGGCGGGCGGCGTGGCGCTGGTGTCGGCGGCGGGCGGCCGCGGCGGGCGGGGCGCGCGCGGCGGCGCCCCCGGCGGCGCACCCGGACCCGGGGGTGCCCGGTGACCGACGCGCTGCTGGTCGCGGTCCTGGGCGGCCTCGGCGCCGCCACCCGGTTCTGGGTGGACGGCACCATCCGGGCGCGCGGGCGCACGGTGCTGCCCGTCGCCACGATCGCGATCAACGTCACCGGCTCGCTGCTCATCGGGCTGGTCGCCGGCGCGCACCTGTACCTGGGCCTCCCGGCGACCTGGCAGCTGCTGGTCGCGACCGGGTTCTGCGGCGGGTTCACCACGTTCTCCGCCGCCGCGGTCGAGACCGTCCGGCTCGCGCAGGCCGGCGAGCGCGGCCGGGCGCTGGCGAACCTGCTCGGGACGACGGTGCTCGCGGTGGCGGCCGCGGCCGCCGGCCTGGGTCTCACCGCCCTGTGGGCCACCTGACCCACTTGCCACGGGTCGTCCCGGTTTGCGAGGGTCGCTGGGGACCGCGTCGCCGCGCGTGGACCGCTCGGCCCACCCGGTCGGGTCCTCCGACCGGAAGGACACCGCGTTTGAGCGAGACCTTCGTGGCGCCCGGTGAGCCGATCGACCTCGACAACTGCGCGCGCGAGCCCATCCACATCCCGGGCTCGGTGCAGCCGCGCGGGGTCCTCCTCGTCGTCCAGGACGACGGCGGCGTCGTCCTGCAGGCCTCGGAGAACGTCGCGACGGTCCTCGGCCGGCCGGTCGACGCGGTGCTCGGCGCGCCGCTCGGCGACGTGCTCGGCGTCCCGGCGGCCCGCGTGGTGCTCGAGCAGCTCGCCGCCGTGCCGGACCACCGCACCCGGAACCCGGGCCTGGTCGAGATCGCGACGGCCGACGGCACGGTCCAGCTCGACGTCGTCGTGCACCGCCCGCCGCCCGCGACGCTCGCCGACCCGGGCCCGGTGTTCGTGGTCGAGCTCGAGCCCGCCGACGGCCCGCGGCCGCTGACCTACGGCACGACCTACGAGAGCGTCCGCGACGCGATCGCCGACCTGAACCGCGCCGGCGAGCTCACCGAGCTCTACGACATCGCGGCCCGGCACGTGCGCCGGCTGACCGGCTTCGACCGCGTGATGATCTACCGGTTCGACGCCGAGTACAACGGCGAGGTCGTCGCCGAGGCGAAGCGCCGGGACCTGGAGCCGTTCCTCGGGCTGCACTACCCGGCCTCGGACATCCCGGCGCAGGCGCGCGCGATGTACGAGAAGAGCTGGATCCGGCTCATCTCCGACGTCGCGTACACGCCGGTGCCGGTCGTACCCACCGTCGACCCGCTCTCCGGCCGGCCGCTGGACCTCACCTACGCGACGCTCCGCTCCGTGTCGCCGGTGCACTGCGAGTACCTGCGGAACATGGGCGTCCGCGCCTCGATGTCCATCTCGCTGCTCCGCGACGGGAAGCTCTGGGGCATGGTGGCGTGCCACCACTACTCCGGGCCGCACGCGCCGTCGTACGGCGTGCGCGCGGCGGCCGAGTTCCTGGGCGTCGCGCTGTCCGCCCGCCTGGTCGCCCAGGTCGAGGAGGACGCGCTCGCGGAGAGCCGCCGCGCGTCCGGCGTCCTGGCCCGCCTCGTGGCGGCGAGCCGCGACGAGGAGGTGCGGCTGGCCCAGGCCCTGACCCGCACCGACGACCTGCTGACGCTCGTGCCGGCCGACGGCGTGGTGGTGAGCGTCGGCACCGACGTGCTCACCCGGGGCGAGGTCCCGGACCTCGGGTCGTGCCGGGCGCTCGCGGCGTGGGCGTCGTCGGTGGACGAGCTGCTCGCGACCGACCGCCTGCCGGAGGAGACCGGCGCGCCCGGCGTGCCCGGGATCGCCGGGGCCGTCGCGCTGGCCCTGCCCGACGGCGGGACCGTCGTCTGGCTGCGCGGCGAGGTGGTGCGCACCGTCGACTGGGGCGGGGACCCGCACCACAAGGTGATCGCCGTGCCGGAGGGCGACGGCGTGCGGCTGGGCCCGCGGCAGTCGTTCGACCTGTGGCGCGAGCAGGTCCGCGGCCGCGCGCTGCCGTGGGACGACCAGCACGTGCAGAACGCGGCCGACCTGCGGACCTACCTGGTCGAGGCGCTGTTCCGCCGGGGCCGGGCCGAGGTGAACGCCGCGCGCGCCATCCAGCGGACGCTGCTGCCCACGTCGCTGCCGCTCGTGCCGGGCTGGTCGGTGGACGCGCGGTACGAGCCCGCCGGCACCGGCCAGGTCGGCGGCGACTGGTACGACGTGCTGCGGCTGGCGGACGGGCGGCTCGCGCTCACGATCGGCGACGTCACGGGCCACGGCCTGGCGACCGCCGCGGCGATGGGCCAGCTCCGCAACGCCACCCGCGCCTACCTGCTGGACGCCGCCCCGCCCGGGGTCGTGCTGTCCCGGGTCGCGGCGCTCGCGCGGTGGACCCTGCCGGGGCAGATGGCGACCATGGCCGTCGCACTGCTCGACCCGGCGACGGGCGAGGTGGACTACGCGGGTGCCGGCCACCTGCCGCCGCTCGTCGTGCGCGCGGACGGCACGGCGGCGTGGGAGCCGGTGCTCGGCTCGCCGCTCATCGGGCTGCTGACGGGGGAGCCCGCCGCGGGCCGGACGACGCTCGGGCCCGGCGACGCGCTGCTGCTGTTCACCGACGGGGTGATCGAGCGGCGACGGGAGTCGCTGCGCGACGCGCTCGCCCGGACGGTCGGGGCGGTCGGGCGACCGGCGCCGGGGGACCTGGACGCGCTGGTGGCGCGGCTGCGGGACCCGGCGTCGGACGACGACGCGACCGTGGTGCTGCTGGCGCGGGACTGACGCGCGCGGCGCCGACCGCGGGCCGTCCCGCCGCGCGGCCGGCCCGCGGTCAGCCGCCGAGCAGGTCGGCGAAGGACGGGGCGGTCGCGAACGGGTCCTGCGGGCCGCGCGGCCCGCGGGCGGCGACCGTGGTGGCGAGCTCGGCGCCGGCGCGGCGGATGCGCGCGGGCAGCGGGCTCGGCTCGTCGGCGGTGGCGCCCGCGGCCCAGTCGTCGGTGGCGGCGAACACGGAGGTCGTCGCGACGTCGGCCCGCAGGTAGGTGAACAGCGGGCGGATCGAGTACTCGAGCGCGAGCGAGTGCCGGGCGGTGCCGCCGGTCGCCCCGAGCAGCACGGGCAGCCCGACCAGCGAGTCCTTGTCCAGGATGTCGACGAACGACTTGAACAGGCCCGAGTAGGTCGTGGTGAACAGCGGGGTCACCGCGATCAGCGCGTCCGCGCCGGTCACCGCCTCGATCACCTCGGCCAGCGCCGGGCTGGGCACGCCGGTCAGCATCGCGTTCACGATGTCGTGCGCGTGGTCGCGCAGCTCCACGACGCGGACCTCCGGGCGCTGCCCGCGGTCGGCGAGCTCGGTCGCGGTCGCCTCGGCGAGGCGGTCGGCGAGTAGACGGGTCGAGGACGGCTGGCCGAGGCCGGCCGACAGCGCGACGATCGAGCGCTGGGTCATGGCGTGCTCCTTCGGGGTCCTGCGGGGGTGGTGCGCGGGGTGCTGCGGGTCGTGCGGGGTGCCGGGTGGGCGGTCGTGCCGGACGCGCCCACGGCGTGTCGGTCAGAACCGTCCACCCGGCGGGGGTGTTCCCGGCTCAGAGGCCGAACGCGGCGCCCTGGCGGGCGGTGACCGCGTCGGCGGCCGCGGCGTCGTCCTCGGCCGTCCGCCCGGTCCAGTGGTCCGCGGCGGCGACGGTCTGCTCGTGCACCTGGCCGGCGGCGCGGGCCTTCGCCACGCGCTCGGCGTGCGTCGGCGGGCCGGACGGGACGTCGGCGGGGCGGTCGGACTCCATCTCCTTGCGGAGCACCGGGACGACCTCGCCGCCCAGGATGTCGAGCTGCTCGAACACCGTCTTGAGCGGCAGGCCCGCGTGGTCGATGAGGAACAGCTGGCGCTGGTAATGGCCGACGTCGTGCCGCATCGCGGCGTACCGGTCGATGACCTGCTGCGGAGAGCCGACGGTCAGCGGCGTCTGCGCGGCGAAGTCCTCCAGCGACGGGCCGTGGCCGTAGACCGGGGCGTTGTCGAAGTACGGCCGGAACTCGGTCACGGCGTCCTGCGAGTTCTTCCGCATGAACACCTGGCCGCCGAGGCCGACGATCGCCTGGTCCGCCCGGCCGTGGCCGTAGTGCTCGAACCGCTGCCGGTAGAACTGCACCATCTGCTTGGTGTGGCTCATCGGCCAGAAGATGTTGTTGTGGAAGAAGCCGTCGCCGTAGTAGGCGGCCTGCTCCGCGATCTCGGGGCTGCGGATCGAGCCGTGCCACACGAACGGCGGGACGCCGTCCAGCGGCCGCGGCGTCGAGGTGAAGCCCTGCAGCGGGGTGCGGAACTTGCCCTCCCAGTCGACGACCTCCTCGGTCCAGAGGCGGCGCAGCAGGGCGTAGTTCTCGATCGCCAGCGGGATGCCCTGGCGGATGTCCTGGCCGAACCACGGGTAGACCGGGCCGGTGTTGCCGCGGCCCATCATGAGGTCCATCCGGCCGTCGGAGATGACCTGGAGCATCGCGTACTCCTCGGCCAGCCGGACCGGGTCGTTCGTCGTGATGAGGGTCGTGGCGGTCGACAGCACGATGTTCTTCGTCCGCCCGGCCAGGTAGCCGAGCATCGTGGTCGGGGACGACGCGACGAACGGCGGGTTGTGGTGCTCGCCGGTCGCGAAGACGTCGAGGCCGACCTCCTCCGCGTGCTCGGCGATCGCCAGGATCGACCGGACGCGCTCGGTGTCGTCGGGCGCGCGGCCCGTGCGGGGGTCAGGCGTGATGTCGCTGACCGTGAAGACTCCGAACTGCATCTCGCGCTCCTCAAGTCGATGCGTTTGCATGTACTTGCGCCCCAACGAGGCCGCGCGCGGATCTATTCCGCGCCGCCGGGACCATCGTCCCGGACCCGGCGGCGCGGCGGCAGGGCGGGATTCAGCGGGCCGGCGCGCCCTCGACGGCCCGGCGGCTGGCCCGGCGCGTCACCAGGTGCAGCACCAGGCCGACGGCGAGCAGCACCCCGGCCAGCGCCCAGTGCCGCGCCTCCTGCTGGGTGAGCAGCACGACGCAGGTGACGATCGCCAGGACGGGCAGCGCGGTCCAGGCGCGGAAGTGGTCGTGCTCGACGCGGTCCCGGCGCAGCACCAGCACCGCGACGTTGGTGCTGAGGAACACGAACAGCAGGAGCAGGACGACGGTCGACGCCAGGTCCACCAGCTCGCCGGTCGCGGCCAGCACGATGGCGACGGCGGTGGTCACGAGGATCGCGACCCACGGGGTGCGGCGGCCCGGCAGCACGCGCCCGAGCACCGGCGGCAGCAGGCCCTCCTGCGCCATCCCGTAGGTGAGCCGGCTGGCCATGATCATCGTGAGCAGGGCGCCGTTCGCGACGGCGACGAGCGCCACGGCGGAGAAGATCTCCAGCGGGACGCCGCCGGCGGCCCGGACGACCTCGAGCAGCGGGCCGCTCGACGCGGCGAGGTCCTCGGGCGCGACGACCGCCGGGGCGACGAGCCCGACCAGCAGGTAGACGACGCCCGCGGCGAGCAGGGCGCCGAACAGCGCGCGCGGGTAGACGCGGCGGACGTCGGTGACCTCCTCGGCCAGGTTCGCGGACGTCTCGAAGCCGACGAACGAGTAGAACGCGATCAGCGCACCGCCGAGGATCGCCGCGGCCCAGGACGTCTCGGCGGGCAGCTCCAGCACGCGGGCGGGGTCGCCGTCGCCGCGGCCGAGGACGACCGCGCCCAGGATCACGACCAGCACCAGGCCGGACAGCTCGATCGCCGTCATGACGACGTTGGCGCGCAGCGACTCCTTGATCCCGCGCATGTTCAGCGCCGCCACCAGCGCCAGGAACACGACCGCGGTGAGCACCGGCGGGACGTCGAGGAACACCGACAGGTAGTCGCCGCCGAACGCCAGGGCCAGGCCGGCCGCCGACGTGACGCCCGCCGCCAGCATGCAGAAGCCGACCAGGAACGAGACCAGCGGGCTGCCGAAGGCGCGCTGCGCGAACACCGCCGACCCGCCGGCCTTCGGGTACTTGGTGACCAGCTCCGCGTAGGACGCCGCCGTGAGCAGGGCCATGCCCAGCGCGACCAGCAGCGGCAGCCAGATGGCGCCGCCGGCCTCGGCGCCGAGCTCGCCGACCAGCGCGTACACGCCCGCGCCGAGCACGTCGCCCAGGATGAACAGGAACAGCAGGGGCCCGGTCACGGCCCGGCGGAGGCCGGGGGACTTCTCGGTGGCGGTGTCGGTGGTCACCCGGCCGAGTATCGGCGCGGCGGCGCGGGCGCGCGCGGCGAGGGCGGGCGGGCGCGGCGAGCGGGGGCGGGCGCGGGGTGGCCCGGCGCCGAGGGGGTGGCCGACGCGCCGAGCGAGTACCCGGCGACTACCCCCTCGGCGCGTGGCGTACCCCCTCGCGTGCGGGAGCGAGCGAGCGCACCTGGGCCGCGACCGTGCGGTGTGAGCGGCTGCACACGCACGCGCGGAGCACTCAGTCGCCCGCGCGCGTTGTCGATGGTGGACGTGCGGGCCCGGCCCGCCGTCCCGCCCGGAGGACCGGGCGACGCCGCGTGACGAGACCGCGGCAGCAGGCGCCCGGGTCCCCGGGGGCCGACCGCACCGCCTGGCACGACCGCGCACCACCCCGCACCACCGCGCGCCGCGACCCGTCGCGGCAGTCCCGCACGGGCGACGCCGCCCGCGCGCCACCGGCCCGCCGCCGGCGCCGCCGGTCACCGCAGCACCGCACGACCGGGCGCCCGCGCGCGCCCGCACGCAGGGGGATCCGCATGTCCGCACCGACCCGCGCCCGCAGGGGCGCCGCGCTCGCCGCCACGCTGGCGGCCGCGCTCGCGCTCGCCGCCCCGGCCGCCGCCGCTCCGGCCGCCGCCGCCGCTCCGCCCGCGGCCGCCGCGCCCGCGCTCACCGTCGCCGCCACGACCACCACCGCCACGACCACCACCACCGCCACCGCCACCACCGCCACGACCACCACCACCGCCACCACCGCCACCACCGCCACCGGCTTCCGCCTCGGCGCGCACGTCGACCGCGGGCAGGCCGCCGACGCCGCCGCGGCGGTCGCCGGCTTCGAGGACGCCCTCGGCCGCCCGCTCGACGTGCACCGCTGGTACAGCCGGTGGGACGACGCCCAGCCCGCGGGCCCGGTGGCCGACTCGGTCGCGCGGGGGCGCACGCCGCTGCTGTCGATCTGGCCGAAGCGGCTCGACGGGTCGGTGGTGCCGTGGTCCGCGATCGCGGCGGGCCGGGTGGACGCCGACATCCGGCGGCAGGCCGCGGGCGTCGCCGCGCTCGGGGTGCCGGTGTACCTGACCCTGCACCACGAGGCCGACATCGCGGAGGGCTGGGGCACCCCGGCGGAGTTCCGCGCGGCGTGGCGGCGGTACGTGCAGGTGTTCCGCGAGGCCGGCGTGCGGGACGTGCGCTGGACCTGGGTCGTGACGCCCGGCAGCTTCGGCTCCGCGCCGTCGACGGCGGGCGCGGACGCGTTCTACCCCGGGGACGACGTCGTCGACCGGGTGGGCCTGGACGCCTACAACTGGTTCGGCTGCGCCCCGGGCAAGCCGGCCGCCTGGCGGTCGCTCGCGGAGGTCGCCGGGCCGTTCCGCCGGTGGGCCGAGGCGCGCGGGAAGGCCGCCGTCCTCGCCGAGTTCGGCACCGCCGCCGACCCCGCGGACCCGGGCCGCCGCGCCGCCTGGCTCACCGACGCGGTCGCGTACCTCGGCGCCTGGCCCGGGCTGGACGTCGCGTCGTCGTTCGAGGGCACCGGCACCTGCCCGTGGGCCGTGGCGGGGTCGGAGCCCGCCCGCTCCGCGTACGCGGCGGCGGTGGCGCGGCCCGCGGCGAACGCCGCGCCGACGGCAGACCTGCGGCCGTCCGCCCCGGTCGGCCCGGCCCCGCTCGCCGTCACGTTCGACCTCGCGCGCAGCACGGGCGGCGGGGCCGCGACGGGCGCCGGCGTGGTCCGCTGGGTACTGGACCTCGGCGACGGCACGACGCGCACCGGCACCGGGCAGCCCGGCGCGGTCGCGCACACCTACGCCGCCGGCACGGTGACGGCCCGGCTCACCGTCACGGACGCCGCGGGCCGCACCGCCTCGGCCGCCCGCACCCTCGTGGTCGCCGCGCCGCCCGTCGTCACCGCCGCCGAGCGGGGCGTGACCGGGACGTCCGCCGGGCTGCGCGCGTGGGTCGGCACCGCGGGGCTGGCGGGCACGGTCCGCCTGTCGTGGGGGCCGGACGGCGCCGCCGAGACCGGCCGGGTCGACCGGGCGCTCCCCGCCGCCACCGCCGCGCAGGAGGTGGCGCACGACCTCGCCGGCCTGGTGCCCGGTACCCGGTACCGGTGGACGGCGACGGCGACGACCGCGGCGGGCACGACGGTCCTGACCCGGACGTTCGACACCCCCGGCGCGCCGACGGTGCGCGCGCTCCCGGCGACGGAGGTCACCCGGACCGGCGCGACGGCGCAGCTGCGCGTGCACCCGCACGGGCTGGACACCACGGTGCGCGTGGAGTGGGGGACCGACTGGGCGTCCCGCACGGCGGAGGTCGCGTTCCCCGCCGCGAGCTGGGAGCGCGCGGGAACGGCGGCGCTCACCGGGCTGGCTCCGGGCACGACCTACCGGTACCGGGTCGTCGCGACCAACGCGGCGGGCACGACGGTCGGTCCGGAGCAGGTGCTGACCACGGCCGGATGAACCGCGCGGCACCGCGCCTGGCGCGTTGCGCAACCGTACGGTTGTGGTCCGGGCCGCCGGCGTGGCACGCTACGGCGGCCGTCACCCACCCACCCGTCAGGAGGACCCCGTGGCCGACCCGCTGTCGCAGGTGTTCGCGGCGCTCGCCGACCCGCTGCGCCGCGACCTCGTGGCCCGGCTCGCGTCCGGCGACGCCACGGTCGGGGCGCTCGCGGCGCCGTACGACGTCTCGCCGCAGGCGGTGTCCAAGCACCTGCGGGTGCTCGAGGAGGCGGGGCTGGTCAGCCGGCGCCGGGAGGCGCAGCGCCGGCCGGCGCACCTGGAGACCGAGGTGCTCGACCTCATGACGATGTGGATCGAGCGCAACCGCCGGGAGGCCGAGTTCCGCTACCGGCGGCTCGACGACGTCCTGCTGGGCGAGGGCGCGGACCGACCCGCGGACGCGGGGCCCGGCGCGGCGACCGCCGCCTCGCCCCCGGCGACCGCCCGCCCCGCGGCGACCGCCCGCCCCGCGGCGACCGCCCGGCCCGTCCCCGCCGCCCCGCCGGCCGTGGTGGCCGCCGTCGTCGAGCCGGACCGCGACGCCGCGCCGGGTCCGCGGGTGCGCACCGAGCGGACGCTGCGGTTCCGGATGGACGGGGAGCGGGTGTTCCAGCCCTGGGACCTCGGCGCGCGCGTGATCGTGCCCGCCGACGACCCGGCCGACGACCCGGCCGAGGGCCCGGCCGACGACCCGGCGCTCGGGCGGGCGGGCCGCCCCGCGGACGGCACAGCCGGCGCCTGAGTCCGAACGGCCGCGTTTGCCCGATTCACCCGGTTCGTGGCGCGCGATCCGCTCACGCCGGCCGATCGGGGGTCGATGGGTTCCTCGCCAGGGGAGACCGACCCACGAGGAGCCACGTGTTCACCCGCACCCGCCCGCCGTCGCCCACCGCGACCACCGAGCTGTCCGAGTCCCGCGCGAACATCGACGCCGTCACCGCGGTCGTGCACGCGCTGGCCGGCGCCTCGACCTCCGACGAGGCCGTCCGCGCGGCGCTGGACGTCGTCCGCGAGCGGTTCGACTGGGCGTACGGGTCCTACTGGCGGGTGGAGGCCGACCGCGCGCTGCACTTCGTCCAGGAGTCCGGGGACGCCGGCGACGAGTTCCGGCGCGTGACCCGCGAGGCGTCGTTCGCCGAGGGCGTCGGCCTGTCCGGGCGGGCGTGGCGGCACCGCGACCTCGTGTTCGTCGCCGACCTGGGCGAGCTCACCGACTGCGTGCGCGCCCCCGCGGCCCAGCGGGCGGGCGTCCGGTGCGGCATCTGCTTCCCGCTGCTGGAGAACGGCGTCGTCACCGGGACGATGGACTTCTTCACCACCGAGACGCTCACCCCGTCCCCGCAGCGGCTCGCGACGCTGCGCAGCATCGGGGTCCTGGTCAGCCAGGCCATCGAGCGCGTCGCGACCGCCGAGCGGCAGGCCGAGGCGCTGCAGGACATCGAGGCGGTCAACCGGGTGATCCACGAGGTCACCGGCGCGCCCACCGCCGAGGAGGCGCTGCACCGCGCGCTCGCCGCCATCCGCGAGGGCTTCGGCTGGGCCTACGGGTCGTACTGGCGGGTGGACGAGCAGCAGCGCGCGCTGACGTTCGTGCAGGAGTCGGGCGACGCGGGTGCGGAGTTCCGCGAGGTCACCCGCGCCGCGTCGTTCCGCGAGGGCGTCGGGCTGGCGGGCCGGGCGTGGCGGGCGCGGGACCTGGTGTTCGTGCCGGACCTCGGCGAGCTCACGGACTGCGTGCGGGCGCCCGCGGCGCAGCGGGTCGGCGTGAAGTCGGGAGTCTGCCTGCCGATCGTCGTGGCGGGGCGGGTCGTCGGGACGATGGACTTCTTCGCGACCACGACGCTCGCGCTGTCGCAGGGCCGGGCGGACGCGCTGCGCAACACCGCGTTTCTCGTCGCGCAGGCGCTGGAGCGGCACGCGGGCGCGGCCCGGCTGCGGACCGCCGGCGAGGAGCTGGTCACGTCGATCCAGGAGGTGGAGCGCAACGTGCTGG
>Ga0164306_10000751_pt1 | contig 13646 bp, 14 predicted proteins | sample Whisoiple_242_MG_FD_110213 | JGI IMG/M metagenome (GOLD analysis project Ga0164306, IMG submission 110213) | Soil microbial communities amended with fresh organic matter from upstate New York, USA - Whitman soil sample_242_MG | ecosystem: Environmental > Terrestrial > Soil > Unclassified >... | reverse complement strand
GCCCGCCTCTTCGGCCGGTTTGCCGGCGTCGAGGACCGCGTTGGCCTGCGCTTCGTTCAGTTCGCCGGGACCGACGCCGAGCACGACGGGCACGTAGGCGACCGTGCGGTCTTTGCTGAGGAAGGCCGCACCCGCCGGGGTGAGCGGGTTGATCGCCGAGTTGACGTCGTGCATCGCCTGCAGCCGCTTGACCGATTCGTTGATCGCGGCGGCGTACTTGGGCGACGTGAGGGAGGCGCCGGCCTTTGCCTGGAAGACCAGCGGGTTGCTGCCGTAGGCCTGTTCGGGCAGGTTGTCTTCGAGCAGTTCGGTGGCCTGGGTCGAGCCGGTGCCGGGCAGGGTGAGGTTGTCGTTGGTCTTGCTTTCGCCCGTCTGTCCGGCGAGGACGAGACCGACGGCGAGGACGATCCAGACGCCGATCGTGAGCCAGTGGTGCCGCGCACAGAAGCGCCCGATGGCGTAAAGGGGTGCGGTCACGTCGGCATCATCCCCATTTATCCGGCGGGAGCCGCGGGCGGTGGCTCGTCGCCGGACTCAAAAGCTTCCGGGACAGCGCCCACGAGGCCGGCGCCGAGCCCCTGGCGGAGGATCGCCAGGTGCTGGGCGTGACTTGCGGCGAGGGCGGACGCGAGCGCGCGGGGAGCCGTGAACTGCAGGTGGGTCACGGCCTTCTGGGCCTCCGAGAGGGCGGCGTTTTCTTCTTCGTAGGCGAGCACGAGCGCATCCGCCCGGCTCCGCGGCGCGGGGGCTTCCGCTTCGTCCGCTTCGGCGTCGGTTTCCCCGCCCAGCCCCCGGATCCCCTTGGTCAGCGCATCGACGTGGGTCTGATTCTGGGCGAGGAACCGCCGCCCAACGGCAAGCATCCGGCCCTGCAGAAGCGGCAGGGCCCGTTCGTAGGCGGCGACCGCGGTCAGCTCCTGAGCGAGGGTGGCGTTGAGGACTTCGACGTCAGCGGCCTTATCGCTGTCGGTCTCGGCCCCGTGGCCAGGCCGGCCGCAGCCGCCGGCGACCAGCGCCGAGACCGCAATCAGAAAGACGACGGCGCGACCGAAGCCGCGCCGCTGTCTGCTGAGGCATTTGCTTCGAACCAAACCCATAGGCGGGCGCGAAGCATATGTGGAGTTTGTACCGCTTTTCGCCGCGGAAGACTAGGCCTTCTTGGCAGCCCTTTTCTTCGCTTTGGTCTTTTTGGCGCCTTTTGAGGACTTCGCCTCGGCCGGAAGGCTCTCGAAGTTCATCAACACCGCCGTCGTTGGGATGCCCTCATCGCCAGACTTTGTCAGCCGTTTGGCGCTGCCCGCATGGATCTTGATCAGCTGCTCGAGCGTGTCGTTGACGAGCTCGACCGATTCGGTCCAACCTTGCTCATCAACCACCCCGGGAGTCCAGCTGAGGTGCATGTCGTCCCGAGCGGTGAATGTCCCCCCCTGTAGGGCGCCGCTCACGTCCTCCATCATCATGCGGAAGACGGCTGCGGTGGCCCCAGGCTTTATCGAATCCGGTAGGTGTTTGTACTCGGCATCCGTGAAGAAAGCTCGTGCGGTCGCGCGGTAGTAGTGCTCGACTGCGCCGCGCCGCGGCTCGGTCTTGACCATCTCGATGCATTCGAAGTCCTTGAGGACTTTGACGTGGTAGCTGACCTGACTGAGGCCCTCTTCCAGCTCCTTTGAAAGTTCGTTGGGGCTGGCCATCCTCTCGTTGAGGATCATCAAGATCTGCACCCGCAGGGGGTGAGCCAGTGCCTTCACCAAGCGCTGATCGACGCCTGTCTGCTTTTTGCTCTTGCTCTTGGTCTTGGTCTTTGCGGCCAAAGGGGACTCCTCCGATTCATTGTGCGGCCTCTAACCACTCCATCCTATTAGACACAAAGCCAAATTGGCAAACCGAAAACCCTAGTTTTCCATCTGTTTAAATGATTACTGGAACTTTTCCCAGTAATTGACTGGTCTAAAGCGCTGTACCGGATGGGTCGCGACCCCCAACCGCAAAGAGCTGACGATTTGCGAAGGGGGTGAGGCAGGGTGAAGATCTCTAAAACGGACGATGTCGTCCCACAGCTGTCGACTCTCAAGGGTCGTTAAACCGAAAGGGAGGACCCGATCTAAAACATGCGGATCGGGTCCTCTCACTCGGGTTGGCGCCGCATGATTCAGTTCCCGTATGGGCAGCGAGCAAAAGGCATCTGGGCTCGAGTCTCTTTCCGAGCTCGCGACTGAGATTCATGCCTGCCGACACTGTCCTCGCCTAGTCGAGTGGCGCGAGGCTCGTGCCGAAGAACCGCCACGACGCTTCCAGGGTGAGGACTACTGGGCACGGCCGCTGGACGGCTTCGGCGATCCCGCGGCCAGACTGGCGATCGTCGGGCTCGCCCCGGCTGCCCACGGCGCCAACCGGACCGGTCGCATGTTCACCGGCGACCGCTCGGGCGATTGGCTCTACGCCGCTCTGCACCGCGCCGGCTACGCCACCCAGCCGACCTCGGAGCACCGCGGCGACGGCCTGCGACTCAACGATGCCTACGTGACCGCAGTCGTCCGCTGCGCTCCGCCTGACAATCGCCCCACGCCCTGGGAGCGCGACAACTGCCTGCCCTACCTCGAGCGCGAGCTGGTCCTGCTCGAGCAGTGCGACACGATCGTGGCGCTCGGCGGCTTCGCATGGGACGGGGCGCTGCGGGCGATCCGCGCCCTCGGCGGCGAGATCCCGCGCCCAAAGCCGCGCTTCGGCCATGGCGCCGAGTCCTCGGCCGGGAGCTGGACCCTGCTGGGCTGCTACCACCCCAGCCAGCAAAACACCTTCACCGGCCGCCTCACCGAGCCGATGCTTGACGCCGTGTTTGCGCGCGCCGCGGAGTTGACCGGCGCCTAGCGAGCTCCCGAGTTCGTGCTCGGAGGGACGGTCATGAATCCCACGAGGGCAATCGTCGCCGAAAAACCAGACTCACCGGTGACGGCAATCCGCTCGCTTGATCGCCTCTGTATCGCCATCACCTTGTCCAGCGTTTCGTTCATCAGCGCCATGCATTCTCGCCAGCCCAGCTTGTCGAAGACGCCAGGCAACCAAGTGTTGTGCGTCGCGGGACTTGCTCCAAACGCTCCCGCGCGCAGGGCCGCTACGAGATCGCTCAGGATCTCGTAGATGTGACCGCCGGCGATGTCGGACCTCACGGTTGCAGGAATCCGCTCCCAAGCCTCATCGTCGAAAAGCACCGTCGCCTTGGCTCGGAAGAAGTGCTCTTTCGCGCCCCGCCGTTGCTTGGTCTCGACCCGCTCGAGGAAGCCAAGTTCCTCCAGCAACTCGACGTGGTGGTAGAAGGCCGGCACGTCGAGGTCGATTTCGCGGCCGATTTCGCTCGTGCTCGCGACCCTTTCGTTGAGCACCGCCAGGACGTGCTCGCGTAGCGGGTGCGAGAGCGCCTTGATCAGGCGCTTGTCCATGAACCTCTTCAGCCTTCCCCCCGCGATCACGTCCTTGACCGATCTCGCAGCCATGGTCCCTCCTCAGTTCGTCGTAAATATTGGGTATCAAGATAAATATCTTGTCGTACCGAAAAGATGCGCCCTGCGGGCGGGGTGGGTATTAAATGAAACTAATTTGAGCAATCGGCTGGTCTGAAGCGTACCCGGAGAAGGAAAGGGCTTCGCATGAACAGACCACGACTCAAGCGCACCACGCAGCAGATGGAAGCGCCAAACGGCGACCTGTATCTGCTCCGGCCAAGCGCCGGCGCGGACATCCACATCGAGGATCCCGACGAGGCGGGGCGGCGGCTGCTCGCCGCGCTCGACGGGACCCGCACGCGCGAGCAGCTGATCGACGAGTTCGGGGTCGACGAGGTCGGCGACCTGCTCGCCCAGTTCGAGGAGCTCGGGGTCGTCGAGGACGCCGCCGACGACGACCGGATCCCGGAGAAGGTCGTCGAGCGCTACGACCGCCAACTGCGCTACTTCAGCGACATCACGACCGGCCCGACCGCGTCGCAATGCCAGGAAATGCTTGCCAACTCGCGGATCGCCGTGCTCGGGGTCGGCGGCCTCGGCGGCTGGTCGGCGCTCAACCTGGCCTGCGTCGGCGTCGGCGAGATGCTCCTGGTCGACTTCGACCGGGTCGAGCTGAGCAACCTCAACCGCCAGGTCCTCTACTCCGAGTCAGACATCGGCCGCTACAAGGCGGTTGCTGCCGGCGAGCGCCTCAGGGGCTTCAACTCCTCGATGCGAGTAGAGACGCGACTGCAGAAGCTCGACAGCGAGGCGGCGGTGGCGGAGACGATCGCCGGCTACGACCTGGTGATCGATGCCTGCGACTGGCCGGCGCACGACATCGAGGGTTGGATCAACTCCGCCTGCTTCGCGGCCCGCATCCCCTTCATCGCGATGAGCCACTTCCCGCCGATCGCCCGGGTCGGGCCGCTCTACGTGCCGGAAGTGACCGGGTGCTTCAACTGCCAGGAGATCGGCTACCGCCGCACCTACCCGCTCTTCGACGTGGCGATCGAACAGCAGCGGGGCAAAGGCTCGCCGGCGGCGACCCTGGGCCCGGCCTGCGGCCTGATCGGCGGACAGATCGGGCTCGACGTCCTGCACCAGCTCACCGGCCTCGCCCAGCCCTCGACGCTCGGCGTCGGCCACATCATCGACCTGCGCACGATGGAGGTCGAAAAGGAGCCGGTGGTCCCGGAGCCGAGCTGCCCGGTCTGCGGAGGCATGCAGCCCTCCTCCGGCAAAGAGCTACAGGGGACGGTGCCGCGCTAGGTCAGGAGCGGCGGGGCGTCGCGCCGGCCGCGGAATTTTCAGACCTGCGTGGCGATGAAGCCGATCAAGGCGGCGATGACCACGGCGCTCATCTGAAGCGTCGCCCTGTTGTAGGCGTCGAAATGAGCTTCAAATCGGTCGAAGCGGCCTTCCATCTGGTCGAAGCGTTCATTGACCTGTTCGAAGCGCTGGTCGACCTGTTCGAAGCGCTGGTCGACCTGTTTGAAGCGCTGGTCGACCTGTTTGAAGCGCTGGTCGACCTGCTCGAAGCGCTCGTCGACCCGGCGCTCGAACTCACCGACGCTGTGGCTGAGGCCATCAAGTCGCCGGTCGGTCCACGCCTCTCTCATCGCCTCCATGGTTCCACTTTAGCCGTCTCCGAAGCGCATACGTTTCGCAGACATTAGGTTCCTGCAACGAAACAGTCACGAAAGTCGCTAAGCGCGCCTCGCGCGGGCGATTCGATCGGCGGTCGGCACGAGGAAGAGGACGAGCCAGCAGTACGGCGCGAGGTCCGGGTTGACGACGGCAACCGGGATCGAGCCTGCGAAGACGAGGGCGATCCAGAGCGCGTGACGACGCGAGTCGCGCGCCTCCTCGCTGTCGGTGCGGGTCAGCCCCGCTCGCTGGGCGTCGGCGAACAGCAGCGTGCCGGAGAGAACCACGCCGACCAGGTTGCCGGCATAGAGGACCTCGGCCGCGGTCGTGCCACCGTAGTCGCCGAGAACCTGGCTGCTGAAGGGAATCAGCACGATCCAGGCGAGGTAGAAGAGGTTGAGCCAGATCAAACGGCTGTCGAAGCCAGTGACGTCGCCAAAGAAACGGTGGTGGACGAGCCAGAAGCGGCCGATCACGGCGAAGCTCAGCGCGTAGGCGAAGAGATCCTGGTGATGGTCCCAGAGCACCTTGCCCAACTCGCCGTCTTTGACACCTTCGCCCACGCCGAGGTTCAGCACTAGCAGCGTGATCGCGATCGCGAAGACCCCGTCGCTGAAGGCAACGATCCGCGAGAACTCGATCTCGTTCTCGTCGCGGTGCTTCGCTTCCCGAACCTTCGTCACGGCCCCATCTTCAACCCCACAGGCGACGGAACCCCCGCCCCACCTCCGCTCCTACAATGAGAGCCAACCCGCCGACGTAGCTCAGTTGGTAGAGCACTTCACTCGTAATGAAGGGGTCCCCGGTTCGAATCCGGGCGTCGGCTTCCCAGTCCATAGCGGTGTAGGCGCAAATCCGAACAAACTGAAGCGGCACAGGCGCCAAACTCCGAACAGAATCCGAACATTTCACGCCGGCACTAGCTCCCTTGGCGGCGACGGTGACACCGAAGAAAGCGCGATCGTCACGTCCTCGATGCCCCGCGCGCTCCCGTAGGACTTCGTCAACCGTTCGGTCTCGACCACTGGCACAACGCCATGCTCTCAGCCCAAAATGGCCTACGGCAACTACCAGATAATCGAGCTAGTCTGAACAGACGAGGTGGGTGAACGGATGAAGGCTTACCAGCTCACGGCATGGCAAACGCCACCGCAGCTGCGCGAGGTGGAGGTACCCGAACCTGGCCCCGGAGAAGTGCTTCTCAAAGTGGGTGGCGCCGGAGCCTGCCACTCAGACCTTCACCTGATGGAGTGGCCCGAGGGTCAGATGAACTTCGACCTGCCGTTCACTCTCGGCCACGAGAACGCCGGTTGGGTAAAGGCGGTTGGGGCGGGCGTCGAGGGCTTGGAGGCGGGCGAGGCGGTAGCCGTCTACGGCCCCTGGGGCTGTGGGCGTTGTCGCGCCTGTCGTCGCTCGGCGGAGAACTACTGCGAGCGCCAGGCCGAGATCGGAGCGTTCGGCGGCGGCCTCGGCCGTGACGGTGGCATGGCCGAGTACATGCTCGTGCCCAACGCACGATTGCTGCTGCCGCTCGGCGACCTCGATCCTCGCGATGCCGCCCCACTCTCCGACGCCGCGCTGACGCCCTACCACGCCGTGAAGCGATCCTTGAACCTCCTCGTGCCGGGATCGACGGCGGTCGTGATCGGCGTCGGCGGCCTCGGCCACATGGCGGTGCAGATTCTGCGCTCCCTAAGCCCAGCGCGGGTGATTGCCGTGGACACCTCGGCCGAGAAGCTGCAGCTGGCGCGCGATGTGGGCGCGGAGGAGGCCGTGATGGCGGGTGAGGGAGCGGCCGCGGCGATAGACGAGGCGACGGCGGGACGGGGTGCCGAGCTCGTGATCGACATGGTCGGCAGCGATGACACCCTTGCCCTCTCCGCACAGATCGTTCGCTTCGAGAGCCACCTCACGGTGGTTGGACTTGCTGGAGGAACCTTCCAGTTCGGCTTCGGCGCCCTGCCCTTCGAGTGCCAGCTCTCCATTCCCTACTGGGGCAGCGCCGTCGAGCTGATGGAGGTTCTGGATCTAGCTCGGGCGGGAAAGATCCGTGCTCACGTCGAGCGCTTCTCCCTGGATCGCGTTGAGGATGCCTACGAGAAGATGCGGGCCGGCACTCTCGACGGCCGTGCGGTGATCTGCCCTCACGGGTGAGGGCAGATCAGGTTCTCACCGCCTCACAGCGCGAGAGTATGGCTTCCAAGTGTCAGAGCCTCGCGCCCACCGCACGCCCGGCCGCCACACGCATTGGCGCCTGGCCCGTCGCCGGCACTTCCTGCTGCGCGCCGGCACGATGGCGGCCTTGCTGGCTGTCATCGGGCCGGGACTGTTGGCGGGGCTCTCCGATGACGATCCGGCGGGGATCACGACGTACTCGATCCTCGGCGCCAAGTACGGCTACGAGCTGCTCTGGGTCCTGACCCTCTCCACCGCGGCGCTGATCGTCTTTCACGAGCTCGGCGTGCGATTGGGGATCGTCACCGGCAAGGGGCTGCTGACGCTCGTTCGCGAGCGCTACGGCGGACGCGCCGCCGGGGTGGTGCTGTCGGCGCTGGTGATCGCCAACACCGGCACGCTGTGCGCCGAGTTCGCCGGGGTGGCTGCGGGGATGGAACTGCTCGGCGGGATGAGCCGCTACCTCAGCGTGCCGCTGGCGGCACTCGGCGTCTCGGCCCTCGTCCTGCGTGAGAGCTTCCGCCACGTCGAGCACTTCCTGCTCGCGCTGAGCTCCGTCTTTGTCGCCTACGTGATCTCGGGAGTGCTCGCGCATCCCGATTGGGGGGCGGCCGCCAAGGGGCTGGTCGTACCGAGCCTGCCGCTCAACCGCGAGGCGCTGCTCGTCGCCGTCGCCACGGTCGGCACCACGCTGGCGCCGTGGGGGCTGGCGTTCATCCAGTCCTACGTCGTCGACAAGAAGCTCAAGGTCAAGGATCTGCGCTACGAGCGAATCGACGTGATCGTCGGCGCCGTGCTGACCGGCGTGATTGGCTTCTTCGTCGTGATCGCCTGCGCGGCGACGCTGCACGTCCAGGGCATCGACGTCAACGACGCGAGCGACGCGGCGCGAGCGCTCGAACCTCTGGCCGGCGACACCGCGGCGACCCTGTTCGGCCTCGGCTTCCTCGGGGCCGCACTTCTCGCCGCGGCCATCGTTCCCCTCTCGACCGCCTACTCGATCTCAGAGACCTTCGGCCGCAAAGCCGACATCAACGACAGCTTCAGCGAAGCGCGGGCCTTCTACCTGAGCTTCGGTGCCGTCACCGCCATTGCGGCGACGGTGGTGTTGATCCCCGGCGCACCGCTTGTCCCGATCCTCTTTCTGACCCAGGCCCTGAACGCGGTTCTCCTCCTCGTGCTCCTGCCCTTTATCCGCTCGCTCGCCAAGGACCGTGGGCTGATGGGAGATCATGCGCTCGGCCGCGCCGACCGCTGGGTGACCGGCATCGCACTCGCTCTTGTCGCCGCATCGGTTCTCGCTCTCGGCGCTCTCACCATTGGCGCGCTGTAGCTCAAACACCGAGGGCAAAGCTGAGCCCGAGCATCACCGCGCCACCGAGCACCACACCACCACTCGGCCCGAGCCGCGCCGGCCCGGCATATGCCTTCGGCAGCAGCTCAACCACGATCAAGGCCAGCATGGCGCCGGCCGCGAAGGCGAAGGAGAAAGGCAGTAGAGACTGGATCTGCTCGACAAGGAGAAAGGCGACCAGCGCGCCAACCGGCTGAGGAGCGCTGGTCCCAACCGCGGCCCAGAACTGCCGGGTGCGGCTGAAGCCGGCTGCTGCCATCGGGATCGCGACGCTGGTCCCCTCGGGAATGTTCTGGATCGCGATCGCGAGGATCACGAACAGGCTTAGTCCGGCGCGGTCGGAGGCAAAGGCAGTGCCGATCGCGAACCCCTCGGGGAGGCTGTGAACAAAGAGCACGAGGAAGACCAGGGCCGAGGTGCTGGCACCGGGACCGGAGCGTCCCATGAAGGTGGTGTGAGGGTCCAGCCGTGAACGGACTACGCCCAGCAGCCCTGCTCCCACCGCAAGCCCGCTGAGGATCGCCAGGGTCGAGCCTTCTTCGGTGGCCGGGATCAACAGGCCCGCGATCGAGGCCACGGCCATTACCCCAGCCGCGAAGCCGAGAAGAAGAGGCGTCAGCTGGGCCGCGCGATGACCGAGGAAGAAGACCGGGATCGCACCCAGTCCGGTGGCAAGGGTCGTGCCACAGGCGGCAAGCAGCAATACGACCACCTGCGGCATGTCGAGATCTTAAGGTTGATGGCCTCCTTAGAGTTCGTGCAACCGCAGCTAGCGAAAACGCATCAGCTCAACCATGGCCCGTTCTCCGAACGCAGCCGAGCCGGCGACGATGATCCGACCGTCGGACTGCTGAATGGCGGCGAGGGCTTCAAAGTGGTGCCGTCGGCTAATGCCTCCCGCGGCGAGGCCGCGGCGGCCGTATGTGAGATCGGGTAGTCCGTCAGCGCGGAAGCCACGTAGCTCGACCCCTCCGGAAACCTGCCCGCGGTTACGGCGAGCGACGACAACGACGACCCGGCCGTGGTGGGCAAAGATGCCGAGCACCCGCCCCGCGGTCGCGGGGGTGGTCTTCACGCGGCCAAAGCCTTGTACGCGGTGCCCGCGACGATCGAGACGGATCATCCCGTCCAGAGTCCCCGGTGCGAGTTCGCGAGTCTTGCCGATGACGACACCGCCCCCTAGGCCCGCTATCCACCTCCCGTAGGTCGAGACCTTGGTGGTGGGTCCGCGGAACCGGCCGTCAAATCCGAAGGAGTAATCGAGGCGCCCGTCGGGCAGCAACTTCGCCGCACCCGTCCGGCCGTTGACATAGCCGGTGACGAAAATGTCGCCTGCCGCGGTAGTCGCGGCAAAGGCAACCGCCGCTTCGCGGCCGAAGCGCACCTTGGCGAGACCGTGATGGCCGAAGCCCGCGACCGGTCGCCCGGTCGGCCCGAGCCTCCAAATCCCCATCGCCCGCTGTTCGTTAACCGAGCCGAGGACGAGAGTGTCGCCGTTGGGGCCGGCAGCGATCGCCCTCGCTTCGAAGTCCTTCGGGAGCTCAATGGCCCTGCCGCGCCCGTAGCCGGCGAGTGGGCTGCCGTCTCTATCTGCCGCAACCAACTCCTGGTTTTCCCACCACGCGACGACGCCGCCGCGCGCAGGCTCGATTTCACCACGGGCGGCGGTGATCGAGTCCCCTTCGCCGGTCGCGCCCTTCGTCTGAGCGCCGTTGGGTTGGAAGCCGAACAACAGGCCACCGAATTCCTGCGCGCCGGAGGTACCCTGAGCGGCGACCGTAATCTCCCCCTTCGGGCCGAGCGCGACGTCGGTGGGCTCAGCGCTCGGCGGCAGGAAGTGCCGCTCGATCAGCGAGCCGTGGTCCCCGAAGCTCGGGTCGAGAGCGCCGCTTGGAGTGGTGGCAATCGCAAACGCATCGGCCGCGTTTGGGCCGCCAACGACGACCGCCGAACCGTCGGGCGCGTCGACGATCGACACGATCTCGGCGGCACTCTGGTATCCCAAGCTCGGGAGCGGGGGAAGCGCAGCGATCCCAGCGGCTCCGTAGCCTGGGTCGGGTCGCCCGTTGGCTCCGAGCCGGGCAACGAACAGGTTCGCGGTGCATTCGTAGGCGCACCCCTTTTCAACGCCGATCTCGCCCCCGACGAGCACGCCTTCTCCGGGCGCGGGCGCCAGGGCGCGCGGCATCCCTGGACCCGACAGCGCCAGTTCGGTTGTGCCGCCCTCGCCGAATGTTGGGTCGGGGGTGCCGTCTGGGAGCAGCCGCTGGATCGTGACCGGTCCGGCATCTTCGAAGCCCCATTTGGTTTTGGCCGCGGCGACGACGAGCTTGCCATTGGAAAGTCCGAGGAGCGAGTGGTTGTATCCGCTTATCTTGACCTCGCCGCCCTTGCCGACGGCCGGCGCAAGGTTCCCGTCCGGCCCGACGCCGATCAGCAGGTTCCCTGCGGCGAGGTCTACACCGCCGGAGGCAGTCGGCGCAATGCCTTCAGCCGTGCGCACTTCTTCTACCGGTGCAGGCTGGATTCCGAGATCGGCACGAACGTGGACGAGGCCGCCCTTGCCGAAGGTCAGGTCGGGGGCGCCGTCTGCACGCAGCTTGGCGACTACCGGTTCGATGTAGGTCGGATAGTCCTTGCCGCAGGGGCAATACCTGGCATCGCCCGCAAGGAAGATCGTGTCGTCGACGGCGGTCACGATCTGCTTGGGCGAGAAGCCGAGCTTGGGGCCGCAACCATCCCTGCCGAAAGTGGTGGCCTGGTGACCGGTGGGGTCGAGAAGCTCGATCGAGCCTTTGCCCGGCCCACACGCCTGGGTGCCGATCAGGATCGTGCCGTCTGGTCGCAATGCCAACCCGCCCCCATACCCGACCGGTACGCGGCCGCCTTCACCGAAAGAAGGGTCGAGTTCGCCGTTCGGGAGCCGACGCTCGATTTCCCGCGCCGGCGATCCTGGTCCGGCGATCCCGCGCTGCAATTCGACCACCAGCTTTCCGTCCCCCTGACGCGCCGCGGCCGCAAATTCGGTTTCGGCGATGGCCGGCGCAGCCGCGGCGAAGACCTTTCCGCCGTCGCCGAAGCTTGAGTCGAGCGTGCCCGCGTTTCCGCCGCGGGCCGCGCCGGCCGGAGGCGCCGCGATAGTCAGGAGTAGGGCGACCCCGAGTGCGATCCTCCCCCGCACCGAACTCACGCCAATACACCTGCGCAGCGGCACCATCGCGGCGACAAGCACGAAATTATGAGAAGGAGAGCCCCCGCCCACTTCATATAAAAGACATACCCGGCGCCCCGCAAAAGATGCGGTGCGGCGTTATGCCGGGGTGCGCTTGCGCGTGTAGATAAAGATGGCGATGGTTATCACCAGGGAAATAGCGAAGAAGATCCAGTGCAGTTTTTGGTTGTGGCTCAGGAACGGGTGATCCTTGACGGCGATGGTCTCGATCAAGGCGGCGGTGAACCAGGTTGCCGAAATCACGGCGAACCCCACGCCCCAGAGCGACCGTTCGCGACGCTTCCTCGCCCCCAAAGCTCGATAGACGGCGTCCTCGGCGTCGTAGACGTGGTACTCGATGAATAGCTTGCGCTTTTCGTCAAACGAGGTCACGCCGATGAAGAACACGATCCCGATGACGATCGCGGGCACGAATCGAAGGACCTCACAGAGGCACCTTCCAGAGAGCAAGGCGCCGATGCTCGAGAGGCCCGAGAGGCCGGCGATTCCCAAGGCGATTTCCACGCCCGGCACGACGGACAGCATGCGGTCCGAGATGGCGCGTGGCATCCACCTTCGATCAAAGGTGGACTCAAATTCCTTCAGTTCCGCGGCCTCCGCCTTCAGCCACTCCTTTCGCTCGGGAGAGTCGACCGAGGCAACCGAGGCATGAGCGTATTCCCGGCGCAAGAGGCGCAATCCACGACGAAAGTGCGCATCGACAGTGGGGCGAAGCAAGGTCTCTTCATCGGCCTTGCGATGGACCTCCGAGTAAGCCCGGACGAAGGCCCCGTGCGCGGCCTTGAGCTGCTCCAGGTCGCCGGAGCCTTCGGCCCGATCCCCGCGCGAGTCGTTCGGCTCAATCATCCTGATTAACGAACCTATCGCCGATCGCCACCGCGAGCAGGACCGCGCTCGAGGCGATCACCGCGGCGAGAAGACGATCAGCGCCGTGGCGTCACCGCCCGGGCCACCTCGCCGGGGCGAACTAGCGAAGGCACGTCGACTCAATCGCCTCGGCGTAGACCCCGTGGATCGTGCTTCGCGGGTTGAGGCCGCCAACGCCGTAGCCCTGCTCCATCGCCCGCGCCAGCGTCCGCTTGAAGGTCGTGCCGTGCCAGCCGTGCGCCTCGGCGGCGCGGCCGACGTGCAGGTGGGTCAGCTCGTGGAGGAGCGTCTCCAGGGCATCGCCCGGGCGGATCCCCGGATAGGCCGTGACCGAGAGCCGGAACTGGCTCGGCACGGCGAAGCCGAGCCGGTTCGGGCGGCGGCGCGCCCGTCGCACCTTCAGTTCGGGCTCGCGCCCGGGCAGGGGTCCGTCGGCAAAGGCCGGCAGGTCCCGCAGCCTGCCCATCTCCTCGCGAAGGTCGATCCCCGCCACCGTGAAGTAGGAGGGATCTCGCCGCAAGGCTCAGCCGCGCTGGCCGTCGAACTTGTAGCCGACGCCGCGCACGGTGACGACCAGTTCGGGGCGCTGGGGGTCGCGCTCGACCTTCTGACGAAGGTTGGAGATGTGGACGTCGCAGGCGCGCTCGTCGCCGTCGAACTCGGTCTGCCAAAGCTCCTCCATGATCTGGCGGCGGGGGAAGACCTCGCCGGGGCGGCCGACGAGGAGGCGGAGGAGCTGGAACTCGGAGCGGGTCAGGTTGACCGGCACGTTGTGCACGGTGGCGACGTGGCGGACGAGGTCGATCGCGACCGGGCCGGCTTCGATCTTGACCGCCTGGTTGAGCGGGCCGCGGTCGAGCTCGCGGCGGCGCAGCTGGGCGCGCACGCG
>Ga0164306_10000750_pt1 | contig 13653 bp, 11 predicted proteins | sample Whisoiple_242_MG_FD_110213 | JGI IMG/M metagenome (GOLD analysis project Ga0164306, IMG submission 110213) | Soil microbial communities amended with fresh organic matter from upstate New York, USA - Whitman soil sample_242_MG | ecosystem: Environmental > Terrestrial > Soil > Unclassified >... | reverse complement strand
GCTCATCCTTTACGGCACCGTCATTCTCATCTACGCGATCGTGAGGATCGTGCTGCTCCGCCAACCGGCGTCCAGACTTCCCGATCACGAGTAGTGCGCAACGACCCACGCCCCCGCCACCGCCGACATCACCGCCTTCCACCCCGCCCGATCCGTGGAACGGTACGACGGCACCGCAGGCGACATCTTCACCCAGGTCAACACCGGAACCCCCGGCCGGACCGTCATCGCCCAACCCCTCACCACCACCCAGGCCCACCTGGCCGACGGGCAGGCGTGAGCGTCATGACCCTGCCGGGGTCACCGGTGCATCGAGCCCGCGGCCCAGCGGCCTCCAGCGGGTCGCGAGCGTGACCCAACAGGATCGGTGTATATGTCGCACACATTGTCCGACCGCGTCCGATCCGGGTTGTGCGCGGGATCGTTCTCTCTTTGACGGTCGTCGGGAACATCCATCGAGGACGGTGCCGTTCGTACTTGCCTGTCCGCACCGCTCCGCTGGCAAAGGGGGGTGACATGACTGAACATCAGTTGCGGGTTCTGATTTCCGGGGCGAGTGTCGCGGGCCCGACGGCGGCGTATTGGCTTTCCCGGCAGGGGTTCGCGGTGACGGTGGTCGAGCGGATGCCGCTGTCCCGGGTCCGGAGCAGCGGCCACGCCGTGGACCTGTTCGGGCCGGCGATGGATGTCGCCGAATGGACCGGCGTGCTGCCGGCGGTGACCGGTGCCCGGACCAGAACCGAGATCGTTTCCTTCCAACGCGCCAACGGGCGTGGAGTGGACGTCGAGATGCGCCGTCTGGTGGCCGGCATTTCTGGTCGGCATGCCGAAATCATGCGCGGTGAGCTGGCTTCCATCCTGTTCGAGGCGACCCGAGATGACGCGCAGTACCTGTTCGAGGACACCATCCTGAGCATGGTCGACGAGCCCGACGGCATCGACGTGACCTTCGAGCACTCCCCCGCCGCCCGGTTCGACATGGTGATCGGAGCCGATGGGCTGCATTCAAATGTTCGCCGGTTGGTTTTCGGGCCCGAGAGACAGTTCCGCAGATTCCTCGGCGGGTACTTGGCAGGCGCCCCGCTGCCCAACTACCGCGGACTGGATGGGCGGATGGAGGTGTGGAACGCCCCCGGCCGGCTCGCCGCGATCTACCCCGTTCACGGAACCACCACGGCCAGGGGAGGGTTCCTGTTCCGTCGCAGCGAGGAGTACGGCGTCGATCACCGCGACATCGACGGGCAGAAACGGCTGCTGCACACCATTTATGGACAGGACGGGTGGCAGGTTCCCCGGCTGCTCGCCGAAATGGATGCTGCCACCGACTTCTACTTCGACTCGATCAGCCAGATCGTCATGGACAGCTGGGTCAAAGGCCGGGTCACCCTCGTCGGCGACGCCGGGTACTCCCCCGGGCCGGCCGTTGGCGGCGGTACCAGCATGGCGATGGTCGGCGCCTACGTGCTGGCTCAAGAGCTGGCCCAAGCCGGCCGGAACGTTCAAAAAGGGTTGACGGCCTACCAGGACCGCATGCGTCGGCTCGCCGACAAGGCCCGCAGTATCGGACCCAGCACGATGTCCACGCTGATCCCGCGGACGAGTATCCAAGTCCGGTTACTGCCGGAGTTGCTGCGCCTGGTCACCCGGATGCCGCCACGCATTCAACAGCGCCTGTTCCAGTTGCAGGCAACACCCGCCCGGGCCCTGGACTCCATCCACCTGACCCGTTCACCAGTCGACGAGTAGGCGAGCCTGACCGCTCGCTTGGTCCGCACCCAGGATGGCGCGCTGGCGGACTCGATCCGATTGTCGGTCCTGCTTCGTACCCTCCTTGTCATCACGGGGTTGGAGCGGAGATGCAGGCGATCGAGGTAGCAGCAGGTCGGCGATGCCCGAGACTTACCCGTCGACATACAGGGCGAGTTCGGGATTCCCCGCGGGTACGCCAAGGTGAGGCACCGCGTGCACGAATCAGACGATCTGGTCGACCGGGTCACCGATGAGGAAGCAGTGGCCCTGCTGCGTGCCTGCCGAGCGGCACGTAACTGGCTGATTGTTCTGCTGCTGACCCGGGCGGGTGTCCGCCGCGGTGAACTCGTCGGATTACGCCGGGCAGACATACATTTCGCGCTCGACACCGCGCGTTGGGTTGCCCTGTTTGGGAAGTCACCTGCAAGGTGGTCAGCCGCTCGGCCCGCCTCGAAGGCGGGCCGGCGCAGGTGTTTCAGGGAGTCATCGTGTCAGCGTGCGGTTGCTGGTTGGTGTGGCAGTGCCCTGGTGCGAACCAGTTCGTCGGCCACGTCTCGCAGCTTGATGTTGGTGTTCTGGGAGGCCCGGGTCAGCTCGGTGAAGGCCTGGTCCTCGGTGAGCTGGTGTCGTTCCATCAAGATGCCCTTGGCCTGTTCGATCACTGCTCGGGACACCATCGCCGCCCGCATGCCGGCCAATTCATCGACGGTGCGGGCAATCATGTCGGCTTTACCGACGGCGAGCGCCACCCAGGCGGCGACCTCCTGCCCCACGGCGACATCGGTCTGGCCGAACGCGCCGGGCACGGATGCGTAGTTGTTTAATGCGCCGATGGTCACGCCCTGGAAGGGCAGCGGCACCGACAGGGAACTCCGCACACCAAGTGCGGCCACATGCCGGGCGTAGTCCGGCCATCGCTGCTCGCCGACCATGTCTTCCACCAGGAAAACCTGCCCGGCCCGGCCCGCGTCGACACACGGTCCGTACCCACGCTGGTACTGCAACTCGTCAGCGTCCATCGCCAGTTGGCCGTCGAATGCGGCAGTGAAGGGCTTCTCCCCGCGGATCAGCGTGATCGATGACGCCTCCGACCCGGGTATCGCCCGCCGGGCGATGCCGGTGATCTCGGTCAGCACCTCGGTGAGGTCCCGGCCACCCAGGACAACGCCGGCGAGCGCTTCATGCAGTGCGGTCAGATCAGGCAATGTCGGCTCCTTGATTCATGCGGGGATCAGCTCAATCAAACTTAGGGGCACCCCTACCTGAAAGGCCGCTTGAACGGGCGACCCGCCCTGCTCGAGTAAGTCCCCCCGCACAATTTCGGCAATCGGCGCACACCTGAGATCGTTGGCCCACCGGAGCTCAGCGGACGCCGATCGTGATGTCGGCGCCGGCAGGCGGCTATAGGTCAACATTTCGAATCGCCAGGCGCGCCCTCGAGGAGCCGGATCGTCATGATCTGATGCCGCGCGAGCCAGGGTGGGTTGTTCGCCACCCGTTGGCGCTCAACCTCGGCCGCCGGTGACCATCCGATCCCGGTGCATGGGTGGGCGGCCATCGAAAACACGGCAGCTTCGCTGCTGAACCGCCGTGCTTTCGTGGACGCTCCGGAACCCGCCAAAGGAAAGAAGGCAACACCCGAGTGATCTACCGCGTTTCCCCGTCTTCTGGCATTCCAACGAACACACCGGGAGGCGCTGATGCCGGCGTGGCGCTTTCAGCGCGTGCAGGACTGCCCCCGGGGGACACGCAATGATGATTTCTCCCCATGGTCAGGGGCCGATCCGGGGCGACGGTCAGCGATCCAACATGATTGCGACGCAGCCGTACTGGAGCAGTGCCCACTTTCGGAGATGTTCAACCAGGCGCCTCGCACCAATCGCCAGCACCGACGTGTAATTGCCGAATGTGGCTGGCCCTCATCCGCGCCAACTCCTATGGCAGACGACACGACCCGGCAACCGATCCGTTTCGGGACAGTATTTTCCTGCGTTGCAGGTCGGCGAACAGGAACAGACCGACGACCGTCGCCAGTCACCCACCGGCGTGGAAGACAACAACTGATGGACACCGTCTCGGCCTGCGACCAGCACACCAGCCGGCCGCCCCTGGGCAGCCGCTCCCGCATCAAGTCAGGCAGCGACGGGCCGTGACCACACCCAGCTTCGCGGATAAGTACCGCACGACGCACGCCATCGCATTGGCCAGGACGACAACCCACACCAACGGGTAGCCGTACTCGGCGCCCGCCGTCACGTTCGTCGTGACGTTGCCGGGGTCGACGTAGGCGCTGACGCCACGAACGCCGGCCCCAGCAACGCAACCCCCCGCCGCTTCGGACCCACACCTTTCAACGGATGGCACTATTCACCCGGCCGGTCAGCCGCCTTCAACTCCACCTCCGCGGTCGCCTGGATCAATGCGAGCAGCTCGGGGTCCAAGCCTGGTGAGAATTCCTCACGCCGCTCGGGTGCGATGGTGATCGGCACACCGTCGGGCATCAACGCGGTCGACAGTTCGGTGCCGTCGTTGGACGGTGACGCCCCCCGATACAGCTTCCCGGCCTCGCTCTGGTTGTCCGCGCTGAAGGTGTACTGCACGCTCTGCAAGCCCTGATCCACCAGCTTCTTGACCTCGGGGAACCGCTCCGCGTTCGTCTTCGGGATGGGCAACGTCTTTCCCCAGTCAACGCCCAGGCTTTCCAGCGCTTTCGCGAACGCGTTCTCATGGGCCTGGTCCCGCACGATCAGGTACGCGATGGTCGACCGGGCCGCCTTGTTGTCGGTCATCTCGTAGATCCGGCATTTCTGCAGCCGGCCGGTCGATTCCAGCATCAGGTTGTACAGCAGGTCCAGGACCAGGTTGCCGCTGTTGTACACGTACGACCCGAGCCACGGATTACCGGCGGCGTCCACCGGCAACGCGCCCTGCGCGGCGACCAGGTAGTGGTGGATGTTGCTGGTATCCAACGCGATCTTCAACGGAGTCGCGCCCTTCGCGCCCGGCTTGTCGACCGGGTCGTTCTTCTTCCCCTGGTACGCCGGAGACCCATCGAGCAGTCGGGCGATCGTTGTGCCGATCAACTCGACGTGACTGATCTCCTCGGTGCCGATGCCCTGCAACAGGTCCTTGTACGGCTTTGCTGATGCGTCACCGCGGAAATTGATGCTCTGAAACAGATACTGCATCATTGTCCGCATTTCACCGAACTGACCGCCCAAGCCTTCCTGCAGGGCATTCGCGGCGGCCGGATCCGGTTCATCCGGCAGGATCTCGTTGATCAGTTGCTGGGTGTGCAGGTACATCAGTGGACTCCTTCGTCTCGGTATGGGTGCTGGCGATGCGTCAGCGACTAATTGGCTTGGGTTTCCGGGACATCACCCGTTGCTGCTCGGTCGGTGGCGCCGAGTTCGGCCAGTCGGTGCCGGCCCTCGGCGATCAGCGCGAGCCTGCGGAGGGACTCGGTGTTCCGCGGGCCGATCAGCAACTGCCGCACCGGGCGCGGCAGCAACTTGCCCGGACCGGCGACCGCGTCCTCGGTGATGCTGATCGTGCTGCCGTCCGCCCCGGTGGCGGCGACCTGGATCCGGACGTGGGCTTCCCCGGCGGGCCACCCGCGGGCCTTCAGGACCAGCGTCCGGCCGGGATCGGCGGTCAGGACCTGGGTGTGGTCGTCGATCAGCGCCGGCCAGACACCGAACGAATGGTGCAGACGGCTGCCGGGACCCGGCCAGTCCGGTTCCACGTCCCGGATACGGGACGCGCCCACCACCCAGTTGGCATACAACCAACCGTCCGCCAGCACCGACCACACCACAGCCGCAGGAGCGTGCACCCGGCGGGTGATCACCGCCCGACCGTCGGCCAGGGTGGAGGCCCGGGTTTGCAGATCAGCAGGACCTTGCGGCATCACTGACCCCCCTTCAACAATGCGGGTCGAGACCCGCCCGGTGAACTTGATATGTGCTGGCTCAATTAAGGAAATGTTGCGGCGCAACGCTATCGACGTGAGGTTGCCCGACCGCGGTGTGTCCACCCGGCGGTGAGAGATGCACCACCGAACGAATGACCACCTGATGATGCCCCCACCGTCAGATCTTCAAACCTGTCACGCTCCCGGAAATCGCGTGCGTGGTCGTCAAAGTCGGGCGTGGTCGTCAAGGTTGGTGCCCCAGTTGTCCAGATCGGAAACATCCCCCGGAATCGACGTTCTTTCAGAGGGCGATCAGTGATTGCCCAAATCACCGCCGGATGATCGACCGGATGCGTTACCCCTGAATGGAAGCCCCGGCCACTGCGCCGGCCGGTCGGTCCGTGCTCCTGAAAGGAATGGGCACGCCGACCAGGGGACGTCCGCTCCCAGGAACGACCGGCCGCGGTCTGACCCTGGTTCCGGCTGGATCTGCCTGCCCACCGGTGTACCTGAAACCTCGTGGTTCCGGGGGTGCGAGAAGCTTGTGACGGTCAATCGTGACTGGTCGGTGGAGCGGATTCGTCGAGGAGTCCGGGGAGTTCGGTGAGCAGGTCCCCGGCGAGGAACCCGACGGTTCCGAAGCGGGCGGTCGACCGGTGCCCGGCCATCAGGTGCAGGTAGGTCGCCCAGCAGGCCGCCTGTGCCGGGTCGGCACCCCGACCGAGGAGGCCCAGCACAACCCCACCCAGCACATCACCGCTGCCTGAGGTGCCCAGTCCGACGCAGTTGGGTTCGGCTTGCCACAGCCGGCCGCCCGGGTCCGCGATGACGTTGTGGCAGGTGACCACTGCCCCGTAGCGGTCGGCCGCCTGTCGCACCGCTCCGACGAGATCGCCTGTGCCGTCCACTGATCCCGGCGCTTCCAGCAACCGCTCGAGCTCATCGGTGTTCGGTGTCAGTACCAGGCGACCGGCCCACCGGTCGGTGACGCCGGCGACCTCGTGCAGAACCCCCAGGGCGTACGCGTCCAGCACCACTGTGGTGCGATCGCCCACCGCTGGCAGCAACGACTCGATGAGCGCCGCGGTGTTACCGGGATCGTCAAGACCCGACCCCACCAGCACCGCGTTACAGCTCGCCACGCCATCGGCCAATTCACCGGTCACCACCCCACGCACTGACCCGCCCGAGGTCTCCGGCAACGGGTGTATTCCGCACTCGGGGATCGCCACCGCGACCGCGACAGCAACGGATTCGGCCACCGCGAGGGTGAGCCGTCCGGCGCCGACCCGCAATGCCGCTGTCCCTGCAAGCATTGCGGCACCCGGGGTGCCGCGAGCACCGCCGATCACCCACACATCGCCCCGGCTGCTTTTTCCGCTGCCGGAAGGTGCCGGCAACGGCCAGTCCTGCAGCAGGCGCGGGGTGATCAGCGTGGCCTGTTGAGCCAGGTGGTCAGTGCGGGAAAGCATCTCGGTCCCCCGGGTGTTCGGTGATTGGTACCCCTACGGCCTTGAGGTGCTCGTCGGCGTTCACCGCGTCGGCGACCCACCCCTGCTGGTCGTCGACATGACGCAACCGGGTCACCGAGGCATTGCGGATGGAACCGGAGCTGGCGCAGGCGAGCAGGTCGGCCTCGAGCATTCCCTCGCAGACGTACCGGAAGATCAGGATCATCGCATCATGGCAGACCACCAGTACCCGCGGTGGCACTTCCGGTCGTTCCAGGTCCAGCAGCAAAGACCGTACCCGCAATGCCATGTCGGCCCAGGATTCTCCACCGGGCGGCCGGTAGTAGAACTTGCCCAGCCACGCCCGGCGCTGCGCCTCGGCGGGGAACATATTCTGCACTCCGGCTGTAGTCATCAAGTCCAGAATGCCGAGCTCGCGGTCACGGAGTCGCTCGTCGATCCGGACCGGCAGCGGTCTCCCGCCGCGGTCGACGGCGATCTCCGCGGTCTGCACCGCCCGCACGTAGGGCGAGCTCCAGACAGTTTGCGGCGACGCCTCTTCGGGAAGTCCGGCGAGCCAGTCACCCAGCGCGGCGGCCTGCGCCTGACCAGTGGGGGTGAGGGTCACATCTGCATCACGCAGTCCCACCTGAATGACGTCCGCGCCCGTGGCCCCTGCTTGCGAGGCGGCCACGTTCCCAATGCTTTCCCCGTGTCGGACCAGCCACAGTTCTGCCGCACCCATCGTTCTCCCATTCGACGTGACCAGGCGGTCGGCTCATCGAACCCGGGTTGTAGGTCCGATCGAGTCACCGTGTCGAGCCGGCCGTCACCTTCGCTCGAGGCACACCCGGATCGCTCGAGTACCCAGGAATACCTCTCACAAACACATCCAGCGACCGCAACGCCCCAGGGAACTTCCCCGGATGGCGCAACCGGTGTCACGGTGGCATCCCGCTCGGCACGGGATCTTCACAGGGTCGGGCGGCACCCTCCCTGCTCGCCGGTCGCCGCCCTAGAAGAGGGCGGGAGTGCGACGGAGCGCGACGTAAGACAAGCACAGCACGTCCTCGGCGCAGGTAAGACAACCCCCGGCTCGAAATCGTGCAGCGGATCATGGGTGAGGACATCGCCCCACCACCCGCCCCGGTCACCCGCCGGCGCTCGCCCCCTCAGCGGCGACAAAGGCGGCAATCGCCAACTTTCTGCCAGTCTCGCCGGGATGCTCGGCGAGAAAGGCATCCGGGTCAACAGTGTCGCCCCGGCCCGATCTGGACTCCGCTGATCCGCACCATTGCCTTGAGAACTAGCGGATTTTGTGACGGGCTGATGATCGGCCGCCCCACGCTGATGCCACACCGAGGACGCGTTTCCGCCGGGTGGTGAGCGGGTACAACCTCGGCACACCGGTCAAGGCGAGATGGGTGTTCCGGGAGCGTGTGCTGTGTCAATCACTGATGATTTCCTCCGCGCCACCGGTACGGCATCCGGTGACCGGGAGATGCTGCCGTCGAGGCTGGCCGCGGCATGTACCCGGGTGTTGCCGGTCGCCGGGGCCGGAGTCGGAATGTTCGGCACCTCCGGGATCCGGGTACCGGTCGGGTCCAGTGATGAAAACGCAGCGGCCGCAGAACGTTTACAGTTCACCACCGCCCAGGGCCCATGTCTGGACGCGCACCGCTCCGCTCGCACTGTCCTGGCTACCGAGTCAACGATGGCCGAGCAGTGGCCGCAGTTCCACGCTGCGCTGGTGAGCCGAACACCATTTCGGGCGGTGATCGCCGTACCGTTGGTCCCGCCGTTGGACGGGATGGGCACAGTCGACCTCTACCTGCACAATTCGTCGGATATCGCTCGGGTGTTGATGGCCGACGTGCTAGAGGTGATCTCGGCGGTCACCCGGACCCTGGCCGTCGACGGCCTTTTCGGTCAAGCTGCCGGCCCCCTGGCCTGGCTCGTCGGGCCGGCAACAACCGGGCGGGCCGCGGTCCCGGTCGCGATGGGCATGCTCACCGTCGGCCTCGACGTCACCTCCACGGACGCGCTGGCACTCCTGAGGGCGCACGCGTACGCCACCGACCGGATCGTCGACGACCTCGCCAGCGACATCGTGAGCCGACGCATCCCCACCCAACACCTGCGCCTGGACCGCAACACCTGATCCAGGTAGCTGATGACAGTGTCGGAAAGCAGTTTTCTCGGCCACGCGTGCGGCGACCACGCCGTGCGGCCCAGGCCCGTGAAACCCATGAAGGGGCCAGCGAACCACGACCTTAAGCTCCTTGTGGCACCGAGGTCAACGAGTTCTGCCTCGTTCACCGCGACGCACTCTTGGTCCGACCGCATTGGCATGGGCGCGTCCGTTTGGCTATGCCCTGACCTGGAAACCATTGCGGTACGAGTTTGCCCATGGCACCAAAATTGCAGTGGCAACCGGCTTTCCCGCAGCTGCACGACCGCGAACACAGGCCTTGGAGGGGATGCAGATGGCCGATCCGGAATCGATGCGCGTCGTGGTGACCGGCGGCGCAGGTTTTCTCGGCAGCCACCTGTCCGAGACGTTTCTCGATCGCGGCGCCGAGGTGCTCTGCCTCGACAACTTTCTGACCGGTTCGCCGGCCAACGTCGCGCACTTGCTCGGTCATCCGCGATTTCGGCTGCTGCGTTGCGACATCGTGGATTTCGTCCACGTGCCCGGACCTGTGGACGTGGTGTTGCACTTCGCCTCGCCGGCCTCGCCGATCGATTACCTGCAGTTGCCGATCCACACCCTGAAGGTGGGTTCCATCGGGACCACCCATGCCCTGGGACTGGCCAAAGAGAAGGGTGCCAGGTTCGTGCTGGCCTCCACCTCTGAGGTGTACGGGGATCCGCTGGTGCATCCTCAGCGGGAGGACTACTGGGGCAACGTCAATCCGGTTGGCCCGCGCGGTGTTTACGACGAGGCGAAACGTTTTTCCGAGGCGATGACGACCGCGTATCGCGACACCCACGGGGTCAACACTGGCATCATTCGGATCTTCAACACCTATGGCCCGCGTATGCGACCCTTCGACGGACGGGCGATCCCGACTTTCATCCGGCAGGCCCTGGCCGGTGAGCCGTTGACGGTCGCCGGTGACGGACTGCAGACGAGGTCCATCTGCTACGTCTCGGATCTGGTCAGCGGGATTCTCACGATGGCCGGAATGGAGCATCCCGGACCGATCAATCTCGGGAATCCCACCGAACTGTCGGTGCGGCAGATCGCGGAGGACGTGGTGGCCGCAACCGGTTCCCGGTCCCCGATCCAGTACGTCGAACGGCCGGTCGATGACCCGCAGGTTCGCCGACCGGATACCACCCGAGCACGGGAGGTTCTGGGCTGGGAGCCGCTCGTGGGTTGGCCGGAGGGACTGGCGCGCACCGTGGAATCGTTCACCAGGAGTCAGGTACTTCCGGCATAACTACCGCGAGCAGGTCACTGACGGCCTCGATCACCTCCGACGCGGTGATGGAGGCCAGTGCTGGGTCGATGACGTCACCGTGTGGATTGCCAGGCTCATCGACGCTGCCGTGCCAGAGCACGGTGTGCCGCGTCGAGTCGATCGCCGGACCCCAGTACTGCGGCGCCGTCGGTCCGAACAGCAGGACCGACGGGGTGCTTAGCGCTGTCGCGAGATGGGCGACCCCGGTGTCACCACTGACCAACAGCGCTGATCCTCCGATCACCGTGGTCAGCGCCGGCAGATCCAACGTGCCGGCCTCCACCTGCATGTCCGCTGCCCCCGCACCCCCAGCAGCGCTTGCGATCTCGACAACCCGAGTGCACAACTCCACCTCGCCGGGACCACCAGTGACGATGATCCGCCGCCCAGACCGGGCGATCCGGCCGGCCAACAAACCCCATCGGTCCTCCGGCCAACGCCGGGACGCACTGGCAGCACCGGGGTGCACCACGACGCTGTCCGTGCGGTCGCCGGACCTAGGCAGGCGGAGATCCTCGGCATCACACGACCCACCTGCTGAGCGGATCAGTCGACACCACCGTTGCACCTCATGCTCCTCCTGTTGCCAGCGCGGCCCGGCGAGGTGACCCGCGCGCCGGCAACGGAAAGCGATCAGTTCGTCGGGAGCGGTGGCGGCCAGGATTCGATGACTGAGCGGTCCCCTGCCGTGCAGGTCGATGGCAACATGACCGCCGACGCCGATCCATCCAGACGGCGGCCATTCCAGATCCGCGAGCCGATCGGTGGGGAGCACTTCGTCGATCAGCCCGAGGCCCTTCAGCCAGCCGCCGATCTCGGGGCCGACTGCCATCGTAAGAAACCGATCCGGATACAGCCGCCGGGCGCCGCGCAAAGCGGGTAACCCGGTCAGCGCGTCGCCGAGGCCGAGCGCGCGGAGCACCAGGACGGTGTCCGCGGTCCGCCTTCCAACGCTCGGCACCGGTGCTGAGTGCCGCACGTCGAAGGTGGTCACGGCCAGGAGCTCTCGCCGGAGGCCATCACCAACATCTCCCGGATCTCACTGCCCACCGGTTGACGCAATGCAGTCAGCACCGCGCCGGCGGTGTTCGCAGGGTTATCCAGATCCGCATCCGGCCCAGGCTTGTACTGTTCGGTCCGGCCGTCGAAGAATGCGGTCCGCATTCCACCCGGGATGAGCAGGGTGACACCAACCCGGCCAGCCCATTCGGCAGCCAGTGCATGGGTGAACCCGCGGACGGCGAACTTGGAGGCGCAGTAGGCGGTGGCATCGCTCACTCCCTTCAACCCGAGCGTCGACGCGACTGTGACCACGGTGCCCCGGCACTGCTCCAGATAGGGCAACGCCGCCCTGATCACTGCGACACTGCCGAAAAGGTTGACCCTGACAACCTTCTCCCATGCTTCGGGGTCGATGTCGAGCAGTCTGCCGCAGGCGTCGGTGCCGGCCGCAGTGACCACGGCCGACGGCGGTCCAACAGTGTCGACGAGCGATTGCACGGCTGTGACGGCGGCCGCGGTGTCCGAGAGGTCGGCCAGGGCGTGCGGAACGTTTTCGCCTGGCGCCACCCGATCGATGATTGCCGGTGTCCCGCCGGCGTCGGCGACAGCAGCGACCACCGCGGCGCCCAAACCGCTCGAGCCGCCGGTGACATAAACCACGCCGATTTGTCGCGGCTCGGGGGCACCGGATCGACGCGAAGGAGCCTGCCCGGTGTCGGTGCGAAGTTGAGTGCTGATGTCAGTGTCCTTTCACGAGTGGGCGTTGACAGAATGAGCGGGTGTCGGTTGCCGCGAGCGTTCGATGATGCTGGTCGTTGACCGACCCGAGAGGTACGGCAGCAGAACAACTCTGCCACCGTTGGACTCGACGACAGCGGCTTCCGGCAGCTCGGTCGCGCCGTAGTCGCCACCCTTGACCCAGACGTCGGGGCGCAGCTCCGCGAGCGCTTGCGCCGGGTCGTCCTCGTCGAAGATGTGCACCGCGTCGACGCAGTCGAACGCGAGCAGGACTCGCGCGCGATCATGCTCGTTCACCACCGGCCGGCTCGGACCTTTGAGTCGTGCGACGGAGGCATCCGAGTTGACCAGGACCACCAGGCTGTCCCCGAGCCGCCGTGCGGCCTGCAAGGTGGCGACATGCCCGGCGTGCACTATGTCGAAGCATCCCCCGGTCGCCACCAGGGTGCCGGGCCGGCCGTGCAGCGCCTGTGCGAGCTCGGCCAGTGATTGACCCCGCGGCGGCGCCGATGCCAGTGGGTCGGCCGGACGGCTGTCACTCTCGAACAGCCGGGAGGCCGACAAGCCACCGGACCTGACCCAGATCGAGGCATCACGGACGCCGGCCGCGGCCGCCTCGGTCGGCAGCGCACCGCCGGCGAGCGCGACCGCGGTCGATGCCGAGAAGCGATCGCCCGCACCACAGGGATCAGCGCCGGGAACCTCCTCCGCCGGCAGGTAATGGGTCTGGCCGTCGGAGGTGGCGAGGAACGCGCCCAGCGGCCCGGCCGTCACCACCACCGCGCAGGCCCGCCACGCCATCCGCAGTTCGGCTGCGAGCCGATCCGGTTCGTCGGCGACCGGCGCACCAAGGCTGCGCAGCGCCGCGCGTGCCTCCGCGAGGTTGGGCGTCACCATGGCACATCCCGGTACCGGCACTCCGCCGCGCGGATGCGGATCCCAGACAACAGCGGTGCCGACTGCGACCTCGGTGAGGATCTCCCGAATCGTCGGATCCGTCGTCGTGCCGGCGCCGTAGTCGGAGACCAGAACGACGTCGGCTGACCGGAGCACCGCCCGAAGGCGCTCCGTGGGAATCGTTGTCGGCGTCCCAGGCCCGCCATCGTCCATCCGGAGCAGTGATTGGCCGACGCTGCGGAGCCGGGTCTTCCGGCGCGTCGGGCCGACGTGGCCAAGGGCGATCACCTCGACATACCGGCCGAGCATGTCGCGCAGGGCCGCTGCGGCGCGGTCGTCCCCGATCGGCGCGACGAACGTGACCGCTGCGCCGCCGGTGGCAACCAAGACTGCTGTCAGACCGGCGCCGCCCGGTGTCTGCCGGCCTGCGGTGACG
>Ga0164306_10000749_pt1 | contig 13661 bp, 10 predicted proteins | sample Whisoiple_242_MG_FD_110213 | JGI IMG/M metagenome (GOLD analysis project Ga0164306, IMG submission 110213) | Soil microbial communities amended with fresh organic matter from upstate New York, USA - Whitman soil sample_242_MG | ecosystem: Environmental > Terrestrial > Soil > Unclassified >... | reverse complement strand
CCTCGAGTGACGCCGGTTCGCGGCGTGCGCGCTCGCGATACTTTCGCGCGATGCGCAGCGCGATCGCATAAAGCCAAGTGCCCAGCTCGGCGCGGCCGTCGAATTCAGGCAGACGACGCTGCACGACGATGAACACGTCCTGCAGTGCGTCTTCCAGCTGCGAGTCTCGAACGCCCAGGCTGCGTAGGCAGCGCCAGACGTAGCGAAAGTGCGCTTCGTAAACCGTCGCTAGATCGAGCACGGGGGCTTGGGGCTCCGCCGAGGGAAGTGGCCGCGGCATGGCGCGACGACCCAAGGCTCCAGCGTTCATGATGGTTTATCCCGGCAAGCGGGCAAATCCGTCTCAGAAAACGACGCCCGCTCGCGCGAGCGCCGAGCCGCTCGCGATCGGCACCTGGAACACCTCGTCATAACTACGGATTTCGAAGCTGGGCCGGATCAGATTGAGCTGCCCTTCGAGCCCCAGGCTGGTCCAAAATGGCGGGCGTTCGAAGGGGGTGAAGCTCGCACCCAGGGTGGGCGCCACCTCCCAAGCGCTGCCGTCGTGGGACTCGACACTGCCTTTGCCGGTGGCAGAGAGCAGGTACGTCGCGATCCCGAGCCGCGCTTGCACGCGCGGCCAGGGCTCGAACAGCCCCACCAGGTATGGTCCCAGAGCGCCAATCCGCGCGCCGTGATCCTTTTCGTCCACGCTCGTCGTCGGCAACAAGTAACGAAACCCGGCCGCGATGCCGAAACGGGTCCACTTGAGCTGGGTATCGAGCTCGAGCATCAGCGTCGGGTCCGGCAGAGTGCCCAGGTGAAGCCCGCCTCCGGCTGTAAGTCCAAACTTGGGATGCGAGCGATGGGAGGACTTCGGCGCGGGCGGCGCGGGCGCAGCAGGCGGCGCCGGCGCAGCAGGCTCGGGCGCAGCAGACTCGGGCTGCTCTCGCTTGGGCTCGAGCAGGGCCAGCGTGATCACGACTGCCGCGCGCAGCAACTCCTGACAGTTCGCATCGTGCAGCTCGCGACGCTGGTTCGCGGCTTCGACCACCAGCTGATAGCCGGAGCTCTCCTGCGTCAGTGTGACGCGCGCCGTGTCCGACGTGGCGACCGCGCCCAGGCGCTGCTCGAGCTCGCTTTCGAACTCCGCGAGTGAGCCGCACTCTGCCGGGATCTGCGCAGAGATCGCGGCGCGTGCGGGAAGCACGACCAGCGAGCAGCCGACGCCGAGAGCCAGCGGGAGCCACGCCGAGGCTCTCACTTCGGTGCGGTCTCGAACTCGTACGCGAGTCCTACGCTGCCGCTCAGGCTGGCGACAGAGCCAATGCCGTCGGCACACGTGCCGAGTGTTTCTCCGCTCAATCGTTCGCCGCTCAGGTCGACGCGCGAGATGAACGAGAGATGACGACCGAGGCGGTACGCCGCGCCCAGCGCGCCACCCAGGCCGATCGCCGGTCCGTCCCATTCGCTGCAGGCGAAGCTGTGCGCGGGTTCGCTGATGCTTGCACTATCTTTGCGCGTGCCGAACGCATTGACGTACTGAAAGACCATACCGATCCGCAAATTCACGAAGAAATCGAATCTTTCACGATGAATCGGAAAAACGCGCGCGGAAAGCCACGTGCCGGTCGCCGTGTACTGACTATCGATCGAATTTTCGCCGGAGAGCATGCGCACGCCACCGAGGCCATGATGCTCCAGCTCCAGCCCCAGCGCGAACTCGGGTTTCCAGGCGAGGTGGGCGGCGAACGCGTAGCTCGCGCCCCACTTGTCTTCATCCGTTGCATCGTCGAAGCTCGAGCCCAGCCGCGCATTGAAACCGAGGCGCGCCTCGAGCGTGAGCGGCAGCGCGCGATAGTTGCGAGTGAAGTCGGTCGGCGCATCTCGAGCAGCCGGCGCCTTCGTGCTCGCGTCGCTGGGCAGCACTTGGTTCTCGCTCGGCGTTGCTGGAGTGGCAGGCCCCGGCGGTGTCGCCGGCGCCACTTCGGGCACGGCCGCAGCGGGGGGCTCAGCGGCGACTTCGGACTCGGCGGCGGGCGGCGGCGCGGGCTCGGGCGCGGGTGGTGAGGGCGGCGCGGGCGGGGCCGGCTGCGCCGACGCGAGGCTCGACGTGAAGCTCGCCGCAAGCAGCAACGACCAAGACCGAGGAACGCGCATGGTCGCGACTATCGCGCGCGATCCAGGATCACGCAATTAGCTAGGCGAGGCTCGGGCAAGCGCCCCGTCCGCGGGTCGAAAATCGACCATTTACCGCAATTTATCGCCAATTTGAGCCTCGGAAGCAGCCCCTCGCACAAGCGTTGACAGGCCGGGCTTCGGCGGTCATATTCCGCGGCGGAGAGATGACCGAGCGGCCGAAGGTACCTGATTCGAAATCAGGCGTACCCGTAAGGGTACCAAGGGTTCGAATCCCTTTCTCTCCGCCCCTGCCCCCTCGCTGAGCAACCCGTCACGCTCCGTCGCTGAGCGACGGTGGCGAGTCGGTGCTCGGCCGCTTCGCCGGGTTGACGCCGTACCCACGCTGAAGCAACCGACAACAGTGAGTATTCTGGGTCACTGGTTTCGGGACTGTTGGGCGGTGGTGGCGTTGGCTTCGGTGGCGTGCGCGAGCTCGTCGGGTGGGCTGTCATTCGGGGCGCGACATTGGGCGTGCGACGAGACCGAGAGCTGCACCTGCCAGGCGTTGAGCAGCCACGAGGACCGATTCAGCAGCCATGCGGTGGATGAATGTTTGGTGGGCAACTGCTGTCTGCTGACACAGAGCGGTGCCAACGATACCAGCGCCCAATGCGAGTGTGTCACGGCGGTGAGCTGCAGCGAGGAGCAAAAGAGCCGCAAGGGCTCGACCGTGGTCAGCCAATGCCCTCCGCCCGGCGAGGGACCGAACGCCAACAAAGCCTGTGCTGCGAGCGGCGAGAACTGCAGCCGGAGCTACATTCAGAGCAAGGATCTCACGGGCTGCTGCGACGGCACGGTGTGTAAGCCGAACGATGCCGACGTGCTCGTGTGTCAGGCGGCCAGCGCCGAGGAGCAGGCGATGGCGCGCCAATGCGCGCTCGTCGCACGCTCGAGCAGACAATCGCTGACCGTGCGAACGCTCGTACTGAAGAGCTCGCAGGGCGACCTGCAAGTGCCGACGACTGTGGCCCATGTTGCCACCTTGAGCGGCACGAAGGGCTGCCTGAGCTCACTCGAGATCACCCTGGGCAAGGACAACTGCCTACTCGAGCTCGACGCCGAAGTGATCTCGGGCAAGCTGCGGGCCAAGTCACTGCGCGGAGAGGTCAAGGACTGCGTAGGGTTTACCGGCGACCGCTCGAAGGTGCTCGCGGGCTTGCTGGCGAACACCGATACCCAGACCAACGATTTTTCGTTTACCGGGCTATCCTGTGACGGAGGGAACGTCGTCCAGGACCTGGCTTGCGAAACCGGCACGTTCGATTTTCAGATCGACGCCACGATCAACGAGATCACCTTCGAGGACCAGCACCTGATCCTCGAAGGAACGACCTGCGCCTCGCTGAACGCCGACTGCCCGAGCGAGTAGCGCTAGCTCGAACAGCTGCGTGGGCCGTCGCTGTTCGACGCGCTCACTTCACGACGGTCGACGGCTCGAAGCAGGTGATGTTCGTCTCGATGTGGAAGTTCGAGTCCGTGGTCTGGCGCTCGGCGTGGAAGATGTCCATCGGGTAGGTGGAGCCGACGGTGATGTCGAGCGCGGCCGCTTGCAGGTCGAAGTCGATCGTGCCCTCGAGGGCCTGATGCTGCCCGCCGACGTCGAGCGCGAGCTTGTTGTTCACGAAGATCCACAAATCATCGTCGCCGCGGAAGGTGAACTTTTGCTTGGCTTGGTAGGTGAACGTGACGTGGATCTCGGTCGTGAACGAGTAGTTGTGGGTCTGACCGGGAGTGTTGCCGAAGCCCTTGTCGTCGATCGGAAAAAACGAGGTCGAGTCGTACACGGAGACGCCCGAGCCGGCCGGGGTCTCGGTGAGCATCAGCTCGCCTTTGATCTCCATGTTGACGTTCGGAGTGGTCGTGTACCACTGCGCGAAGCTCATGCCGTTCTTGATGGAGTAGGTCGGTGGCGTGATCGTCCACGGGGCGCAGGTGCCGATGCCACACACGCCGGGTGGAGTGGGGTTCGACGCCGTCCAGCAGCCGGGACCCGCCACGGTGCGTTGCTGCCGACCGACACCCTGCGGAACCGAGGTTCCGTTTTTGATGTCGGGCATGCCGGTGTACGCGGTTGGCTTGCTGTTCGCGTCCAGCGTCGGCTCGACCAGCCCACAGCCGACGTCGTTCCAGCCTTTGTAGATCGCGCCGTCCATTTGCTTGACCATGCGCGCGGAGGCTTCGAAATCCGGATGGCCTCCCGCCTCGCCCGAGCCTTTGAAGTCGCGATACGTGACAGGCAGCACCTGGCCGCACTTCGAGGCGGCACCACCCGACCCCGTGCCGCCGGTCGGCTCGACGCCCAAATTCGGGCCGCCTGCGACCTCGAAGGCTAGCCCGGAGCCGCTGCCCGCGCTGCCATTGCCATGGCCGCTGCCACCCGAGCCGGGCCGGCCCGCGGGTTCGCCGCCTGAGCTGGATGCCGAGCAGCCCGCCAAAGCGACGGTGACGAGTGCGGTCAGAGGCAAAGCAAGGACGCAGAGATAGCGAGGGGACAAGGACGGAATCTCCAGGGTAAAACGTAAAGGCGAAGTTTATCGAGTCTGGCACCAAGCTAGAATCGGTTCCAGTTCGATCGGGAAAGAATCGAGCACGCGCCGCACCGCCGAGGGCCTCCAAGCGAGCTGCCTCGCTGTTTCCAGCAGCCGCTTAATTATCCCGTGTGGGCACAGCCAGGCGCTGGCACTGAGCTAGGCTCGGCAGGTGGACCCAAACCATGAGCAATGGCTCGCGCTCGCGATCGAGGAAGCGGAGCTGGCACGCGGCATCACTGGCGACAACCCTTGGGTCGGCTGCGTGATCGTGAGCTCGAGTGGCTCGCTCCTCGGGCGCGGTCATACCCTGGGACCGGGCGAGGATCACGCCGAGATTGCCGCCGCGCGTGACGCCGAAGCACGCGGCATCAGTGTCGTCGGAGCGACCCTGTACTCGACGCTCGAGCCGTGCTCTTTCCATGGTCGCACCCCGGCCTGCTCGAAATCGATCGCCGCGCGCGGCATCGCTCGGGTCGTGATTGGCATTCGAGATCCGCACCCGCGCGTCGACGGCCAGGGGCTTGTCATCCTGCGCGACGCAGGCGTGGAGGTAATCGAGGGGGTTTGCGAAGCGGAGGTGCGGAGACAGCTGGGGGCTTGGATCATCGAGCACCATCCCCACGAAGCAGTGCTCCGCGCACAAGCGCTGCCCGAGGAGCAACGACTCGAGCGCTTGGCTCGAGTCTATGGCGTCGATCGCGCGCGTATCCAGGCGCTGCTGAAGTCAACATGACACGAAACATGACGTGTTCGTCATTCGAGGCTCCGTCCGTTGCTGGGCTCGAGTGCAGCTTCTACGGTGCCTCGAGCTCATGCTTTCCAATCTCGCCGTTGCTTCGATCCGCTATCGTCGACTGATTCTGGCACTGTTGGTGGTGCTGCTCGGCGTGGGCGGCTTCGCGCTGGCCAAACTGCCCATCGACGCGCTGCCCGATGTGTCCAGCGTACAGGTCGACATCATCACCCAGGCGGCCGGGCTGTCGCCCACCGAGGTGGAACGCGCGGTCACTACGCCGATCGAGAACGCGGTCAACGGCGTGCCGCGCAGTCAGGAGATCCGCAGTATTTCCCGGGCCGGATTGTCCTTGGTCACGATCGTATTCAAGGACGGAACCGACGTCTGGTTCGCGCGGCAGATGATTTTGGAACGCATCCGCTTGGTGCAGGCCGACCTGCCGCCGATGGTCAGCATCCCGGAATTGGCCCCCGTCTCGACCGGTCTCGGCACGATTTACCGGTTCGTGTTGCGCAGCACCGTGCACTCGCCGATGCAGCTGCGAACGATGCTGGACTGGGAGCTCATCCCCAAGCTTCGCACCGTGGAAGGCGTGATCGAGGTCAACTCCTTCGGCGGAGAGCTGAAGCAGTTCCAGGTGCATCTGGACCACGATCAGCTCAAGGCACGCGGCCTGTACGTAGGCAACGTGGTCGATGCGCTCAAAGCGGCGCACGTCAGCGCAGGCGGGGGCTACGTGGAACGCGGCGAAGAAGCGCTGCTGATCCGCGGCAGCGGCTTGCTCGTGGACGAACAGGAAATCGGCAACGTCGTGCTGGCCACGGCCGCCGATGGCACGGCGGTGCTGGTGCGCCACGTGGCCCAGGTCAAAGTCGGGCAAGCCTTGCGCCACGGCGTCGTCACGATGGACGGCGAAGGCGAAGTAGTGACCGGGATCGTGATGATGCTGGTCGGCTCGAATAGCCGCGACACGGTGCACGGCGTCAAAGCCAAAATGGAGCAAATTCAGCGCGAGCTGCCCAGCGGCGTGAAGGTGGACGTGCTCTATGATCGGGCCGATTTCGTGTCGCGCACGCTGTCTACCGTAGCGGCCAACTTGGTCGAGGGTATCATCGTCGTCACCTTCGTGCTGGCGCTATTTTTGGGCACGCTGCGCGGCGCGCTAGTGGCTGCGCTCGGCATCCCGGTGTCGATGGCGATCGCCCTGATTGGCATGAACCTGTTCGGCGTCACCGGTGACTTGATGTCGCTCGGCGCAATCGACTTCGGCTTTTTGGTCGATGGCCCGATCGTGGTGCTGGAGGCCGCGTTGGCGCTCACGGCCGGCAAGAAGCTGACCATGGACGCCCGGGCGCGCGAGTACGAGAGCGTGGCCGTGAGCGTGGTCAAACCGGTGGCGCTCTCGGTGGCGATCATCATGCTGGTCTATCTGCCGCTGCTGACGCTCGAAGGCGTGGAGGGCAAGATGTTCCGGCCGATGGCGCTAACCATGGCCTGCGCACTGTTCGGCGCGCTGGTGTACACGGTCGTGTTCTTCCCGGCGCTCTTGGTCAGCTTCGTGCCGCCTTCGCTAGGCCACGGTCCCAAGTGGCTCGAGGCATTGACCCGCTGGTACCGCCCGGTGCTCGAGCTCATGATCGCCAAACGGGCGTACGTGCTGGGCGGCTCGGTGCTCGCGACGGTGGGCGCCATTTACGCATTCGGCGGCGCGGGTGCGGAGTTCGTGCCGCGCATCTTCGAGGGCGACTTGGTGGTGGCAGTGCGGCGCGCGCCGAGCATCGGTTTGACTCAGGCGCGCACCCTCGATCTGCAAACTGAGCGCGTTTTGCGCGGCTTTCCCGAGGTGAAGCGGGCATTGGGCATGACCGGGCGGGCGGAGCTGGCGCTCGACGCGGTGGGTTATGACAGTACCGATATCCTGGTACCGCTGGAGCCGATCTCCAAGTGGACGACTGCGAGTGATTTCGACGAGCTATCGGTCAAGCTCAAGGACGCCATCGAGACCCAAGTGCCTGGCACGTTCGTGGCCGTCTCGCAGCCGATCGAAGATCTGACCAACCAATTGATCAGCGGCTCACGCGCCGACGTCTCGATCAAGCTATTCGGGCAGGACTTGAACGAGCTCGTGCGCTTGTCCAACGTCATCGGCGCGAAGGTCGGCAAGATCCAGGGCACCGGCGATCTACGCATCGAGCGCATCCTCGGCCAGCCCGCGATCGCGATCTCGGTCGACCGGGCGCGCATGGCCAGCTACGGCGTGCGCGCCGAAGACACGCTGCAAGTGATCGAGGCCGCGCGTGAGGGTCTACGCGTAGGCGACGTCTACGACCAGCATCGACGTTTCGAGCTGCGTGTGTTCAATGCGCCTCAGTCGCCCACTCCCGAGGGCATCGCGCGGCTGTTCGTCAAAGGCGGCCTCGGCCGCTCGATCCCGCTCTCCGAAGTCACGCGCATTCAAGAAGAAGACGGACCCTCGGTGGTCAAGCGCCAGAACCGCGAGCGCTTGATTCGTATCGACGCCAACCTGCGCGGGCGCGACTTGGTGTCCTGGGTGGAGGAAGCGAAAGCGGTGGTGGGGCGCGAAGTCCAGCTCGCCACGGGCTATCGCATCGAGTGGGGCGGCCAATTCGAGAACTTCGAACGGGCGTCGAAGCGGCTGGCAGTGGTCGTGCCCGCGGTAATCGCCATCATCCTCGGCATGCTGTTCGGCATTTTTCAAAGCGCGCGGCGCGCACTCGCGGTATTCACGCTCGCGCCACTGGCCAGCGTGGGCGGGATCATCGGCCTGTTGGCGCGCGATCTGCCGTTCAGTTTGCCGGCCGCGGTCGGCTTCATCGCGCTCGGCGGGATCTCGGTGCTCAACGGGGTCGTGATCACGACCGAGGTCGACCGGGCGCTCGCGCTGGGCAAACCGCTGCCGATAGCGATCCGCGAAGGCGCGGTGCACGCCCTGCGCGCAGTGCTCACGACCGGCGCGGTAGCCGCCCTCGGCTTCTTGCCGATGGCCATGTCACACGGTGCAGGCTCCGAGGTGCAGCGTCCGCTCGCCACCGTGGTCGTGGTCGGCGTGGCATTCGCTACGCTGCTCACTTCACTGGGGTTTCCGGCGATTCTGTCGCTCGCGCTACGTGAGAAAGAGCCGAAGGAAGTAACGAGCGCGCTGGCTGTTCCGGCCGAATAGGGCGCGCAGCGCAGCGCGAGACGACTTCGACGGGAACTTCGCGACGCCTGTGAGGTGCGTGGCGGGACCGTGAGCGCCGCAAATACAAAGTGTGTATCGATACTTTGTTTTCTGCGCCAAGCGGCATCTCTGCAACGTACCCAACGCGCAGCCGGCTCAGGCCACGCGAAAGCGCACCGTGAAACGCGCGCCGCGCCCCGGCTCCGCGCTCGGTTCCAGGCTGACATCGCCGTCGTGAGCGCGGGCGATGGCGCGCACGATGGCGAGTCCGAGCCCACTGCCCTCTTCACTGGCTTCGCGCGCACCGCGGAAGAAGGGCTCGAAAATGCGCGGGGCGTCGTCCACCGGCACGCCCGGGCCTTGATCCTGGACGGTTAGCTCGATGGCGTCGCGTGCGGCCGCGCTCACCCGGACGATGCCGCCGCGGGGGGAATGCTTCACGGCGTTATCGAGCAGATTGAGCACCAAGCGGTGCAAGTCGCGTTCGTTCCAAGTGTCGATGTGCGCGTCGCCCTCGAGCTCGACGCGCACGGCGCGCGCCTCCAATGTCCGAGCGAGCTGTGCGATCGCGGCGCGCGTCACGCTCGAAAGCGATGCGCGGCTGCGCGTGCCCGAAACCGGAGGCGCATTACTGCGCGCCAAGACCAGCAGATCTTCTGCCAGGGTCTTCATATGTAGCGTGGCGTCGAGCGCACACTCGATGGCTTCCTTGTAGTCGGCAGCGCTGCGTTCCTTGCGCAGCGCGTTGGACAACTCGCCGTACGCGGCGGTGAGCGGTGAGCGCAGCTCATGGGCTGCGTAGGAGACGAACTTTTGCTGCGAGGCGACCAGCGCGGACAGCTGCTCGATCATCGAATCCACGTCCCGGCCAAGACGCGCAATGTCCTCGTGTGGCACGCCACCCCCCACGCGCGCGCTGAGATCGCCGGCCGCCACGCGCCGAGCGACCGCGGCGATCGCTTCGTGCTCTCGGGTCATGCGCGTGGTCAGCCACCAGGTCATGAGCACGATCCAGAGCACGACGCCGGCGAAGGTGATGGTCATCACGCGCGCCAATAGGGCTGCGTCCGCGTCGAGCGGATCGCGCGACACGCCGAATAGCAGCTGCTCACCGGGCCGGCCCGGAATGGGCAAGAGCACCGCACGCACGTGGGTCTCGCCGATCGTGTGGTCGAAAGGCGTCGCCGTGCGCGCGGTCAGCGTCCCGAGCTCGGGCACGCTTGGGCCGACCAACGCGGAACGGGCCAAGACTCTGCCCTCGGCGCCGTACAACACCGCGTATTTGCGGAGTGGACCGATGTTCGTCGCTTTCAAATCCGGGTCGTCGGGCAGCTCGCGCACGAGCTTGCTCTGCGCGACCTCATCGGCTTCTTCGCGGCTCTCGCTGCCCAGCACCCGGTCGATCTCGCGCACGTGCTCGGCGCACACCTTTTGGTACACGAAGCTGAAGCCCGCACCCAATCCGACCAGGCTGGTGAGCGACGCGGCGAATACCAGCCGCTCGCGGAACTTCACGAAGATTCGCTCCGCAATCGGTAACCGACGCCGCGCACGGTCTCGACCATCCACGCGCGCGTGCCGAGCTTTTCGCGCAGCCGCCGCACCTGCACGTCCACCACGTTGGACCCGGGATCGAAGGGCATCTGCCAGATGCGCGCGAGCAACTCCGCGCGCGTCACCACTTCATTCACGCGATTGGCGAGGTGCAGCAACAGGTCCAGCTCGCGCCCGGTGACGAACACGGGCCGGGCGTCGATCACCACGCAGCGTCTTTCTAGATCGATTTCCATGCCGCCCAGATTGACTTGGCGTGCGCCCTGCGTGCGCCGAAGCAGGGCATGAATGCGCGCCACCAGCTCTTCCACCTCGAACGGTTTGACCACGTAGTCGTCAGCGCCGGACTTCAGGCCGAGCACCCGTTCGCGCAGCTCACTGCGCGCCGTGAGCATCAGCACCGGCACTTTCGATCCGGAGCGTCTCAACTCACGGCAGACCGAGAGCCCGTCTTGGCCGGGCAGCATCCAGTCCAACAGCACCAGATCGTAGCGGCCGTCCTTCACCTGGCGAACCGCTTCATCGCCGTCTGCGCAGCCATCCGCCACCAGGCCTTCGTCGCTCAACAAGCGCCGAAGGAAACGCGCCACTTTCGGATTGTCCTCGACAACCAGGACCTTTGCCGACTTGGTTGGGGGGTCACTGGCTACAAGCATCGGAGGACATGGTACGGCGGGTTTCGGTTTCGGCAGGGTTACGTAGGCCAGACAGCACTCTCAACCCTTTGAACCAGGCGCTTCCGGCTTTATTCCAGGCACGGTTGGCAAATAAACGTCGACGGCCCCAAGCTCTCGCCATGGCCAACCGCGTCTTCGAGCAGTCGATTGTGATTCGCGAGCAGCACCTCGATACGTTTGGTCACGTCAACAATGCTCGCTACTTGGAAATTTTCGAGCAGGCCCGCTGGGATCTGATCACGGACAACGGCTTCGGGCTCGACTACGTGGCAGCGTCGGGAACCGGTCCGGTGATTTTGGAGATCAATTTACGCTTCGTGCGTGAGCTCAAAAATCGCCAGCGTTTGCTGATCCGCAGCTTCGTCGATCGCTACGAGGGCAAGATCGGTCACATGACGCAGCTCCTGATCGACGACTCGGGGGAAATCTGCTGTGAGGGGAAATTCGTGTTTGCGCAGTGGGACACGCGCAGCCGAAAGATCATTCCCCCGACACCCGAGTGGCGCATGGCAATCGGCTTGGAGTGAGGCGTCGCGCCTCGCCCGCTCTGCCGAGTGCGACTCGCTGCATCGCTCGAAGCACACCCGACGAGCCGACAAATCGGCACTATCATTGGGAATGGTCCGGCTTCCCGGCGTGGAACGGTTGTTGCTCCAACGAAGCCCATGCCTACCTGGTTCCCTCATTTCGCAGAAGAGATTGAGCGAGTCACCCCCCTGCCCCGGCCTCCGATCGAAGATCCGCCGTTGCCGCACCCGCCGGGTCCGATGGAGCCGGGTCCTGATTCACCGGAATTCCCGGGCGAACGGCCAGACCCGTCGCCCATCGATTGACGACGCTATAGCGCGCGCTCGAGCTGCTCACACACGGTCTCCAGCACTTTGACGCGCGCGTAGTGTTTGTCCTCGGCTTCGACCAGGGTGAAGGGGGCAAACTCAGTGCTGTTGCGAGCGATCATCTCGGCCGCCGCGGCCTCGTACTGGTGAGTCTTCTGCCGATTGCGATAGTCCTCGGCCGTGATTTTATGTTGCTTCCAGGGTTCCCGTTCGCGCTCCTGGAAGCGACGCAGCTGCTCTTCCGGGCTGATCTGTAGCCAAAATTTCGAAAGCACGATGCCGTCGCGCACGAGCTCGTATTCGAAGTCGTTGATCTCTTTGTAAGCGCGACGCCAGCTTTCTTCGCTGGTGAAACCCTCCACTCGCTCGACGAGCACGCGCCCGTACCAGCTTCGGTCATAGATCGTGATGCGACCGCGTCGCGGCAGATGTCGAAAGAAGCGCCACAGATAGTGATGGCTGCGCTCTTCGTCGGTCGGGGCAGCGATCGGAATCACCTGATAGTCCCGCGCGTCGAGCGCGCCGGTGACGCGCCGAATCGCCCCGCCCTTGCCGGCGGCGTCCCACCCCTCGATCACCACGATCGTCGAGATCCCGTGTTGCCGCGCCCGGCGCTGCAGCAGATTCAGGCGGCTCTGTTGTTCGGCGACAACCGCGTCGAAGCGCGCATCGCCAAGCCGCTGGTCCAGGTCCAGATTGTCGAGCACGTTGATTTCGCGGTCGATCCGATCGATGGTGCGCGCGGCGTCGCTACCGCGGACGGAGTGCGAAGCACGGCGGCGTTGCACGCTGGGATGCAACTGAGTCCGTGCGAGGCCGGCACGAACGGCGTCGCGCAGGACAGTACCGACCGCGAGCGCCCGGTAGCGCTCGTCGGCCCCTTCGATGATGTGCCACGGCGCATGATCGGTACTGGTCCGTCGAATTGCCCGGTCAGCAGTGGCCACGAACGTGTCGAACATCCGCCAGTGCTTCCATTGTTGCCGGGTCACGCGCCAGCGTTGGTGCGGATCCCGTTCGAACGCCTTGAGCCGTTTCTTCTGGGCCGTCTTGCTCAGGTGCATCCAGAACTTCAGGATCACCACACCATCGTCGGTCAATGCGCGCTCGAATGCGGCGATCTGCGCGAGCAAGGCATCGAACTCCGCCGACGACGAACGATCGGCAGCCCGGTCGCGGACCGGCGACGAATACCAGGCGCTCAGGAAGAGGGCGATCCGGCCGTGCGGCGGCAGATCTCGCCAGTAGCGCCACAGTCGCGGCCGTTCGAGCTCCTCACTCGACGGATCCGTGTAGCCCCGCGTCACGATCCAGCGCGGGTCCATCCACTCGTTGAGCAGGTTCACCGTCTCGCCCTTGCCGGCCGTATCGACGCCGGCAAACAGCACGATCACCGGGAAGCGCGCCGTGCGGAGCGCCTGCTGCGCGTCCAGGAGTTCCGAACGCAGATGCGGGACCTGAGCCTTGTATTCCGACTTGGAAACCTTGCGGCCGACTTCGGCGGCTTCGAACATGACGCCAGTGTAAAGGCAGCGCCGGCGTGCGCTCGGAAGGCGGCGTGTCGCGCGACAGCGGGTTAGGGCCCGCGCCGACGGACGAAGTTGCCGGCGACGCCGCAGTCAGCCGTGCACGCCGGCGGCGGCACGTAGGTGTCCTTAATCTTCTTGCGGTACTCGGGATACAGCGTGTCGCGATAGCCCAGCACGGCCTCGCGCGGCAGGTGGTACAACTCCACGAACTCGTTCACGAACGGGTTCTGCTCCGGCGCATAGTGGGGCACCGGATCACCGGGTTCCGGACCCTCGAAACTGGGGATACACGGGTCGCGGTAGTCGAGCGGAGCCTGTGACAGACGGAACCCTTTGGACACGACCTCGGGCTCCACCAGGTAGATCGGGTCGCGTGCCACCATCAGGACGGTCAGCACGTCGCCGTGCCTGAAGAAGCGCCAATCGATCGTCGCCTCATCACTCAGCGGCACACCGG
>Ga0164306_10000748_pt1 | contig 13667 bp, 12 predicted proteins | sample Whisoiple_242_MG_FD_110213 | JGI IMG/M metagenome (GOLD analysis project Ga0164306, IMG submission 110213) | Soil microbial communities amended with fresh organic matter from upstate New York, USA - Whitman soil sample_242_MG | ecosystem: Environmental > Terrestrial > Soil > Unclassified >... | reverse complement strand
TGATATCCAACATAACCTAATTCTTAGCAGAGAAAAAATACCATTGACAAAGCCAACAAGAGAAGGTATCTCTTATTTTTCATATGACCGTGTTTACTTCAAACCAACTACTATGAAATTATATGGAAGAATACACTTTGACATATCAAATTCTTTCATTTTGAATGATTCAGGATTACAAGGTCTATATGAAATAGCTAGGGTTTGTAGAATGCCACTTCATACCGCCGCCAGAGCCTCGATAGGAAAGTGTTTGAGCAGTTTACAATGCTATTACGCTACTAGAAAAGATATACTAATACCATGGAAGCCTTTTATTGCAGAACATTTTAAAACCCTGTCAGAGCTTTTCCTAGCAGACAGAGGCGGATTTATCTTTGAACCTAAGATAGGAGTTCATGAACAAGTAGCTGAATTTGACTTTGAATCACTATATCCAAATATTATGCGGACATATAATTTGTCAGCTGAAACTATAAGATGTAATTGTTGCAACATCAACAATATCAACAACAACAATGATGACGCCCTCATCTATTCAAAGCTAAGAATCCCTGAATTAGGCTATCACCTATGTCAAAGAAGGATTGGAATAGTTCCGACCTCTTTGAAGATATTATTATACAAGCGTGCCAAGTATAAGGAGCTAAGAAATAACCCAAAATCATGTAGTAGTAGAAACTCTGAACTAAAGTCAATTTATGACGCTAGATATTCGATATTAAAATGGGTTCTTGTAACCTCATTTGGATATCTTGGTTTTAATAATGCAAAGTTTGGAAGAATTGATGCTCATATTGCAGTATGTGCCTTCGATAGACAAATCATGTTACAGACGGCTAAAATAGCTGAAAGACTCGGATTCAGAGTCTTGCATGGAATTGTAGATTCAATATGGATAAAGAAGGAGGAGCATAAGAACAACGATGATGATGGCAATAAATTAACAGTAGATAAAATGAAAACAAAAGAAAATGACAAAGCTGATTATTTGCAATTAAAAGAAGTCATAGAACAGCAAACAGATTTTAAAGTATCATTTGAAGGAATATACAAATGGATTGCCTTTATTAATTCTAAACAAAATGATATTTTGCCAGTCCCAAATCGTTATTTTGGTGCATTTGAAGACGGCAACAAATTAAAAATAAGAGGAATAGAAGCAAGAAGACATGATACGCCGATTTTCTTTTCTAAATTCCAAAATGAAATACTAGAAATTATGGCTACTGGTAATACCATTAATGAAGTAATAGCGTTAATGCCAAAAGTTAAGGATACTTTCAAAAAGTATGTAATGATTCTAAAGGAGAGAAAGGTCCCACTTGAGCAACTGATATTTACTAAACGGCTTTCAAAAGACTATAGTGAATATCAAATAAAAAGAAATACAGTGGAAAGTATTGCAATAAATCTACTAGCCAATGAGGGTAAGTCTCTGAAAGCTGGAGAACTTTCAAGGTATATCATTACAGATTTCTATCAAAGGTATTCCAGAATAAGAGCTGTTCCTATTGAGTTAATTGATATGCAAAAAGCCAATACTACTTACGATATAAGAAGATATACAGAACTACTTGCAGAGACTTGTAACTCAGTTACAGAGCCATTTGGATATACACTACCATTGCCATCGCCGCCCCATAATATTGAACTACGACAATCTCATACTATCAATGCGTGAATGCTTGAAAGTGCATAACCTATGTATTATAATTAATATAATGAACAACCTAGTTGCAGCACGTATCTAGTATAAAAGCGAATGCCCTCATTTTTCATGGAGAAGATGAGGAATAAATGAGCTAGTCAATGAATAGTAAATTGGAATGGCATAGGAATAAGGGGGCGACATTTTACTTTTCTCTACCATTATGCAAGTATCCACAGAATTTTAATTAGTATATAAATCTCGAACTAATCAGGAAACATCTCAAGGCTATATTTGATGTTTTTATATTGGCTTAGGTTCTATTTTTGTAAATAAAGTAATGAATAACAATACTTTTGAATTTATACTAATAGCACTACAACATGAAAGAAAATATATCTATTGCTTCACTATGGTAATGTCTTTGCGCTGCGTTGCCTTCCACAATTCTTATATTTTAAGTCTCTCTATAGTAGGTTGGATAGATGGTACAGCGCTTACAGACAATTGAGCAAGGAAATCATATAATCGCAGTTTATCCTACTAAAGATGAAAAGTATAACGAAGCCTTTGCCTTTCTAAAAGAGGGCCTAAAAAGAAATGAGGTTGTCATAATAACAACAACAGATCTACCAAATGATGAAATCCGTGCCAGGATGAGAGATGAATGGGAAGTGGATGTTGCGGAACTTGAATCGAGAGGAGACATTATTATTAGAACTACTGAAGAGGTGTATTTTCCTGATGGTGTGCCAAATATTCAAAGAACGAAGGCATTATGGTCTACATTGGTGGAAAACTGTCTTAACAAAGAAAAAAGAGGATTGCGAGTATTTGGAGACATGGGAGCATTTTTCAAGAATGGCTTTACCAAAGAATTACTCGAATACGAATCATGTTTGGAACAAAGATTTAACTTTCCTGTTATCGGCATATGTGCATATGATTCTAAAGATATCAGTAAGAATATTACATTAGAGCAAATAAGACAACTACAGCAAAACCACTATCCAGTGTGGATGTAGGGCTATCGATTGGTTACCTGATACTACACTATCAACAAAATTATGATTTGAAGACAGGCTAAATCTTCAAAATGAATATCATATAAATATAATTATTTGTTACTATGCTGCGGGAAAAATCATTCCAAATGTAGTTCCCTGTGTGTAATCTTCATATATTCTATCTCCAACCCAAATTTTACCTTTATATCTTTCAACTAACGTTTTTATTATGGATAAACCTAATCCGCTTCCCTTAGCTTTAGAATAAAATCGTTCAAACAATTCTTTTTTCGTCGAATCTGATATTCCTTTACCATAATCAGTTACAGTTGTCATCCAATATTTTGTTTCGCCAATAAAATACTCTCTTATTAGAATATCAATTCTAACCTCTGATGTATCTGTATATTTTATACTATTAGAAAATAGATTAACAAATATTTCCTCAAGTAGGTCTTCTGCAATTATATTGATATCAGTAGGATTGCGATAATCTTCTGCCACATTAATAGAAAATCTAATTCTTTTGCCTTGCGGGTTATTATCGCATAATGTTTTCTCTACCGTAGTATATGCAGTATTAATGGCATCTGGGAGGTTCTTTAATATCAGTTTCAGATCCTTTTGTGCATTTAGTCGTTCTAGTCTACGTATATTGTCTACAAGTGACTGACTTTTAGTTAGGGCCTTATTTGCAATCGTAAGAAATGCAAAAATTCTTTCAATATTTTGTGATAAACTATTTTTTGTATCATTAGCCATACTCTTTTTTAAAAGAGAATCTATGAGATCCAAATTACCTTGAATTATATGATGATAATTTCCTATATCATGTGAGATTAAATCAAATAAAAGTTCAGAGTGCATTTTTTCTTTTATAATTTTATCATGATTTTCTTTTTCCTCCCATATTATATCAAAACAATAAACTGCATTTGTGACCATCGACGCATTTTCAGAGTAAAACCAATCATTAACAGAAAAAATAGTGTTGCTATCATCGTTATTGTATTCTCTTTTCGATTCATCGTATTGTTGTTGTTTGTTGTGTATATCAATTGAAAAGGAAAAAATATCTTGCTTGTCTCTGATAAACATTAAGGAATTTGCTGATGTATTAGGTAATGACAGTTTTATCGATCTATAACCAACAAATGGAACTAACTTTTTAGTTATACTGCTGCTATTCTCCTCAAGCGGGCATAACAACTTAATAATAATATTTTTGGCTAGTTTCTGTGATATTATATAATCAATTATCTTGTAATATGACAAGAATTGCAGGGACACAGATCCAGGCAACATTATATCTACTTCAAATTCAACTGATTGTATGAATTCAGATAATGCATCAATAAATTTCTTATCTATTTTTGATGAATAATAATTGTTAATGTTAATGTTATTGTTGTTAGTACGCTCATTATATTCATGCATTTTTTATATTTACTCTCGAATATTGCAAAGGTATCCCCTATCGAGCTGATTTTAAGACTGCCAAGATTATAAGATTATCTATATGTTCATTATGATTTTTTAGTACGCTCTTATATTATATACCAAGTTGTTGTACTTTCCCAGATAGGTTACACTTCCAATTACCTACATGGGTTACACTTTGCTGCTTATTCGTAATTAGTATGGTAGATGTAATTAATCTTTTTAGAAACATTTCTGTTGAGTGAGGCCATTTATGCCTCCATGTTCTCTAGTTTCATTGTACGTTTTACGGATTTAGCATCGCTACAGGAATCTATCTACGGACATTTGATAAAAACTCTGTTGTTTTATTTATCATATTATCTAATCCATATAATATCTCAGTTTTTTCAAGGGCATTATCATTTGAGGATGACAGTCAGTGATCGCTTGTAGATAACTTCGACATATTGTTTTGTCATTTAAACTATTCTCGAATTAATAATATTGTCTATGGTCTGTTATTATTTGCAATTAATCTTTATTTTATATTTACAGTTGCTGCAGCCATCATTATATTATCCACTAGCTGATTTGACAAGATATCGAGGAATGGCTTTGCTACTTCTACAAGCGCTTCAGTATATTCATTATTATTTTCGAAAAAAATTGAGGAGTCAGATATTTCTTTAAGGCTCTTCTCTATATTTTTTAAGGATAACGAGATTTGGTTTCCGTATTATTATCCAATATATCATATCCGAACAAAATTTTATAATCAAGCCATTTTGTTTGAAATTGAATTTTTTGTACAGATCATCTACATCTTTTACATTGAAAGTTGAAAGAGCTGTCAGAACTTTTGTAGCATGAGTAGAATCCAACTGGATATTTGAACTGAGTTTTAGTCCGTCATAGCCAAGTATCAATGTTCCCAAACTTTCAGCAAATTGGCAAAACCTTGCCACTATTTCGTACCGCAACTATTGTTCTAGACTCAATTTAGACCTTAAATGTAATACGTATGACGTTCCTAATACATGCTGGAGCACGAAAAATTTATACCAACTCTGGTATATGAACAATTTAGATTATTATTATCTTTCACAGTAAATATATTCATAAAATGTTGTTCAGCTACATTTAAAAGTCAATATTTGCATTCACATTAGAAGATTGATTATATCAAACAAATATTGACGTCACCCTATATATTATATTGATGACGTGTCCAACATATAGATCGCGTCATGTTATTAACATATTTTGAAAAACCATTTTATTCCTTTAATCATAGATAAGTCAATTTTCTGTCACTCGATATACTATGAAGAATACTTGAATTTACAATAGAAACTATTTTTGCCAGAATTATTCCATTCCATTCCATGGTCACTATAATTGTATTTGCTTGAACGTGCAATAGCCAAATCAGCACCTGGAACTACCGAAAATGGTGGATTAATTACTAATGATTCTCTATTTTTGTCTCCTCCTGCAATTGCCTCTATATCTAATTCAACTGCATCTTTTACCTTGAGCCATCTGCGTTTTCCATCTATGCCAAATTCTATAGGAAGAGATTTTATTCCAAGCATTTCGCCAATGAAATTAGATGCCGCAGCAAAAAATCCTCCTGCTTGTCCAGAATATATTTTTGTGATTAGATCTTTTTGTTGTTGTGTTGCTCTTTCATCTACATATAATGCTGCTTTCCACTTGGGCCCTGTATACATGTTGCCTGGAGTATTAAACAGAGCAACGACATTGAGGTTATTTAGATTTGTATCTCCAAAATTTCCTTTCTGTATGTGCCACGCGCATGTGACATGACAGTTGCCTTCAGTGGGATCTGAAAGGAAGATGCAGGGACATACTACATCACAATTGCATCCTTCAAAATAATCTCCTTCAAGCATCCATGCTGTATTTGAGATCTGCGACGCAGCCATGAGAAAGTCTACAATAATGAATATTTAAGGATTTTTAGTTAATCATGTATTACTAATACGTTATTTTTGATTAGGTCTTATTCTTTAAATTTTGAACTAATAATTATAGTATAAAAACCATCATATGATTAGCAAGATCTGGGAACTTCAGTATGAGTGAGTGGCATCTAAAAGTAATCCTAGTTTTACTTATATGATGTCATTTTATAAAACTCTCAGAAAGGACATTTAATGTCAATAACTGTAATACATCTTCTAATTATGATTATAATGATACGTGCTACATCAGATCAGATAAATAAACTGGCATTGGGACAGCTTAGTGCTATTATGCTACTACCAAACTTTAATATGAATCGGTCTATAAATTCTTTTGGTATTTGGAATGACAGCAAATACGAGAATTATTGATATGACGACTGTACAAAAGTACCCTACCGGCGATTAGGATAGATGTAAATCATGGAAAATTGGCAGACTTTTAAAGCAAACTTTTACACTGCTCCTGTTAGTGGTGAAACGATAATCAAATACATAAAGTGAGTAACTTTAGAGCTGGTGATAATGACGACATTTTCCAGCGTAAGAGGGATAAGAGCACATTTATCTCAGATATAATAAACGTTGGAACAAATGGTAAGAAAATATGGGATGATGTGAATACGACAGTAGTTGTCTCAAAAGGTAGAATAATCCGTATTAATCTTGCTGATAAAGATACTCAATACCATTTTATGGGACAGCAAATCTATGGAATAGTTAAGAAAATAGTGTATTGATAAAGAAGAATTTGATAGCAACTCTAGTAGTCTTGTCTTGCGTTTTATACTATCCTTTAATGATATCATACTGAAATCATTATAGTGGAGAAAGTCTAATTACTTACAATTCCGATGACAATCAAAATGACCGAATCTACTTCGAAGCATTTTGTACTCAAATTCTTGAAAAAGATTACTTTACGATCTGCTGTAATAACCGATAATCTGGTAAATATATTGGCCTCTATTTCGAGACGAGGACTGGTTAATTTGATGTCATGACAAGAAGATGCAAGAGCCGCAGTTGTTACTAACATTTGATGTTAACGCCGAAGCAGATTTTATAATATTAAAGAAAATCCTATCATATATATATTTGACAACAGGGAATATTTCCTTTAAAATCAGGGCATTAGATCAAGTGCCATTTTTAATTCTACCATTTCGGATTCGATAGCCAGTCGATCTGATCCATCTGTGGTACTCATCAATAGACTCTCGCATGCTTCCAATTCGGATGATATGATGTCCTTTTTATCGATGCAAAGGCTATGATATGCATCAATAAAAGAATATGTTATCTTAGTTCCCTTATCCTTGCAGCCACATGTTTTTGCAATGATCTTGACTGGTTGTTCAGACTCGGTGATATTCATTCTATATCCCTCAATAAAGACTTGGTCCGGCGTTGACTGAAGTACTTGTGTATAAACTTGTTATCGTTTGTATGAATGATGATTTGTTATTGCAGTATGGATAGGTGAACTGGAATATTAAGACACATCTCAGAACATACATGATTTCATATTACTATTTGATAAATAAATGTGTTCTATTTTGCCATCTTAAAATCAGGATTTTATGATAATATCAAAAACTATTAATTCGAAATCGGAGTTTCTTCGTCAATTAACTTCGATAGTTATATCAAAATTATGTATTATAGTTCATTTTATAATGATTTTACGACTGACTTTTCTGCCAATCAATTATGTTTATCATAAGTATTGTTTATCGCAAAAACTCTAATACAACTCCTGTTTTTGGATTGTAATTAATTCTAAACGATTCATCTTTAGATATCGGTATTGACTCTAAACCATTATTATCATAACACAGAGGGCATCTGGTATTTGAAATACTACTTGTATTTGAATAGATAGGCGAATAAATTGATGCACACCAGAAACACGTGTTACACATTAGAAAATTTATTCCTTTATCGACTTTATTACCATTGATATACGTATCGTCATTGTTATTATCACTGATGTTAGCCTTATTAGCATCTTTAGTCTTCAGAACCTTCACAATGACATCTAAGCTATAGCGGGTTCTTATTGAATTATTATAAAGAGTTGATATTGACATTCTGGTAGCTAAAGACTTCGATAATATTAGTAATAAAAGTTATGCTCTTGATTGTGCCATTCTCTTATGAGTTAAGTGATCATAACATTAGGAAACTAATCTGAACGATGCTACAATAGGTTAAGCGGCCAGGCAATGCAATGTATTAATATAGAGTAACTGTATCAACTTACCGGATATTCTTTATCGTGTGCAATGATACTTACTATTTAATTAGTTATTAGATCAACTAAATCAAAGACAGGATACCTATTTTTATATATTCTCTAATTTTAGACTATAATTTGAAACATCTTATTTTCAATTTCGCTATGTTGTAACGGCATATTAGTGTGTAGTACCTATATCTCTTGATTTTAGTCAATAACGATTCAAAAACGAGTCAGATTTGTAATTATTATTTCATAGTGATATTTGAATCTCCTATTGATGAAATATTTAATCTTATGAATATAAAAAATGAAGTACCTTATTTGGTTTTATTTTTACTATAATTCTTTTTTTCATCTGGTGATCTCATTGGATATTTATCTACACCTTGATATTTTTTAGCGAGTTTATCAATATGCTCATCGGCACCTTCATTGGTTTGTTCTATAGTTATTCCTCTAATGCTTATCATGTTATATGGATTATTGTAATCAGTAACTGAGACCGCTACTCTCGAATCTCTTGATATATTCTTATGTTGTATTCTGCCTTCCGCAGTGTTTATAAGAATAATATCATCTTCAAGCTCTACCCATGTGGGGGTGACCTGGGGAGATCAACAGACATTAATGTAGATGTGAATGCAAAATTTTTATCGAGCAAAAAGTTGAGCTACAGGTTCTGTGATTTGATTGGTTTAACCCTTTATCATATTCTAATATATCTAGAAAGCATGTTTTATAATCATTTTTGGCTGATTGGTGAAGTACATAGTAAGCAACATCGACGTGACATCAATAATGATGGGTCAAGATATTTTGAATTTGGCTTATATCCTTTTGTTCTTGACAAGCATCAATATTCTGTCTTACAAACTATGTACAGTTAAGCCTAGGATGATGAGACCGGTTCGATTAAAATAACTCCCCAGAAACGATTGCCTACTTGGATCGGTTGATAAACCACAAATTTCTTCGTACCATCAACTGTCTCAAATGATGATCCTTCACTTCCATGCACTACGGCTTTTGTACTCTTAAGATAACTAAAATTGATCAATTTACTTGAGGGTGAAGATGCGTTATCACTTGTAGTATAAGATGGAGAAGAGTCCACTATTGTTGTACCATTATGATCAACCACAAGAATCCTTCCATCATCAGTAAGATTCATGTTTCTTATACTGTGTAATATACTACGTAGATCCAATATTCCCACCCAGTATCCTGAAATGGCTTTAGTTTTATTACTGTTATCATAAGTGTAAACATCAGTTTTTTTAATGCTAGATACCGGAACAGCAATCGCCGTTGCTGGACTGTGGATCGAGGCCGAGATAAATACTTCACTTATGTAGGTATTATTGGATGCCTTTACTCCCTTATACCAATCTCTGTCAGCGTAATTTAGCTTTGGAAGTTGTTTTTGGTAAGAGAATGGCTCCCCAATGTATACGTTAGCATCTGGAGTTAGAAAGTAAATATTTCTGATATCCTTATCTCTTTCCAAGATATCTTGTGCCACTTTTCTTTTTGCTAAATCCATATTAGCTGGAATTCCCATGGACTTTTTGTCAATGAAATTTGCAAAAGATGTATTTTGTACAGCAGGCTCTTTGCTTGTCATTTCCAAAAGACTAACTGCATGATACAAAGTATTGCCAACTATGTTAGCTAATAGTTTTGCGATATTAATTTGGCCAGTCCTGACTGTTGAATTTTGTCTCTCTACTATTGAGCTTTTATTCTGTGTATGATAGACATTTGTTGCATTTTTCACTGTTAAATTATAGATTGTTTCAAAATCCCATCCTGAAGGAAACGCAAAAGAATTAGTTATAGAGGTTCTTTCTGTTTGTGGCTGTACTTCACCTTTAAATATTATTTTATGAGTGCCAATAGAAAGTGGTTTTAAAAAAATCCAGTTACCATCTGCTATCGCCTGTGTACTAGTGTTATCAGCAAGTCCTAGAATATTTCCATGAGGTAGAGTAAAATTAAATGGGGGCGATTTGATACGATATTTTTCTAAGTGTGGTAAAGGCATTCCGTCAACACTTGCATTAACTTTAGTCACTTGGTTCTGAATAGTTTTGGCACATATACGTAATTCGGATAATGTCTTAAGCTTGGGAAATTCAGCAAAAGAGCATTCGGAGTTTAATATGGGTAGTAAGATTGTTTTTCCTGAAGGAATATCACAATGACGAACAACAGAATGACCGTAGGTGCCAGCTAAGAACCACACTGGGCCGTTTTGTTTTTCAGCGCAATGTCTACCATTATCATCATAAGCGGGGTTGATATTTTTTGGTATAGAATAACCCCACTGCCACCATCGAGAAGTCCATTCTCCTAATGTCAGATTGTATAGTCTAGAATAAGATGGAATCAATTCCCCAGATTTGGAAGTGCCGCCTCTGAGTATATGAAAAGTCATGCTAGTGCTAGACGTATTGCCAATCTGAGCATGCAATGGATGTAATAAGCCAATCAAAAGTACTGACGTTAAAATAAATAATACAGTAATTTGTACTGCTAATAAAACACTAAGAGTAGTTATATTCCTAAATTTCATTATAGTTCCTATTACTAGTGCATTCAACATTCATCTTACATGGCGGTAGTAGTTATGAGTTTTCTTGTCTTGCGGTTATCATTTTGACGTACCACTAGTCTATGCATAAACGGCGTGATTGTTTATGTATATTAAGCTAATAATACAAAATCTATTTAATATCATTATCAGATAAAGAATGGTCTTAACATATTTGACGATTGGATCAACAACAAAGATGCTTAAAACAACTGCTACACAGAGGGCACAGAATTACTCTTTTTCTCATAGCTCTGACAAGGTAATGGACAAATACATTAGAAATATACGTGCAATAAATAAAGCAACTGCATATAAATATCATTTCAGATTAACGACTTTTCAAAATTTCATTACGAATGATTACAAGACTACACTAGATAATTTGATAATGGAAATTAGAGAACATCGTGAAGATCCTTATGATATTTTAAGCAATTATGTTATCTATCTACAGAACAATTCGAATATCTCACCGGCTACACTAAAGGCTCGTATAATTACTGCAAAAAATTTCCTTGAGTATCATGATGTAGATATGAGTCCAAGGAAATCTAAACTGAGAGTAAAGATACCCAAAGTTATGAGGAAAAGCAAAGAGGCATTATCAAAAGAAGATATAACTGATATTCTGAATGTGTGTTCGGATATAAGATTAAAACATATATTATGCTATTAGATGCAACTGGTTTCAGAGCTGTAGAAGCATTATTAATACGAATTAAAGATCTACATTTAGAAGCTCGGCCAGCAAAAATATTTGTCAGAGGAGAGTTAAAGACCAAGACTGACAGACATATTTTCCTGACTGAAGAAGTTGCATCTCAGTTAAAACAATGGTTAGAACAAGTATCGCAGTAGAAGAGTATGCTACAAGGATAATCTGACAGAAAAAACGATTACAGAATACAGAACACCAGAAAGAAATTATAACGATCTGGTTTTTGCTGTATGCCAAGATCGAGAATAACGTGATCCAGTGATGATATATTACAATCTTGCTAGATCATTTGGAAAGACACTCGATAGAATGGGCAGAGACACTGGAGAAGACGGTAACGAACGACGTAGACATATAACGCTGCATTCTTTAGAAGATTTGTGAAGACTACTATTTCTGATCTTGGTTATGCGGACTACTCTGAATATTTTATATGGCATTCCGGGTCTACTTATTAGCGCAAAAAAGATTCAGAAAAAGCAGAGTTATTCCGTTAAATTGAACCTTATTTGGTATTCCTAAACATTCATCAGTTAGAAAGACAGGGCGCAGACATACAAACCAAGATAGAAGAAATAGAGCAATTAAATCAATCTATGAGAGATCATGATAAGATGAAAGATGATGTAAAGTCTAATGACTAATGGTAATCCATTTAACAATTTTTTTTTGGAATGAACGTCAATATAGAGTTTAGAATCAACTGAATTCGTTGTCTAAAAATGGGAATCTTGTATAATAACAAAAAATATGTCAGATACTTAATTACCTAACCCTGCGAAGGACTCAAACAAAAATAGGATAATTGTGTTAGAAATCTGCTTTTATCGTGGTTGGGTTGAATTCACAAATACTGTATTATCTCTTCCATGATTTTTCGAATTATTATTTTGACAGATGATATTCGTTGTTAGATCATCATTTCCACAACTATTTTGTTGATTGCTAGTTCCCCTATTCTTACTTGATGCATATGCACTGTTGATTGTCATAATTGTCATTATTCCAATAAACAAAACTGCTAATGCTAGGCTGGCTATCATTGTATCCTTGTTATTCATAATTCTGAATTTATTGGAATTGATGGTATATTTCATTTAGGAATATTAATGCACTTTATTTAATATGATTTATTTTCAATAAAATGAGTAAAATATATCATTATAGAATAAGATTTCATTCTTGTGGTCATTTAACAGTGGTGCCTTGCTTTTTATCATGTTATTGTATTCATATATTTTTCTCAATCCTTGAGTTAAGTCAGTTTTAGTTATAGCGAAGTTTTTTGTGATTCATATAATAGAATACTTTTCAAGGAAGATGTCTAATCTAATCCTGTTGCTTTTGGATGCTAGCACTATCCTTTTTTATTTTGAATTTTTCTTAGTTACTTTGTAAATTGAAATGAATCTATGATTTTCTGTGCTAGAGGAAGATATTTTTGATAGTCACTTAATGAACTTCTATACTCTACGAAAATGGGCCAGGAATCGCTTATTGTGATGATTTCCATACTCTTTCCTTGCTTGACCTCTGATCCATTTTTGACTATATCGTAAATGTATACAATTCTATTCGCAGGATTTCCTCCCAACGACATGGGAGTCGATTCAACTTGTTTAAATCCCATGTATCTACTCAAGAAATTGATTTCTGCTGCTACATAATCTTTTAATAGAAAATTTCCTGGTTCTTTACCAAAGGATATAGTTAAAAAAGTTCCGCTGCTTTTAGGTAATCCAAACGCAACTTCCCCAAGGCTTTCGTGTCCTATATTTGTAGTTTTATGTATGTTTAGATTTAGCACACCGTATTTTGTAAGATTTGACGGATACGATATTTTGAATTTGAATGTAGGATCGATATATGATAATAGCGAGGGATTATTGGTAGGCGCAGGAGGTAAAGCAAGCGTAGTTTGATTATTGGTAGGCGCAGGAGCAGGACCAGCAGGTAAAGCAAGCGTAGTTTGATTATTGGTAGGCGCAGGAGCAGGTATAGTTCGATTCGTAACATTTTCTCCTTCCTGATTAATGAGAG
>Ga0164306_10000746_pt1 | contig 13673 bp, 10 predicted proteins | sample Whisoiple_242_MG_FD_110213 | JGI IMG/M metagenome (GOLD analysis project Ga0164306, IMG submission 110213) | Soil microbial communities amended with fresh organic matter from upstate New York, USA - Whitman soil sample_242_MG | ecosystem: Environmental > Terrestrial > Soil > Unclassified >... | reverse complement strand
GGCGTCGCCGTCAAGGAGCACGCGCACTTCATGTGGCGCCGCGACCCCGACTACTGGCCGCAGTTCGACGCTCACCCCAACATCGCCACGATCGACCCCTTCGCCGACTCGCGCGAGCTGATGAAGCAGGCGGTCTTCACCGTCACCGCGACCGGCACGGTCGGCCTCGAGGCCGGCCTCCTCGGACTGCCGGTCGTCACCGGCGCCGAGATGCCGTGGAGCGGCCTGGGCAACGTCGCGCAGCTCGACTCGCCCGACGACCTGACCCGGTTCGTCGCCGACCGCGGCTGGGAGTCGCTGCGCGCCGACCAGGCCACGATCGACGAGTGGTTCGTCCACGACTACGTGCGCAACTCGTGGGAGGGTCTCGTGCTCGACCCGCCGCGGGTGCCCGCGGTGCTCGAGCCCGACAACATCCGCAAGGTCGGCGGCGCGCTCGGCGAGGCCGCGGCCTCGCTCGGCCACCGGGGCGGACCCGCATGACGGGCGACGGCACCGGCTGGGTCGTCTTCGGCGCCGGCGGCCACGCGCGCTCGGTCGTCGACGTCCTCGAGCGCGCCGGTCACGCCGTCGTCGCGGTCTCGGGCGCCGTCCCGGCGGGCGAGTCCTGGCACGTCGACGTGCTCGTCGACGACCGTGAGGCCTTCGAGCTCCTCGCGGCGGAGGGACTCCACGCGGTCGTCGCCATCGGTGCCAACGCGGCTCGCGCGCGGCTCGTGCGCGAGCTCGTGGCACGCGGGATCTCGGTCCCGCCCGTCGTCGCCGCGACCGCGACGGTCTCTCCCCGAAGCGTGCTCGGGGCCGGGTCGGTCGTGCTCGAGCACGCGCACGTCGGACCGGCCAGCACCCTCGGCGAGGCCGTCGTCGTCAACACCGCGGCCGTCGTCGAGCACGACTGCACCGTCGGCGTCGGCACCCACGTCGCGCCCGGCGCCGTGCTCCTCGGTGCCGCGTCCGTGGGCGAGCTGACCCTCGTCGGCAGCGGCGCACGCGTCCTTCCCGGCGTCTCGGTCGGGTCGAGCGTCACCGTCGGGGCCGGCGCCGTCGTCACCACACCCGTCGCCGACGGCGCGACCGTCGTCGGCGTCCCCGCAGCCACGCGCCCCACCGGAGGCACCGCATGAGCGACCACCTGAACGCCGTCCACCCGGTCGCGATCGGCGATGTCGAGGTCCCGACCCCCGGTGACGTCTACGTCATCGCCGAGGCCGGGGTGAACCACAACGGCGACATCGAGCTGGCCCACCGCCTCGTCGACATCGCGGTCGCGTCCGGCGCGGATGCGGTGAAGTTCCAGACGTTCTCGCCCGACAAGCTCGTCTCGTCGGCGGCCGCGACGACGCCCTACCAGCGTGACCGCGGCGGAAGTGCCGACCAACGCAGCCTGCTCGAGGCCCTGACCCTGCCCAAGGAGGCCTGGGTCGAGCTGCGCGACCATGCGACCGAGGCGGGGACGACCTTCCTCTCGACGCCCTTCGACCTCGACAGCGCCGAGATGCTCGTCGAGCTCGGGCTGCCCGCGCTCAAGGTCAGCTCTGGAGAGCTGACGAACCTGCCCTACCTGCGTGAGATGTCGCGACTCGGGGTCGTCCTGCTCGTCTCGACGGGGATGGGCACCCAGGACGAGGTCGAGGCGGCCGTCGAGGCCTGCGCCGACGCGCCGGGCCTCGTGCTCTTCCACTGCGTCTCGGCCTACCCGGCGCCCGTCGAGGAGTGCAACCTGCGGGTCATCCCGCGCCTGACCGAGCTGCACGGCATACCCGTGGGGTGGTCGGACCACACGCCCGGGCTCACGACGGCGCTCGGCGCCGTGGCGCTCGGTGCGCCGATCCTCGAGAAGCACTTCACGAGCGACCGCACCCTCCCCGGCCCCGACCACCTCGCCAGCCTCGAGCCGGACGCGCTCACCGACTACGTCGCGACGACGAAGCAGCTCGCGCTGGCTCTCGGCGACGGCGTCAAGGTGCGCATGCCGTCGGAGGAGGAGAACGCCGTCCTCGTCCGGCGGTCGTGGCACGCGGCGCACGCGATGCCGGCCGGCTCGGAGCTCGCGGGCACCGACCTGCAGCTGCTGCGCCCCGAGGGCGGCGTCAGCCCCGCCGTCGACATCCGCGGACGCGTCCTGGCCCGCGCGGTCGAGGCCGGAGCCCCCGTGACCGACGCCGACCTCGTCGGCTGACCCGTGGCCTCCACGCACACGGTCGCCGTCTTCGTCGGGACCCGCGCCGACCTCGGACCGCTGTCGCCGGTGCTCGAGGCCCTGCAGTCGGCGAGCGACGTGACCCTGCGCGTCCTGACCGGGGTGATGTATGCCGCCGACGACCTCGTCGCGGCCCTGCCCTCGAGCGTCACGGCGGACGAGTGGCGCGGGGCCGTCGTGCCGCTCGCCGAGCCGATGACGGCCGTGACGGTCGACGCCCAGCTCGAGCAGGGTGCGCTGCTCGCGCGCGCCTGCGGACGGGCGCTCCGGGACGAGCACGTCGACGTCCTCGTCGTGCTCGGCGACCGCTGGGAGCTGCTCTACGTCGTGCCGCCCGCCGTCCTGCTCGGGGTGCCGGTCGTGCACCTGCACGGGGGAGAGGTGACCGAGGGGGCGCTCGACGAACGGGTCCGCCACGCCGTCACCAAGCTCGCCGACCAGCACTGCGTCGCGTCCGAGGACGCCGCGGCGCGGGTGCGCCAGCTCGGCGAGCCGGCCGACCGCGTCCACGTGACCGGCGCGCCCGGCCTCGACCGGCTCGCGACCGCGTCGCCGATCCCGGACGCCGACCTCGGCGAGCTGCTCGGCACGACCGTCGAGCGACCGCTCGGCCTCTTCACCTACCACCCGCCGACCGCCCAGCCCGGTGCCCCGGTGGGGCAGTGGGCGCGCGAGGCCGCCGAGGCCGCGCTCGCCGCGTGTGGCACCGTCGTCGCCACCCACCCGGGCATGGACGAGGGGCGCGACGAGATCCTCTCGGCACTGACCGGCCTCGCGGCACGCGAACCCCGCCTCCGGCTCGTCGCCGCCCTCGGCCGTGACTACCCCCGCGTCCTCGCGGCCGCCGACGTCGTCGTCGGCAACTCGAGCTCGGGCGTCATCGAGGCCGCGACCCTGCACGTGCCGGCCGTCGACATCGGCGAGCGTCAGCGCGGTCGGCTCCGGGGCGACAACGTGGTCCACGCGGCCGAGGGCCGGGAGACCGTCGAGGCCGCGCTGCGCACCGCGCTCAGCCCCCGCTGGCGGGAGCACGCGGCGCACGTCGCCAACCCCTACGGCACGGGTACGGCGAGCGCCGCCATCCTCGATATCGTTCGGACAGCGGCGCTCGCCCCACGGGCCAAGCACTTCGTGGACCTGCACCCGGCACGCGTGGTGGGCCGGCAACGGGCCCGCCGCACGAACGAGGAGGAAGAGGAGTGACAGCGCGAGACCTGCGCGCGGCGTGCGCGCCGACCACCGCGACGATCCGCGACGCCCTCGAGGTCGTGGACCGCAGCGGCAACCTCGTGTGCCTGCTCGTCGACGACGAGAACCGCCTCGCCGGGCTGCTCACCGACGGCGACCTGCGCAGAGCCTTCCTCAAGGGCACGAGCCTCGACGACGCCGCCCTCGACCACGCCACCCGGACGCCGCACTTCGTCGCCGCCGGGTCACCGCGGGCGCTCGTCCTCGACCTCATGCAGGCCCTGCGCATCTCTGCCGTGCCCGAGCTCGCCGACGACCGCACCCTCGTCGGCCTGCACACCCTGTCGGACGTCGTCGGGTCGGCGCCGCTGCCCAACGTCGCCGTCGTCATGGCCGGTGGTCGCGGCACGCGCCTCGGCGACCTGACGAAGGACACCCCGAAGCCGCTCATGACCGTCGCGGGCCGCTCGATCCTCGAGTGGATCGTCCTCGGTCTCGTCGGTGACGGCATCCGCGAGATCTACGTCAGCGTCAACTACCTCGCCGAGCAGATCGAGGAGCACCTCGGGGACGGCTCCCGCCTCGGGTGCACGGTCCGCTACCTCCGGGAGGACCCGGAGCGACCGCTCGGCACGGCAGGCTCCCTGACGCTCCTGCGCGACGAGCGGCCCGACCTCGAGCACGCCGTGCTCGTCATGAACGGCGACCTCATGGTCGAGTTCGACGCGAGCGACCTGCTCGACGCGCACCGGCGGACGGGCGCCGCCGTCACCGTCGCGACCCGCACCTACCAGCACGAGGTGCCGTTCGGCGTCGTCGAGAGCACCGACGGGCGCGTCACCGGCGTCTCGGAGAAGCCGACGCTGAGCTTCGACATCAACGCCGCCGTGTATGCCGTCGAGCCGCGGGCGCTCGCCTGGCTGCCCACCGGGCGCGCCAGCACGATGCCGGGCCTCGTCGAGACGTGTCTCGCGCGCGACGAGCCGGTGACGGCGTGGCCGATCCAGAGCGACTGGATCGACGTCGGCACCCCGAAGGACCTGGCCCGCGCGAAGGGCGAGACGTGAGCGCCCGCGCGAGCGACGACGTGACCGCCACGGTCACTGCTGACGTGGCAAACGGCATACGAGCACACATGGACGACGAAAAGGCAGCTGTGACAACACCTTCCGCTCCAAGCAACACCGTTGAGATCCCCGACATCGAGCTGACCGCGCGACCCGTCGAGGGCTCCGTCGCCGGCAAGACCGTCCTCGTCACGGGCTCCGACGGCTTCATCGGGTCGCACGTCGTCGAGCGGCTGCTCGCCGACGGCGCACACGTGCGCGCCTTCTGCCTCTACAACTCCAACGGCTCGACGGGGTGGCTCGACGAGTCCGACACCTTCCGCGCCGCCGTCCGCGACGGCCAGGCCGAGGTCGTCCTCGGCGACATCCGCGACCCCGAGCACGTCATGGCGACGACCGAGGGCGTCGACGTCGTGCTCCACCTCGCGGCGCTCATCGCGATCCCCTTCTCCTACGTGGCTCCCCGCTCCTACGTCGAGACCAACGTCATCGGCACGCTCAACGTGCTCGAGGCCGTCCGTCGCCACGGCACGCCGCGGATGGTCAACACGTCGACCTCCGAGGTCTACGGCACGCCCGAGTCGGTGCCGATCACCGAGGCGCACCCACTGCGCGGCCAGTCGCCCTACTCGGCGACGAAGATCTCGGCCGACAAGATGTGCGAGTCGTACGCGCTGTCGTTCGAGACGCCGGTGACGACGCTGCGCCCGTTCAACACGTTCGGGCCCCGCCAGTCGACGCGCGCCGTCATCCCGACCGTCCTGTCGCAGCTGCTCGCCGGCGCGAGCCAGCTCAAGCTCGGCGACGTCACGCCGAAGCGCGACTTCACCTTCGTCGCCGACACGGCCGACGGCTTCGTCCGCGCGGCTCTGGCCGACGTCGCGCCCGGCACGACGATCCAGCTCGGCACCGGGCGCACCGTCTCCGTCGGCGACGTCGTCGAGCTGTGCCGCAAGGTCACCGGCAGCGACGCCGAGATCGTCACCGAGAGCGATCGCATCCGGCCCGGGGGGTCCGAGGTGCAGATCCTGCTGTCCGACCCGTCGCTCGCCAACGAGGTGCTCGGCTGGGCGCCCACCGTGTCGCTCGAGGAAGGTCTCGCCGCCACCGCCGAGTGGCTGCGGCCGCGCGTCGACCCCGAGACGGCCGGCCGGTACCACCGGTGACCACGACCGGCGAGGCGCACGCGCCCGGAGCGCGCGGGCCCGAGGGCACGATCCCGCTGGCCGTGCCCAACATCGGCGAGCTCGAGCGCCGCTACGTCCTCGAGGCCGTCGAGTCGGGCTTCGTCTCGTCCGTCGGACCCTTCGTCGCGGAGTTCGAGCGGCGTTTCGCCGAGCGGGTCGGGTCGAAGCACGCCATCGCGTGCGCGACCGGCACGGCCGCGATCCACATCGGCCTGCTCCTGCTCGGGGTCGGTCGCGACGACGACGTCGTCTGCTCCGACTTCACCTTCGTCGGCTCGGTCAACCCGATCGCCTACTGCGGCGCGCGGCCGGTCCTCGTCGACGCCGAGTGGACGACGTGGAACATCGACCCTGCCCTGCTCGCGGCCGAGCTCGACCGCCGCGCTGCCGCGGGGGAGGCACAGCCCAAGGTCGTCGAGATCGTCCACGTGCTGGGGCAGCCCGCCGACATGGGACCGCTCATGGACGCCTGCGACCGGCACGGCATACCCGTGCTCGAGGACGCCGCGGAGTCGCTCGGGGCGACGTGGACGGCGGGCCCCTATGCCGGGCGTCACACCGGCACGGTCGGCCGGATCGGGTGCTTCTCCTTCAACGGCAACAAGATCGCGACGACCGGCGGTGGCGGCATGATCGTCACCGACGACGACGACCTTGCCGCCCGGGCCCGCCACCTGACGACCCAGGCGAAGGTGCCCGACGTCGGCTACCTCCACGACGAGGTCGGTTACAACTACCGCCTCACGAACATCGCGGCGGGCCTCGGGCTCGCCCAGCTCGAGCGGCTCGACGAGTTCGTCGCGGCCAAGCACCGGATCGCGTCCCGCTACGACGCCGCGTTCGCCGACCTGCCGCTCGTCCTGCCGCCGCGCGTCGACGGGCTCGAGGCGACGTACTGGCTCTACTCGGTCCTCGTGCCCGAGTCCGACGGGCGCGGGCGTGACGAGTTCCTCGACCACCTCAACGGGCTCGGCGTCGGGGCGCGCGCGCTGTGGCGGCCGCTGCACGACCAGCCGCCGTTCCTGTCGGCGCCCCTCGTGGGTGGCGCTGTCGGTGACGGCCTCTTCGCACGAGGCCTCTCGCTGCCCTGCGCGACCGAGCTGACCGACGCCGACCAGGACCGCGTCATCGCGGCGGTGCGCTCCTTCTTCGTCTAGGCCTGCTTCGCCCGGGCCGGACGGCCGACGCAGCGCGCCACGGGGTGGGGCAGGATGTCGTCGTGGAGATCGCCATCGGGCTGCTCGCGATCGCAGCCACCGTCCTCGGGGGGTCCTGGCTCGCCGACCGCTTCGACCTGCCGCCGCCGCTCGTCCTCATCGTCATCGGCATCCTCGGGTCCTACCTGCCGTTCGTGCCCGAGGTGGCCCTGAGCCCCGAGGTCGTGCTGCTCGGCATCCTCCCACCCCTGCTGTACGCCGCGGCGATCCAGACGTCACTCGTGGACTTCCGCAACAACCGGGGCGTCATCCTCAGCCTGTCCGTCGGGCTCGTCCTTTTCACGGCCCTCGGGGTGGCGCTCTTCCTGCAGTGGGTGCTCGGCCTCGACTTCGGGGTCGCCTTCGCCATCGGCGCTGTCGTCGCCCCGCCCGACGCGGTCGCGGCCACGGCCGTGGGCCGCCGCATCGGACTCCCACGCCGGCTCGTGTCCATCCTCGAGGGGGAGTCGCTCGTCAACGACGCCACCGCCCTCGTCTCCCTCCGGACAGCGCTGGCGGCGGCGGGTCTTGCGTCGGGGGTCTCGTCCGGTGGGGTGTCGTTCGGCGGCGTCGTGCTCGACTTCGCCTGGGCGTCGGTCGGGGGCATCGCGATCGGCGTCGTCGTCGCGCTCGTCGTGTCGGTGCTGCGCCGGCACTTCTCGACCGAGCCGGCCTTCGACACGGTGCTGTCGTTCATGGTGCCCTTCGCGGCCTACGTCCCGGCGGAGGAGCTGCACGCCTCGGGCGTCATCGCCGTCGTGACGGCCGGCCTCGTCCTCGGCCACAAGTCGCCGCGCACCCAGACCGGCGCCTCGCGCCTCAGCGAGCGGATCAACTGGACCTCGATCCAGTTCCTCCTCGAGAACGCCGTCTTCCTCCTCATCGGGCTGCAGGTCTTCTACGTCATCGCCGACGTCCGCACCTCGAGCCTGTCCGCCGGGCAGATCACGCTGGCCGCGGTCGGCACGCTCGTCGCCGTGCTCGTCCTGCGGCCGCTCTGGATCGTGCCGTTCCGCTTCCTCAGCACGCGGGTGTTCCGCATCGAGGCACACGCTCCGTGGACGCACACCGTCGTCCTGTCGTGGGCCGGCATGCGAGGCGTGGTGACGCTCGCGGCCGCCCTGCTGCTGCCCCCGGAGACCCCGCACCAGAAGGTCCTCGTCCTCATCGCGGTTGTCGTCACGATCGGCACGCTGCTCATCCAGGGCACGACGCTGCCGGCCCTGGCACGCTGGCTCGACGTGCGCGGGCCCGACCCGCGCGAGGACGCGCTCCAGGCGGCCACCGTGCTGCAGGCCGCGACCCGGTCCGGGCTCGAGGTGCTCGACGGGATGGACGACGTCGACGAGGCGACGCGGGAGATGCTGCGGTCTCGGTCCGAGGACCGGCTCAACCAGATGTGGGAGCGGCTCGGGCCCCGCAGCGGCAACGACGACGAGACGCCGAGCGTCCGCTACCGACGCGCCCGGATGCAGATGCTGCAGGCCGAGCGCGACGAGGTGCTCCGGCTGCGCGACGAGGGGCGGGCCGACCACGTCGTGCTGCGCGTCGTCCTCAGCACGCTGGACCTCGAGGAGACCATGCTCGACCGCATCGACGACCAGGAGAGCCGCCTGGCAGAGAGTGAGATGTTGCCCGTGGACACGATCGAGGCTCCCTGTGAGCACCTCCAGGACACCGACTCGTGCGTCGAACCGCGCACGCCGGAGGGTTGCGAGGAGTGCCTGCGCGACGGCACGACGTGGGTGCACCTGCGCCTGTGCCTCCAGTGCGGGCACGTCGGCTGCTGCGACTCCTCAGAGATGAAGCACGCCACGGCGCACTTCCACGAGACGCAGCACCCCGTGATGCGCTCCATCGAGCCGGGTGAGGCCTGGCGATGGTGCTTCGTCGACGAGGTCGTCGGCTGAAGCCGAGGATCGTTCAGCCGGCGTGCTCGGCCAACACGGTCAGGAACGCGGCGCCGTACTTCTCGGCCTTGACCGGCCCGATGCCGTTGACCGTGAGCAGGTCGGCCGTGCTGCCCGGTCGGGCCTTCACCAGCTCCCAGAGCGTGCGGTCGGGCAGCACGACGTAGGCAGGCACGCCCTCGGCGTCGGCGATCGACCGCCGCTCGGTGCGCAGCAGCTCGAAGAGCGCCCGGTCGGCAGGGCTGGCTTCGGCCCCGGCCCCGGCCCCCGACCCGGCCCTGGTCGAGCGCGAGCCCGACGACGAACGGCTGCGTGCCGGCGCCGCCGAGAGCCGGCGCAGCTCGACCCTCTCCACGCCGTCGAGGATCGGACGGGCCGCCTCCGTGATGGTGAGGGCGCCCATCCGGCCCGGATCGGGGACCAGGACCGAGCGCGCGACGAGCTGGCGGATGACCGAGCGCCACTCCCGGTCGGCGAGGTCGCTGCCCACCCCGAAGGTCGGCAGCTGGTCGTGCTCCCAGCTCGCGACCTTGTCCGTGCGCTTGCCGAGCAGCACGTCGATGACGTGCCCCGCGCCGAAGCGCTGGCCCGTGCGGATCACGGCCGAGAGCACCTTCTGCGCAGGCACGGTCGCGTCCCACAGCTGCGGCGGCTCCAGACAGGTGTCGCAGTTGCCGCAGTCTCCGGACTCCTCGTCGAAGTAGGCCAGCAGCAGACGCCGGCGGCACGAGGAGGCCTCGGCGTACCCCAGCATCGAGTCGAGCTTCATCGAGTCGACGCGCCGGTGCTCAGGACTGCCGTCGGACCGCATGATGAACGAGCGCTGCTGCACGACGTCGGCGAGACCGTACGCCATCCACGCCACCGCCGGCTCGCCGTCGCGGCCCGCCCGACCGGTCTCCTGGTAGTAGCCCTCGAGGCTCTTCGGGAGGTCGACGTGCGCGACGAAGCGCACGTCGGGCTTGTCGATGCCCATGCCGAAGGCGATGGTCGCCACGACGATGACGCCCTCGTCACGACGGAACCGTTGCTGGGCGGCGGCCCTCGCCTCGTTGGGCAGGCCGGCGTGATAGGCGATGGCGTCGTATCCCTGCTGGCGCAGGAGCGCCGAGATCTCGTCGGTGCGCTTGCGTGACTGGCAGTAGACGATGCCGGCCGAGCCGCGGAAGCCTGCGCCGTCGTTGCCGCTCTCGAGGAAGCGCAGCAGCTGGGCGCGCGCGTCGCTCTTCTCCTCGACGACGTAGCGGATGTTGGGACGGTCGAAGCTCGAGACGAACTCGGCGGCGCCGTCGAGGCGCAGCCGCTGGTGGATCTCGTTGCGGGTCAGCGCATCGGCGGTGGCGGTCAGCGCGATGCGCGGCACCCGGGGGAACCGGGCGGTGACCTCGGCGATGCGGAGGTACTCCGGCCGGAAGTCGTGGCCCCACTGCGACACGCAGTGGGCCTCGTCGATGGCGAAGAGGGCGATGCCGGCGCCGGTGGCCGCGTCGTCGAGCAGACGCAGGAACGAGGGCATGAGCAGGCGCTCGGGCGCGACGTAGAGCAGGTCGAGGCGGCCCTCACGCACGTCGCGGCGGACGGCGTCGGACTCGTCGGCGGACGAGGTGGAGTTCCAGAAGGCCGCTCGCACGCCGAGCAGGCGCAGCGCCTCGACCTGGTCGTGCATGAGCGCGATGAGCGGCGAGACGACGATGCCGACGCCGGGCCGCACGAGCGCGGGCAGCTGGTAGCACAGGGACTTGCCGCCGCCGGTGGGCATGAGCACGACCGTGTCGTGACCCGCCACGACGCGGTCGACGATCGCCTGCTGGGCCCCGCGGAACGAGCTGAAGCCAAAGACGTCGTGCAGGACGCGACCTGCGGCCTCCTCGTCGTGCCGGCCCTCGTCCGCGGCGACGGGTGCCTCGACCGTCACCTCGGCGTCGACGACGTCGAGCTCGGACCCGACCAGCTGCTTCTCCATGACCCGGCGAGCGTACCTGCCACCGCCGACCGGGCTCAGGTGAGCCGCTGCGTGACCGTGTGGGTGTCGCCGTCGTGGACGACCGTCGTCATGGCGCCCTGCACGAGCGCGAGGAAGGGCGCGACGTGGCCGCACTCGACGTCGGCGACGACCGGCACGTCGAGCATCCCCAGGGCATCGACGACGGCCGCGTGCTGCGTGAAGCCGTGCGGCTCTGGCGCGCTGGTCCGGGACACGAGGATGCCGCTCGCGGCGTCGAACCAACCACGCAGGCGCATCGCGTGCAGGGCACGGCAGATGTCGTAGGAGTTCCACTCGGCGATGTCGAGCAGCACGACGGTGCCCTCGGGCGCGTGGTCGCGCGCGAAGGCAGCGATGTCCGCGAAGCGGCCGCCCGCGAGGAAGCTCACCGTCTCGACGCACCCCGCGACGAGCCTTCCGGAGAACGTGATGGGTGCGTCCTCGTGGCCCGGATCGATGCGGGTCCACGTCCCTCGGCCCTCGAGGGTCATCTCGGAGACCGTCGGGTTGCCGGCGTAGTCGTCCCAGCCGCCGGCACGGTGCCGCCCGGGGGAGTGCTGCCGCAGCTCGTCCCCGGCCGCGGCGCCCGCCACGTCGACCCAGTGGAGTATGCCGCCCGGCACGGCATACGGGGTGTCCATGAGGTTCTGCCCGTGGATCGTCGCGATGCCGGTCGTGAGGGTGAGGGGGGTCAGCCACGTCGACGTGTCGGAGAAGCCGACGCACCACGTCGGCTCGGCGGCGGCGACCGCGTCGAGGTCGAGCAGGTCGAGCAGGTCGATGCCGGTCTCACCGCCCCACGGCGGGACGACCGCCCGGATGCTCGGGTCGAGGAGCATCCCCATGAGCTCGGCCGCGCGGGCTTCGCGGAGCCCGCTCACGTGGCTCGGCGCGTGGTTGAGCTCACCCACGACGACGTCGAAGCCACGGTCGCGGAGGCACTGGACGGCATACGCGAACCGTCCCCAGAGCTCGTCGGAGACGCCGGAGCTCGGCGAGGTCACGCCGATCCGGTCGCCGGGGCGCAGTGGGGCAGGGTAGCGGATCGGCATGGCTGCCATCGTGCCAGCCATGCCGATCCGCTTCAGCCCGGTTTCGGCCGGGTCGGTCGGGAGCGTCAGGCCTTGGCGGCCGTGAAGCCCTGCTCGAGGTCGGCGACGATGTCGTCGATGTGCTCGATGCCGACCGAGAGGCGCACGAGCCCCGGCGTCACGCCTGCAGCGAGGCGGTCCTCGTCGGGGCCCTGGGAGTGCGTCGTCGAGGCCGGGTGGATGACGAGCGAGCGGACGTCGCCGATGTTCGCGACGTGGCTGTGCAGGGTCAGCGCCTCGACGAACTTCTTGCCCGCCTCGAGGCCACCGGCGATCTCGAACGAGAGCACGGCGCCGGCGCCACGCGGCGTGTACTTCTCCGCGAGAGCGTGGAACGGGCTGTCCGGCAAGGACGCCCACACGACCTTCTCGACCTGGTCGTGGAGCTGGAGGAAGGCAGCGACCTGGTGGGCGTTCTCGAGGTGACGCTCGACGCGCAGCGACAGCGTCTCGATCCCCTGGGCGATGAGGAACGCGTTGAAGGGCGACGCGGCCGGCCCGAGGTCGCGCAGCAGCTGGACACGAGCCTTGAGGATGAAGGCGAGGTTGGCGCCGAGCGGGCTGCCGACGCCGAGGTCGCGGGCGAAGACGAGCCCGTGGTAGCTCTCCTCGGGCGTGTTGTAGTTGGGGAACTTCTCCGGGTCGGCGCCGAAGTCGAACGTGCCCGCGTCGACGATGACGCCGGCGATCGAGGTGCCGTGACCGCCGAGGTACTTCGTCGCCGAGTGCACGACGATGTCGGCGCCCCACTCGATGGGGCGGATGAGGTAGGGCGTCGCGACGGTGTTGTCGACGACGAGCGGTACGCCGTGCTCGTGCGCGAGGGCCGCGACGGCCTCGATGTCGAGGATCTCGCTCTTGGGGTTGGCGATGGTCTCGCCGAAGAGGAGCTTGGTGTTGGGGCGGATCGCCGCGCGCCACGAGTCGATCGACGTCGGGTCCTCGACGAAGCCGACCTCGATGCCGAACTTCGGCAGCGTGTGCTTGAAGAGGTTGAACGTCCCGCCGTAGAGGCTGGGGGAGACGACGACGTGGTCGCCCGCCTCGGCGATGTTGAGCACGGCGAGCGTCTCGGCAGCCTGGCCCGAGGCCACGAGGAGGGCGCCCACGCCGCCCTCGAGTGCCGCGATCCGCTGCTCGACGACGTCGGTCGTCGGGTTCATCAGACGGGTGTAGATGTTGCCGAACTCCTTGAGCCCGAAGAGGTTCGCGGCGTGGTCGGTGTCGTTGAAGACGTAGCTCGTCGTTTGGTAGATCGGCAGCGCGCGGGCCCCCGTGGCACTGTCGGGGGCCTGGCCGGCGTGGATCTGCTTGGTCTCGAAGGACCAGTTGGGCTCGGTCATCGGTCGTCCTGCTCTTCCTGGGTCGTGTCGCTGACCGGGGTCCCGTGTCACCGGGCCCCGTGCACCGACGGGTCGGTGCGGGAGAGAGGCTCTCCGCGCTTGCCCGAGCGCCGGGTGGCGTCGACGGGCCAGGTCTTCACCCGGGGCACCCCACCGCGGTTGGAGGGTTGCCGGCCAGCGAGCCGGGGCTTGTCGCTGACGCTCATGACCTACCGGCGAGTGTACGTATGCGTGTCCGCCAGGTGGGAGGCCATGTCCTCATCGTGGACGGGCCCTTTCCGACGAGCGTTCCCGATCGGCGCAGGGCGGCGTCGAACCGGACGGGATGGCTTGCAGGGCAGACCAGTTCGTTGTCCACAGGGGTGGCCTACCTTTTGAAAGTCGCTCGAACACCTGTTCTACGTGATGCACCGAAGGATCGCCGAGAGGAGGCTCGCCGTGCCGTACACCCCGTCACCGGTCGAGTCCTCCGGTGCGCCGGCGGGTGGGCGCTGGAGGACTCTGAGG
>Ga0164306_10000745_pt1 | contig 13675 bp, 13 predicted proteins | sample Whisoiple_242_MG_FD_110213 | JGI IMG/M metagenome (GOLD analysis project Ga0164306, IMG submission 110213) | Soil microbial communities amended with fresh organic matter from upstate New York, USA - Whitman soil sample_242_MG | ecosystem: Environmental > Terrestrial > Soil > Unclassified >... | reverse complement strand
GGAGTTCCTCGACGTCTACTACGCGAACCTCGACGTGCTGCGCACCCGGCGGGACTTCCAGGACCTGGGCGCCCGCTACCTGGCCCGCGCGCACGCCGCCGGTGTCCGGCACGCCGAGATCTTCGTCGACCCGCAGTCGCACACCGAACGCGGCGTGCCGGTCGAGGACGTGCTGCTCGGGCTGTCCGCGGCGCTCGCCGACGCCCGCGCCCTCCACGGCATGTCGGGCGGGCTGATCGTCTGCTTCCTGCGGCACCTCGGCCCCGACGCCGCCATGGCGACGCTCGAGGCCGTGCTCCCCCACCGGTCGCTGCTGCTGGCGGTCGGCCTGGACTCCAGCGAGGTCGGGTTCCCGCCGTCGTTGTTCCGCGACGTGTTCGAGCGCGCCGCCGCCGAGGGCCTGCGCCGGGTCGCGCACGCCGGCGAGGAGGGCGGGCCGGACTACGTCTGGGAGGCCCTGGACATCCTGGGCGCGGAGCGCATCGACCACGGCAACCGCGCGCTGGAGGACGTCGAGCTCGTCGCGCACCTCCGCGCCACCCGCACCCCGCTGACCGTGTGCCCGCTGTCGAACCTCGCGCTGCGCACCGCCGGCCCGGACCTGGCGGACCACCCGATCGCGGTCATGCTCGACGAGGGCCTGCGCGCGTCCGTGCACTCGGACGACCCGGCCTACTTCGGCGGCTACCTGGACGACAACGTGCGCGCGCTCGTCGCCGCCGGGACGGTCACCGAGGACCAGGTCGGCGTGCTCGCCGCCAACGCGGTCGCGTCGTCCTTCCTGCCCGACGCCGGCAAGGCCGCCCTGCTCGCCGAGATCCGCGCGCACGCCGAGGCGATCGGCGCCGCCGTGCCCGCCCTCGCCCTCGACCCCGCGGAGGTCTGAGCGTGCAGAGCACCGAGGTGACCACCGGCCGGCGCGTGGCGGTCGTGCTGGAGCCCGGCGACGAGGTGCTGACCTCGCTGACCGCGGCGTGCCGCGCGCACGGCATCCGGCAGGGGTTCGTGCCGGTGTTCTCCGGCGCCTTCCGCACCGCGCGGTTCATCGCCGCCGACGTGCCGGTCGACGACCAGGAGCCGCCGCTCCCCCAGCAGGTCACCGTGACCTACACGGAGGGCATCGGCAGCGGCACGATCCTGTGGGACGCGGAGACCGGCACCCCCACGCCGCACCTGCACCTGGCCGTCGGGGTCAAGAACGCGGCCGCGGCCGGGTTCGCCGGGCACGTGCTGAGCGCCGAGACGCACTACACGGTCGAGGTGCTGGTCGAGGAGGTCGTGGCGCCGGCGCTGCTGCGCGTGCCGGACCCGCGGGCGTACGGCATCCCGACGATGCACTTCGCCTGACGGCGGCCTGACGCCGGCCCGACGCCGGCCTACTCCGACTCGTCGAGGCAGGTCATCGCCAGGAACAGGTCGACCCGGTCGGACATGGTGCTCATGTCGCGGTTGGTCAGCTCCTCGATGCGCGCGATCCGGTAGCGCAGCGTGTTCGTGTGCAGGTGCAGCTGCCGGGCCGTCTCCTGCCACGCGCCGCCGCCGTCGAGGAACGCCCGGAGCGTGCCGACCAGGTCGGCGTTGTGCCGCTCGTCGTAGGACAGCAGCGGGGCCAGCACCTCGCGGGCGTAGCCGGACCGGGTGCTCTCCCCGAGCATCCGCAGCAGCGCGCGGTGCGTCTGCACGTGCAGCGACGTCGACACCACCACCGGCTCGGTGCCGGCCGCGTTCTGCACCCGCTCGACCGCCGTGGCGATCGCCGAGTTGAGCCGGCTGACGCCGCTGACCGGGTCGCTCATGCCGACGCGCAGCTGCCGGCCGTCCAGCAGCAGCAGGTACTCCTCGGCCAGGTGCTCCGCGAGCGGGCGCTCGTCGTCGCCCGCGCCGTTGACCAGCAGGATCGCCTGGTCGTCGAACCGGCACCCCAGCACCCGGTGCCCGCGGGCGGTGAGCGTGCGCTGCAGCATCTCGAGCATGGCGGCGCGCGGGAACCGGGGGTCGTCGACCCGCGCCGCGACGATCGTGGTCTCGTCCGAGGGCGCCATGCCCTCCAGGCGCATCCGCGCCGAGATCGCGCCGGGCGACGCCTCGGCGTCGCGGATCGCCGTGATGAGCGCGGCGACCTGGGCGTCCCGGGTCTCGCGCCAGCGGGCCGCGAGCTCCATCTCGACGCGCAGCGCGCCGACGACGGCGTCCAGCGCGAGCGCCACCTCGTCCGAGAACGACCGGTGGTCGCCCCAGCAGCCGAAGAACCCGGACCGGTCCCGGGCGCCGGTGCGCACGATCGTGGCCGGCCCGTGCTCGGAGCCCTCGCCGGGGAGGATCACCCGCCGGTCGTGCTCGCGGGCGATGACGGCGTTCCACTGCTCGGCGACCTGCCCGCGGTCCGGCGCCGCGCCCGCGGTGGCGAGCAGCATCCCGGTCTCGTCGATCACCCAGCAGCCGACCGCGAACTCCGCGGTGAACTGCGCCAGCAGCTCGGCGACGCCGCCGCCGCGGGACACCGTGTCCGCGATGCGGCGGCTGAACCGCATGGTCCGGTTCGCCAGGCCCGCGGCGGAGCCGGGCTGCCGGGCGGCGATCTCGTCGGCGATCCGCCGGAACGACACGCCCGGGGACACCGTGAGCAGGGTCAGGCCGCGGGCGCGGCAGGTCGCGATCACCTCGTCCGGGATCACGCCGATCTCGATCAGCCCGATCACGATCGCCGCCACGTTCTGCTGCGCGAGCGCCCCCAGGAACGTCGCCGCGCCGTCCGGGCGGTCCAGCCACAGGCCGCTGGTCAGCACCACGTCGCCCGTCGACAGGAACCGCGACGGGTCCGGCAGGTCGGTGATGTACGCGGCGGTCACCGGGCGGTCGAGCGCGTCGGGCTCGGCCGCCACCACGCTCAGCCCGAGGTCGGGTGCGGCGACGAGGTCACGGACGTCCACTGGTCACCACCTGGTCCCGCTCGGCACCGGGTCAGTGTACGAGCGACGCGGCCGGACGGGTTTCGCGGCAGGATGGCCGCGTGACGTCAGCCCTGGACCCCAGCCGCCTCGACGGGCCGCGCCGCCTGCGCACGGCCATGTTCGTCGACTTCGACAACGTCTACATCGGCCTGCGCCGCCTGGACCCGGACGCCGCGGAGGCCTTCGCGACCGACCCCGGGCACTGGCTGTCCGAGCTGGAGAGCGGCAGCGACGCCGACGGCGACTTCAGCCGGCGGTTCCTCGTGCGCGCCTGCTACCTCAACCCGTCCGTGTTCAGCCGGTTCCGGCCGAACTTCACCCGCGCCGGCTTCCAGGTGGTCGACTGCCCGTCGCTCACCCAGCAGGGCAAGAGCAGCGCCGACATCAACCTCGTGCTCGACGCGGTCGACGCGCTGGACGCCGACACCCGGTACGACGAGTTCGTCATCGTGTCCGCCGACGCCGACTTCACGCCGCTCGTGCAGCGGTGCCGGGCCGCCGACCGGCGGGTCACGATCATCACCGCGAGCCCGGCGGCCAGCGCGTACCGCGCCGTGGCCGACACCGTCATCACCGCCGACGACCTCGCCGAGCTCGTGACGGCCGGGCAGGGCGCGGCCGGGGACGTCGGCGCGGACGTGGCGCCGGGCGCCGAGCCGACCGCCGCGGCGGCCGAGCCGGAGCCGGCCGCCCCGTCGGCGCCGGAGCCCGCGCCCTCGGGGTCCGGGTCCCGGGGCGGCGCGCGCCGCGAGGAGCCGAACCCGGCGACGGGCTCCGCCGGCTCGCTCGCCGCGCGCCGCGCCGTGCTGCAGCGCGTCCGGTCCGCCGACCGCCCGGTACCGACCGGCGCCGTCGCGCAGGCCGCGCAGAAGGCCGACCCCACGCTGCCCAGCACCCGCTGGGCCGGCACCGGCGGCTTCCTGCCCTGGCTGGGCGAGGCCGTGCCGGAGCTCGGCGTCGCCGCCCGGCCGTCGCCGGGGTACGTGTGGGACCCGAAGCGGTTCGGCGAGGCCGACCTGCCCGGCGCCGCGGCCGAGGGCCCCGCGGGGACCGACGCGTCCGCGCTGCAGCGCCAGGTCGTCGCCGTCACCGACACCCCGGGGCTCAGCAAGGACAACTACCGCGTCCTGCTCACCGCCCTGGCCGACGACGTGCGGGCGCACCCGTTCGAGCGCACCGCCACGGCCCGCCGGGTCCGGGACGCCTGCCAGGCGGCGGGCGCCGCCGTCGGCCGGTCGACCGTGAACACCGTGATCTCGGGCGTGCTGTACGTCGGCCTCGAGCTGGACGACACCGTCACCGCGGTCGACGTGGCGGAGGCCTGGGCGGACAACGTCGTCGGGCTCTGCCGGGGCGCGCGCATGGAGCTGTCCGAGGCCGACGAGATCGCGATCGACGACTGGGTCGGCGGCGGGCTGCTGGAGGACCTGGAGGACTGACCGCGCCGGCGCGGGCGGCGCCGCGCGGGGCGCCGCCCGGGCGTCAGCCCGGGTGCCGCCGCGCCGCGCGCGCGATCAGCCGCCGGAGGTCCGCGACCGGCACCATCGACCGGTCGTCCACCCGCTCCGCCAGGCGCTGCTCCACCCAGGCGCGGAGCAATGCCGTGACCTTCACGCCCTCCTCGTCGGCGACCGCGCGCGCGGCGTCCAGGGTGGCCTGCGGGAGCCGGATCGTGATGCCGACCATCCGGCCCTCGCCGGGCTCGGCCGGCTCCGCCGACGCGAGCTCCGCGCTGGTGTCGGTGCGGTCGTAGTGCCGGCGCAGGCGCCGGAGGCTCTCGGTCATCGTCCCGTCTCCTTCCGTCGGAGCGCGCGCCGCTCGGCGGGCGTGAGGTCCCGGGCGGTCACGACCACCGCGGCACCGTCCGGCCCGGGGGCGAGCACGACCAGCAGCGGGCGGCTGCCACGGGTGCGGCCGTACACGAGCGCGGTGCCGGAGCGCCCCCGGGCGCGCCAGTACCGACCGCCCAGGACGTCCTCGACGTCCTGCGGCGTGACGTCGTGCCGGGCGATGTGGTCCTCGGCGTCCCGGATCCACGCCAGCTCCACGATCGTCCACCGAATGTAACGCACGTTGTCGTGCATTCCCACCCCCGTCCGCGTGGGGCGACCGTACGGAACGGCGGCGGCGCGCCGCGGGTGGGACCCGAGCGGGTCTGGGGACGGCGCACACCGCGGCGACCTGTGGTCGGGGAGGCGCCCGCCCGGGGAGCCGGTCCCGACGGGATCGGCCGGAAGCCCCGGCTCACGCCCCGCCCGGCGCCGCCGCGACCAGGGACGGGTTGTCGATCCCCGCGACCAGCGCGGCGGCGTGCTCCGCCGCGCCCGGCTGACCGAGGCCCGCGCGGTGCAGCGCCGCCCGGGCCACGAGCTCGCGCATCCCGCGGCGCGCCGCGAACGCCTCCAGGTCGTCGACCCAGCCCGCCGCACCGGGCAGCCCGCGCGGCACCGCGAACCCGCACAGCGCGTCCAGGCAGTGCGCCTCCACCCAGTCGTGCGCGTCGCGCTGGCGGCGGCAGGCGCCCGGCGCGTCGGTCAGCAGGTCGAGCGCCGCGTCGTCGTCGCCGCGGGCCGCCGCGAGCAGCCCCCGCCCGCGCAGCGCGTAGCCCTCCCAGCACGGGTCGCCGACCTGGCAGGCCAGCGCGTAGGCGCCCTCGAACCCCGCGTCGGCCCCGGCCAGGTCGCCCGCCCGGAGCAGCACCTCGGCGCGCTGGGACCGCGGGAACGGCAGGAACGAGGTCCAGCCCAGGTCCCGCGCGACGGCGCACGCCCGGTCGAGCACCGCGAGCGCCGGCCCCGGCTCGTCGCGCAGCACCCGCAGCCGGCCGAGCGCGGTCAGCGCGTACGCCTCCGCCCGCAGGTCGGCCGCGGACCGCGCGTCCTCGGCCGCCGCCCCGAGCACCGCGGCCGCGCCGGCGTAGTCGGCCTGGTCGCTGCGGCCGATGCCGTCGAAGACGCCCACCCAGGCCCGCAGCCGCGCGTCGCCGCCGCCGAGCTCCCGCGCCCGCCCGAACCACATGGCGGCCCGCGGGTACCGCCCCCGCAGCGTCTCGACGTGCCCGAGCTCCAGCGCGGCCCGGGCGGCGACGTCGGCGGACCCGCTGCGCCGCGCCGCGACCAGCGCCTCGTGGAGCACCGCGACGGCCTCCTCGTCGCTGCCGCGCACGCCGTGCACCAGCACCCGGCCGAGCGCCCCCAGCGCCACCCCGAGCCGGGCGTCGTCCCCGAGGCCGCGGGCCCCGTCGACGCCGGCGCGCAGCAGGTCGATCGCGCGCTCGTAGGCGCCGACGTGCGCCGCGCCCTCGCCGCCCTCGACGGCGGCGTCCACCGCGGCGGGCGAGTCGGGCGCGGGGCCCCGTGCCCCGGCGACGCCGCCGTCCCACGCGCCGAACCGGCCCACGGCGTCCGGCCCGGCTCCGGCCGCAGGGGCGCGCCCCACCGCCGGGCCGCGCCCGCGCAGCGCCGCCACCAGGCTCGGCGACGGCTCGACGCCGAGCTCGCGCCGGAACAGCGCCCGGCACTCGGCCACCCGGCGCTCGGCGCCGGCCCGGTCCCCCGCGGCGACGAGCGCCCGCGCCCAGAGCTCGTGCCCGCGCTCCGCCAGCGGCTCCGCCGCGACCAGCCGCGCCGCGAGGGCCACCGCCCCCGCCGCGTCGCCGCGGGCGAGCCGGGCGTGCGCGGCCTCGTGCAGGATCGCCGCGGTCAGGCCCGCGACCCGCTCCCGCTCGGCCGCGAGCCAGAGCTCCAGCGCGGCGCTGCCTCGCGGCGTCACGCCCTCCAGGAGCGCGCCGCCGAACCCCGGCAGCGCCAGCGCCTCCGCCCACGCCCCCGAGGCCAGCACCCGGACGTCGACGACCGTACCGGGCCGCAGGTCGAGGACCAGCGGGTCGCCGCCCAGGTCGGCGAGGCCGTCGAGCGCGCGGCGGAGCTGCGACAGGTTCCACCGCAGGGCGCCGCCCGGGTCGTCCGCGTCGCCCACCAGCAGGCCGGTCAGCCGGCTCCGCGGCACCCCGCGGCCGGCCAGCACCAGGTACGCGAGCAGCAGCCACGCCTTGCTGCCGCGCGGGCCCGGCTGCTCCGGCGGGCCCGCCCGCCCCGGCGAGCCCGCCCGCCCCGGCGCGGCCGGCTGCTCGGGCGCGCGCGGCCCGGCCCGCCGGATCGCCGGCGGGCCGAGCAGGGCGACCGCCCCGGGGGTCAGCCCGCGGCGCCCGCGATGTTCACGAGCCACATCGTGCCGAACTTGTCCGCCACCATCCCGAACGAGTCGCCCCAGGGGGCGGTCGCCAGGGGCTCGACCACGTTCCCGCCGTCGGACAGCTTGTCCCAGTACCCGCGGAGCTCGGCCTCGGAGTCCGGGCCTCCGCTGAGCGAGACCGAGAAGTTGTCGCCCGGCTGGTACGACATGGCGTTCGGGGTGTCGGCGGCCATGAGCACGAGCCCGCCGGGCGTCTCCAGCTGGGAGTGCATGACCTTGTCCTGCTCGGCGGGGTCGTCGCTGGCCTGGAAGTCGCCGAACGTGCTGACGGTGAGCTCGCCGCCGAACACGGACCGGTAGAACTCCATGGCCTCCCGCGCGGTGTCACGGAAGCCGAGGTACGGGTTGAGGCGCGTGGGCATGGCGGGCTCCTTCTCCGGGACGACGGACTGATGTGACGTGGCTCACACTGCCGCCGGGCTCGCGCCGCCGTCAAGACGCGCCGTCGCCCGCCCGCCGCGCGGTCAGCAGCAGGTACTCCCAGTCGAGCACCAGGCCCCCGTCCGGCCCGCGTCGGGCGGCGTCCCGGGCCAGGCCGACCAGGTCCGCGTCCAGCGCGGCCGTGCGGTCCGGGTCGTCGGCGACGGCGCGGTAGGCCGCGATCGTCGGGCCGTACCGGGCGGCGAAGTAGTCGCGGAACGCCTCCGGCTCGCCGAACGCGTCGACGGTGAGGAGCCGGCGCTCGACCCGGACGTCGGCGACCCCCGCGCCCAGCAGGCCGCGCACGTGCGCCTCGTCGCCCCACAGCGGCGGCGGCTGCACGCCGGGCGGCGGCGCCGGCAGGTACGGCTTCATCGTCGCGAACAGCCGCCCGATGAAGCCGGTCGGGGTCCACGAGACCAGCCCCACCCGGCCGCCGGGCCGGCAGACCCGCAGCAGCTCCGCGGCGGCGACCTCGTGCCGCGGGGCGAACATCACCCCGATGCACGACGTCACCACGTCGAACGACCCCGCCGGGAACGGCAGCGCCTCCGCGTCCGCCTCCTGCCAGTCGAGCGCGAGCCCGCGCGCCTCCGCCGCGCGGCGCCCGGCGCCGAGCAGCTCGGGCGTCAGGTCCGACGCCACCACCCGGCCGCCGGCGAGCGCCGCGGGCACCGCCGCGTTGCCCGTGCCCGCGGCCACGTCGAGCACCCGCTCCCCCGGGCGCACGCCCACCGCGTCGACCAGCACCGGCCCCAGCCCGCCGACCACCTCGGCCGCGAGCGCCGGGTAGTCGCCCAGCGCCCACATCGCCCGGTGCCGCTGCTTGAGGGCCGTCACCGCCGCGTCGTCCGTCGCGCGCGCTCCCCCGATGATCGTCATCATCTCGTCCACCTGCTCCTCGCCCGAGGGCCCGGTCCTGGTGCCGGTGCCCGATGCGGACCACCGAACCCCGGCGGCGTGTGCGCGGGCGTGTGACGCCGCGACGCGCCTTGGCGTCGCCGCGCCCCGCCCCGCGCACCGCCTCACACGCCCCGCACAGCCCGCGCACCGGGCGGCCCTGAGCGGGCTCCGTAGACCTGTCCGCATGACCCGACACCCCCGCACCCGACCCGGCGGCGCGCCCGCCGACCCGCCCGGCCGACCGGACCGGCGCCCGCGCCGCCGCCGGCTGCGCCGCTCCCTGCTCGTCTCGGCGCTCGTCCTGCTGCTCGCCGTGGGCGGCGGGTCGGCGTGGGCGCTCGACCGGTTCGTCATCGACCACGTGGAGATCGTGGACGTGCAGGCCTACGAGGCGGCGCAGAACGGCACGGCCTCGTCGTCGTCCGACGACGCGGGTGCCGACGCCACGGTCACGGACACCACCTACGAGTCCGACGACGCGAGCATCAGCATCTCCACGGTCGTGACCGGCAGCGGCGACGACCAGGTCACGTACTACGTCGCCGACGTGGCCCTGTCGGACGCCACCGTGCTGCGCTCGGCGTTCGCGCACAACCAGTTCGGCACGAACATCACCGAGACCACCTCCGCGATCGCCGAGGACAACGACGCGGTGTTCGCGATCAACGGCGACTACTACGGCTTCCGGGACACCGGCATCGTCATCCGGAACGGCGTCGTGTACCGCGACGAGGGCGCCCGCGAGGGCCTGGCGTTCTACACCGACGGCCACGTCGAGGTCTACGACGAGACCGCCACGACGGCCGACGCGCTGGTGGCGGACGGGGTGTGGAACACCCTGTCGTTCGGGCCGGCGCTCGTCTCCGGCGGCGAGGTCGTCGACGGCATCGAGGACGTGGAGGTCGACACCAACGTCGGCAACCACTCGATCCAGGGCGAGCAGCCGCGCACCGCGGTCGGCGTGATCGACGACAACCACCTCGTGTTCGTGGTCGTGGACGGCCGGTCCCCCGGCTACTCCGCCGGCGTCGACATGACCGGCCTCGCCGAGCTCATGCAGTCGCTGGGCGCCACCACGGCCTACAACATCGACGGCGGCGGCTCCTCGACCATGTACTTCGACGGCTCGCTCGTGAACGACCCGCTCGGCACCGGCACCGAGCGCGGCACCTCCGACATCCTCTACATCGGGGGCTGAGCCGTGATCGTCCTGATCCCCGCCTACGAGCCCGACGAGCGCCTGGTGCGGCTGGTCGACGACCTGCGGGCCACCGCCCCCGGCGTGCAGGTGCTGGTCGTCGACGACGGCTCCGGCCCGGCGTACCGCGCGCTGTTCGACCGGGTCCGCGGGCCGGGCTGCACGGTGCTCACGTACCCGGGCAACCGCGGCAAGGGCTGCGCGCTCAAGACCGGCTTCGCCTACGCCGAGCGGCACCACCCCGGGCAGCCGGTGGTGTGCGCGGACAGCGACGGGCAGCACTCGGTCGCCGACGTCCTCCGGGTGGCCGCCGCGCTGGACGCGCAGCCCGCCGACCGGCCCGCGACGGTGCTGGGGGCGCGGGCGTTCACCGGCCGGGTGCCGGCGCGGTCGGTGCTCGGCAACCGGGTCACCGCGCGGGTGTTCCACCTCGCGACCGGCGTGCGGCTCCGCGACACCCAGACGGGGCTGCGCGGCTACCCGGCGGCGCTGCTGCCCTGGCTGCGGACCGTGCGCGGCGAGCGGTTCGAGTACGAGCAGAACCTGCTGCTGCGCGCGGCCGCCGAGGGGCAGCCGGTCGAGGAGGTCGAGATCGCCACCATCTACCTCGAGGGGAACGCGTCGTCGCACTTCCGGCCGCTCACCGACTCCGCCCGGGTGCTCGCGCCGCTGCTGCTGTTCTCGCTGTCGTCGCTGTCGGCGTTCGCGATCGACACCGTGGCGCTGCTGGCGCTGCACGCGGCGACCGGGTCGCTGGCGGCGGCGGTCGTCGGGGCGCGGGTGCTGAGCGCGGGCGTGAACTTCGCGGTGAACCGGGGGCTGGTGTTCGGGCGGGGCGCGGGGCGGGGCGCGGGGTCCGGGCGCCGCACCACCCGGCGGGCGCCGCTGGGCCGGGCCGCCGTGCGGTACGCGACGCTCGCCGGCCTGCTGCCGGGCGGGAGCTACCTGCTGCTCGCCGCGCTCACGGGCCTCGGCGTCGGCCTGCTGCCGGCGAAGGTCGCGACCGAGGTGGCGCTCTACCTCGTGAGCTTCCAGGTCCAGCGCCGGTTCGTGTTCGCCGGGCCGGTCACGGAGGGCACACGGTCCACCGACCGAGCGCGACCAGCCCTCCGTCGAGTGGAAGGTCGTGACGAACACGCCCGCGGCGTGTCGGACACGACGTTCCACCCGACGCGGTGAGCCGTCAGCCCCCGAGCAGCCGACGCGCGACCGCCCGCGCCGCGCGCCGGCCCGACGCGATCGCGCCCTGCTGCGACGGCGTGTCCCGGTGGTCGCCGCACACGTACAGCCCGTCGCCGAGGTCGACCGGCTGCCGGACCCGGAGCGGCGGGGGCGCCGCGGGCAGCGCCCCGGCGATCTCGTGGGTCGCGAGCTCGCGCCAGCCGCGCGGGTCCGCGCCCAGCATCTCCCCCGCCTGCCGCCGCACCTCCGCCGGGTCGGGCCGCGCCGCGGCGTCCCACGGACCGGACGGCAGCACCGACGTCGCCTGCACCAGCTGCGCGCCCGCCGGCGCGTACGACGGGGCCGCCGCCGAGATGAGCGCCGCGTCCACCACGGGCCCGCGGCGCCGGCCGTCGACCACGACCGCGTCCACGCGCGGGATGCCCTCGGCCGCCCACCAGGTCGTGCTGAGTCCGCGCATCGGGGGCGCCTCGACCGCCGCGAGCGCCGCCGCCGTGACCGGGTCCGCCGCGACCACGACCGCCCGCGCCCGGAGCCGGCTGCCGTCGACCTGCACCGCCCGGCCGCCGTCGACGCGCTCGACCGCCGTGACCCGCGCCCCGGTCGTGACGTGCGGCAGCCCCTCGGCGAGCAGCGCGGGCAGCGCGCCCGCGCCCCCGGCCGGCAGCCCGGGCGTCCCCCGCAGCATCGACCGCACCACCAGCCGGGCGAACGTCGCCGACGTCGCGCCCGACTCGTCGGCCAGCACGCCCGCGAGGAACGGCTCCAGCACCTCGTGCCGCAGCCGCCCGTCGACGCCCGCCGCGGTCAGCGACTCCGCGAGCGTGGCGTCCGGCCCGGCCTCCAGCGCGCGCACCGGGCCCAGCGCCGGGGCCGCCCAGCGCGCGAGCGCGGCCAGCTCGCCGACCCGGACGTAGCCGCTGCCGAGCGTCTCGCGCAGCCGGGCCGGCGCCCGGCGCGGGTCCGCCAGCACCGCCAGGCCGTCGTCCCGCCGCACGGCGACGCCGGGCAGGAACGGCTGCAGCCGCAGCGCGTCGACGTCGACGACCTCCCGCAGCGCCGGGTACGCGGGGTTGACGACCTGGAACCCGCGGTCGAGCGTGAACCCGTCCACCCGCTCGCTGCGCACCCGCCCGCCCACGGCCGGCCCCGCCTCCAGCACGCGGACGTCGAGCCCGCGCGCCTGCAGGGTCCGCGCGCAGGTCAGCCCGGCCAGCCCCGCCCCGACCACCACGACGTCGCAGTCCATGCGGGGAGCCTAGGGGCGGGGTGGGCGGGCCGCCCGGCGGGCCTCACACCGCGTCGATGCCCGACGCCACCGCCAGCAGCTCGTCGATCACCGCCACCACCGCCGGGCCGGGCTCGCGCCGGGTCGCGCGGTGCCGGGCGACGAGCCGCCGGGACCCGAGCCCCGGCACCGTCGCCACCGTGACGCCGTCGGGCAGCTCGCCCTGGAGCGCGAGCGCCGGCAGCAGGGCGACCCCCTGCCCCGCGGCGACCAGCGCCAGCGCGACGTCGAAGTCGTAGTACAGGTGCCGGGCGGTCACCGGGCCGAGCGCCGCCGTGACGCGACCCATCGCGCGCGCCGCGGCCGTCTGCGGCTCGGCCGCGAGCCAGGTGACGCCGGCGAGGTCGGACAGCTGCGTCGGCGTCGCGACCGTGCCGGGCAGCACCAGCCGCCACGGCTCCTCCAGCAGCACGACGTCGCGCTGCCCGCGCGGCACGTGGGTGTCCGCGTCCTCGTCGCGCTCCAGGAGCACGATGTCCGCGTCGCCCTCCCGGAGCCGGCGCATCGACTCGCCCTGCTCGCGCTCCTCGATCAGCAGCTCGATGCCGGGGTGGTGCTCCGCGACCACCGCGAACGCCGGGGCGATCACGGCGCGGATCGCGGTCTGGAACGCCGCGACGGTCACCCGGCCGGAGAGCTCGCCACCGAGCTCCGCGAGCGACTTCCGCGCCTCCACGAGCTCCGACTCGATGCGCTCCGCGGCCTCCGCGAGGATGCGCCCGGCGGCCGTGAGGGTGGCGCCGCGGGGGTTGCGGTCGAGCACCGCGACGCCCTCCTCCGCCTCCAGCCGGGCGATCTGCTGGGACACCGCGGAGGGCGTCACGTGCAGCAGGTCGGCGGCCGCGAGCACCCCGCCGGCGCGGTGGACGGCGAGCAGGACGGCGAGGCGTCGGGGGTCGGTCGGCACCGTTTCATCCTAATTCAGTTCTGGTGAACCCCTGTCGCAACATCATTCGATTGTGCTGAACCCGATCAGGACGCATGATTCTGCTGCCGGCGAACCGCGGGGTCCCGCTCGCCGGCCCCCCCTCACCCACCCCTCGCCTTGCCAGGAGTACGCCCGTGTCCGCTTTCGTCACCGCGCTCGGCTGGGTCGGCGCGGTCACGTGCCTCGTCGCCTACGTCTTCGTCACCCGCGGGAAGTGGGCGCCGACGTCCGGGCGCTACCAGCTCGCGAACGTCGTGTCGGGCCTGTTCATGGGCATGGTCGCCGCGAGCAGCGGGGTGTGGCCGTCGGTGGTCACCAACGCCGTGTGGGCCGTCGTCGGCGCGCACGCGGTCATGGTGGTGCTCAAGGCGCGCCGGCAGCGGCAGCGCGAGGCCGAGGAGCGCGCGCTCGCGGCGGTCGCCGAGGCGCCGGTCGCGGCGGTCGAGCCCGTGCCGGCACGCGCGGTGGACCTCGCGGCCTGACCGCTCGACCGCACGGGTCGCCGGGCGCGAGCCGGCGAGAGCCGGCGCGAGCCGGCGCGAGCCGGCGCG
>Ga0164306_10000744_pt1 | contig 13680 bp, 16 predicted proteins | sample Whisoiple_242_MG_FD_110213 | JGI IMG/M metagenome (GOLD analysis project Ga0164306, IMG submission 110213) | Soil microbial communities amended with fresh organic matter from upstate New York, USA - Whitman soil sample_242_MG | ecosystem: Environmental > Terrestrial > Soil > Unclassified >... | reverse complement strand
TCCGCGCAGGACACGGGCGTCGTCGCCGGCACTGCGGTCGATGCCGAACTTCGTGGCGATCTGGACCTGTCCACGGCGGTCGTGAATGGCGCGGCCGAGCAGCACTTCGTTGTGGCCGGCCCCGTACTGGTCGGCGGTGTCCAGGAAGGTAACGCCCAGATCGACAGCTCGGTGGACAGTCTTGATGGAGGTGTCCCAGTCGGTCGGGCCGTAGTACTCGCTCATGCCCATGCAGCCCAGGCCCTGGGCAGATACGTCGAGGGCTCCCAGCATGGTCCTCTTCACAGCGGATGCACTTCCTCTCGTTCGGGTTGTCATGTCAAGCCCCTTCGGGCGTCCCGGCAGCCTGCCGAGCAGAACACTGGGGCCGGTGCCGAGATCGGCGGCCAGCGTGCCGAGCGGGTTCAGCTCCTCCTCGGCCGCTGTGTCCGACTCCGTCCGGAAGACGACCAGTTGCTGAGCAGGTGCGCTGTTCACGCCGGGCCACTGCGCGGTTCAGGACCCGAGGCGCATGATGTAGTGGGCGTGGTGGAGGACGTCGTCCTTCCACTCTCCGTAAGCCCAGAAGCCGAGGTCGTCCAGGTAGTCGATTCGGTCGCCGTCGATCCAGAACCGGCCCTGGTAGGCGTGCGGGCGCCCGCCGCGTGTCTCGTCGTAGCGGCCGTCGGCCTGGAGTTCCTGGTGCAGAAAGTCCGTCTCGTCGATCCAGACGCCGACCCGCGGGTGACCGGTCAGACCGGGAGAGGCGGGGATGCCCGGCTTCGGAACGGTGGGCCGGTCGGGGGCGTAGTCGCCGTTCCACAGGACGGGCTTGCCGTCCGCGATGAGCGCGCGGACCTGATCCGGGTGGGAGAAGAGAGTGCTCACAGCCGTCGGTGCATCCGGGGCGAACTCGTCGGGCACCACCAGGAAATCGGTCTTGTTGCCCGGGGTGAGGGTGGCGATGTAGTCCGAGCGGCGGCTGCGTCCTCCAGCCAGGGCTGCGGCGTCCAGCACAGCGGGAACGATGGTCAAGCCGGTGCAGTCCACGACGATGGCGTTGTCGTCCTCCGCCGCGGTGATGAGGCCGGGGCCGACCCCCACGATCAAGGGGCCGAGGAACAGCAGATCGGCGCCGGTCATGGTCCCGAGCATCGGGTCCATGGTGACGATCCGGGCGTGGGTGAAGAGCACGATCCGCTCGTGGCCCTGCGTGAGGATCTCGTTCAGGGCGTCGGAGTTCCAGGCAGCGGCGCGCGTGTCCGTGGTCATGATTCGTCTCCTCAAGAGTTGGTCGATCAAGGTGTTGGAAATGCGGCCGCCGTTTCCCGCCTGCCACGTCAGTCGGGGTGACTGCGGCCGACGAGGGGAGCGGGTGACCGTTCCAGGGGTGCTTGCTTGACCACCACTTTCCGAGAGCTGCGGAGGAAGAACCAGGCTGCCGACTGCCTGGGTGTCGGGCACCCACCCTCCGGCCGCTGAGATCAGCCCACAGGCCTGTTCGTGATCGAGGTCCGGGCACTTCGGGAAGTTGGCTTCCTCCGTGATCGGAATGACACGATCGTCGAGTCGGTCCGCGTCGACGAGCAGAGGCACGACGTGCCGGCGCTCCTGGACGAGGACTTCGCCGACGCCTGGCTCCGCAGCGACATCGGCAACTACGTCCACGCCGTCGGGACGTGCCGCATGGGCCCCGCCGACAACCCCCTGCCGGTCGTGGACACCCACTGCAGGGCGCACGGCCACACCCGGCTGCGGGTGATCGATGCGTCGATCATGCCGGACGTCCCCACGGCGAAGACCCACACACCCACCGTGATGAGGGCGCCGAACCGCTCGCCGAGGCCGCGAACGGCGCTGTCGAGCCGCCCGCCCAGCTGAAAAGCCGGCGCGGACCTCGGCCTGAACACCCCGGAGCGCCGTCCCGCTCGGGGACGGGGGGGGCAACGATCCCTGGGGTCGTCATGGACGGGTTCGGGCAGTGTGAGGGCGATGTGCGCCGGGCGCTCGGTGGCCGGTGGTGAGGCGGCGAGGGCGCGAAGTCGGGCGTTGCGCCTCTCAAGGGCCTCGGCAGTGGTGGGGAACAGCGCCGCGTGGCCGTCCGTGACCTGTTTCTGGTTCAGTTCGACGAGACCGCGCAGGTCCCTTTCGCAGGCGGCGAAGGCCGCTGTGTGGTCGCGGTGCGCGGCCAGCGAGGCGGCGAGCGCGTAGGCGCCGACGAGGGCGAGGCTGGAACCCTGACCGGTCAGGAACGACGGGGCGTATGCGGCGTCGCCGGTGGGGAGCAGGGCGACGCAGAGCACGAACGCCACGCCTCACGGCAGCAGCAGCACCCACCGGCTTGAAGCGCCCGCGAGCAGCGCGCGCGGGCGTTTCTCCTCCTCAGGCGTCATGGGCATCACCTTATGCGTGTCGCGTGCGCAGCCGTTCACGCCGCCGGCGCGGGCGCGAGACGTGCCCGCACCGGCGGCATAGTGCGCGGCATCGCCGTGCCCCACAGCTCGGTGGCGTCGAGCCACGAGGCGGCGTCGACCGTGAGGCCCTTCTCGCCGCCACGGTTGCGGTTCCTGGTAAAGCGGTCGGGTGAGGCGAGTTCGTTGCGCGCGGCTTCGAGGCTGGTCTGGCGGCCTTGGGCTTCGCCGAGCCAGCCATTGACGCGTGCCTCCTCGATGCGGTCACCGAGGTTGCGGATGATCTCTTCCAGGCGTCGGGGGTTGGGTTCGGGTGTGGTGTTGGGTGGCGTGGAGAGAGCCGAGGAGGCTGAGGGCTCGGGCGCTGGGGCTGGCTGGTTCGGCGTGGTAGATGATGAGTTGCTGGCCAGGGGCGTCGCGGACGTCGAAGGCCTGGTAGGTGAGGTTGAGGGGACCGGTTTCGGGGTGGTTCAGGTTCTTGGCGTCCCGGCTTTTGCCTCGGACGTGGTGGGCCTTCCACAGGCGGCCGAATTCTGTGCTGTGCCTGGTGAGTTCGGTGACGAGGCGGTGTAGTCGGGGGCTGTCGGGGTCGAGGCCGGCGCTTTCGTGGAGGTTGGCGACGGCGGCCTGGGCGGCGCGTTCCCAGTCTGTGTAGAAGTGGCGCCCTGCGGGGTCGAGGAAGATCATGCGGGCCAGGTTGTCGGCCGGGGCGAACGGGGTGAAGAGCGCGTCGGCCAGGGTGTTGGTGGCGAGGATGTCCAGGGTGCGGCCCAGGACGAATGCTGGGGTGTGGGGGTAGCCGTCCATCAGCTGGCGCAGCGCCGGGCTCACCGCGGCTGCCGTGTGGAGGGTGCGTGGCGTTCCGGGTGAGCTGCCGGCGAGGCGGAATAGGTGGGTGCGTGCATCGCCGTCCAGGCGCAGGGCGCGGGCGAGGGCGTCCAGGACCTGGGGCGAGGGGTTGCGTTCGCGGCCCTGTTCCAGACGGGTGTAGTAGTCGGCGTTGACCCCGGCGAGGACCGCGACTTCCTCGCGGCGCAGTCCGGTGACCCTGCGTGTGCCGTGGCTGGCCATGTCGACGTCCTGCGGTGTGAGGCCGGCCCGGCGGGCGCGCAGGAAGGCTCCCAGGTGGTTCCTGTCCATGCCTACAGGCTAAGCAGCCGTGCGGTGCGCTGCCTGGGTGTGGCGCACCCAGGCAGCAGCCGTCCTGGTCCATGCCCGCTGCCCCGCACGGATGCGGTGGCGCAGTCAGCCGACCGCGGAAGCGTCCATGTGCGGGAAGGACGTCGTCATGACGCAGACCGGCAAGGTCCTTCTGGTGACCGGCGCGAGCAGCGGGATCGGTGAGCGACGGCCCTGCGCCTGGCCGCCGACGGTCACCGGGTGTGCCTGGGGGCGCGCCTCACCGACCGGCTGGAGAAGCTGGCCGGTACGGGCGGATCGCGAAGACCGAGCATCTGCTGTGGGGGGTTGACCCGGTCGACGACGCCTACCGGCGGCAGATGAACCGGCAGCTCACGTGCAGGAGTCCCGCCACACGCTCGCCCGCGACGTGTGCCACGGCAAGCGCGGCAGCATCCACCAGGCGTACCGGGAAGAGATGGAGGACCAGCTCGGCGCGCTCGGCCTGGTCCTCATCGCCATCGTGCTCCGGACGACGAAGTACCTCGACGCCGCCGCGCCCAACTCCGCGCAGAGGGCCACGAACTGCGGGACGAGGACATCGCCACCTGTCCCCGCTCAAGCACCGCAACCTGAACCTGCTCGGCCGCTACAGCTTCACCGCCAGAGTCCCGGCCGCCGGCGCGCAGCGCGCCCCGGACACGCTCGAGCTGGACGAGGACGACGACGGGAGCTGTCAGGAGTGATGGGCAGGACCTGGTCGGCGGCACGCGGCGCGCGGCCCCCGGCTCAAGGTGCCTGCGGCGCGCCGTGTCGCAGGCCGTCGAAGAGGAGGGCGGTGATCTGCCTGGCCTCTACCAGCCAGCCCTCCGTGGCGCGCATTCCGCAGATGCCGCCCAGGGCACGCAACAGAGTGGGCCCTGTGACGTCGTCGCGTACGGTGCCGGCCGCACTTCCGGCTTCGAGCAGCAGAGAGAGGGCGCCGGCCATCCGCGTACGGGCGTCGTCGAAGACCGGTGAGTCCGTTGCCATGATGCTTTCCAGCACCCCGGACATCCCCTTGCCCACCGCCGCGTGGTCCACGAGCAGCAGCAGGAAGCGCCGCAGCGCCTCCTCCGGCGCATGTTGGTCCAGCAGGACGCCGGGCTCGGTGCACAGGTCGTCGACCTCTTTGCGGTAGACCTCCTCGATCAGCGCGTCGCGGGTTTCGAAGTGGCGGTAGAGCGTTCCGACGGCGACGCCGGCGCTGCGGGCGATGTCCTCGACGTGCGCGTCGGCGTCGCCGCCGAGGAACGCCTGGCGGGCCGCGGACAGCAGTGCCTCGCGGTTGCGTCGCGCGTCGGCACGCAGCGGGCGTGATGACGACAAGAAAACCTCCATAAGGTGAGTCCGGTTCCGTTTACGTGTACCTTTCCGGAGTCAGGTTCATCTTACGGAGGAGAATCCCCATGCCCATCACGGGCAACAGCCTCGAGGGCCTTCGTGTCCTGGTCACCGGCGGCAGCCGGGGCCTGGGCGCGGCGACCGTGCGCCGCTTCGTCGCCGCGGGCGCGACCGTGCTGACGGCCTCCCGCAGCCGGCCCGACAAGGACAGCGGTGCCACATTCCTCGCAGCTGACCTCTCCACGCAGCAGGGAGTGGCCGAACTCGGCCGCCGCGTCGTCGAGCAGGTGGGCGGTGTGGACGTGCTCGTGAACAACGCGGGCGCGGCGAGCGCCCCGGCGCCGACCCTGAGCCGGTCGGACGAATCCTGGCAGGCGGACCTGGAGATGAACCTCCTCAGCGCCGTGCGCCTGGACCGGGCGCTGGTGCCGGGAATGGTCGAGCGGGGCTCCGGCGTCGTCGTGCACGTCTCCTCGATCGCCAGCCAACTGCCCCAGCGCACCGAAGCGTCCTACGCCGCCGCCAAGGCCGCGCTCAACACCTACAGCCGCGAACTGGCCACCGAGGTCGGTGAGCATGGCGTGCGCGTGGTCTGTGTCCTCCCCGGCTTCGTCGCCACCGAAGGCGCCACCGCCCACCTGAAGCACATGGCCGAGAAGCAAGGCATCACCACCGAGGAGGTCACCCGGCAGATCGTGGACCACCTGAACGTTCCCATGGGCCGTCCAGGAGATCCCGAGGATGTCGCCGAGATGATCGCCTTCCTCGCTTCCAGCCGCGCGAAATGGCTCACCGGAGCACAGTTCCGCGTCGACGGCGGCATCATCCCGACCGTCTGAGCAACCCCCGACAATACGAACAGGACACCCCCATGCCCATCACCCTGGCCTCCGTGATCATCGACGCCGCCGACATCGAGAAGGAAAGCTCCTTCTGGCACCGGCTGCTCGGCGGTTCTGTCACTCCCACGCCGACCCACCACTTCGTCCAGGCTCCTGGCCTCCCGGTGATCGTGGTCCAGTCCGCCCCCGGACACACCGCCCCGAACTGGCCGCACGGCACCTCCCAGCAGATGCACCTCGACTTCGGCGTCGAGGACCTCGCAACCGCCGACCGCACGGCCACCGACGCCGGCGCCACCCGACTGCCCCCCACCGACGAGATCACCCCGGAAACCCGCACCGGCAACCGCATCTACGCCAGCCCGGCCGGACACCCGTTCTGCCTACGCCTGGCCTGAGCCAGGCCGCCGAGCACCGAGCCGCACCTGTCGTCAATCGAAGACCGGCTCGAAGAAGGGCAGCACATCAACGCCGCACACCGTCGCGCCGCCGAGTCATCCGCTCCGCTGGCCTCGGCCTGAGACGACGAAGACCTGTACCTGCCCAAGTTGCTTCGTGGCTGGCGCCCGCGCCTACTGTCCGGGACGCTTCGGCGTCCCGGACAAGGTCGTCTTCATGATGGCTCCGACCTCGCCCGGAGTGTCATGCCGAGGCTGCGGCGGCCTCTCCGTGCGGGGTGCGCGTGCGCGGGTCGGGCACCGTCATGCTAGCCGGCCTGGCACTGGGAGGGCAGGGGCCGTTTACGCGGCCGGGTTGAGTTCGGCTTGGCCGAACAGCAGGGCCCAGCCCGTGGGGAGCTGGTGGAGGATACGGGTGATGAGGTCGGGGCCGGCATGGGCGGTGACAGCGGCGAAGACGGACCCGGTGTCCCAGCGGGTAGTGGCCAGGGAGGCGCCGGAGCGGGCGGCGAGGTCCTTGACGAACGCCCAGCCGGTCAGCGGCTGGGCGTCGGGAATCTGTGCGGTCAGGACGCGTGCGGCCTCCAGGGGCAGGCAGGCGGCCAGGTCGACGCGTTCGTCGCCGGTCAGCTGGCGTCCCAGCCCCGAGAGGATCAGGCGGACGGCTTCCTCAGCTCGCTCGCGGGTGGGGTAGGCGCCTTCGTAGCGGACCTTCTCCAGCATCTGCTCGTACGTTGACGAGTACGGCTGGTGGTGCTCAAGCGGTACGCGCACGTCGGTGATCACTGCGGTGCATGCCTTTCGTCAAGCCAGGGTGGGATGGTGCCGGTGTGCGGCACCGGTGGTCAGATGGGTTGGGGGCGGCCGAAGAGGAGGTCGTAGCCGACCGGGAGCTGGAGCAGGATCTGTCTCAGGAGGTCCTCGCCCGCGGTGTCGGCGACCGTGGACAGCACGGCACTGACGTCCCAGGTCGCGGTCTGCTCGGTAGCGCCCTCGATCCAGGCGGCAGTCGCCCTCAGGAACCGCTCCGGGGGCAGCGGTTCGGCGCTCTGGAGCGGGTTGAGCAGGATCAGGGCGAAGCCCTCCGGCAGGCGTGCCGCGAGCTGGGCGCGGACTTCGCCGACAAGGTGCGCGCCGAGCAGGGCGAGGACCACGCGGGCCGCGCGCTCGGCTTCGTCGACAGTGCCGTACTCACCGCGTTCCTTCACGTGGTCGAGGAACGCTTCGCGTCGCAGAGTCATCTCGGCGCCGCCCTTCTGGTTCTTCGGATGCCTGTAGGGGTGCGGAGGGCGGGGTGAGGGGGAGAGCAGGTGTCCCGTCCTCCGCACCTTCTCCGGCCGGTGTCAGCCGGAGATCTCCTTGTGGCCGGTTCCGACGCCGATGGAGATCTTGCGGGGCTTGGCGCGCTCGGCGATAGGGATGCGCAAGGTGAGCACGCCCGCGTCGTAGTCGGCCTTGATGTGCTCGGTGTCGAGGGTGTCGGCGAGCACGATCTGGCGGGAGAAGACGCCCAGCGGCCGTTCGGACAGTTCCATCTGCGCGTCGTCGGCCTTCGCCACCGGCCGGCGCTCTGCCCTGACGGTGAGCATGTTCCGTTCGACGTCGATATCGATCGCGTCCGCGGTGACACCGGGGACGTCGAAGGCCACCACGTACTCGTCGCCCTCGCGGTAGGCGTCCATCGGCATCGCCGACGGCTTCGACCATGTACCCGGGCCCACCAGCTGCTGCGCCAGCCGGTCCAGCTCACGGAAGGGGTCAGTGCGCATCAACATCGTGAAACACCTCCAGCGGGTTGTAGGCAGTTGCTGCCAATGCGCTGCACTGACACCGTTGTAACATGTCATCCAATGGATGACAAACATGATGTCGTCGACATGGTGACGGCTTAGGGAGGTGTCCGTGACCCCGGCCGACCAGCCGTCCACGATCGGCACCGGCGCCCACAGCCCGGCGTCGTTCCTCGCCGCCGCGGCGGCCCTCAACGCCAGAGACGACGCCCTACGCGAAGCCCAGCAGGAGGCGCCGAACCCTTCCGCTGCCGGGCCGGGCCCGGAGCGGGCCCGCTACCTGGGCAGTCTCGCGGTGCGCTCCGGGCAGGCGGCGCCGACATAGCGCATGGCCTGCAGATCGGGCGACCGCCTGAGCACGACCTGCGCCGGATCATGGACGCGGTGTTGTACGTGGACCGCACCGGGATCCCCCGGCGCTATCTCCCCCACGACTTCGCGCCGTGGGAAACCGTCGACGGATCGCCGCCTGGCAAAAGGACGGCGTGTTCAACCAGCTCAACGGCCTGCTGCGCCGACTTGTCCGGGAGGCCGCAGGCCGGGACGCCGAACCGAGCGCATGGGCCCTGGACGCCCAGAGCATCAAGAGGTCCGCCAACGTCCCGACCACCGGCCAGGGCATCGACGCGGGCAAGAAGATCGCGGGCCGCAAGCGCCATATCGGCGTCGACACCCTCGGCCTCCTCCTCGCGGTCTGCGTCACCGCGGCCAGCATCTCCGACAATGCCTGCGGGATCCACCTGCTCTCGCGCATCGCCAAGGCCCACCCCAGAATCACCAAGGCATGGGCCAATAGCGGCTATCGAACCAAAGCCATCGACCACGGCGCCACCCTCGACGTCGAAGTCACCCACCGCGACCCTGGCCAGAAGGGCTTCAAGGTAATCCCCCGGCGCTGGGTCGTCGAGCGGACATTCGGCTGGCTCATGAATCACCGCCGCCTCGCCCGCGACTACGAAACCCACCCGCACCGCTCCCAAGCGATGATCCGCCTCGCGATGATCGACCTGATGAGCCGCGGGCTCACACGAGAGTCGACCCCGAACTTGAAAGACTCAAAGCCGCCGAGCCACACTGACCCGCGCGTCCTCGCCCCTCAACGCCTGCGGCCAGCGGCCATCGATGACACCCGCCATATCCTGGCAGGCGTCACAGGCGTTCTCCCGCTCCGGCAGCCACCAGTAATCGGACGGTGACATGCCGGCTACCTGGATTGCGCACAGTGTCCTGTCGAAGATGCCGAAAGCATGGGAGACGTCGGCGGTGAGGCCATCCGCGACGGCCCGCTCCCAACGCATGTCAGCGTGCAAGTACGGCGGCCGCGGGACCTCGAACCAGTGAGCCTTTTCAACCTGGTCCGGCAGGGTGGCAGTTGGGCTGAGGACGGTGTCCGGACGTGAAGAAGCTCCTGTTAGACGAGTTCACGACCAAGATCACGGCTCCAACAGGAGCTTCTGCGTGCTTGTTACCCGTCCGGCATCGGTGTGTCCACCTCGCCCCTGCACTTCCTGCCGCCCGCCTGCGGGCCCGCCGCAAGAAACGTGAAACACGGTGACGCCGCCTGCACACGGGCCGCCAAGCCCTGCTTGTCCTCGCGCATCTGCGCTCCGGCCATACCTACGCCCAGCTCGCCGCCGGTTTCGCGTCGGCATCACCACCGCTTACCGGCATTACGCCGCGCCCTCCGGATTGCGGGGGTTCGTCGGACGCGTCGACCGCTTGTGCTAGCCATCGTTTGACGACAGCAATGCAACAGTGCCGCCCGTCAGCCTTGGCGGCAGGGAGGACGGGCGGGCCGCGCGGCAGCGCCAGTTTCAGGCGGAGTCGTGAGCGTGCTCCGGGGCGTTCGCGGAACTCTCGCAACTGGTCATTTGCGCGAGCGAGATCAATCAACGGCCGCCAGCCCCTCACCGAACCCGAGTCCGGTCGCAGAGCCCGTTCTCACCCGAAAGTGGGGCTGATCTCCTTTCGATTGGTGCCCGGTTCGTGGGCGTCGTTCTGCGGTTCGCCGAACCATTGGGACAGCGCGGCTCGCAGGCCGCTGACGTCGTTCGGTTCGGTTCCGGTCCAGGCTATGTGGCAGTCGGGGCGTAGCAGGAGACCTGTCGCGCTCGTGCCGTCGGCGTTGCCGCTCATGATGTCGACCCGGTCGTGCCAGGGCTGCGCGGCCTCGGCGAAGTCGCCGCTCAGGTCCAGCAGCAAAGAGCGGCCGGTGGTGGTCACGTCGGCCAGTCGGCGGGTGCCTGCGTCGGTGTGGATCACGAGGTCGGGTGCGAATCCCTCGGTGGTGCCGGCGAGCAGATGGGCGATGTGTTCCGTTCCGCCCGGTGTGGCGAGCAGGTCACCGAAGACGGTCCGCAGCGCTCCGACTTCCGGTCCGGGGCGCATCAGCGCCGACTGGGACAGGGTCGAGGCCACGACGTGTTCTGCGACCGGCCGGCGTTCCTCGTCGTAGGTGTCGAGCAGACCTTCGGGGGCCCACCCGTGCACGGTGGCGGCCAGCTTCCAGCCGAGGTTGAACGCGTCCTGCAGACCGAGGTTGAGCCCGGGGCCGCCGATCGCGGAGTGCACGTGGGCCGCGTCGCCCAGGAGCAGAACCCGCCCATCCCGGTAGCGTTCTGCCAGCCGGGTGTTTCCGCCGAGCAGCCGTCGAAGAAGGTGGGGCCCCTCTCCCTTGGGCGGAGCGAGCGGGACGGGTACGCCCAGCACGCGTTCGGCGCTCGCCATCATCTCCTCGAAGGTCATCGGGGTGGTGTACTCGTCCGGGCTGCCGGTTTCGGTGGTGTTGAGGACAGGCACTCGGCCGGGCAGCAGACCCCACGCGATCGTGCCGTACTCTGTGCGCACGTAGAGCAGGGGCGGCAGGGTGCCGTAGCCGGGGACGCGCAGGCTGCCGTCGGGGCCCAGGTGCTCGTCCGCCACGGACACGTGCGCGGAGCGGGTGATGAAGTCGTCGGTGGTCACGCCGGGGAAGTCGATGCCGGACAGGCGCCGCACCATGCTGTGGCCGCCGTCGGCCCCTACCAGGTAGCGGGTGGTGAACGTCTCTCCGTCGGCCAGGGTGATCCGGACGAAGTCGTCCTCCTGCTGCACATCTGTCACCTCCTGGCCCCTGCGGAGATCGACGCCCAGTTCCACGGCGCGTTCGGCGAGAACCTTCTCGATGTGCTCCTGGGGCGCCGGGAGGAGGCATACGGGGTTGCTGTCGCCGAGCCCCGTGAGATCCAGCGTGAATGCGCCGAACATGTATCGGGGTGCGGGGCGGGGCGGCTCCTCGGACTCACTGATGCGAGCGTAGAGGCCGCGCCGGTCGAGCATGCGCACCACCTGACCGACCAAGCCATTGGCGCGGGCCTCGGTCTTCGGGCCGGCCAGACGCTCCAGCACGACCGGGCGCACCCCGGCCAGTGCCAGCTCGCAGGCGAGCGTCAACCCGTTCGGGCCGCCACCGACGATTACGACATCAAGCATGACAATTCACCTTTCCAGGGCGTGGCGGGGTAGAGGCTGCGGGCAGCAGCCCCTGTTCAGAGCGAGAAGGGGGATTTACGGGGTGGGGAGTCCGGCAGCAACCATGCGCAGAGCTCGGGGCAGCAGAACCTCCATCGGCTCGCCCGTGCCGCCCTGCACGAACAGTTCGAGAGCGACATTGCTTGCGGCCATCACGCTCGCGGCCACCAGGCGTGGGTAGAGATCGGTCCCGAGGTTCATGCCTGCGCGGTCGGCGATCGCCTCGGCAAGCTCCTTCTCCGCGATCTTGCCCGCGCGCAGCATCTCGGCCTCCAGTGCGGGTTCGGCCAGCATCACCCGCAGGCCGGCCGCCCACTCTTCGGGGCCTTGAGGCGGCATGTGCTCCACCTCGGGCCCAGGCTCCAACTGCCGCAATGCCGCGCGCATGATCGCCTCCCACAGCGGCTCACCGGGCGGTCCGTGACGCAGCTCGGCCGCGAGCCGCAACGAGCGCTCAAGATGCCGGAAGGCGATCGCTTCGGCCTTGCTGGAGAAGTAGTTGTTGTAGGTGCGCGGCGACACGCCGACCGCCGCGGCAATGTCTTCGACCTTGACCGCACTCCACCCGCGCTCGGCGGTGAGCCGGACTGCGGCCCAGCTCAGCGCCGCGCGCGTGGCTTCCTTCTTGCGTTCCCGTAGACCGCTCACACCGTTCACGCTAACAGAAGATGCGTGGCGCGCAAAAATACGTGCCACGCATTTTTCTGGGTCGGGGGTGAGTCATCGTTCGGCGACGTGCCGAGATCCCGTCGTCAGGTAGCGATACTTGAGCGGGGACAGGCGCGCGATGTCCTCGTCCCGGATTTCGTGGCCCTCGACGCGGAAACCTCGGACACCGACAGGACACGCCAATCGTGGCCGTCCTCTCGGGCATAGGGGAAAGGGTCGCCGTTGTTCGGGCGTACGGCGGTACAGCCCTCTCCGGGATGTGTCAGGCGCGTCCCGAAGGCAAGGAGCACCGCCGCCTCGCCGTCCGCACCGCCCGCGATCTGCTCGACGATCTCAGCGGACGGCGACCGGGGGCGCCCGGTCGATCGAGCCGTCGTCGTGCCGCCTGGCATAGAGCCGGGCCCCTGACATGGCGTTGCCGATCCACGTCGAGGGCTAACCGGTACTCCCACGGTTCACCGCTTGAGCGGAGGTGAACCGCGATCGACGGCACCCGGCTGGACACTGGCGGCGAGTGCGAGAACTGCAGCACCGTGGTGTACATCCGACGAGCCCGACGGGCGAAGACCGCTGCGCAGATCGACCTGGATCTGCCCGGCCTGAGCGACGCGAAGCGCCGTCCCCTCATCGAGGAGCAACTGCGTGAGCAGACTGCTCGCGAAGCCGAAGTGTCCGCGGCGCGCCAAGAGGAGACTCGCCCGCAGCAGCCCCGGCGCGATGAGGCCCGTGCGGCTGACCAGGAGCAGGCGAAGCGCGAGCGTACGGCCGCAGCCGCCGCTGACACGGCTCGTCAGACGCTGTCCTGCGAGGACTGCGGGCTGAAGCAGACGGCCGTGCGGTGTGAAGCGTGCAGCTACCGGCGCCGCACCGAGGCCCTGATCGCGGAGGCCGGGATGGTCGTGGCCACCTGGTCGGCCGACCTGACCGACCAAAACGTCGTCGCCACACAGAGGCCCGGCGCGCCGACCGGCGCCCTCGACCTCTCAAACCGGCTCTCCGGAGTCTGACCGAGGACCGCCGAAGGCCGCCCCACACCGATCCCGGCCGTGCCCATGCCCTACCGAGTCTCCGCGAGGGACCCCGAAGTGCTGCTGGTCACCGCTGGCACCTGCACGTGCGACTGCCTCTGGTACCACTGGTCCTCCCAGGGCCGCATCGGCACCGTCCGCATCGACGACTGCGGCCGCCCGTTCCGCACCAGCGCCATCAAGGGCCTGCCGCGATACACGTACGACGCCCTGAACAGCCGGTGGGGACACTACAGCTACTGACCTGAGTCGGAGATTCGCTGTCGCAGCAGGCTCCACACCATCGCGGACCGCCCGGCAACCGGTCACCTGATCCCGCTGGAAGCCGCGGCCGACCCTTGTCGACGCCATCACCGCACTCGCTCCCGCAACCTGACCGTCCCAACGGCGACTCGGTGCAGGCGGACGGACGGCGAGTCGGTCATGAATCCCCGTACCGACCTTCGTCACTCCAAAGAGCCACTTCACGTCACCCCCTGTGCGGAGGATCAGACCTTATCCGTCGCAGACCCGGTTGACAGCCTGAGTGCTGACCTTGACGACGCCGATCC
>Ga0164306_10000743_pt1 | contig 13681 bp, 5 predicted proteins | sample Whisoiple_242_MG_FD_110213 | JGI IMG/M metagenome (GOLD analysis project Ga0164306, IMG submission 110213) | Soil microbial communities amended with fresh organic matter from upstate New York, USA - Whitman soil sample_242_MG | ecosystem: Environmental > Terrestrial > Soil > Unclassified >... | reverse complement strand
TGCAACAAAACCATCAGCGCGGCGATATCGCCAAGAATCGGCACCTCAATCTTCCATGCCGCGATGAAAAACAGGACAGTGAGCCCAATCCAGAAACCCATGTAAACGGCCCGGAATTCATTGTGGCCGTCGACGCCGTTGAGGGTATAGCCGTAAAGATATGCGGCCTTCTCGATATTAAAAAGGACGTAACCCGCAATGAAGAGAAACGTCAGCCCAATGCCGACAAGGTTCAATCTGCGCAGGAATGTTGTGGTTGAAGAAGCCATATGCTGTCCAGTGCGGTACTATAGTCCGCGCCCAGCAACTCCACAAGCGCAAATTCCCGCGTGACGAAGAGCTGCACGAAACTTGCGCGATCAGATTCCGGCAAAGGCAGGCCTGGCGCGTCCTGTGTCTTCAGTGACGATAAGGTGCGCAATCCGCTCCGACAGGCAGGCAATGGTACGCGAGGGGTTGATTCCGATAGCTTCAGGAACGATCGCGCCATCGGCCACGTACAAACCCGGATATCCAAAGACTGCGCCGGCGTGGTTGACAACACCGTTGCCGGGTTCGGCGCCCATATTGCATCCGCCGAGCGGATGGGGAGTGATGAGCCACTTCAAGTCGGTCCAGGTGGGAGAAACCCACTCTTTGCCGCCGGTAACTTTGGAAAGCATGGTGTGCATGGCGATGATGGCGTCAGTGGGCTCTGAATCTTCCGGCCAGTCAAGCTCCAGATGCTTGCCCCACGGCCACCACCATTTATGTCCCAGATAGAACCGTCCATTCGATTTGTCCACGCCGTTGGCAAACCAGGGCATGACGTTCCCAAAGGGATCTTCGTTGCGCAGGTCGCGTGCGATGGAATCCAGGATGACCTTCAAATACGGCTGCTTGATTCCGTGTTCCGCCTGGCTGAGCTTTTTTTCCAGATAGTCGCGCAGGAATGGCGCGAACCCGCCATCTTCAACCACGAACCGCTGGTCCTGGAACGGCTTATTGAGGAAATCGATGTAGCACGTTATCGTCGGTCCCCACGAAGGAGCGATGGTGCGCGAGTCCGGATACCTGCCCAGGGTAAGGAAGTCGCCGTTCGAACTCCAGTCGTGTCCGAGGAACGGGCTGAGTTCCGGCAAAGTCTTGTATTGATCGCGACAGCGCAGCAGGAGTTCAGTGGACCCCAGAGAGCCGGCCGCGACAATCACTTTGCGCGCGGTCTCGCTGCCACGCACCAGCTTTCCTTCTCCAAGAAAACCGCCGCCAGGAATGATGCGATCAAAGGTCACGCGATATCCGCCATCGACCGGCTCGATGAAACGCACATAATGAAGAGGGCGCACATCAGCGTGGTATTTCTCGGCTTGAGGAATATAGTTCAGGTCCAGAGTGTTCTTGGCGTGCACCTGACACCCGAAATCGCAGTTTCCGCAGTGCACGCAGGTGCCTTGCTCCACTCCCTGATCGTTGAGGTGCTTTACGCTGTTTTTGTTGTTGAACGGATCAGGCTGGTCATAGGTAAAGTTCGGGTCAAAGGTGATTGCGACCGGCATTTTGGTAAAGCGGTCGCCATAGCCGGCTTTTTCCGCGGCTTCCTTCATCAACTTGAAGCGATGTGTAAGCTGCCCGTCGGGAAGGGTTTGTACATTCAGCATTTTTCCGACGCGGTCATAATAAGGAGCCAGTTCCTGGTAGGTGATTTCAGCGGGCCATCCGTGGTCAAAGCATTCACGATGGGCGGGAGCGGAGACGTTGGCGTAAATGAGCGAACCGCCGCCCACGGCGGCGCCCACCACTACGGTCATGTTGCCCCAAAAGCGCCAGTCTATCCAGCCTTGTTCGCGTTGCGGGTGGTCATTGTTGTAAATCCAGTTTTCTCCGCTCTGGCTGGGGTAGTCCTTCACTTCCCATCGGCGCCCGCGCTCCAGCACCAGGACTCTCATTCCCTGTTCCGCAAGACGGCAGGCGGTGACAGCCCCGCCAAATCCGCTGCCGATAATCAAAACATCAAAATCAGGCGCCATACGTTACCCCTTGCACTCTCAGGAAAATCAAAGACAACCAAGGAGCGCATCCAATGCTTTCTTTGTCGTCATACAAAGCCGTTTGCAGACAGGACATAAGTTTCGGAAGGACAGACGCTGCGAATAAAGGACACTTACCCGCCCGTGGCAGGCCATGAAAGTCCTGATCCAGTCCGCCCCTTGCAGTTTTCTTCAATTTTAGCGGTAAAACCCGAACAACATTACACCCGAAAGATAATAATGTCGACAAATTCTGGAAGAAAGGGGCCAAATACCTTAATTCCATGGAGCTGGGTTACGCAGACAAAGCTGCCGCAATCCGGGTAATGGGGCAGTTTGAAAATTACTGCATCCGCCTGTCTTGGTGAGCGAGTCGAACCATCCCGAGCATGTATCCATCGCTGATGCCGCATCAGGGAATTCTCCCCAGGCTTTTTTCCAGTCTGTCACTGCGACTGCAAGACAATAAAGTTGCAGAGGAAAAGTTTTTAAGAGAACTCCCTGCCGCAGCATGGGCAGAAACGCATTTTCGGGATGCTTCGACTTACGCTTATCCCGGCTGCGCCAGGACTCGCGCGCCGCTCAGCACGACAAGTTCGAGACATTTTTTTGAGGAAATTGACTTTCCTGAGCTGTCGAAATCAAACTGACCCATTACCGAATCTGAGACGGATCAAGCCGAAGCGGCCTCGTCTCCGCCCGGGTGCGGCACTGCATCCGGGGCCAGCGCCGGTTTTGAGTCCATGGGAGCGCGGAAGAAATATTTTTCTTCTTTCCTGAACGGCAGTCTTTGCCAAAGAGTCCGCTCGTCCTTCATTCCGCGGGCGCGCATATAAGCGACCACATCAAGGTCATGATTCAGATGCATAGGATGAGATTTGGTGGCGCCGGCCGGCACGTCGAAAACCAGCAGCCCGCCCGGATTCAGCAGAGCGGAGAGAAAGTTGAGCTCTCCGGGAAGATCGGGCAGGTGCTCCAGCACGTCGAGGGAGAAAATGGTATCGAACCCGCGCTGCTTGCCCGCCGCAGCCAGTCCTTCTTTAGTGTGGAAAAATTCGATGTCCAGGTTGCGCTGCCGGGCGCGTTCGCGGGCAAACCTCATGGTTTCGCCCTCCACGTCGTAGTAAACAGCGCGGTCCGTGCGGGCGACTTCCAGCAGAAGCTCGCCATTGCCGGCCCCGTAATCGAGGCACGAGCCGCGCGCGCGCTGGAGCATATTCAAGTTGGAGCGAATGCGCTTGTACTCAAGGTTGTAACCGGAGAGCGCGAACAGATATAGCTCAGAGTTTTGCCGGTACCACTCTTTCAGGCGGTCGCGATCATCGGGAGCAATCGCCGCCTGTTGCCAGTTCTTTGCCAACTCCTGATTGCTCACTGCCCACAAATGCAGAATGCGCTCCGCGGAATAGCCGGTAAATGCGTTCAGCTCGCGGATGGACGCCTTGACGTTTTCCGCATTGCGCGCGTCCGCGCAATGAACAAGATAAGCCGTGGCCAACGCCGCCACCAGCAGCAGGACGGCCAATGCCGCGGCGAAAGTTGTATCCACATGCTGCCGCCACGCCGCCGCTACAACCAGCAGCAGGCCCACGCCGCTGACCAAGCCGGCCCAGGACAGGGAGGCCCTGTCCGCCACAGTGATGGCGAGATGCGCGGCGGCCGCGAGCAACAGAGCAGCCAGCAACAGATCGAGACGAACGATCAAGAGTAATGCCGCCAGTAAAGCAGTTTCTCCCAGCCAGAAATACAGCGGCACGAAGCGGCGCGGCAGCTTACGGCCCAACAAGTTCAGAGCGGCGAGCCAGACGATGGCGGCGGCCGCGCATACTCTCTCGCCGGTATTCGATGCCACCAGTGCGCTCATGATCAAGGCGGCGGCGATGATTCTCCAGCGGACCTTCACGGCCCAGCGCGCGCGCTTCGCGGGATCGACCGACAAATGTAAGTAGTCCGGCGTGTAATAAATAAAGACCGCCAGGGCAGAGGCAACGGCGGCATAAAGCGCGAGCAGCTTAGGGTCGGAAATCTTCCCGATCTTGATACACGCTCCAGCGGCGGCATACAAAAGCAGGACCAGGGCCGCTCCCCGGATTCGGCTGGATCTCAGGAATTTTCGTTGTTCGGTGTAGTCCATGAATCGAGGTCTTTATTTTAGCCTTCGCAAGCAGACGAAAGAAGATAAGCAGAAATTTGAAGATCGGAAAAACTATTTTCACCGGGGAGGCGCGGACGCGGAGAAGATCAAAGTCACACGGATTCCTCCTTTGCGCTCTCTGCGTCCTTTGCGGTGAAGGGACGCTCTCAAAAAGTACTAACGTCGAACTACAACGAGAGTAGTACCAAAATGGGAATTGAATGCCAAAATGGGGCTTGACCAGGTTCACGGCATCCCGTTATAGCTTGGGAGGATCAAAGAATCTGTCTATACATTAGACTAGGAGAAAAGAGCATGAATAACACATTAGGTGGTGCGGACCTGGTTGCGCAGTGGCGCAATGGCGGCAAACAAAGTCCCGCAGGCCCGCTATTTGCTTCTGGTGACTTCGCAGAAGCAGATATCGTTAACATGATTGGCGTGTACACCGGCTACTCTTCCTGCTCCGGCTCGCTCACGCATCCTTGTTGCTAATTTTGACATGACGTGGCGTCATTTCGATGGGTCGCTGGGTTGCCTGGTCTCGCCCGCTCTGGACGAACTGGCAACCCAGCTTTCTTTTGCCGGAGGATTGAGCGCGAGAGAGCGCGATGTCATCATCGATGCGACGCGGGAATCGCTTTACACAGTCCTGCACACTAAAGTCAGCCGGTTGCTCGTTCTGGAGCTCAATGCCGCGCGGGAAACGGGACGTCTAAAGGGCGAGGATTCGGAACAGCGCTGGCGGCAATTCCTTGAGCTTTCGTCCCAGAAGTCGTTCTGGGACGAGTTAGCCAGTCATTATCCCTCATTATTATTGCGAATTGGCGCGATCGCGCGGAACCGGTGCATGGCTACGCTGTGTTTCGCGCAGCATTGGGCCGCGGACCGGCATCGACTGAAAGGTCTGTGCGGCGGTGATCTATGCGCCGGCGACCTGGGCGAGCTGAACGAACTCAGCTTCGGCGCCGGTGACAGCCATCGCGGTGGTTCGACCGTGGCGATTGCGCGCGGCGTGGGCTGGCGTGTTGTTTACAAGCCGCGTTCGCTGGCAATCGACAGCGCGCTGCGCGGCTTCGTCACCGAGCTTGCCGGCGATCATGGCAGCGAGCTGAGTATTCGCGTCCCGAAAGCCATGGACTGCGGGGATTACGGTTGGGTGGAATTTGTGACCCACCGCTTCGCGGCAGGAAACGAGGAACTGCTCAGCTTCTATCGCGGCATCGGCCACATACTGGCGCTTATGCGGTTGCTCAGCGGCAGCGATCTGCACGCTGAAAATGTGATCGCCCATGGCGGGCGCCCCGTAATAGTGGACTGCGAAACCCTTTTCACGCCCAAAATTCCGCCGTCGCCATCCGGCTACGGAGAGGCGTTCGACCGGGCCGGGGAACTGATAACGCGAACGGTACTGAGTGTAGGCTTGTTGCCCGGCCGCGGAATGGGTCTGGGTTGGCGCGGGGTTGACCTTTCCGCCGTGGGCATGCTCCCAGGACAGCAGCCGATGCAGCAGCAGCAGGGAATCATTGACGCGGGTTCGGACAAAGCGCGCGTCGGCCCCATCCTTGTTGAAGCGCCGGTGTCGCAAAATCATCCCAGCGCCCGGCCGGCGCTCGCGGAATACTGGCCAGAAGTGCTGCGCGGCTTTGATGAGCTAACGGCCACGCTGCAGCGCATGGATGCCGCCGGCAGCTTGCGGCCGCGGCTGCGAGTGTTCGAGGATTGCAACATCCGCGTGGTGCTGCGCGGAACGGAGGTCTACGCCGAGATTGGCCGGATGCTATGGCATCCTGTATCGCTGCATAACGCCGAACCGGCGCGGCAGCGCGCCTTTGCACTGTTGCAGAAAATGGCCGAGAACGTCTCCGCGGCGCCCAGCGATCCGGCGGTCATCGATGCCGAGATCGATGAATTGCTGGAGGGCGATATCCCATATTTTTCCGCCGTGGCGCGCGAAGGCCGCTTGCACGGGCCGCGCGGCACATATTGGCTTCCTTCCTGCCACCTGGTTGAAGCCGCCCTGGCGGATTGGCGCAGCGCGGATTTCGCTCTGGAACGAAAAGTCATTCAATCGTCCCTGGTGAGCGCTTACATCAATGACGGCTGGAAGGCCTCTGGAACATCGGTATTGCGGACGCATGGACGCGGCGGCGATCTGGAAGCGCGCCGGCGGCGGCTGGCCGCGCAAATCATCCAATCCATCGTGACAAATGCGATCCATGCCGGCGACGGCAGCGTGGCCTGGATTGCACCGGTGCTTACGGCAACGGGCTGGTCAGTGCAGCCGTTGCAGCAGGACCTCTACAACGGGACCTCGGGGCTCACATTGTTGCTGGGCGCTTATCTGCGCGAAGCAGAAGCCGGGCGCGCCGATGCCATCGCTGGACTTGACAAGCTGCTTGCGGCGGCGCTGCATACGTTGCACCTGGGCGAGGCCAAGCGAGAACGTCTGGCCGACGAAGAGCTGAAGGTCAGGCCGCTGCCTCCCGGCGCGTATCTCGGACTTGGTTCGCAGATCTGGACCTATATTGTGCTGGCGCATTGGGGTTTGGACGGCGGCGATGGCTTGCAGCGCGCCCGCAAACTCGCGGACCAGGTTCCCGCGGCGGCCGCGGTGGACGATGTCAACGACCTGCTTTCCGGCAGCGCGGGCGCCATCGTTCCATTGCTGCTGCTTGCCGGCAAGACAGGGGATGAGAGTTACGTTCGCATCGCTTCACAACTGGGAGACCTGTTGCACGAGCGCGCCCGGCATCGGGAAGGAGAGGGGAACGGCCAGGCTTACTGGCCCCATACCCTCTCGCCGGAAGGGATGGGCGGCTTTGCCCATGGCGTAACCGGCATCGGCTGGGCCTTGACCCGGCTGTCACGCGCAACCGGGAGCACGCGGCACGGGCAACTGGCACAAGAGGCGTTCGCCTTTGAAGACGCCCTGTTTGACGAGCAGGAGCAGAACTGGCGTGACCTGCGCATGCTCGAAGGCTCGAAGACCGCGGCTGCGTGGTGCCACGGCGCCACTGGAATCGGCCTGGCACATCTAAGCCTGGATCCGACGCTTACGCACGCATCAACACGAGAATTTGTGCGCCGGGCCGCCGCCGCAACCTGGCGGCTTGGAATGGGCTGGAACCATTGCGCGTGTCATGGCGATCTGGGCGCCTGGGAATTGCTGGATCGTGCGATCGCCGCCGGAGAAGCGCCGAAAGAGCTAAGCGCCTCGTACCTGCTGGACATGATCCTGACCAGCCTGGAGCAAGATGGACCTTCCTGCGGCATGGGCCGAAACGCCTTCGCACCCGGCTTGTTGCCTGGAGTGGGAGGCGTTGCTTACCAACTGCTGCGCGCCCATCCCGAGCATGATTTGCCTTCGATCCTGACCCCGTAGAGCTAGCGAGGATCGCCGTGATCGCACGTGATCGGAAAAGCAGAAACTTAGGCCGCGAATGAACGCGAAGAACGCGAATAAGGAAAGGCAAAAGAGGAGTCGCCGCAGATTTGCGCAGACGAGCGCTGATCGGAAAAAGCAAAGCCTTACCACGGAGGCGCGGAGGCGCGGAGAAAAAAAGTGGACGCGCGACGATCGGCGTCATTGGAAAAGCAAACCCCTTCTTAGGCCACGAATGAACGCGAAGAACGCGAATAAGGAAAGGCAAAAGAGGAGTCGCCGCAGATTTGCGCAGACGAGCGCTGATCGGAAAAAGCAAAACCTTACCGCGGAGGCGCGGAGACGCGGAGAAAAAAGGATCGGGGATAGTGTGAGATCGCGCGAGGTTGGCGAGATATCGGAGGACCGAAGACCTCGTCAATGGAAGCACGGAAGTCCGGACGGCGAAGAAATAAAAACTCTGGTGATCGGCACGATCGGCGACATTGAACAGCGCAGCCCAAATGCGCGCATGCACAAAATCAAATAAGTGGCCTCTTAACCCAAGTTCCAATTTGGAACGGAATTTGCATATTTTGATGCACTGAATGAAAAAAACTTATTCAGGGTCTCTGCTGGTTTAGTAGTATGTACGCCAGTCAGCAGGAACCGTATAGGCGCACCGCCGCTCTCAGTTCGAATTGAGTTCACACAGTCGCCGCAAGCGGAATTCAGGAGATCACCAATGTTCAGCAACACGTCGCCCCCGCGTGGATGTTGTTCTGCCCCGCCGCGCTTGCGCGATTCCCATGGATCTCCGTAACGCGCCGCGCATAGAAAAAATTCAAGCGCAATTCAACCTGGTCCCTGGTAACGCTATTTTGTGGGTAAAACGATTGCGGTCTTCATAACTCCTTTTGATCGGGCTTCAAAACTATCTCGAAAAAATCGCAAGGAAAGAAAGAAAGTCCATTTGAATGCACAAGGAGCCAAAAATGTCCCGATTGTTGCGCGGTCCCGCGTTGTTGCTGTGCCTAATCTTGATTTTCGCAGCCCTGCCCGCCCTGGCGCAGGTTTCACAATCCAGTCCAGATGAAGTAGCGCCCAATCAACATCCAGCCGGCGCCGGCCAGGCGCTGCCCGTAATGACCCTTCAGCCCAGGTTCCATGGCGTTCCATGGCGCGACCCCAACGCGACTCCGGGCCCTGTGGGGCTTGCTGCCCCAGCCGGCGCGCACCTAAGTTATTTTGGCGGGCCAATCATCACCAACGTCCAGGTGATCGAGGTGCTGTACGGGAGCGGGTCTTACAACTCGCAAGTGGCCGGTAACACGTCACCCACCATGGGCAATTTCTTTGCTGATATCACCAGCACCGGACTCATCAGCCTGTTGCAGCAGTACAACACGCCGGTTTCGGGCGGCACCGGCCAAACGTTCGGGAACGGTACGTTTGCCGGATTGTTCCAGATTGTTCCAGCAGCGGGCAATAACGGATCGACCATTACCGATGCCCAGATCCAGTCAGAACTTCTCGCCCAGATCACAGCGGGTCACCTGCCGGCGCCGGTCCTGGATTCCCAGGGAAATCCGAACACGCTTTATATGATCTATTTCCCGCCGGGAAAAACGATTTCGCAAGGCGGCAGCAATAGCTGCCAGGCAGGCGGATTCTGCGCGTACCATGGCACCACGTCAAGCTTGCTGGGTGGCCACAACGTTCTTTACGGCGTACTGCCGGACATGCAGGCCGGCAGCGGTTGCTCCTCCGGTTGCGGCACGTCGACGGTGTTCGGAAACTATACGTCGGTTACCAGCCACGAGCTGGTGGAAGCCATGACGGACGCCGATGTGGGAATCGCAGCCACCTTTGGCCCGCCGCTGGCGTGGTATGACATGACCAATGGCGAAATTGGCGATATCTGCAACGGCCAGCAAGGTTCGTACACCGCCAACGGCACCACATACACAATTCAGCTGGAATTCTCGAACTCGGCGAATAATTGCGTGAATTTCCCGGTTGTGTCGGGGCCAAACTTCTCGCTGTCAGCTTCACCCAGCAGCTTGACCGTAACGCAAGGAAGCAGCGGCAACTCAACGATTACCGTTACTCCGAGCGGCGGCTTTACGGGAAGCGTAACGCTTTCAAACTCTGCGCTGCCCAGCGGCGTGACGGCCAGCTACAGCACCAATCCGACAACTGGTACCAGCGTGGTGACTTTCACCGCCAGCTCAACGGCGACCACAGGAACTACCTCGGTAACAATCACAGGAACGTCAGGGACGTTGAGCCACACAACATCAATTTCGCTGACGGTGAATGCCACGGCGACGCCTAACTTCTCGCTGTCAGCCTCGCCCAGCAGCTTGAGCGTAACGCAGGGAAGCAGCGGCAATTCCACGATTACCGTTACTCCGAGCGGCGGATTCACCGGAAGCGTGACGCTTTCGAACTCGGCGCTGCCTTCTGGCGTAGCTGCCTCGTTCGGCACTAACCCGACGACCTCAACCAGCGTTCTGACTTTCACAGCCAGCAGCACCGCAACCACCGGGACATCCACAATTACGATCACCGGTGTTTCCGGAACTCTGTCTCACACAACCACGATCAGCCTCACGATCAATGCTGCTGGAGGCACCACAAACCTCATCGTCAACGGCGGCTTTGAAACCGGCGCCGCTTCACCGTGGACGCTCACGGCCGGCGTGCTCAACAATTCCACCGCTGAGCCCGCTCACACCGGAGCATGGGATGCATGGCTTGATGGCTACGGCACAACTCACACTGATACAGCCTCACAGACCGTTGCCATTCCCGCGGGAAAAACCAGTGCAACCCTGGTCTTCTGGCTGCACATTGATACTGCGGAAACCACTACCACCACGGCGTTCGACACCCTGAAAGTCCAGGTGCTGAACACCAGCGGCACGGTCCTGGCGACCCTGGGCACGTTCTCCAACCTGAACCATGCTACAGGCTACCAGCAGCATTCGTTCAGCATGAACTCTTTCATCGGGCAGACGGTAGTGATTAAGTTCACTGGAAGCGAAGACCCCAGTCTGCAAACCTCGTTCGTGCTTGACGACATAGCCTTGAATGTTCAATAACGCTTGAGCGTAAGTTGGAAATTTTCCGGGGCCGCAATGGCCCCGGATTTTTTTCGCCCCTGAGACCAACCTCTCGGGTCGCACTTTCTTTATCTACCATCGAAAATAGAAAGTGCTCGCCGCTCCCCGTGCCAAAATGGGAATGTCCTGTTATCCACAGAAAAATCTTGTTTTAACCGGATTTTGGTTTGTGCTCTGCTCTTCTGCCATGGATACTTCCTCTGCCTATGAAAACAAAATCCCTCGCCCTGCGTTTTGCCTTGTGTTTTCTCCTTCTTTGCAGCTCTCTCCTGGTTTCTCCGCCTGCGCCCGTAAAAGCCAGCGCCAACGGCATCGTGATCAGCCAGATTTATGGTGGCGGCGGCAACGCCGGGTCCACCTTCAAGAACGATTTCATTGAAATCTTCAATGCTGATGGAGCCACGGTAAATCTGAACGGATGGTCGGTCCAGTACGCGTCGGCTGCCGGGACCACATGGCAGGTCACGGCGCTCAATGGTTCGCTCGCTCCCGGCCAATATTTCCTGGTCCAGGAATCGCAGGGCGCCGGCGGGACAACAAATCTTCCCACCCCTAACGCTACGGGCAATATCGCCATGAGCGCGACGGCAGGCAAAGTTGCGCTGGTGAGCAGCACGGTCGCTTTATCCGGCGGATGCCCCGTTGGCGGGGCGATCGTTGATTTCATAGGCTACGGCACCGGCAGCGGCGGGGCAACGTGCTTTGAAGGCACAACGGCTGCTCCGACGTTGACCAATACCACGGCCGATTTCCGCCGCAACAATGGCCTACAGGATACTGACAGCAATAGCGCGGACTTCGTCACGGGCGCGCCCAATCCGCGCAACACTCCGGTTGGCACCACCAATCCCAGCGGCGCGGGCGCGGCCAATCCCGCTTCAGTAATTCAGGGCGGCACAACCTTGCTCACCGTGCTGGTAACTCCCGGCTCCAATCCCACCAGCACCGGGATTGTTGTAACCGGGAACCTGAGCAGCATCGGCGGCTCCGCCACCGAGCCATTCTTTGACGACGGCTCCAACGGCGACGTTACGGCGGGAAATAACACGTTCTCATTCTCGACCGTGGTCACCATCACGACCACGCCGGGAACTAAATCTCTGCCGATCTCGATTTCTGACGCGCAGGGCCGCAGCGGCTCAGCCACCATTACTCTGGTCGTGACCACCGCGCCGTTGAATCTCTCTATCCATGACATTCAGGGAAGCGGCGATACTTCTCCCTTTGCCGGACGGCTCGTGTCTACTACGGGGATCGTCACCGGCGTGAAGTCGAACGGGTTCTTCATCCAGAATCCTGACAATGCGGTAGACGCCGACCCCAACACTTCAGAAGGCGTGTTTGTCTTCACCTCCAGCCGCCCCACGGCCACCGCCACGGTCGGCAACATGGTCCAGGTGGTCGGCACGGTGAGCGAGTTCATTCCCAGCAGTGATCCCAACAGCCCGCCTTCCACTGAAATTTCAGGATCGCCGGCCGTCTCGCTGATCAGCAGCGGCAATCCTTTGCCCACGCCCGTTACCTTGACGGTGGCCGACACCAATCCCGCGGGCCCGATCGACCAACTGGAAAAGTATGAAGGCATGCGCGTTCACGTTGATGTGCTCAATGTGGTCGGCCCGACAGACGGGAACGTCAACGAAGCCAACGCTACTTCCACCTCCAACGGCATCTTCTTCGGCATCCTGCCCGGCGTTGCGCGGCCTTTCCGCGAGCCCGGAGTGCAACTGCCTGATCCGTTGCCGCCCGGTTCTCCCGCCAATGTGCCGCGGTTTGATACCAATCCTGAGCTGATTTGCGTGGATAGCGATGCCATTGGCGGCTCCCCCATTGATGTGACCTCTGGAGCCACCGTAACCAGCCTGACCGGGCCGCTGGATTTCTCGGCGCGCTTTTACACGATTGACGTCGATCCAGGTTCCGGCGCCACGGCCACGGGGAATGTCAGTGCCACGCCTGTTCCGGTTCCGGCGTTGAATGAACTGACCATCGCCAACTTCAACATGGAGCGCTTCTTTGACACCGTCAACGATCCCGCCACCAGTGACGTTGCGCTTACCGCCACGGCCTTTGCCAATCGCCTGAACAAAGCTTCTCTGGCCATCCGCACCGTGCTGAATGCGCCGGACGTTATCGGCGTGGAAGAGATGGAAAATCTCGCCACACTGCAGGCGCTCGCGGACAAAGTTAATGCCGATGCAGTTGCCGCCGGCCAGCCGAGCCCCAACTATCAGGCTTTTCTTGTTGAAGGCAACGATGTAGGCGGCATCGACGTTGGTCTTCTGGTCAAGAGCACGATCAATGTGGTTTCGGTGGAGCAGGCCGGCAAAGATACGACCTTTATTCAGCCCGATGGCACTAACGCGCTGCTCAATGACCGGCCGCCACTCGTCCTTATGGCCACTGCCTCCCAGCCGAACTCAGATACCTCGCTGCCATTCACCATGGTTGTGAACCACCTGCGTTCGTTGCTGAGCATTGACGATCCGGTGGATGGCCCGCGCGTCCGCGCCAAGCGCGCGGCGCAGGCTGAATTTCTGGCCAACCTGCTTCAATCCCACCAGGCCGCGGGAGAGAACGTGGTCTCCGTCTGCGACTGCAACGCGTTTGAATTCAGTGACGGCTATGTCGATGTTCTTGGCACCATCCTGGGCCGCCCCGCGCCGGTTGACCAGGTGGTTACTGCCAGTCCGGACCTGGTTGATCCTGATTTCACCGACCTGGTCTCCACTCTGCCGCATGACCAGCAATACTCGTACGTATTCAACGGTAGCGCGCAGGTGCTGGATCACATTGTGGTGAACCCGGCGCTGCTCTCCAAGCTCAGCCGCTTTGCCTATGCCCGCAACGATGCGGATTTCCCTGAAGTCTTCCGCAACGATCCCAACCGGCCGGAGCGCATCTCTGACCATGACATGCCCGTGGCTTATTTCACTCTGCCTGAGGCCACGCCCCAAGCGCTTCATCTGCCGGCAGACATACCGGCGGAAGCGACCAGACCCGCCCGAGCATCCGCAAGCAATCGCGCCACCGCGGCAGACGCGCGCGA